>Ga0179593_1550155_pt1 | contig 18863 bp, 15 predicted proteins | sample CZODoug2_1_08_16_FD_185931 | JGI IMG/M metagenome (GOLD analysis project Ga0179593, IMG submission 185931) | Vadose zone soil fungal communities from Angelo Coast Range Reserve, California, USA - CZODoug2_1_08_16fungal (PacBio error correction) | ecosystem: Environmental > Terrestrial > Soil >...
GCACAAAAAGAAAAACGCCGCGATCAAAGGAGCCGTCAGTAGGAAGGGGGGAGCAGCGAGCCATAAGAGAGGAGGCGATCAAAAGGGGAAAAAAAGAGAGGAGCATCTGCGGCGCGGAAAGAGCTCGGCGAATTCCGCAGAGACAAGGACACCAACTGGGAACCACTCTTAACGGGGAAAAAACCCAAAGAGGAAAAAAAGGACACGTACCAAGAGTAGATCGTAAAGCTATGATACGGCCAGCGAGAACAGCTGATCACTCGCGAAGAGGGAGGAGAAATTGGAAAGGAAGAGGCCAGGCCGCGAAGGGCAAACCTTGGAGGAGGGAAAAAATATAGAAAAACAAGGGAAAAGGGGGCACGGGAGTGTAATGAACGTCAAGGAAAACTAGGAGGGGGCCTCATTTTCCTGAATCTTGAGGGCTTCATGGTGGGAAATACTAGGTGAGCTCAAGCGGGGAGAGACATGAATCGACAATGTCCTTCAAGAAAAGAGATCGAAGCGACCACGATAGTTACCTTGGAGTCACGTGAACTCCCGGTGGAGAGTGGTTAAGCGAACAGTCGTAGGTGAAATTGTACTTGAAATCGGCAGAGCTAGGGTCGTAGAGAAAGATTAAAGAGGCAGAATTTTTTCTAAAAAAAAAAATCTCTTTGGCTGGAAACCTGGCTGATGATCACCAAGAAACAGAGGAACGCTACTTTCCTCGATCGCTCGGGGAGGTAAAAAGGGACTTGGCTTCTGTAGAGATAAAATGATTAATCTGAAAAGACTCGCGAAGACCCGCGAGATCCTCGCACGTCAAACTGCTCGAGGACGAAAGAAAGAAAACCTACGTCCGCGCGCATGATACAGAGGTGCAAGAGAAAGGAAAGTCTCACTCCTAGAGCGCCATGAAGACAAGGAGACACCCCTGGCGGTGGCCTGGAAGGTAAAGCCGATAGAAAGTTCTAGACTAAGAAAAAGGGGAGTAACTAGCTTCGGCGCAGGATCCCTCAAAGGGGAAAAGGAGGATGACGATCGCTGAGAGAAGGAAGGTGCAAGGGTCTTAAAAGGGGACGGTGAGGGGGGGAAGCTAACGGATTAAATTGGCGTTTTCTCAGAAAGGAAGGATCTAAAGAATTCCCATGACGACCGGTCAGGGAGAACAGCCTCATCAAAAAAAGGATCTTTTCAATCTATCATTTCTTCATGCGATGATTGGTGAGGGTTTGTGGGGAAAACCGACTCAACCGTCATAAGGGCAGACCACTACTATGAAATCAAGCGGAAAAAAGAAAAAAGTCTCATCCGCGCAGGCCGAACGACTAGCAAGGGAATAAAGAGGATCGATTTCCGATAGAGGTGCGCAATAGATACGGGGTCTAGAATAGCCATGTCGCCTGGGCGAGAAAGGGATTTTCCATCAAACATCCGGAAATTAACTTGTGCCGACGTGCTGGCTTGAAAGAAAAGAAACCAAGTCCTTGAAGTAATCGGGTTATCGACGTGGGAAGGGGATTGTCCGGGAAACACAAAACAAAGGAGAAGTTAAAAAAATAAGACCGAAAGTAGGCAAAAAAGGGCAGAGCTCCAAGCCGTGGGGATTGCAAGAAAAAAGTAAAAAAAAACAAGGTCATTCTCTAACCGAGAGCACGCAATCCGGCCATTACGTCAAAAAGGGAAGTTAAACTAAACCGTCAATACGAGGCGAAAGGGAAAATCCCAGAGAGGAGATCACGAGGAAGGGGGGGGTCGTTTGCAAGGCGCTGACCTTCACGGTCTTTTACCGCTGCATCGGGCGGCGTCCGCGGTCTATTAGGCTGTCAGAAAAAAAAACCCAACAGTCAAAAGGATCGCACGAAAAGGAGAAAAAGAGGGAGTATATGAGGGGAAGAAAGGAAAGAAAATCATTTGGAGCGTCTGGAAAACAAGAATGAACGCGAACCGACACAGGATGGAAAAAACGCGCTGCAAGGGTGGTCACCGCCTAAACGGAAAAAGGGGAGGGGGAGGGGCGAAGCAGTCCATACGACCCTTATTCGTGGGGTCCAAGCAAGAGACGCTAAAACTAACTAACGATCGAAAACTGCGGAAAGTCCAAAAGGAAGGCCGGGCGGCAGAAGAACAAGAGACGAAAGGGAAAACTGCAGACCTGGGAATTGGTAGGGAAAGGGGCGTCCAATGCCGTAAAATGGCAGGAGTCCCAGAGACACTGAATGGCGCGCTTAGGGAAGGAGAAAGAAAACGGGATGGATTGACATCTGGAGGGAAGGGAAAAGAGGGGGACCGTGATTCCAAGGAGGCATCAACATGCATGGAAGAGATTAGAAGGGTCAGCGTCAAAGGTCCTCAGCTTCCTCTGGGGGGGGGAAGCTCCCCAGGGGGGCATTGCTGAAAAGCAATTTTGCAAGAACAAGAAAAAGCTGTCGAGGAAGAGCATGATCTCCGGGAGAAGGGAGAGGACAGAAGTTGCCACCAAAAACCAGAGACCCGTTCTTTCAGGCACGACTTGGCTCTCATAGGAGTGAATATAGGGAAAAAGAAATCCAGGAGACGATTAGAGAGCGAAGAGGGAGGAAAGCGGGGTGTCTAATTAAGGAAAGCCTCCATCAAGGGGGGAAAGAAATCGACACCAACCATTTATTCAGAGACAGAGGAAAGGATGCAAAAGAAACCCGATGACCAACATCAATGTCTTCTAAGTTGGCCAATCCGGGGTGCAAGGAAGTCTTCTAGAGGACGAAAGAAACGGAGAATACGAACTCCTATCATTAGGACAAACTTAAAATAAGGAGAAAGTTGCTCAAGATCACGGGAGATCTGGCGAGGGACATAGCGAATAAAAAAGAGCTGGAGGGTCCTCAATTAGAGAGTTACGGTTAATCGGTGGTAAACTCCTTATAAAGCTGAAAAAAGAACGAAGTGTTCCGTGAGGAAGATGCCACAGCAAAGGCGGAAGGGGAAAGGATTCTCATCTTAATTCTCGCAGCAAGATCCAGCGAGTTGCGAGGTTGGGGTCCGAAAAAAGAAAGGATAAAAAAGCCATAACTGAAGCTGTCAATTGAGAAGAAGGGGGGCCGAAGGGGAAGAAGTGAAAGGATAACCTTGACTTCTCAAGAAAACCTCACTGAAACTTGGCCGGAAAAGGTCGGGGGGAAAGAGGAGGTGCTTGTTGAATTCGTCTGAAAAAAGACCGACCCGAGGGAAAGGAAAAACCTAATACGCCAACCTGTTCCGTGTGAGAGGGGGGGAACACGCAAAAGAGAAGTGTCGTTGTGGGGAGAGCGTGCAACTTGTTAACCACTGAAATAATAATTTCGAAAAGGAATACGAACAGGAACGAAACATGGTATCAGGACTTTTTAGGAAGACAACAAAAAAAAGGGAGGAGGAAAGATAGTAGATCACCGCCGATGAGAGGGGGAGAAGGACCCCTGCGTACGGAAATGGGACAATGATGAAAAAAAGAGGGAGTGATCCTACTTGGAGAAACCAGCTGCCAAACAGGGTTGTCGGGTAGGAGAAGATAACCGGAACATTGGGTGTGGGGAGGTCGGGCCGCTTGAGAAGGGAGGACACGAATTCCTCCAAAGGAAAATGGGGAAAGGGGGAAAAGGGGAAGGCAAAGGTTTAACAGTGGATTCGGAGGTAAGGGAAGCCCGACCAGAGAAGACACGGGAATTGATCAGAAAATTTGAGGGCAGCGCCACCACAGATATCATCCTGGCAGAAAGAAAAAGAGAAAAAAAGCAGAGAAAAGCTGCTTCTCTCCTCTGAGGCGAAATTTCCGCAGGAGGAAACAACGTTTTGTAAATCTCATCTTCCCTGGAAAGAAAAAAGTCTGCCGAAATAAGGGGGAAAAGAACAGATCGTTAGTCTCGGGCTCATCTTCCAGCGAAGGATACCTAAAAGCAAGGTTATGGTAGAGTGGGGTTGACCGCGAAAGGGGAGGGGGGTGCCCGAAAAACATAGGAACAGGAAAAAATGTTCACGGGATCAACCAATTAAACGGTTCTGGGTAAAAGGAAGCGGGTAGGAGATCCCGTGCTGGGGATTCGACATGGGGGGAAAGAAGAAGGGACTGCTATTTGACGATGGATCAAATCCTGCGGAAAAAGAAGGAAGAAAAAAATAGGACTGAACTATCGGAGGCTCTGAATCGTCGACAACGAGTTACCAGAGGGGGTATAAGGCTCCCTTGCTCTGAACGAAAAAAAACTGTCCGAGGTAAAGGATTGAAGGAGAAAGAATTCTATCAAATCCTTCTGCAAGGAAACTTGAACAAATCTCGAAGCGGGGGAACCCCTTCTCGGGAGGATAAGGAGTTTGAAAAGGGTGAACCGCGTAACAGCTTAGACGGTTCCTCTAGCAAGGCGATTGGAGCTGAGGCTCCTGAGGGTGAGGTTAACTGAACCTGAAAGGAGTGAAGTCAACGAAGACGTCGAAGAAATGAAATGAACCCTCACGGGAAAAAAAGACAGAACGCATTTCTTAGTCCACCAATCCTCCGCGCGAAGGAAAGTGTCGAAAAAAAAACATAAGTTACTCGAGCAAATGCAGCCCAAACGTCGGAGGGAAGGGGGGGGGGGGGGGGGGGGGGGGGGGGGGGGGGGGGGGGGGGGGTTGGGGTTGGGGGGGGTGTGGGGGGGGGGGGTGGGGGGTGGAGGGTTGGGGGGGGGGGGGTGGGGGGGGGGGGGGGGGGGGGGGGGGGGGGGGTGGGTTGGGGGGGGGGGGGTGTGGGGGGTGGGGGGGGGGGTGGGTGGGGTGGGGGTGGGGGGGGGGGGGGGGGGGGGTGGGGGGTGGGGGGTTTTGGTGGGTTGTGTGGGGTTGTTTTGTTTGGGGGGGGGGGGGGGGGGGGGGGGGGGTTTGTTGTGGTTGTGGTGGGGGGGGGGGGGGGGGGGGGGGGGGGAGGTAGAGAGGTTGAAGGAACGTTCTCACCGAGGCAGGGAGGCAGACGTTCAGTCGAATACAGGGGGTAAAGGGATGGCGGGGCCCTCAGTAGTCAGCGCGATATCCACTAAAAGGGAAGGAACGAAGATAACGAACACGCCGTCTCAAGAGGGACAACTTGCAATTTAGTTTTTGCACTCCAGCGCACCGTTACCGTGGCGGTTCTCGAACAAAAAGAGGATGGCTCGAAGAATAGACTCCGGTCAAGGGGAGGGTTAGGAACAGCCTCTAATGCAGGGGTTCCGCTCTCACTCTGAGGGGGGGGGAGGGGTTGGGTTGCAATATATGCTCCGAGTTGCCGGCCCCGACCACTACAGACTACGGCCGAGGGGTAAAAGAAAAAAGTTAAAAGCCGTCACGGGAAAAAAAGATCCAGAAAGAGAAAAGCTGTGACGATCCATCTTTCCAAGCGGAGGGGGACGTTTAGGGGGGAAATATAAAGAAATGCCCTGGCGCTTTAAGCTCGATCAGTTCTAAGGAGAGGGGGGGGTGCAAAGTTACGGTTGCCGCTTGCATCAAAAATCAAAAAAGGGACGACTTCGACTCAGGGGGAGGTCCGAGTCTCGTGATTGTCAGGGGGGCTCTCTCTACAAAGAGGAAAAAAAGAGGAGAGACATTGACAAACGGAGTCGTAGAATAGCCAGAAGAGGGGAAAGCGCAGAAAATCGGTGCTGATGGAGGAAGACTGCAAAAAGGAGTCGGCACCAAGGGAAAAGCGTACTGATCACCTAGATCTGGAAACCGGCCATGAGTCACCCAGGGGCAGTAAGAATTAGTGGGGGCTCAACAAAATGAAGAGAAAGGGAGATCAGCACTAGGAGACATAAAGAAAAAAAGGGGGAAAGCTTCAGAAGGTTTTCCTGCTCTACATTCGAAAACGGTGATTTTTAAGGGAGAATGACGTAGTGGTAACAAACGCTGTCTAGGGAAGAGAAGATGACCACCACGCCCAACAAGTCCTATACGAGAGGAAGAACTGCTCAGCGAAAAAAGGACGAGAGCTTTCCTCAAAAACCAGAAACAAATCTTCTTAGGGAGATCAACAAAACACGCCACGTAACCTGGGGGGCTTGAAAAAAAACCACAGGCAAGGTTTGTTACGACAGTACTTGCGGAAAAAGAGGGGTTCGTAGAAACCGATAAACGTACAGAGTCGTGTCCCAGGAGAGAGAGAGGGGTCACCTAAACGACCAAAGGACTGAAAGGAGAAAGGGTTCAAGCTTTCGCTGTCAAAAAAGGAAGCCCTCATTGATCCCGGATTTGGACTTACATGGCGGATCGGAGTAAGTTTATCTTAACGGAAAACAGATTGATTCAATCATCAAAGATTAGGATATGCGGATCCGCCAAGGGAGGCCACGGGGGTTAAACGTGGATTGAGTGGGACAATCTGATTCACGCCTGTCAAGGCAGGCAGCTTCAGCAGTCCATTGACTCGCTAAAAAAACTGGACCCAGATAGCAGAGCTAGGAAAGAAGAGGCAGGGTTTCACCGTCAACAATTGACCGATCAAAAGGTAAACGGAGAGCGGGTCGCACACCGGGGACACAGAAAAGGGATGATTCCAAATAGAGAAAATAAGTCAAACTCCAAATCAAATATCGACTGCTTGCCAGGGAAAGGGGGGGGGGGAGAAAAACCGTGAAGGTTTAAATATCTTTACCCACGACGAAGGAAGTGGAACAACTCGATCTGTCGATGCGGGAAGATTATCTGGGTCAGACCATGAAAAGCCAAGGATGTGCATCGTGTCACGGGGACCCGAAAAAGGAAAAGGGAAAAGAGTACAAAAAGCTTGAAGACATAAAGATGAAAAAGAGTAAGGAGCTACCACCGGTTAGGTCGGGTGGAGACGCTTAAGCAAAAGACGTTATCGAAGGCTGCAAAAAAAAAAACAAACAAGAAAAAAGGGAGGTCACTTCCCGCGGAGTGCGCTAGGTCTAGGACGCTGCCCTCAAGCGAGGGACTTCACTCCCTGAGCTGGTCGGGAAAAAAGAAGGTCGGGGTTTGATACCCGAAAAGGGACCTCCTGTGTTCCGTGAGGTCCTATTGCGAAAGAAAAGAAAAGCGATCGAAAGGCCCCGCAGGAGTGTTGGGATCAGAGAGTTGAGATGGGGAAAGGAATGCCTGGCTGGTGGAGGTCGCACAAAATTGGAGCAATGAGGGGGGGACTCTAGTCGAGTTCCTGGACTTGTGAAACGTTAAGAGTGACCCTTAACCCCCCGGAAAAAAACGGGGCCGCTGAGAAAAGGGGGGGGGGTGATGGGCGGATGGAATCGGCGTTATCCCGAAAAAGGAAAAAAGGATTAAGGAAAGGACCTTACCTCCAACCAGTTCCCTTATCTTGGGCAGACACGAAAGGAGGAGTGGTCTTAGGGGTGAACTGGATCCCACTACCGGAAGAAAAGAGGGAATTCCACTGGGCACCCGGGAGGGATCGGAAGGGTCTTTGGATCGACTCAACAACATGAAAAAGAGAGAAGAAAAAAAAAAACGATCTAAGAGGAGTTCGTGCCGGTGGGGGGGGGGGGGGGGGGGGGGGGGGGGGGGGGGGGGGGGGGGGGGGGGGGGGGGGGTGTTGGGGTTTGGGGGGGGGGGGGGGGGGGGGGGGGGGGGGGGGGGGGGGGGGGGGGGGGGGTGTGGGGGGGGGGGGGGGGGGTGGGGGGGGGGGGGGTGGGGGGTTGGTTTGGTAGTCGTTTTGGGGGGGTGTTTCTTTTTGGTTTTTTTGTGGGGTGTTGGGGTGGGGGTGGGTCTTGGAGGTTTTTGGTTGTTGTGGTGGTTGGGGGGCGGTGTGGTGGTTGGGGTGGGGTATGTGTTGTTTTTTGTGGGTGGTTGTTTGTTTGTTGTTTGGGGGGGGGTTCTGGGGGGGGGGGTTTGGGGGGGGTTTTTTGTGTGTTTTTGGGGGGTGGTGTTTCTCCTTTACGTCACCCGGGACGGAGAGTGCTGAGGATTCTGGGATAAAAAGAAAATAGGAAAAGAAGGTGTCTTTACTGCGTTCCGCATCACGATTGTGTGGCGGTGAATGGGGAAAGGGGAGAGGGGGAGTCTGATGGAAGTGACCGAAGATTCCATCGCAAGCAGGGTGAGGACCGTGGAAGTTCCTTCCATTTAAGGGAGGCTCGCTGGTGAGACGGATTTGAGAAGAAAAGAGGTCAGAAAGTCCCCGGGAAAAAAATGCCGCGAAAAGTGATCGCCAGTGAAAAAAGAAAGGGGGGTTAAAGCTCCCCAAAAGGGAAAGATCTCACGCTCAAGATAGGGAACTCTCTTCGAAACTCGGCGCCGTCGGGGCGACGAAGAATCAGACCTGAGGCGTGGGAGGTCCGCAGCTTCAAGGAAAAAAAAATACGGCGGGCCGACCAGCTCGGGGGGGACCGTAACAGAAGCTTCTTCGCAGTCGCAAGTGAAAAAACAGCGCCGCGAGAAGGCAAAGACCAAAAGGATGAGAGTGTAACCGCGAGTCAGAGGGACAAGGACAGCCTGTCGTCAGAAAGAGAGCAGTCACGCATTGGGAAAGTCGGGAGGTTCGCCTTCCCCTACTACTCTTACCCGGTCTTAGGTCCTAAGGGGGTTTCTGGGGGAGGAAGAACGTGCTGGTACTCGGAGATAGGGCGGGACGGTGAGGTCAAAAAGCGGGGCGGCGACCATCCTAAGAAAAAAAGGAAAGTAGGAAAAATCTCAGCTCGGAATCTACCCCGAAATTAAGCATAGGGAACTCCCAGAGGGAAAAGAACGAAACGGGAGGGTGATTTGAAGGGAAATGAGGCCGATAACGATGAGGGGGGGGATACTTGGCTGGGCGAAAAAATTCGAATGTGGAGGACCACCCCTGTCTCGAAGGAAAAAAAAAGGCAAATGACGGTGAAACACGAAGGGAGTCCTAGAGGCTCTCTTATATGCTACGTCGGAGGGCAGTCAAGGAATGCGTGAAGTGGGAACTGCGACGCGAAAAAAAAACGGGGACCACTCACATCCCGTTTCCAAACCAAAAAAGAATCATCTAAAAAAAAGGCGGCATGCCTCAAGTGGGTCCGCCTTCTGACCGCCTCGAGAAAAGACCAAGGCCGGGCGTTTCACCGCTGCGGTAGGAAAGGAAGATGGACCAAAGTGCCCTAGAGAGGGGATCGCCGTTGTAGAATCGGGGCGAAAATTAGGAGAAAAGAAGGAGGGGCGACACTGCCGGAAACGTAAGGGGGATAGAAATCGCGACGAACACGCGAAGATCAAGGGGGTACGGACAGGGCCGTTACGTGAGCGACCGTGGACCGTTTGGTTGGAGGAAAAAATTTGATAGACGACGCGTCCCAGATGCGCCGGAGGAAAAAAAAAGATCCTGGGCAGGATCATTCAGCTGAGCGGAGGGGGATGGGGAAGGGGCGTGGGTTGGTCAATAGATCGCTAGAGAAAGGGAAAAGAACAAACCACTACGACGTCCTGCCGGAAAGCTCAGGGAACTCGCCTGAAACGCAGAAAAGGAAGATCTCCTCGTCGATGCCAAAGAAAAGGGAAGACGTAAGGGGGGGAGGACGTTGGCCCGACATAAAAAGGGTCGTCCCTTTGCCGAAAGAAAAGGCCAAAAAAGAAAATATCGGTTGATGTGGGGCTGAGAATTACCCTGGGGTCCACGCTTCCGAGGGCATCTGAGACCATCAGAAGCCCTCCCTGTATGAGACGTCTTTCTGATTGGGGAAGAGAAAACAAAGGAGGAGGATGAAAAAATAGGAGACAGTTGAGAATCGAAACACTGATATCACCCCACCCGGCGTCTCACTTTTTGGTTATCAAAGAAAGGGCGGAGGATCAAAAAGAATAGCACGTCTGGCACAAAGAAGTCTCGATGAAAAAAGACGACGCCGGATCTTCGAAGAAGAGTTCTCTTCGAAAGAAAACGTCAGACACGTGAGAGAAATCAGGCCCGATCTATAATCGCAAGCACTAAAAGGGGGGGGTACCCTTCAGCGACCTTAACGGGGAAAAAGTTTTCAACGGTTAGTAACAAAGTACGAGGGTTGGAAGGCAAACTGGGGGAGATTATCGGACTCACACGAAAAGGAACAGCTGACAGAAGGAATCGAGAAAACTGTGTAACACCAGAAGAGGAGGTCAATAGCTGAAAGGAGATGAAAAGAGAGGCGCTCAAAAAAAGTAACCGGGTGCGAAGAAAACACGCGCCCGGAGACGACCTCCAGTTGAGAAGAGTGTGGAAAAAAAGAAGAGAAAGTATGAAGGGCAGCTCGGAACGACACGCAAGAACGCGCCCCGAGGAGGACTGAAGTGCTGAACTCTATGCCACTAAGTCAGGACAAGATCTAAACAGAAAAAATGGGACTGCAGGTGTCTTTCGACGATTAAGAAAACCCATTATTACGCTCGATCAGGCTCTCTTCGGATTTGAGGGCCGAGGAAGAGACAAGGGGGATGGATTGGAACCTAGCTTTCACCGGAGGGACACGCATGCAGTTTGACAGAACGACCAATCCTCGCTTTAACGAGCTAATTGAAAGTATGATGGAAGAAGTTTCAATAACGCAAACGGGTAACTGACCTGGGAAGGTGTTAAATCAAGTGCGCTAGAGGGGGGTCGAAGCTGTCGTTAAGGAGCTCCATCTAATGTACGAATAAGGGGCCACCAATCAAATAGACCGTTGCTTCGCTGGGTGACCACAGCCGGGAGTTCCTCGATCTTGCCGAAAACAAGACGGGCGGGAAGGCTCTATCTGTCGATGGGAGCCGCTGGTTCGGATGTAAGAAGACCCGCAACGGAGTTGAAGAAACAACCAGTCGGCCAGACCCAAGGTATGCCGCCCGGGAAAGACGAAAAAAGAAGAGGACCGAGGAGAACCGGGGAAGAAAGCAGAAATCCTGTTCACCATTTCAAATTGGAGAAACGCACAAGCCGCCGAGCGCAGGAAAGCGGCAACAATTTCCCTGAAACTGGTGCGAGGACGCGAAGGGCCGCGGAATTCTGGGACTATCATACCTGAGCTTGTGCCCCCGGAAGAACCGGGGGGGTTTTGAGACCTGAGTATCCGCGTCAAGCGACTAGTTTGTTCCGTTAGGTCCGATCTCGTCCGGGGACACTAAGGCGAAAAGAAGAAGTGGTATAAAAGGAGTTGCGCTTCAGACTCAGAAGATATTCCTCTGGGTGCGCCACAAGGTCCAAGGAGCATTAACTCGAAAGGAATTGAGAGGAAAGAAAATGTGGTCCTGTAAGAGGGTCTGGCGGACCTTAAGAACCTCCCGGACAAAAAGGGGGAACCTCGGTCCAACAATTTGTTTGCACTGCGGGATGGGTAAAAGAGCCAAAAAAGACACTAATACATGGAACACAGAAACAGAAGGAAAGGGTTCTATACTTGAAGGTCACCTACAAGAGTCGATTTGGGTAATCTGGCTTGTCGCAAACCACTAGGATCTCAAGGACAGTTGCGCAATTCCCCGGAAGGCACGAACGAAAGGCAAGCATTTCTTCGATCGTGAGTTTGACGAGAGCTCAGAAAAAACAAAACTGAGAATAGCACGAAAATCGCATGGCATTAGATCGTGCAAAAAAATTGAAATTGACTTAAGAGAGGGGAGGTCAGGACAGAACCATCTAAAAAAATCTCGTGGACTCGTTGTCGGTCGGAAAGGTCATATATCAAGAGAAACAGAAATTGGGGGGCGGTCTGGTGCCTAAATTTAGTTAGTGCCTGCTGCAAAAAGGACCATACACAAGAGAAAACTTGACTTTCCAGTACACAGTCTAGCCTAATTTAAAGAGACCTCTGAGGCAACAAGTCCCGAAACCTGCAATCAGTGACGGTCAGTACAAAAAGGGCCGGCTTGGGCGCAATACCAGCATTCCTAGCGGAAAAAAACAAGAGAGATAAAACTCTGCTGCAAGCAGGAGTATGAGCGAGGGCGTCTCCTTTCAAAAGCAATATGGAAAGAACGAAAGAGGCTTTTGGATCCAGCATGGGAGTTGGATGGGAGGGGGGGGGGGGTGGGCTGGAGGGGGGGGAGGTGGGGGGTGGGGGAGGGCGGGGGTTAGGAAGGCTAAAGGGGGGGTTAAAGAGGTAGAAGCAGAAAGGAGAAGGGGGAGTAGGTGTGTGGTAGGGAGGAGAACTTATGGAAGAGGCAATAGGGGTGGGGCTGAACTCTCTATCGCTTGGACGCTACTATCGTCTCGCGCGGTTCTCACAAGCCCTGGAAGATAGTATTCTACGTTCTATATAGAAAAAGAAATCGGACCATAACCGGGAATCGTGGCGTAAAATTGGTGGGAACGGGATGAGTCTCTGCAACGGGCGCGGACTCTAGTCCCAATTGACTGGAAAAAAAAGGCATGTTAAAATCTTTCCCCTAAGACGAAGGCTGGTCTAGTTCCTCTTGGCTGCGAAAGATCTTTATGGAGGGCTACGGCATAGAGGGGGAATTGAATGGAGAATACGGCGGGTCGGAACTCCAATCGGCCACATCGAGAAAAAAGGTCTAGAGAGGATCTCGACCAAGATGGGGAAGGAATAAACTCCAATTATCGCGGTCAAAAGGCGAACGCAAATCGAGGTGAAGTGGGGAAGTTTAAGACGCCGAGCCTTGAGCCGGGGGAATGCTCGGCAAACATAAGAGGGAGACGAATCATCCTCGGGTGCGGGGAAAGATTCACGGCTCTTCTAAGGAGCCAAACCGAAGGAACGGTGAAATACGGAACGAAGGTGAGACATTGAACTCATGATACGGGCTGAGGAAAATGGAGGGTTCAGGCTGATGTCCCCTGCTGCGGAAAATGCCTGAGAGAGAAAAAATTGAAAAGATTGGTGAACCAAAACAAAGTTCCGCACGGCTAGAGGCAGCAGCCCTATCGCAAGGAGGGACAGGGACAATTCAGACCAGACAGAGAGAGAAGCCGGCAGAACTGCGGTCACAAGGCTGCCGGTAAGCTGGAATGACGGAAAGGGCATAGAGGAGGAGCGGAATTTAAGTCGAATGGGGGAGCCCTGCAGCGAAATCCGAGCGGCCAAAAGAAGCCGTTGGTTGACAGGCCGGAGAAAGAGTCGCAAAGGGGAAGGCGGGAACAAGTGCCGGGGGGGACTGTTTGCGCAAAAAACCTGAGTTGGGCGGTTAAAGCGCACGGAGGAATTGACCTGACTACATGGGACGCCGAATTTCGGGGGAGGAAAGGATCTAGAGTCAGGCGCCTCGGCGTCGACGGAGAAGGGGTTGGCTTGGGGGGGGAGAGAGAAGATCAGGGGGGTATTTGCCCCTCCTACCATACGAACGGAAACCCCGTCCGAGGACAGAAGAGAAAACGCTGAACACTCGCTCGGATTCCGAAAAGGGAAAAGGACGGATATTCTGAAGGTTTCGAAAAAATAGAAATCAGTAAAGGCGCATAATGGCCGGCCGTGCCAAGAGAAGTGTGGAGAATGAAAAAGTGGTGCCGAAGGAGGGGCAGGGCATACTGAAATAAATCAAAAAGCCTTGGATCACCTGGCGAAGCCGGGTCAGGATTCTGGTTCCTTGATGTCTGGATCTCGAAAGAGGGGTTATTCTCCAGTTATACCGTCGAAACAAGGCTTCGCGAGGAGAAGAGAAAGCTGAGGAAAGGGAGAAAAGTCTACAAAAAAAATGTCCCTTCCGACATGAGGAGAGCTGGGAGAAAAACATTGAGGAGAGCAAGTTTATTTCTAATGGGGTGACGTAACACTAAAGGCCAAGGAGGAGGAACATCAAAGGGAGGGAAAGAAGCTGCAAAAGAGGCTTCCGTAGCGGGAAGAAAAACCGAAGTTGTCTTTTTACCGCGAAAATAGTGGGAAGGATCTTCTTCAATACCGGCACGATAAGCAGATCTTCTGACGCAAACAACTAAACGCCTCTACTCAGGAGAGAGCGATTCTGTTGAAGGACCCACCGAAGAGATAATAGACACCGGCGGGAGAGGAATCCTCAGAAGAAAACGGAAGTAAACGGGGTGTCGCGCGCAACAAAAATGGCGACCAACAAAAAACTTTCTACGGGGAGTTTTCGGCGGATCTGCATAACGACGGTACCGTAGTGGCAGTGCCCGCGACAAAGAACAAAGTCTGAACTGAACGGCTCACAACAATATATGGAATTCTACCTTTCAAGGACAAGAAGCTCAAAAAGGCGTGTCAGGACGGGGATAGTCGGGAGGCGGAGAGACTGGAGCGTGCCCAGAGAAGAAAAACGCGGTTAGATTAGTGATTTATGAAAAAACATCGAGTTGTGCAAGGGATTGGGACAAGAGCATGAGTTCCACTCTGAAGCCGGGAAAGCAAAAAGAGGACCACCACAGGGAAAAACCTACCCAATCCTCGGAGCGGAAGAAGGTCATGAAAGTCTCAAGCGTGAAGGGGGGGGAAAATTCACTCCCGCGGGGGGTTATCCATACCGGAACCGGTTCCGCAACAGAGAGATCACAATTTGTCGATGCCGAGAAACGCGGGAGGGATCGTCCTCAGGCCAAAAGACCGTGGGAGTGTCACTCGACTTGGGTGGGGACCCCGAGGAGAAGGTGTGAAAGTACGAAAAAGGGCTAAGTGGTCGACGATGGGGAGAAAAATGGAAAAACAGATGCGGGAAGCGAGTGGGAAAACCAAGACTTGTTTTATCCGAGTCCCTAAAGTCCCGACCCTATTTACCGCGACCGAGTACAGGCAAAAGGAAAGAAAAACAAACCACCCGACAATCGGGTGTAATGTAAGGCGGCGAAAGAAACGCCGCCGGTGAAAAGGCATTGGGGCAAGAAACCCTTGCAAGATCTGCAAGCCTATAAATGAGAGGACATTTTACGGATCCTGCGCGGAGTCAAGGGTCGTATCGCGGCTTGGAGATTTCAAAAAAAGGAGAAGAAGAGATAAAAATGGGGTAGCTTGGGTCCCGGGGACCTCTGGTTAGAGGATAGGGGTTTACCTGACTGCGGGACCGACAAGAAGTTGTCTGGAAAGCAAAGAAAAAAGCGCTCAAGGAGAAAGCTGGGCAGAAATATTTTCGCGTTTGGGGCAACAAATCCTTGTTTAGCTTCTCCCCACATCTTGAAGCCTGCAGCAATGAGCGAGGAAGGTTCCGGACGGAAAAGAAGGGCAGGGGAGAAAAGTACCCCAGCGTGGCCGCCTTGTGTCAGAACTTCTGTTCACGGCCAGGGGCGTGGAGAATCGAATTTCCCTCAAAAAAAGCCGAACAGGAAAAACCCCCGCCAACAAAGGTTCCGATGAAAACAAGGAAAAAAACAACAACGAGTTTCTATTTCGGGTGGTGACTGCTGGATCAGGCGAACAATAATTGTTCTCCGGGTCAAAGTAAGCACACTCAAATGCCATTGTTGGGAGTTGGACGAAGTTCTCAACAAACCAAAAAGAGAAAAATCAGTCAACCGCACAACGAAGCAGGAGGAGGTGGAAAGTTCTTCCGTGAAACTTTCTCAATGGGGATTATACAAGAGAAGGCAGTGGGATAAAAGAAGGCAGTCAAAAAGAGGAAAGCTAGGGGTTAGGCAATATTCCATCCCGGAGAAGTGTCAGGGGGACTAATGATTTAGGGTCGGCTGCAGGAGGACGTTCAACATCCCGCAAGCAGAAAATGGAACTTACTGTCCGGTTAAGGGAGGCCAAAGTCTCGGAATAAGTCAGAAAAAACACGAAGGCACAAGCGGAACCGGAAAGCTGGAGCGTCAGTGCTTCAGATGGGGGTTTGGAATCATCTCCACCAAGTAAGAAGTGGGCTCGATGCAAAAGAGAAAATATAAGAAGATGAGGAGAGTGAGCGCCTGGTTCGGGACTTTCAAGGGAAAAGGAACACACTTGAGCGTGGGGCGAAATATACAAGAAAATCTAAGGGCCGAACCAGCTCAGGGAGGACCGTACAGCAAGAGGGCAGGAGATGGAAAGACGGACGCGCGATACGAACCACTGAAAAGTAAAGGGGTTGCCAGCTGATCGGAGGCAGGCCCGAAGTCTGTCCGACTCGAGAAACATTTGGGACAGGTTGCACCGCGGCGGTATCTCGAAGGAACAGTAGGGGGTCGACCTCGGGAGGGAAGAAGGGGACTTTATGGGTACGAGTGCGCGGCATAAGATAAAATAGGGGGAAAACTGTATCAATCCGGCTGGGGGGGGCGGGAAAAGACCCGAAGAGGCGGCTTCCCGCAAGCCTCGAGGGAGGACCAAGTGACCTTTCTGGGGAAAAGGAAAAAGAAAGTATGGGCTGCGGGTACAACCAAAACACTTTCGTCTGGGATTGGGGTAGTGAAAAGGCCGAGAAGGAGAGTGGAAAGCGAAAGCTGGGCCACCTCGACGCGGGCGAATGACCCTTGCTCGGTCAAACCAATTTCGTACGGGGAACGATGACCGCCGAGCGCCTACTGACGGTCCGGCGAGGGGTTTACAGTCCCCAAACATTGGCGTTCAACCACCAGCGACAGATTTCAGACGCAGCGTTTCCAGCCATCCCGTTTACACGACCGACGGAAGCTCAGTCCACCTCAAGAGGCTCTCATAGCGCTTTTCGGCCCGCGAGTACTCAGAGGGCATCAGCGCCTGCTGCGGCGGCACCGCAAAGGGGGGAAGGATGTCCGTCTCCGCGGATAGTTCCGGAGTCGTCTTAGTTTATGGACGTAGTCCCAAGAGTGCGTAGAAGCTAGGAACAGGCAAACGAGTAAAGGGAAAGTATGGCCCGCGACAAATCAAGATGAAAACCTTTGCCTTTGGCCGCTTGGAGAAAAACCGGAAAACCTTTTGTCTTTCAAAAAGATCGACGATGTCCCCAGATTACTCCGGAATCGGGGAGAAAAGGACTCTACCGGGGTCTGTTCCCTCAGGGCGAGGGAGGGGTGACTTTTGGGGGCATGGTGGGTCCTCCTCTGGATTGCCGCAGGGCCCTACGTCCGGCGCCGGAAAAGAAAGAAGCAGTAGAGCAGAACGGGGATAAAGCGGATATCTTCTCGCTCGAGGCAACGGGCTACAGGGTCTTGATGACTGGGCGCCTAAAGGAAAGATCCAAACTTGGTCTCCTAAATTCCTGAGACCAGGCGCGGGGACATGTCTGAATTACCTGAAGGAAACTCGCGTGACGCTGCATCTCCATAAGACGAGAATCGAAATTTGGTATTTTCTCGACGTGGTCGTGATTGGATGATCAAAAAAAACACTTAGGATAGTATGAGTAGTGGGAAAATAAACGAACGACGTCGAGAACTATTCAATCCGATAAGGGATGGACAGAGTCACGCAAATCCGTAGCACTAGAAACAATGGGAAAGGGAAGTATCGCCAGGGATTCGGGAGGGGGGGGAAGTGGGATAAAACCGGTTCCATCATCTGACACCAGAAAGACTGGCTCTTCCCGAGCGAGGAGATATTCAGTCGCTTTCGGGTTTCGGCCGGACAAGGGGGGGGTCTGTTCAACTCAGGCAGAATAGGGGTCACCGTCTTCGGAATACAAGACTTTATGCGATAGAGCTGAAAACGGCCCACGTACACAATTAAGAGCCTACTCACATGAATCAGGAAGATCCATGCAGGAAAAAGGACAACCCATATCTTCGCAGAAAGTCGTCGGACATCCGCGGAGTGCGATACAAAAGTGTGGCGCTGGCACGCAACACTCGCAAGATGGGGAAACCTAAAAAGTCACCTGCGACTGGCGTGTTCGTACGATACAAAAGAACAAACAAAAAACCGCTTCTTGGGTCGGAAGAAAAGGAGAGTTCTACGCCATAAACGCCCGCAGATAAATAAACTCTATCCGCTTTTCGTCAGACAAAGAGCGACCGCAGGCGGTGACTAGAGGACTGAAGGGGGTGATATCGTAGAGAGGGCGGCAAAAATAATCGTCGCGCGGCTTATTGGAGACGACCTCTTGGAAGAACGGGCAATGAAGCTTTCAACGCTTCTCGAGAGCAGGAAGGCATGAGAGGGGTACGATGGAAATCCAGAAAAGACCGGGAAGGAAGAAGAGGCAGCTGAAGGAAGTCTCAAATGGGGAAAAAACATTCACGCCACGAACCTCTTGTGTTTCTTACCGACAAGGGGAATACTCACGGTACCGCCGAGAAGGTAGCGCTGTCGATCCGAGGCCGGAAGAGGGGAAAATAAGGGGACCACTTCATCACCGCTTTCTTCTCAGAACGTGGGTTGCCCACCCGCGCAGGGGAAGAGGATAGGCCCGGGGAAATCCAGGTCATCTGGGAGAAGAAGTCCAAGAATGTATTTAAGCCTATTTTTGAAATAGATAGAGACCAATACAGAAGATTTGATCCAACCCTAAGAAACAGTGGCTGCCGAAAAGAAGCACGGGGGGATTCCGGGAAATAAAATCCTAAAAAGGGTAGATCTTTTTTAATATACCCGCCCTCAAAATTGGGCTCGAGGGCGCAAAACCCGAAGAAAAAAGGCCGTCACTGGTCACAATGCTACGCAAAAGTGCTAAATCTTTCTCCTTGGAGAGGGGACATCTAGCATACCGATCGGGGAACTTTGTAAGAAGTCGTGGTACACACTCAGGGAGAGGGGTATACGACGCTGCGGAAGAAAATCATTGTGTTCCTGATAAGGGGGGGGAGGAAGACCTAAAGCGAGGATAGCTAAAGGGAGAAGGTAATCAGAGAAGCTGGTTGGACAAGCCAATATGACAAAAGAAGATCACGATCTATCAAAGGGGATAGCAGGGGGGCTTGACCCGGAATATTTGTATTCGGCGAAAGTCCTCCCCAGAAATTAAAAATAAAAAGTGCAAAGCTTCGGTCGGCACAGGGGCTGAAATTACGTCGTCACTCCAAAGACATCCGAACCACTACCATACAAATGCGAATGGGAAGTGACGTAATATATGCAGGTCGGGTGACCGAGTGGGGGAACTGCTGGGATCTCAAAAAGAGTACAACGAGAGAATTTCTCAAGACACATTACAAGAAAATTCCATTTCTTCGATCGGTG
>Ga0179593_1459567_pt1 | contig 18859 bp, 21 predicted proteins | sample CZODoug2_1_08_16_FD_185931 | JGI IMG/M metagenome (GOLD analysis project Ga0179593, IMG submission 185931) | Vadose zone soil fungal communities from Angelo Coast Range Reserve, California, USA - CZODoug2_1_08_16fungal (PacBio error correction) | ecosystem: Environmental > Terrestrial > Soil >...
AAGAGATTGGGAACAAGAACCTGCGAGGAGCCGAAAAAAGGAAAGGGGGAAAGCACATAACGAATATTTGACATGGGAGAACCAGGAGAAGGACTGAGGCATGGAAAGAGGGCCAATCCGAAAAATGACCTCCTCGGGGAACATTGAACAAACTCTTCACTCCTTTCATGGTCCAAGAAGAAAGAAACTTGAGGGATTTAACATCACCGTCAAGATGGAAAGAGCCTTGAGTGTCTTCAATCAGAAGGCTAGGGCGCGGCGGATCGGCTGGACGACGGGTGTAAAAGAAAAGAAATGACCGGAGGCTGGGTGGGTAAGTGCGGCCGGGGAAATTCTAGAACTCCGGAATCGGACAGGTCAATCGAACGACGATCAGTTCCCTGGGCAGAGTTTGCATTGGGGGTCACAACGGAAGAAAGAAACAATGCCTTCCCGTCAAAAATAAATGCTAGGAATCGCCGCTACTGAAGAACCACGAAAAGCGGACAGGCGGAAAAAACATGACTAAAAAAAAAGAAGAGAGGGAGAGAAGGTCGGTCAAAAAACCGGCGGGCCCACAGGGGGACAACCGGACAGCCCCAACGAAGGGGGACGACGTTTCGCACATCAGCCTGACTCGGCCTTCTGGAAAGATGAAGCGGGGGGAAGAGGAGGAGCCACCTAGGCAGTAAGTCAAAATCAGGAACGAGGGACTTCGAAATCATGAGCGGGGGGAGGCGTTATCGCGAACACTGTGCAAGAGGGGAATGCTACCGGGTTCCAAAATGAGCACGCGAGGAAGGAAAAGAAGGGCGCGGAAGGAAAAACATGGACCACACACAAAGTGAGAACGAAATGAGGGCGAGCAAAAACCCTTCAATCAGGACTGGAAGACGCAATGGGCTTTCTAAAGAGATAAAAACGGGGCAAAACATGTCACATAGTATGTAAAAAAGAAAAAGAAGAAAAAAAAAACGGACGCATATGGGAGGAGGGTGAACGGGATACAAAAAAGTACACCGACAAAAAAAAGGGCCAGAGGCATAGCCTTAAATACAAAAACGATACGAGAGCGTGGGGGCTTTGGAAGGGAAGAATACCTTGAATCCAGGAAAGGGAAACCAAAAAAAAAGAAGATCGGGATATCGCACCAAACCGTGAATATCTGCTGGAAAAATGCGACGAGAGTAGGGGGGGAGGAACGGAGCAACAGAGACATGGAGTTCTCAGCACGACAGGAGGATCGCCCTCGCCGCGGCGGTGGTAGCAGCTGGCCATCGCGAGGTACGGCAGGAAAGAACCAAGCAAGGGGGGGGCACGTGCAAAGAAAAAACGAGACAAAGAATTGATGGTGCCGGAAATCATCGAGCCCCAGACCGCGATTTTAAGGCGGCCAGCTGGGGGGCAGTAAAAGAAGGAAGGGGGGCGATCAAGTTTGGATGTGAAGGCCGCGTCTTAGGGGAAAAGGGAATAACGTTAGCTCTGGGCCGGGAAGGAAAGCATACCTCGAGACCGAATAGACCTCTGAAGCAGAGTTCCCTCGGTCGAACGGGGGTAAGGGAAAAGAACGCGGGATTGCGATCTGGGTTCCGAACTTTCCGCATTTGGCCACGATAGTAGGAAAAGAAGGCAGCGATAAAACGACAATCTCTCAAGGGCGGGAAGCTAGAGAACAGTCGCTGTAAATCAAAAAAAGAGAGTCGGAATGTTGGCGAGTGGAGCTTAAGAAAGGCACTGGTGAACAAAGCTGTCGCTGAGGACATGCGACGAGACAAGAGTTCTGGAGTAGGGAAAGAAACATGAATAGCCAACCGGTTTTGCCGTTACCTCGCTAAGGGGTCACCAATGTGGAGTACGCTAGGGAACCTCATCACGGGGGGGGCAAAAGGAAACATGAAAGGCGGGGGGAGAAAGAAAGGTAGGGAAGGTTGGCCTAAACCGAAACTCTACCAAGGCAAAGTAGAACGCGCTCAAGCACCGCGCTCGCTAGCAAATTAGAAGCAATTAAAACCCCTCCGGGAATATGACGGCATCATAGCAGAAGAGGGAAGGTTACCGCACCTGCACTAAATGCAGCGCCGCCGAAGAAGCAATTTTTCTTGTGCCATCCCCATGCAACGGTCACCCAGGAGAGTCTAAATCTGCAAAATGTGACGTAAATTCGAGAAAAAAGAAGGGGGAGACGGAGCAGAATTCGTCGGCACAGGAAGCGAAGACGGTCGGAAGGACTTCGGTACGCGATAAGTACCTGTTCTAGATCTTTATGAAGGGAGCTAAGGCACGTCAAATAGCCAACAGAAGAAGACAGTGCAGGAACAAAACCGGGTAACTGGAACGAAGACCCCCCATTGCAGCGAAGCGCGATCGGAAAGGCCGATATTACTCAGGGATCTTAAAGGAGGGGTCGTCGATGACATGCAACGGTCAGCTCTCCAGAACGAAGAAAAAGGTGAAAGCAGATCATCGAGCATGGAAACTCCAGGGGGGAATGAAGACGCTGGGAGGGGGGTCCCGAGAAAGGGTCCATTGCACCTTCGGAAAGGAGAGTAAGACTTCAAAACCAGAGAGAGGTTCAACGGGGTGAGAATAAGACCGGGTGCAAGATCAAATCAAAATTGTGTTTGACGATGCGGGACCGCCCGACCGAGAAACCCGCCAAAGGGTACGACAATCGCTGAAAGCTGCCCGAATCAAACACTCACGCTTGAATGGTCACAAATCCAGAACCACTCATCATGAAGAGAAATGTAGGAAAAAAACCAACACTCCAAGGGGGAGGAGAATGCTGCTGACCAAAAGGAGGCAAAAGACATCCACTCGAAGGACTTAAGGGACGCTGCTCGGGCATCCATAAAAAGAGACTAAAAACGACCCTACTCACAAAGAAAAAGGGGGAAACTATTCTCTGACCGAACAGGGCAATCAGGAAATTACGATTGCAGCGCTCGGTCGAAGTGTAGTCGATCCGACCCAACCCCAAAGGGAAGGGGAGTGGAGAGAAGAAACAAAGACCGAAAAAAAAAGAGATCGAGATCGGCGCAGTTCGACCGTTTATGTCACGATAGATGCCCGACTGCGGTATATTTCAGTGCGCGGAGGGCGGGCCGTCTTAAGCCCTGTCACAGGAGAATTGTTTGGAAAGAAGTCCTCATCGGGGGGAGTTGGGGCAACAGCGTCAAGCGGCGGTGCAAAAACGGAACAATAATCGTATACTCAGAGATCATGGGAAACGCGTGAAAATGAAGAGTGGGTTGTAGATTGGCAACAGTAGAGCTGGCGTAGGCAGGGCTTGTTCTCTCAGGAAGGAAGAATAGAAAAAACCGAGGCAATTGAAAAGTTGGAGTAATGAAAAATAAACACTGCAAAAATAGCAGCTTGGGGTTATCGTACTCCGTGTTCCTCTACAAAAAATTTCGTCAGAGACCAAGGGGATCGGGAAGATGCCGCAGACACTAGACTTAAGGGTTAGGGGAGGTGCTAAGAGTGGTGAGTGTGAAATGACTGAGCCGGGGGGAGAGGTGATGTTTATAGCCACTAGGGTTGGCTCGTGACGGGGGCTGGGAATCAGCGTGTGGTAGTTATCCCAAACAGGCTCGAAAGGAAAAACGTATGTTAGTTAGTACTTGCAGTAGGGTGATGTGACGGTGTGACGAGATGGTGACAAATTGAAAAAAAGGGGAACTTGACGGGGCAGTCGAGGATGCTCAATCGGGAAGTTTTCAGTAGGCGACAGATTAGAAGACAAAACAGCGGCAGATAAGCGAAAGGGTTAAGGTCCGGTGCGGGAGGGAGGGAGCATCCGAGAGGAGAGTAAATGGTGGATCGTAATACGTCAGGGTGGCTGGACCGGGAGACAAAGGGGAGGAGGGAAGAAAGACACTCTCGGTGAGGCGCGGGGAGAAACTGGGTACACAGCAAGAGAGGGGGTCTCTCTAACAAGGAAGCTTTGGGTGGGGAGATCGTTCCGGAGTAGGGAACGGCAATGTACCCGGATTCGCTAAAGTATTGATAAATATAGAAGGGGGAAGATCAAGCGTCTCATAGAAATCAAGAGAGACGCTCAATATCGCGTAACAAGAAGTTCTTCGACAAAAAAGCCTAATTTCAGAAAAATCGGCGGAGTACCTTTTTATCTCATACCTATGACAAGATGGAAGAAGGAGAGGGTTGGAAAGATCGGCCGATGGCACCAAGGATACCAAATGGCGTCGCGGAGGGGGAAGATCAATCTCATGAGAAGTCATATTGATAACTACATGACGTGGGCAAGGGCGGAGAATGGGGGGGGCCTCGTATGAGGGTAGGCAATTGACCGCCGCTGTGGAAACATGTAGAGCACGTTCGGTTCAGACCCAAGAACGTCACTTCAGTGCGAAATCCTGAAGGAGAGCAAAACTCGGTCGCCGTCGGCGAAGAGGGAAGTCCTGACTTCAAACATGGTGCCGAAAGGGAGAGAGAAGAATTGCAAGGCACAAACAAGCTTATCACGAAAAAAGGGTGGCGGCCTATAGGTCCAGCAACCGCAGAGGGGGGTCAGGACGCCTCAATGTCCTCTAAGACTATCAAAACAAGAAGAAGAGTTTCGAGGCGGAGAATAAAAGGAGAAGGGGTCGCACGAAAGGGGGGAGGAAGAGTGGAGGAGAAGGAGGACGAAGGCGAAAATACTACTGAAAGGACACGATGAAAAAAAAAAAGAGGAAGGAAGAGATTGCAATACCGAGTGGTCTTCGTCGGATGAGGGAGCGGAGAGGGGTCCTTAGAGTGAGGCGAGGGGAGGGTACGAAAGAACCTCTTACCCGCAGATCAAACCGAACGTTATCGCCGGCGCCAATCACAAATAGCGGAAACAGCAACGACAAATGACTGTCGTCAGTTCGGGGGCAACGATCCGCTCTTTCACGCTTTTGGGGGGGAAAAAAACCGGGGGAACGGCAGGCGGGGATGAAAGGGGTCAGGGCAAAGACAACAGGCGGCCGGGAGGTGCACTTGCCTCAGGTAAGAGGGAGTCACAATGAAACTGCTGCGAAGGGGAAAAGACGAGATATCGCAGCGGCGAGGGAAAAATAGGGGTTCCAGGCTATAAAGAAGGAGAATGTGGATAGTGGGGAACATGCCGTACAATAGATGACAAAAGGTGGGAGGAAGAAGTTACAAGGTGGTGCGAGATATAGATCTCCAAAAACGTCATTTTGAGCATACCGGACCGGAGATAAAATGCCGACCAAAAAAAAGTCGGAGAAAAATCTTTTAGGATAAGGAAGAGGAGGAGGGCAGTGCGTGTCGTGACAGGGTTTGGGGTCTCGAACGACCGGGGGCAGATCGCGGGGTTAATCAAGGAGAACCTATAATGCAAGGAGCGAGAAAAAAACCAGGACCAAACTCTGAAGGGGCGGGTCAAGAGATCAACGAAATGTCTTGGAGGTTGTACGAGGGTCGGAAACAGTGGCGGAAAGAAGATCAAGTCTCAAAAAGGCACCGGGAGGCCATCGGTTACAAGGAAAAAAAAGTGCAGGGAGCCCGCGCATCACGAAAAAAAGAAGCAGAGAGAAGACGGAAGGGGAGGTCAAAAGAGTGACCGTAATGCCGAGTCGAATCCGCTAAATCCAAAAATTGCGGAGAAAATAGAGGTTACAGGAACTAGCGCATGTACGCATGACGAAAGGACTGTCTGGGCGGCGGTGACCTGTTCTCAGAAAAGGGGGGGTTAACCGGAGAGAAAAAGACTGGGAGGGGGAGTTGTCGCAGGGGATTTCTGTGGAAAAAATTGTATGTTGGGGTGTGGGGGGGTGGGGGGGGGGGCTTCTATGGGGAGAAACGAAGCGCTGCGTAGGACGATATTCATTGTGTTACTGGATTCATTGTCTAGTGTGTGAACCAAAGCAAACGCATATCGTCGGAGCACATGGGAGAAAGAAAGGCAGAGGCGACGGGGGAACCAGGAAGTATTTACAAGGAGGCGCATGCGCCTTCAGAAAAAAGGTGTCGACAGGCATTGAGGGGGGCCAAAAAAAACAAAACTGGTCGGTCCGGACGAGCGAAGAACACGTAAAAAAAATGAAAAAACGACGTGACGAAGGAGATTTCGGGGATTCATCAGGAGTCTGGGAGGCCGGGCTGGATGCCCAGCACTGGGTGGACCGCGAGGGTGAGTGGAAAAAGGGATGAGGCCGTCCGGGAGGGAGAACTCAGAAGGGGATGCATAAGACAACTCGAAGAAACCTTAAGCAGGGGATGCAGGTCCCCTGTCGAACAAAGGTAATGAGCTTGAGCGGCGACCTCCATAGAGGAAAATGGACTGAGAAAAAAAAAATCTCCCTCACAACAAAACAAAAAGAGGAGGAGTAAGTATCGAGAAAACGCGAAAAGGGGTAGAGAGAAAACGAAGGGAAATTTTTGCGCAGTGCACTGACCGAATTTTATCCGTTCTCATTGAAGAGGGATGCAGGCCAAAAAGGTTCCCAGAAAGGACCCGGCCATCTCCGAGGGTGAAGGGGACAAAAGCGCGGTCAACAATCCGTGCTGGGGAAAAAAAAAGCCTAATTCAAGAAAGTAGTGGCTTGAAAAAATCCACAAGTCTCATCTGGGTAAGAAAGGGGTCCAGGCCGTCTAATTCGGCGCAGACAACGGGACCAGAAAACGGGTTTTGAGGCAAAAAGACATTATGGAATTATTGGAAAGTAATTGAGGGACGAGGGGAGGAATCCGGATCCATGTGGGAAAACCGGACGAAAGCGCGGTCCCTGAAAAAGAAAGGGGGATGGTCCAACGGAGACATCCAACATCCTTGAAAAAGTCAAACCGGAAAATTACTCGGATGACACGGCCGCCATGCTCTAAAAGCTAAAAACAACCATCGACGCGCGGCAGATCAAACAACCGACCGGAGAAAAAAAAATCCGTCCGACAGAGGAAACCGGTCTGAACACATGCACAGCAACATTGGAACCGCCAGCAACCAACGTTCGGAGGTCAAGAATCCCAGGAAGAGAATGCTGGAACTCATTTGGAGAGAAAGCTGAGAGTTTGTCGCGCTGAGACAATCGTGGAACAGAGAACGCAAACGCCGTAAATGGCAAAGCGGCTTCAAAAAAACACTCGATGAAGGGGCTTTGGGCGGCGTAAAACCATGACACAAAGGAGTTGAGGAGGGGAATCCGTCGAAAAAGGGAATTCAAAGAAAGGTTGAGCACTGAGAAAAAACGGAAAGATCTCCACTCAAGGTCGACAAACATAAACACAAACTGGTCTGCCTAAAAAACAGGGGAGGAGCATAAGGGGAGACCGCTTTCATATTGCCCAGGGTAGCTAAGTTCATGTGGCGCTGGGAAACTAGGCACTAAACTGGGGAGGAGATTGAGGGACGTTCCCTACAAGACATGTGCACCGGCCTAGGAAAAACAGCCATACAACGGAGGAATACTCAAACGGATATACGAGCAAGGAAGGTTTCCCGGTCATGCATTGTCATATAATCTACGGACGGAAAACAGAGTTGAGAAAATTGACAAAAGAGAAGCGATAGGGGAGACTACACGTTTAATAAACGAAACAAAGGGAAGAAAAGCTGGTCCACTGGAAAATCGACATTGTTGAATCACCGAGAAACCTAAAAAAGGCGAAAGGCTATTAATAGTTCCAAAACGGAAGAGTGAGGGCATTAGGGAGACAACCAATCGTACGTTGGAGAAAAAACTCACCAAAAAACCACCGGCGGTCAAGCAGTTATGGGTGGCAAAGGGAAGACGGGACCGGGAAAAAGGTCCGGAGGTTCTGCAACATAACGTTCGGTAGAAGGAGAGCCGTGACTAATAATAGTTTCTAATCTTGGTACGGAATGTGCGGGCCGGGGTGATGGCAGTAAAGGGAAAAAATCAACGTTCGCTCTGCAAGGAAATGGCTAAAAATTTTCGTAACTCTAAAGAAAGTTATACAGCTTTGTCATAAATTAGCCGTAAGACGAGAACTCGGGATGGGGAGTAAAGATCAGTACTCTTTTAGGACAAGGACTCCTGTGGCCAAGCAGAGGGAAGAAAGGAAGGAATCGCCGGTCGACGAAATCTTCTCAAGGTCGGGTGACCTCAGCCAGTCGAAAGTTAATTCATCAACCGCTCGAAGATATTGGATTTCGATGGGAGAGGAATAGGGGGGAGGGGGACGAGGAAATCGGTCGCTCGCTGTCAACAGAAAAAAAAGAGACCGGGGCTGGACAGAAGGGGACCAAATGGAGAAAGGATGCCTCAATCCCGTGTTAAGTTGAATCAAGACGAAGCCTCTGCGGGGGTTGGTACTGGGAGAGGCCCTTCAGCACGCTGGCGGAAAAAAAAGGGGGGGGCGCGCCTTAAAGAGTTCGAAGGGGAAGAATGGGCAAAGGGTTGACCGAAAACTGGAAAACGCTACGACCAGTGGGCCCAAAAACATGCGGCGGCAATGGAAATCAAAGAGAGAGGAGTGGCAATTCAAAGGAAAGGGAACAGACGAACGGCCATAGGAAAGACTCTGAGATGAAAGTAAGACAAACTGCTCGCGCAGCTAAAATCCATGGGAAAAGACTTGGTGCCATCAGACGCAAAAGTCCAAAAAGGAAGTACATCGGAGAGGGAGGAAGAGCGTAAACCGACCGCATTTCAAGGGGGGGGGGGGTCCTTAATGCCGATCGGCGGGGTCAATGAAATAGTTGGGCAAATGATGTGACGTGGATGAAAGAGGAAGGTGGAACTGGACTTAAACAAATCCCACGGTCTCGCCCGAAACTCGTAGAAAAGCGCACAAAAAAAAGTAACTTGTTCCCAAGATTTAGAAAAAAGAAGGCGCCTAGCATGGGCTTCGGGTCGACGGGGGGGGACGGACTTAAACGGGGGGGGGCGTAGTTCTCATGCGAGATCAAATACCGGACAAGAACGAAAAGAACAAAAAAAGTCAGAGGAAGGAGATATCAACGGGATAAGGGAAAAAGAAGAAACAGTGCTGCCCCAGGGGCGATATTGAGAAAGACGGCATGAAAAAGAATCTTAAAACGAGGCCCACCAAAAGAGGATGGGAGGTGGGAAAAGCAGGTGGGGGGGGGGGGGACGGACTAAAACGTGGCAAATCTATAGGTTTTTTTTGAAGAGGGCACGGTCGGAGCCGGGCCACTCGAGGATACGACGACCAAAGAAGCCCTGGAACCGACGAAAGCGAAGGCTGACAGACAAACAATAAACGGGGGAAGGGGTCGGCGAAAAAGGACTGAGAAAAAATCAGAAAAGCGAAGGAAAAGCAGGCAATCCGAGGGTCTCGTACTGCTGCCAAAAGACTAGGGGAATGGAAGATCAATCCTCCCAGCCAGAAAAGTCAAGACGGACTGCAACGGAAAAGGGACATATAAAACTGCGACGGAAAAACAAGATAAACACAAAGGGAATCGAGGAAGAGGGGGAGCCGAACAGTGCATCTGAACTTCGGCCTATGCTAGGAATTTCTAGGGGGTAAAGACGATCAAAAACAAAACAACGGAGAGAGGAAAAGGGGAGCCAGGCAAGACATCTGCGGAGAAAAGAGGAAAAGAAGTTCAAACTTTCGGGAAAAGGAAGAGTTTCCCTCTGCTTGGGAGGGTCAAAAATGGTGAGGATGCCTGCTCGATCAAGGCATCGTAGGCGAGGATGGGAATGGGGCCATCGGAAGTGTGGGTGAAGGAAGACGAAAAATGCCGGCGGCCGAAAAATGTCTCGGGAAATGAGGAGACTACATTTCGCCGGGCCCTTCCAGAGGGAAGTTTTAGCCGAAAACGAATCGGCTTGGAATGGTGTCATGGCGTGATCGAGGGGAGGAAACAAGCGTGACAAAAAAAACTGGAGTATTGCAAAAGTTTTAGAAAAAAAAAAAACAGACAACTCAGGGCAAACGAAAGCAGCTTGGGGAAGAAAAAGGCCGCCCGCGCCGGAAGGATAGAATTCCGACAAATTCTGAGACAACCCCAACATCGTCTTGCATGAATACAGGGGGGGAAAGTCGATGACGAGCCGGGGTCGACTTGGGGAGGGAGGGCTGCGGGAAGGCGCCGAGAACTCTGGGTAAAAATAAAATCACGTTGTAAAGGGCTGAGCGCAGCAGCGCCAAAAAAGAACGCGCGCTGCGCAAGAGGGTGGAAGAGGCACCCGTTGAGGACGGCGAGGCGAGTGGGTAACTAGGTCCATCGTAGAAAGTCTCGAGGTAACGAGAAGACAACTGAATTGTCATTCAAAAGAAACCGGCAAGAGAGCACATAACAAGATGAGTACCGTTCTAAGATATCAGGGTAAAACCTATGCATCATGGTTTACATTAGGGGAGAATGAGTCAAAACAAAGGGAACACATTGCGTAGGGAGCAAAAAATTTGCGGACGTAATATTCGATGAAAAGACAGACAGGAAAAGAGATCTTCTTTGGGAAAAGGGGGGGGGAGGGCGAGGGGACTCGCACGACTGGTATGAAAAATTCTGAGGTCAAAGGGGGGAGAAGGTGAAAGGGTCTGCCCCACGGCCAAAGGTCAATGGGAAAATAACTGAGGCGCGCCCGGAGGCTACCAGAGGGCGGAAGACGGAAGTGGAAATGGTGCCGAAGGAGAAGGAGGGCAAAAAATATCATACGCGCAGGGGTTTCGTCAGCTGTCAACAGAACAGCCGGAACTCGGCGAAGGAAAAGTGACGCTGAAAAAAAAAGACCCTAAGAGAAAAGCGGAACAACATAACTAGTTCGAGCTGCTTAAAAAAAAAAAACACAAAAACAAAAAAAAAAAAAACAAAAAAAAAAAACAAACAACGGAAATAAGCGAAAATGAAGAACGCACGAATGGTCAGGTTGCTTGGAAGCTCTCCTTCTTCACTTACCAGGGAGGGAAAAAGGTCGGATCGGAAAGCTAATTTCACGAAATAATCTTCGGCTTCTTGAATGACTATGGAGAGGATCACTGACTTTCGGCGGCGAGTTAAAAGGTGGGCTCTTCGCCGGCAAGCGAACTGGAGGCCAGTACGCACCGAAGGAGGCGCACAGGACCGAAAGCTAATAAAAAAAGGGGAGGTCGGGTCAGATAAACATAGTCCCGCCTGGCACAGGGCTTGGTTAACATAGGGGGGTACTGGCATAATCTAGTGGCCTTTCTTCAAAAATCCAACCGTCTTGACGCCGGTGTGGAGGGGCTTACGAGAGTGGGAATTTGCACGCCGGAAGGAGGCTTGAGATTTTCCCGCTGATATCCGAAGAAGGGATTTTATCGGTTGGCAGTGATGAAAAAAGACATGGGGAAATGGGCATGAAGGTGGTGACACCTTACCTAGAGGAGAAGGGTTCTATAGGGCGAACGGTTGTTATGAGGGAGAAACGATCGGGAATCATCATGGGGGGACCAGTCTGCACCTCGGGGAAGACGAGAGAAAACAAGGGACAGTAAAAAGAGCCTGATCCTTGTTTTCTGGAGACTGGACTGCTAGGCAGGCAGTTCGGGGGAGGGGAACTGGTTTTTGTTGGGGCTCTTGAACGAACGCAAGATCGCAGGGGAGACAATGCCTAGTGGAACCGGAGGGGCTGAAAAAAACATGAAACCTCTGACCTGTCATTGAAACGAGTATCCCCATGTACGGGAGAAAAAAGGGTCTATTTGATACGGAGGAGTCAAGAGCAACGTCGCGCGAATCACGACCCGGGGGGGGGGGACTTAATTGAGGGGGGTTTTTTGGGGGGAAGTATCGTGACTTGACGGCGTTCTCCAGCTTCAAGTCCCTACCGCGGTTCTGGGTCAGCGTCATCACGCCGGCGGGGAGCCCGCAAAAAAAACTCAAGAAGATGCGAGGGGCAACGCCGAGGGTCCCGATGAAGAATGCCGAGGTCGAAAAGGAAGGGATGACACCCAGCTGTTCGATCAACCAGAAGTTCCCAGCAGGTATAATCTCAGGGGGTAGAGGGAAAAACGTCCGGCGGGGGGGACAAGGTGAAACTGTGCGGCCGGGGCAAAGGGGGTGTGGCCGCGTCGAAAGAGGGGGCGGGAGGGTTAGCAGGTCGTGTCGGTGGCTTTTGGGGAAGCGCAGCAGGGAGGGGATGGAGCACGGGGGAAAAAAGCTCGTGAATTAGGTGTGACTTGATGGGGGGGACAGGCTCCGTGGTAAAAAAAATGCACAAAAGAAAAGGGAAACTGAACCGCAAGATTAATCGGGCCAGACGACCTGGGCCAGTTTCCGGAGCCCGCGAGGCCAGCAATAACAAAATAGGACAGCTGGGTAACTGCAGCAAAAGAAGAGGTCCATTTGAAAAGCAATGTGAGCAGAATGCCGAAAAAGGACAGTGAAACGAGGCGATTTATGTGAAGTTGGGCCATCACTGGATTTCAGGAGGGGAATGCGTCTTAGCAGAATTTGTTGACATGGGCACGTCACGATGAGATTGTAAGGGCGTCATGGAGCCGGGATTTGCAATGAAGAAGAAGCGAGGGGCCGTCAAATGTGAGGGGGCAAACTGGACATGGTCAGTAGAGGGGACGGAGAGACTCAAGGCGTGGAGCTAAGACAAGATCATCCGAGAGAAAAAAAAAACTGAGGGTCAATAGTCGTGGATCAGCCATCAAAACAAGAGAAGGAAAAAGTGAGAAGCGCAAACGACGAACGGACCATTTGGGCGCATTGAAATGGCACCCGAGTATTGAGCCGGCAATCGGGACAAGGAGAGCAGCCCTCGCCGCCTCCAGACCGGCAAGGAAAATCCAACCATAGGGAGGTTCACGGGAAAAGAAAGGGGAAAAACAACATCCGTTCTGGCCTAAAAAGCCGGCTCGGAAAAAAATGCTGGCAGGGGGGAAAAAAAAACAACAAACACTAGAAAAAGAGCAACATCAGGTCAAAAACGCTACCGGGTAGTCACTAAGAGAAAAGAATGGGCGCTCGGAAAAGGGACGGAAAAGGGGGTTTGTCGGACCCGACATGCTGAGAAGAGTTTGAATGTGCGGCGAAAGGACGACGACTCCAGGAAATCATGGAAATGGCAAGTCCGAACCGAGGGGAAGAATCGAGTCATAGACGATGGGTGGCCGGGGGAAAAAGACAGTCACCAATGGAAGTTGGAAAACTAACACCGGAAAAGGTAGAATCAAGGTCGTGCGAGCTGAGAGGAGCACATATCCTAGGAGAAGGGGAGGAAAAAACGCCAGACGAAAGCACGAAAAGCAGGGTGAGACAACAACGAACAATCCGGGCTATCTAGGGACGTGTCAAAATGGCCGGCACCCAATGAACAAAACAGCAAAAACCAAGAATCAACGTTGTCGGGGGGTTCCAAAAAGGAAAGACCTGAGCGGAGAAACAGAGTATTCAAGAGTATAATGGTGAGTCGGGGCTGAAAGGGGAGGTTCAAAGGATCATACTGGGGATACGGGAACGTCTATGTTCTTCTAACTCGATGGAAGGGTTGGAAGGGAACGCGGGACCAGAACATCGGGGAGGGGATGGACATATGCGAACTGGTCCAAGCGAAAGGACACGAAAGAGAGTAAGTAACATCCAGCAACACAATGATCGACTACGTAAACGCCCTTGTAAAAAAAAACATCGAAACCCTGTTAGCGAGAACATTTATTATCTAGCGCTCCAGAGTCAAAATGAAGCTCTTTCCAGTTTTGTGAAAATCGAGCCGGTCATTGAAATAGAAGAAAGGTTCGAAAACGTCGGATCTGCTGTCGTTTACCAGGAACAAAAACCAGGGCAGAAAAACATGCCCGAAGAAGAAAAACGAAAGACGCGCATAAGAAGCTTGATCCTCAAACGGGACCGCGACGGGGGGTTTATGGGAGTGCATGGTTATCCCGTGGAATCCTATGGGTAGGAAAGAAGAAGGGTCAAAAGAGGACGGTCGGGAGAGCGGCACACTAAAAGAAAAGGTGGGGGATCGCTAACAAAGCGACAATGGGAGGTACTGAAGGGGGGAAACGAAGAAACCTCGTTCAATCAGTCAAAAAGTGAAAAGCAAAAACGCCCAGAAGGGAGGGCGAGATCAGCGGGGAAAAGGACTGGAAGGGCGCAGGAGGAAAGGAAAACTCGGGTCCTGTGAGGAAAGTCAGGAACAAAGACCAAAACGAGTCCAAGGATTTTTCCTACCTGTCATCGAAGCAACACAGGAACGGGCAAAATTTTACCAGAGGTGCTATTAGGGTTAGTCCGGAAGAAAGGAAAAGAGGAGTGAGACGGGTCGTAAATTTTCAGACGAACTGTATGGGGGTAGACTTGACTTAAACATGTTACCGCGCCGAAGGAGAAAACGACATTTGAAGGAATCAGGAAGGAAATGGGGGACGTATAAAATCCGATGGAAACTCGGGGAAGAAGGGTCACATAAATAACTAGGGGATGGGGAAGGAAAAATCTGACCAGCGCTTTACCTCCTGGGGCAGCAGAGGAGGACGAAGGCCGCCCGGGAATCGTCCAGACAATCAAAGACATTGAAGGGGGGAAGTCTCAGAATGACGGGGTTGAGACTCAGCACCGAGAAAAAAGTAGTCTGATTTTGGGCGATGGGGAAGGGTAGAGGGACTTAGAAAAAGTCTAGGTCTAGCTTAGAGATAATCAGGTAGTTTGCAGGAACAGATGTAAACGCAAATGAGCTGATATACCGGGGTCACGGGGGGGGACCAAGAGCGACCGAAGATGAGAAAAAGGGAATTAAGAGGAATCTCGGAAATAATAAGGGACGAAAGAAGGGAGCAGCCGGAAGGGACAGGGGTCGAAGCTCAGGGATCGTTCTTTGTTCAAGGGGGGGGGGAAGGCTAGAAAAATGTTCCAAGAAAGAAAAAATCACGGGCAATGCCGAGACAAAAGAGACGAGAAGTAGCCATAGAACCGCCATCTTAAAGATGATGCGTCTATCATCAGCAGTGAATAAAAAAGTCAACTGAGGGAATGGTCACGCGAGACATGGGACCTGTGCCACAAGGCCGCAGGCCCGGGAAAAAAAGGAGAGGCTGCAGCGGAAGAGTGGTACGTAAGATCTATAAAGGTCACACACAAAGCTCTGTCCCATTCGCCCTGGGGGGGGGGGCGGAGTAGGGAATAAAGACTGGGGGGGGGGGGAAACGAGGTATTGACCGAGATAGATGAGGAAGGGAGGACGGGAATCGCCAGGAGAGGGTCTCGCAAGAATCATCGTATGAAGAAAACACCGGGAACTGTCTAGACCCCAAAGGGGTCCAGTAGACCTCGCGCCCTCTGAAAAGGAAAACGCAGTATGTGCGCAGAATCCGGGCAAAAGGAGTTGTCGGTCTTCTCATTATCCAGCATCATCAGAACGACGAAAGGGTTGCAAAATGCAAATTCATCTTGAAGCGAATGGAAACTCCCGGGAAGAAGGCAATAAGCAGGTGCGGGGGCACACACACGACGAACAGGTTGTCTGACTCGGAAGAATTCGCGGCGATCAAGAGTCTGAAATGAAAAGAAAAAACTCGTGAGTATTTTGTCACTTGGGGGTAATCGGACAACCCGGAAGAATTCAACGGGGGGGGTGGGGGGACTAGGCTGAAGTCCAACCGCGAGAAAAAACACACAAACCCATTGACAAAAAAGAGCTGCACCCGGCTGAGGAAAACAAAACCTCACGCTGGGGACTGCGCCAAGGAGAAGGATAGAATCAAACTTAGGCACAACCAGAAATTTCGCTAGGATGACCAGGACTAAAGGAGGGAATCTACCAAACACACTACACGAAACGGTGAAAGAAGAACACGATGGCTTCGGAGTACAATCACCCAGAGGCAACAGAACAAATAAGTATCATTCGAGAAACGGGGAACGGGGGGTCACGAGAAACATGCTCCGTAGTCTCTGGGCCATTTTTAGAAGCTCTCAAAAAAAAACAATTAAGGGGGGGGGGAGAAAATAGATAGACAAAAGGAAAAGAGGCTCGAATCGTGCACAGTGCCCTGTTGAGACAGCGAATGAAAGGGCCCTTCTGCGGGGAGAGAAAGGAATAAAAACGGGGTTGTTAAAGGGGGAGACGAGCGAAAGGAGGACACCTGTCAGGGGGGGAGAAAGATTTGATTAGAGAAAGAAGAGGAAGGGTGTCCAGACAGCTAGCGGTACGTCGGGTGGCACGAAAAGATAAGTGATTGATAAAGACCTTGTGTAGAAGGAACCCTTCAAGGGGAAGTTGATCGGGAAGACGAGCGGGGAGGAAGGGGCGTGTGGACGAGAGGGAGGGCGGACAAATCGCACACAACAAAAAGTGCTTGGACAAGGGAGTGCACCGGGGAAGAAGGGAATAAAAAATTGTGAAAGCAAGAAGAGTGGGAGCAGATCGAAGCAAAGGGGTGCCGAAGAAGGAAAAAGAAAACAAGTGCTGCGTAAAATCAAGGGGTGACAGGGCCTTTCGAAGGGAAAGGGAAATTCTTACGCGGCAGGGGTGCACCCTTTGTCGGGTGGGATGGAAAGGAATGAGAGAGGGGGAAGGAAAAGAAAAAAAAATACAGGTTAACACAAAAAATGGGGAATCCCATAGGGATAAAAACGGAAGCCGTCGGCTGGCTCAAGGCTGGTAATCGGCAGTTCCAGGAAGAGCGACGAAAAGGGCGAGACAGTGATTATTTCCAGCTTCAAATAAGATGAATGACGACAAAGGGGAAAATAGAAAACAAAAGGGAAGGAAGTCCGACTAAGAAGAGAGGGGGCGGGGCCATACGGAGGAGGCTGCCGGGGGTCTAAAAGAAGAGATACGAACACTGCTATAAAAGATCATTTTGAAACTGGGCAGGGGAAAAAGGAGCCAAAATGCTGAGGGAGGGGGATGCGGCGGGAGGGATGCTCATATGCGAATGTCTGACATAAAAAAAAACGATGGCGGCTGGGGGAAAAGGGGGAGGGAGGGGGAAAAGGGGGGTCCGCGCCGAGACGGCAGGGCAAAAATGATGGGAAGAGGGCAACGGAAAGGAGTAACTGGAGGTAGGGCAGGCCACGTCACTGGCGTATTTCGACCAAGTCAGGCGAGAAAGTGTAAAAAATACTCTTGGAGGAAAAAGAGCCGAGTCGTACTTCAAAAAAAAATGGGGGAAGAAATGAAATACACTAGGGCAAACCGGGAGGGAGGAGAAAAAGCGTCCATGGTTGCTGCCTTGAGGGAAAAGAAAGCTGGGCGAGGAAGAAGCACACATGGTCCTGGAAAAGAAAGATAAGATAAAAAGCAAGGAAGAAGAGGAGGGAATTGAGGGGAATAACGCTACAGGGGAAATCTGAGAGGAAAGAACTGGGAAAAGATTGGCTGCGGAAGGGCAGAACAAAAAGGAAATTCGCACTTCTCTGCTTTTAAAAGGGTCAAAAAAGAGGGCAAAGAAGTTTAGCAGGAAAACGAAACGACGGAGGGGAAAAGCGACAGAGGGGGAAGAGTAAGTAGAGGGTCGAGCGAGTGACAGAAAATGGTAGAGCTCACGCAGAGCGAAATGTGATGAAAATGAGAACCAAAGCGCTCGGAGGCACTCGACCGCGCGATAGAAATCAGATTGAGGGACAAGACACAAGGACCGCCTTCACGAGGGAACAGAGAAGGGGAAGGGGGGACCGTCGGCCCATCAACTTCTGGGTACTCCTTTTTTACGAAAACTGGCACTCAAAGGAAATTTTGATGAAGAAAGGAGGCGGCGGCGGAATCAGAGATAAAGAAAGGAAGGGACGCGGGCAGCGTTTTCAAAGAATCTGATTAAAAAAAAAAAGGAAAGGCGATGGGACTCCGTTGTAAACAAGATATCGGACTCCGGGAGGCATTAGCATGGTTGGACGATGGAAAAGATCTCGATCAGTGGAAAGAGGGCTCACCCGGATTCCTGAAATAAAAAAAAAAGAACAGAAAAACGGAAAGAGGAGGGGACGTATGAGTCTACGTATTATAGGAAAGAGTTCAGTTCGGTAGGTGCCTGGTTTGGTGAAGGAACGACCGATTCGCCGGTGATCTATAGATTCCGTAGGGGAAGAGGAGCGAGGAAAGAAAAAAAAATGGGCGCGCCCTGCAGGAAAGGGCGCACACGAGAGGACTAAATTCGGGAACGGGGGGAATGGGTGGGGGTCGTATGCCTAAGTCATAAGTAGAATGAGAACTTTGAAGGACATTCGTTAGCACATAGCAAGCAAAGCACGATGGGGGGAGGTAGAATAGACACGCAAGGCCCCGCTCAAAGATCTTGGAGGGAAAATCTGGAAGAGTAACGAATAAACGAGTTATCATAAGAGACAATCCCGAAGTGGGCTGGAAAAAATGAGTTTGTCAGCAAGGTAACCGAAAGGGTGCATGTCTAAACTTCGAGAGGGGAGGGGGGTAACTTTGGGAGAATGCCAATGTTGGACTACGGAGTGTAATACGGAGAGTGTCGAGGAGGGAAGCGGTTTTACAGAAGGAACATACTGAGGATTGGCTATCATCTCTGTATTTATTCAGATTTTCAGGGGGGTGTGAAACGGGGAAAATGGGGGGAAGAGAAGGGGCCATCACACAGATAAGAGTGCAGAACTGGACCGCGCTAGGACCTTTTGACTGCTGTCCAGCCGATTTACCGGAGAAGAGGATTACCGTGCAAATAATTCTCAGGAATTTCTGGACCAAGAAAATTCGGAAGACGGAAAGGAAAGAGTGGGCCTATGAGACCGACAGGAGAGGGTGACGATGCAGATTGTTGTTAAAGGGGAAAACACAAGAAAAGTCCGGGAAGGGGGAGTGATGCAACACGGTAAATGTGTTACCTCGGATGGCAATGGTTCAAAAGATGGTGAAAAGCGTAAAAAATGAGGGGGACGGGACGGCATCCGCCAATCGAAGGAGAAGAATCAATAGTCGGAGCAGGCAGCGACAAAAAAAAGTGGTCCGTTCGCGTTGAAAAAGGGCGACCGAAGCGGGACCGTTTAAGTCCG
>Ga0179593_1568944_pt1 | contig 18858 bp, 28 predicted proteins | sample CZODoug2_1_08_16_FD_185931 | JGI IMG/M metagenome (GOLD analysis project Ga0179593, IMG submission 185931) | Vadose zone soil fungal communities from Angelo Coast Range Reserve, California, USA - CZODoug2_1_08_16fungal (PacBio error correction) | ecosystem: Environmental > Terrestrial > Soil >...
TACGGTAGCGAGGTCACAACGCGCCCGCTCACAGGGGGGCCTGAATGATGGGCTGCGGATAAAGTGGGTGGTGGGGAGGCCACTACAACTCGGTCCGGGGAACAGCAGCAAGAGGAACTGGGACGATGGTATTCGCAGGGTCAAGGGACGTAAATATCATGATGTTAGGAAACCGGCATAATCAAGAAACAAAAAAGGGAGAGAAGGGGGTAAAGGGAGGAACGGGGAAGGAGATGAAGTGGAAGGGTGTGGGGAGGCATACAAGTAGTCAGATGGGAAAACGGAGAGACTTAAAGTCTAGGCAGGGGGGATGGGTCGGATGTGGACTTAGCGGAGGGGGAGATAAGAAGAGCGGGCGAGAATCGTAGGTTTTCTGGGGAAAAATTACCGAGGAAAATCCAAAGGGAGGGCGACTTCTGTTGTAGAAAATAAAGATATAAATGGAGTGGGGGGGGGGGGGGTAGAAAAGGGGAGAATGTACCATTAAACTTGTGAAGAAAATAGCTAGTGTGGCTGTGGTGGGGTATAAAGATAAAATCCAAAAAAGATGGAACCCATCTTTGCGGGAGCACGGAGGGGTGGGTCGAAAAGTGGGCAACTAGCAAGGGAGGTGTTTAAAAAAGTAAAGTTTACGTGCTTGTATTGGGTGTTAAGAGATGGTTCAGGTGGAGAAACCCCTCCTATTAGGACGATTTAGTCGAGGGGTGGGATTTTGGTCTTAAAGGGGAGTAAGTGCTGGAAGAGGGATATCTTTAGAAGGGGGAAAGGTTCGGCCTATGCGGGATAAAACTTGCTGTAGGGGAGTGAAATAGTTTTGTCTCTCTACATTCCGTGAAGGGTAAATAAAGAAAGGGATATCGTATAAAGAGTAGGGGACTCGGTGGGGGGTGAGTACTATTCACAGAAGAAGGGAGTCTACGTGACAATGGACTCACAATGCAAGAGTTATTGAATGAAATCGGAGGGAAGAAAAGTGTGATTAAAATATAAGGCACGGTCTAAATGAAAGTAGCATTAAGAAAGCCTTACGTTCCAAACAGACAAGGGAAAAGAGAGGAGAGTCGATATTATTATGATTAGACGACGAAAGTCCCACAGATGCTTTACATGTTCAAAAATTAGTGGCCCGGAGGGGAAGTTTGGACAAGTGCCGGCGGTGCTCTATCGGCGGGCAGAGCATCCCTTTCGACTATTTTGGGTTTGTTCGGGTGGTGGGGGGTATAAAGGAATGACTGGGGGGGGACGGTTAAGGCGGGCGTCTAACGGATTCTTTCCATCGAACAGGGGGCTCTACAAATATCAGTTGGGCCGTATTTGGTACATTTGAAACGCGCGAGGGAAAATATTTTGGAACGACTTCCGAATATTGGCAGGTTGATCATCAGAGTTAGCGCAGAAAACGACAGCATCGTCCGAATTCCAAAGATTTGTAGCATTGAAAAAGGAGCAAGTCTCCTTTCACCCAATGGGGTAGGCCCATTCATTGTTAGGACAATTCCTAAGGGAAAAGGGGGAAGGGGGAAGGGGGGGGGGTGGAACATTTGTAAGTACTTTTTAAGCATTCAATTGAGTGGAAAGGGTTGCTTAATTGGTATCCCGTGTTAGGTTTTTTGAGCGAGTGGGGGATAGTTCGAAGTTAAAGCGAGGAGTTGGTGGGCTGGGAGGGAGAGTTAGTGCATCCCGATTAACCTTGTGCTTGACGCTTCCAGGTGCCTACGGAAAAGTAGGGGTACAAGAGGGAGACGCATATGGGTGTCCAAATCGAAATTGGCTACAACGTTAAAGACTAGAAGGGGTGGGGGGGAAGAAAGGGGTAAAGGGCAACAAATAGAAAGGTTCGGGATGTCTGTTTTTTTCTATAAAAATTCGAATAGATAGGGCTGGCTCATTTATGTTGCTTGCGCCCTGAATAAGCAGATCAAAGGGCCTTAGGAAGAAAAAATCGAGTAAGGAAATCCGTTTTGACAATCTCCGAATCTGCACTTCGCCTCGAGACTGTTTCGGAGAAGAACTGGGGCTGTGGGGCCTATTGAGCCCGGGCTGCAAGTCGAAAATTGATGACGAGTCCGAGAAAGAGTTTGTAAACTCTCTGCAGGGGGGTTCAGACTCTTGGGAGAATAACCCACTCCCTGCGTTGTGTACCAATTGTGTGGTGTTAGGGGGAGGTGGAATAAGGGGCTCCGGCTCTGTGGAAGAAAGATCGCTATAAGTACCCTTTCACTGTAAAAGTCATCGATTTTGGAAGTATTAAAGAATGAACGTCGAGGTGGGGTTCATGCCGCTGGGTGGAAAGGTCAGGGGGCAGGTGGGACGACGGGAAACTTGAGGGTGGAAAATAGTGTGCTTCCGCTCTGAAAGTACACCAGTTCTATCCCGGATGGGTCCCTGCCAGGGCTTGGTTCTATGGGAGGGTTCAATAAAATGGAAATGGAAGAATAGGGTTTGGAATGGGTTTGTTTGGAAAGCTGGTGAACATTCGTGTGGGTTTCTCACGTGGGAGTCAATCGTTTTGTTTTGATGCACCTTCGTTCGTTAGGGTGAATACCGCACCTGGAAAAAATGCGTGCGCGTGGGGGGTCGAGTGAATCGATGGGTTGTTAGTCGGGAAGCGTGAGACTAGGGGGGTGAAAAAAATCCTAGGAAACGCTGAATATTATAAAGTACTGGAGAATGCCGAGTTGGGGGCTATCTTCTCTACACGATTCGTAATCGTGATGAGCTAGAAAACAGCTAGAAGAAAGGGGAGTGTGGTGTGGGCGAGATACTTAAGTAGCATCTTCTCTCCTTTAAAGCCGCTCTCCGGGAAAGTCTCTGAGAAGGGCATTGTAAGAGGAAACGGGGGTGTCCAATGGGTCAGTAGTAAAAATAGATGTTTGCCATTTTTAACTCAATTCGAAGCACTCTCGCTTACTGCTTAAATAAGGGTTCTTATGTGGACTTGGGTAAAAGGAAGGCGGATGGAAAAAGCGTGCTGAATCAATTTCTGGGTGATTTTGTTGGACCATTAATAGAGAGGAGGATGTCTCCAAGATGGGTCGTCTGTACTGATAAAAATAGGGGTTGTTGGAGGCCTTAAAGGGGAACCTAATAGCTTGGATTGTGACTTGGTCTTAGTATAATGCCTACCTCAGTTTTTCAGTGGGGTTATTTCTTCAAGTTAGGGAACAAGAACTTTTCATCGCTATTATTGCAATGATGAAGGGGGGTTGAATTGGGGCTATTTAGAAGGAAAAAACCCACAGGGGGGGCGGATATAGTGGGCTATCGAAGTGTAAGGAATCTGTCGAAAAGAATAATCTCGGAGGGAGTGTAAGAACCTGCTTCGTGATTTATCTGAGGGGGGGTAGAGAAAGGGGGAAATTTGAGAGTTCATGTAGATATTTGCAGGGAAGAGGAGCACAAAAAAAAAATAAAATGAAACGATTAAACTTCTTTGTGGCCTGGGAGCCTGTATTAGAGTAGGGCTGTTGGAAACCAAAATAAAAAAAACCATCCTAGGAAAAAAAAAAATGAAAATGGTAACCACAAATTGGTTGACAAATAATGCAGACGTTTCTTTGTCGAGGGGAAGGTTTTGAGGCAACCCGAGACCTGAAGGGTGTGAGGGTTGACAATCTATTTTTGTCATTGTGGGATAACGAGTGGGGGGAGCTTTTGTCTCACAGAAAAAGAAAGTAGAGCGGGGGTTAGCTAGGAGTTACTAAATCCTTGTCGTTGGGTAGGATGCCCGGGGAACGAACATGTTTTCTCGAGCCAAGTTGTATGGCGAGGGGAAGGTGGCGTAGAGACCTCTTAAAGTATTCCAGGGGGATCCGATAGAAGAAAGAAAGCGTACTGTGATAGGGTGTCTATATTGTGAGAGAGTTATGGTAAGGGGAATCAGATTTAAGAGAAATAATTACTTCAGGGGGGTGGTATATTGTGATGATTCCGTTAAATTATTTGAATATGGGGGAAGTCTCTCGAATTAAATAGAGAAATTTCAGTATGGGATCCGTTAGGGAGTCGAGGGGGAGGATGAAAGGGGAGAGGCTGGAGTGTTTGGTGGCGGCGCCAAAGGCCTTAGAGTGTGGTAAGAATATCTTGCCTGACAGAGTTATATGGGTGGATGGGGTTAGGGCCTGGGTACACGGGGGAGTGGTATGTGGTGTGTGGGACTAATGCGTGGTGAGGTCGACCTTCGTTAAAATATCTAACCAAAAGTCTCGTGCAGGAGGGAATGTTGTTAGGAAAAAGAAATCACCATGCGTGATGCTAAAACATTCGACAGAAAAGGCTTTATACTTGGTTGTGGGAAAACTTAGGTGTGGAGTAGAAAAAGGGAACGTTTAATTATAGGAGTCATTTGTGAATTTTGTACTTTGGGTCGGGAGGGGGAATACGCCGTCCGAGAGAGGGAGAAGGTCTCCTGTTTTGGTGGCGGGAATGGATAGTGTCATCCCCCTCTAAGTCAGTGAGTGGGACTGCTCTGACTACAAAAGAACGCATTGAGAGATAGTGAAGGTTAAGTGTGATCGTTAGTTGTTTCTACAGTAGAAACAGTAAATGGAGAAGAGATATATGTAGATAATGGAACTACTATGCAAAAGAGAAAGGAAGAACAATCACTATGACCTTGAGAGATATACTCAGGATCACCCATGAGAGGGGAAAGTCTCAGATGAAAGACTAATGGTGCACAGAACAAGATTGTAAGGGGTATCTTCAAGTCCATAATGCTATGATGGTATCGGTATAGGGTGTGTAGAGGGAAAGAATAGCCCTACAAAAGGATTGGATAGAAAAGGACTAGTGTGGGGCCGGCAGATATGCAAGGGGGTAAAAAATGTGGCGCACCTGCACATAGATGGGGGAGCTTGGGGGGTGGGAGGAAAAAGAAATAGATCCATGAATAGGATCGACAGAAAAAACACCCACCTAAAAGGGAGTTTTCGTCTAACGAAAAAAGCCGTCGTTCATCAATGGGTCACGAAAAAAAACTGGAGAAAAAAACGACTGACAAACACATCCGAAGAGGGAAAATCCTAAAAAAAAAAAAGTATCCTAAGAAAAGGAGCAAACTAAAATTGAGCGTGGAGGAGGCTCTCAAAAATCATCTCAGACCATAGAGTAGGAAAAAGGCTAATTCTGCACGGGGGAAGAAGGAGTAAAGGAATGGTGATTCGGGAAAACATCAAAAAAAAAAAAGAAAAAGGTTCTCTTTCGGAAGTTTATGGCAAGGAGGGGTGTCATCGGGTATTAAGAAGAAAAGAGCAGGGGGAGAGACGAGAAATGTGGGGGAACCGGAAGGATTATCAGCAGGGGGAAATTGACGTCAGCAGCGAACGATGAGAGTCAAAAGAGAGGGAGATTTGGAAGGGGAGTCGCACACCAAGGAGGGAAAGGTATTTTGAAATCGGGAGAGGTAGTCGGAACAGGAAAAGGGGGAGGAAGAAGGATCTGAAAATAAGTCCGAGGGAAGGTATCCAAAGTCAAGAAAGGGGGAGGGTAGGTTCCTATAGCAGCAACATAAGAGACGGGACGGGGCTTGGGGCTATCAAAAGGAATCAGGGAAGAACCCTCCGGCTTCTATAGGGTCGACATAAGGGAAGACAATCACCAGGAACGGCCCCAAGAGCGTTTCCAACAGTGGGTCCTACGTGGGGGACATTAATGATCTCATCTCGCACCAGAAAGAAAATACCTCGAGTGGAAGGGGGGTAGGCATCGATGTGGAGGAGAAAAAAGAAATCCCGTCGGTGGAGGAAGGTTGGCAGACTACCGAAGAAAAAAAAGAAGGCCCTAACCACAGGGAGGAAGAAAATGCTGAAAAACACCATTGAGTAATACGGAACGAGAATATCGTAGGATTGTCATCAGCTACGGCATTTCTCAGAACGATATGAACGATTTTAATTACCAAGCCGGGGTCCCCAACAAGGCGGGGGCCGTTCATAGGAGAGACGCCCCTTTACAAATATCACGTGAGGAGGAAGAAGGGGCCCATCTCGGGGAGAGGGAAGACTGAAACGTATCTCAAGAAAGCCGGGCCTAGACGCCTTGAGAGGGGAGCTTCTTCCGAGCGCGCAAAAACCAAAGGAAAAAAGCAGCTCACAAAAAAGAGAGAGGAGTAGAGAGGGGGAAAAGCTTCCTGCCTAAAGTATTGACGAGGAGAAGGGGAGTTCTAGATCGGAACCGGGGGCCGTTAAAGCGAAAAAAAGAAGAGGTTCCAAAAAACTCATGAATATAAAACGGGGGAACCCGTGATAGGAGTGTTAAGAACAGGCAACCATCTTCACTTGATGACAATTTCCCTTGAGAGTCGGGGGAAGGGCGCGGTCCCCGAGTGTGTGACGGTATCGGCAACCTCCTGTTTGAGCTCTTCTTGAGGCTACGAAACTCCGGGCCAATAAGAAAAATCTCGGGAGGGGGGGATTCCGAGGAGGGTCATCGAAGAGGCGACCGAGCCCCAGCAGGCCAAAACACTTTGTGGACAACAGGGGAGTTTAAGCATAAATGAGGCGAGCGGGGGATCCCTTCAAGGGGAAAACGGGCGGGAGGAGTTTTAGATCCCAAAAGATTGAGGGGACGGTGAGGAAATGGAGAGAAGGAAAGGGGTTCAAGCCCGAAAAAGAGATCTGTGAATGATTACATCTACTGTATGGGGAGGAGAGAAAATCTAATGTTCAGAACTAAAAAAAAACCATCCAACCCGAACTCTCCGAAGGACATAAAAGAGGGAAGATGAGGGTTCTATCTTCCTGAAGGACGTTTCTGAACCCGATGTTTCTCAAAGAGATAAAATCGCACGCAAGAGTCATCCTTCAGTAGGAAACCAGACTTGATGAAGAACAGGTTCAGACGAAAATGGCCTGAAGACGATCCTTGGGAAAATATGACCTCGGGGGAAAAAATATCTCTTCCAAAAAAAAGAAAGGAGAAACAGAGTGAAAAAATAGAGGAAAGTTCAAAGGCTCAGCGAAGTATTCACCGTGTTCGAGATGGAAAAGCTAGAAAGGGGAAGGAGATGAAAGGGGGGGGGGTGGAGCTCAAAAGGGAACATCGGGAGCGATTTCTGTCGGGGGAGGTCGAATTTAGAGGCATCAGGGCAGAAAAAGAGGCGGAAGGGTAGGGGGGGAGAAGCGATAGGGAACAAACCTTTACGTACAAATGAAGACGTCGGTGGTGGAGTCAAACCCGACTTTTCAGAGGAAAAAGGGGGACTAAAAAAGAAAGATTTGCGGGCCAACCCAAAGAAAAAAAAAAGAAATCCCAAAGAATAAAAGTGAAAGTAGAAGGGAGGGGCGTTTTTAAGAATGGAACTGAACTGGAAGATAGTTAAGGGAAGGGGCTACCAAAGAAGAAGAGAGCATTAGGGGAACATGGCGAAAGTATCTTGAGCGGTAGAGAAAAGACGTCGAGAAGAAAGAGAAAAAGCACTGCTCTGTTGCTGGCGGAATGGAGGTAGAAGAGGGGGGGAGGCGGGGGAAGCCGTGTATACCGCGCTATCTAAGAAAAATGAGGAAGAGAAGGGAGGTAAAGAAAAAGCAATCACTATGAAAGAAGTGCTTGAGGAAAGCAATGCCGCGCGAAGAACTAGGAGGGTTGAGAAGGAAGAAAAGAAAAGGAAGCCGAAAAAGTCCATACTGAGAAAGGAGGGAAGAGCCCGACAAATACTATTTAACGGAGAGGGGCCGATTTTTAAGACACAAGAGAAGGGGGAAGATCAGAGTCGAAAGTGTGAAGGCGCCATCTCGGCGAGAAGAAGTATTGCTACAGACATGGACCGGTCGCATACCACAAAGAAGATTAGGTGGAAGGAGAAAAACGTTCATAAGGGGGAAAGGGGCGGAAAACCGACCCTACTCCTGGGAGCACGTCACACAAAAAATCTCAAAAAAGAACACATCCGAGAAGAATTCTCAAGAAGGAAAAAAGACAGAGCCAGTTCCGGCAAGATGGAGAGACACGAATGGGGGAGGAGAGCTCTCAAGATTTCAGAGAGCCTCCCATAGGGTAATGAGCGAGAGGAGGAGGAGGGGGGGGGGAATTCGGAGGCAGCAGTCAAAGGGAAGAGGTCTGCCCAGGGAGATATTGATTGGGTCAGCTGGCGGATTGAGGCAAGAGAAGAAAAGACATGTTCACGTCGAAAGCGGAAGGGGGGATGCCAAGGCTAGCTGGGAAAGAAAAGGGAGTAAGACTCCAAAGTGGAGAAATACAAGGAAGAGATAGGCATAGGAAAAGTACTGGGGAGGTGAACTGCATTGGGGAGGGATAGCCGAAAAAGGAAGGAGAAAAGGGAAGAAGCGAAAGGTGATCAAAAGAAGAATCTATGTCAGCACGCTAAAAGAGTCGGAAAAAACTTCCGTCATAATATGCGGAGTAGGGGGATAGAGACGCTCAAAGATAAGGGAAGAAGTCCCGCCAGGAGAAAGGAGTTCTAAATCTCGGTTCCTGATAAAAAAACAGCTCGATTTGTTCGAAACTCCCAAACCAATTTGGGTTGGGGAAGGAAGAGTACATCATATGAGATACGTCCAAGAGAAAGGATCAATAAGAGAGGGAAAAGGTTCTAAATAACCCGCTTACAGACCTGAAAGGAGGAGATCGATAAGAAAAGAGCGCCACCCGAGGGTGCAACTTATAGGGAGGAACGGAAAAAGGGGAGGACCGAGCGGAAATATCTTGGGAGATTTTCGGAAGAAGGGGCCTACATTGAAGTTTCACAGGGGGGAAAATCCTCCTTATAAAGGGGTTCGGACAAAGAGTGAAGAAACTTTACAAGGAGAGTTGAGAAAGGTTATGGGGGGGGCTCTTTTTGAAGGAGGACGCCCATAAAAAAAAGGTGCCATGACCACCCGAGGCTGCTAAAGCTCTAATCAGTGAGAGGCGGCAGCTACTGGCAAGAAAAAGTGACAAAAGAAGAAACACTGAGGGGGAGGGTTTTGCAAAGGGGAATTGTGCTCAGCCGCTTAAGGTGTGGAGAGGATGTCATCGCTCAGAGGACAAAAGACGGGAACACACTAGCTAAACATTCAAAAAAGAGAAGGACTATTAAAAGTATAGAATAAAAAAAGTGGGTGAGAAACCCTTGGAGTGTAGACCTCGGGAGGATCCATGTAAGAGCCCAAATTAAGGGATAGTCCCGGATATTCTAGACTTCCTCTAGGGAATAACTGTGTGTTTTCTAAGTAATAGGAAATGGGTAGATAGTTTCTTAGTCCCGTTGAGCAAGCTAAGGGGGTTCCATCAATTAAGGCATCAGAGCGTTATGAATCTTGCTAATTTCATAAAAAAGGAACGAAAAAAAACAATTGGGGGGAGTGTTGAAGTCGTCGAAGCAGTTAGAAGGCACCGAGATGGAACTAAAGGAATGAGAACGATGACAGTCGTATTCAAGAAACTGACCGTCAAAAAGGAAAGTGAGAGAGATATTGCAGGGGGGCCCACGGGGTGCCCGGCTTTACTCGAAAAGGGATCTGGGTCAGCTATAAATGGGGGCGACACCATAAAGCCCGGAAGGGAAAAAAAGGGGAACCCTAAACAAGATCTCAGGGTGCAACGACAAATAAGTCATTGTGTCGACCCCCTTTTTGAGGGGGGCGAAAAAGAAGCGATGAAACGGAGCGCCAAAGAAAAAGCGGGTAAGCCAAACGAACATGTCTAGGGCAAAAAAAAAAAAAAAAGATCCTTGTGGCTATGAAATAAGGCCTGAACAAATAAAGGAAAACGAAAGCAAAAAGAAGAACTTGAAAACAATGGGTATTTCAGGAAAAGGAACCTTCGGAACAAGCGACTTGGGGAAGAAATGGGAAGAATTGATGCCGGGGAGCGACTGCTCGTAAGCAAAATTCAGTTGGATCCAGAGAGCTGGAAGTTGGGGAGAAGCTTTCACTGGAGGGCGAAAAAGCCTTGTGAAGGGGGAGAGTTTCTCACAAGAGGAAAGAGAAGTGTTCTTCCTTTAACTTTACCATGTAAAAGAAAAGTTAGGGGGGGGAACTGGCAAAACAAATAGGAAGGGACGAAATTGTGCGGTTTATCCAAGCCAAGTGAGGGAGGAAAGCAGGAGGGTTTGGGGGAAACGAGCAGGGGAAAAACTGGAAAAATTATCTGAATTTTCGAGATTTCATTTTTCTACACCACATTCTATCAGAAAACAGGGAAAAAACCGGGCTCATTGCGGTGAGGGAGGAATTGGGAGTAAGGAAAGCCTAAAGGGGAATGCACGGTCATAGTGAGGGAAGAGGTGCGCTGTTCTCGTTAGTTTACCTTTTACCGAGATCTGAAAGAAACGGAGGAGAAAAGAGAGAAATAGCTAAAGAAGACCTATGACCAAAAAAGTCCAAGAGGAATATTCATCAGAGGGAAGGGATAGTCTCTCACGTCACACGAAAGAGAGGCCAAGAAGGATCGAGAGGGAAAACTGAAACCATATCAACAAGGGAAAACACTATTGGCAAACACTACACGAATCCGCTAGTGCACTTATAAAGCAAGGGAAAAACTTCGAAAGGGAGGGGGGGGTGAAAAGAGCTTTCGAGAAAGCCTGCTTGGGAGAGAGCAACAAAGCCTTCTGAGGGGTGTTGCGAACTAACAAAAAAGTCGTGAAGAAATGGTTACCAAAAATGCCCGAACAAGAAAGACTGGATCAAGCAGGGCAACTACTACAAAACAGTGAAAAACATCAAGCACGCGGACTCCGAATTCCGAAACAGGGGAAAAGGAAAATTGGGAAGACCAGACCTGCAATCACTCATTACTGACCCAGGAACATAAAAATGAAAAAGGAGCTAATTAATGGAAGGGGCATCGCGAATGAAGTCGAGAAACATAATATAGTCATGAGAAATGTGCTCTTCTTCAAGTTTAGGTCGAGAGAAGGGGTCCGAAGGGAAGCAAACGACGGGGTTAGAGAAATCGAAACGGGGCAGATGGGTGCAGAGGGGGAAAAGATGCCTGCGAGCACGCAGTGCAAAAATCATCATCGAAGATATACACGCTCGATGGCCAAACAAAAGAGCGACTGTTTCAGGGGGGGAGAGAGGAGAGGGCATTCTAACAGAAGCGCAGAAAAAGAAGAATGGGGATCTACAGCCGAAGAGGGAAAATGTCAAGGAGAGAGAACCGGAGAGAGAGGAAGCCGACCGGATCCAAGAAGACTCGAAATAAAGAACTGGAGAAAGTCTAGAAACGAAGCACGGGGCTGCATCCCGAACGGATGAGCTTTTAGAATATCGAAAAAAGCGAGGGGAGACCTGGGGGGACCGAATACCCAAAAATTTTTGGGGGAAAAAAAGAGAATTCTATGAGATACAGCGAGCCGCTCAGAAAAGGACTACCGAACCCTCCAACAGGAAAATGTGGCTCAAGGGGGAAACGCTAGCCAAGAAGAGAACCAACCCGAGGGGAAGAGAAGCTTCCGTCCGAAAAGAAACAATGGTGATACGGGGGAAGAAAGGAACCTATCTTGCTATATAGAAAGATTGCAGACAGGGGTGTTGGGCATTAAAATCCTAAGGAAGAAAGGGTCACCCACCCAGAAAGAAGACGGCAACAGTTTCGTGCCTGGAAAATGTTGATCGTCAAGGGAAGGGAAAGGCCAGCCCTGTGCCGAGATGGAAAAACCAAAAGGAGGGAAGAGAGAAGCTTGAAGACGTCGCTCAGAGTAACGAAAAGAAAAATATAAACCAAACAAGGGGTAAGGAAAAGTTTGAACTTTTCAGGGGGATCGACACAAACTGCTCAGGGAGATCTTCGAAGTCCTATCTCTGAAAATTTTGAAGTCCGTTCCGTCCATACGAAAAGGAAGCTGAAGTCGAAAAAAAATGACGAAGTTGCGAGGGAAAGAGGTTTAAAAGTGAGAGGCGGGGAATCCCAGCGTGAAAAAGATAATTGTAAAAAATGCGCCCTGTCGGCAACTCCCAAGATACCAAAAAACGCGCAAAAGGTGATGAAATGGTGTTGTGAGGGGCACACAGAAAAGCTCGGCGGAAGGAGAAAAGCCATTTTCAAAAGAAACCGACATCGATGTCTTGGTTCTGGCTAAGGGAGAGATGGAGGAAAAGCTCAACCTCGGAAGAAAACCAAAAAAAAGGTGTACACCGGGTGGGGGGGTCAGGGCAGGAGAAGGTATCTGTAGCTAGGGTGGAATAGTTATACAGCAGGAGGCTGGAACATGGGAGGGGGGGGGGGTGCGTGGGGAGAACGAAAACAATATTGATAAAGTTGAGAGCGGGACGCGGCATGTGCGTGCAGCCGCTGCTGAGAAAGGGCGGGGAGAATCGACGAAGCAATACACAGATAAAGAGGGTCTGGAATAGACATACATCTCCTATGCCCAAGAGAGTGTTTTCGAGATGACGAATTCCAAAGAAAAAGGGAGTTGGAGAAAGTTGAAGTAGCAGCAAGAACCAGCCGTATGGGGAAAGGTAAGCCCCGGGTTGGCTCTCCGCAAAAAGATCCGTGTTTCATGTAAATTAGATGCCAAATCAAGGGATGAACCTAAGGGGCAAAAAGACGGGCCCGAGTTATGCAGGGGTGCTCGAGAACAAGAGAGGGCAGAATTAGGGAAGGTGGATTCCGGGGGGGGGGAATATTGATGCAGTTTAAATTTGCTAGGAAAAAGTAGGAGAATAGGGACCGGAAAAGAGTTTCGGAGGGGGCGGATGTGTAAACCCGTCTAAGACTTCACCAGGAATCAGGTAGTGTGCCTTTACTGACCCAGGGGAAGGAAACGAAGGGGTAGAAGAATATTGCTATAAGAGATAGTCTCTCCCGATGGAAAACTAAAGACAAAAAAGGCTGTTCGCCCAAAACTCTGGCTAGAAAGGTCAATAGAATGGAGGTCGGGCCAGCACGAAGAGTGAAAAAAGAAAGGCTGGGATGTTGGTCTACCCAGAGGGCATCTGGAGGAAATCATTGCTGGGGCCGGAATATCTTTGGCGTCATCACCCTCGATTCTCAGCAAAAAACTCAAAAGAGGAGGTAAGAGTGATGAAAAAAGAGTTATTGGTAAGGTCTCTCGAAAAAGAGATAGATAGCTCAGGAAAAAGGAAAAAGAAGGCCACTGTAGAGCGAAAAAAAAGGGGCAAACAGCGCAGTGCTTGATTTCCGCAGTCCTCTCAAGACGGAGAAACGAAAAAAAAAAAAACTGGTGGCCAATCGATCGGGGAGAGTAGAAAATGAAGAGAGATCCTCTAATTTAAGGGAAGGGGGGCCAAGAGTTTTTAACACACAGACGACAGAGAAGGAAAGCATGAAGGGGGTCCTTTTGGGAAGCGGAGCGAAAAGAGCTCTTACTGGAGGAGCATAAAAAAGAGCGTCGTGGTGACGCTTACCCAAAATCATAACGGGGAAAGCCCAAAAATCCAGGAACCTGGAGCAAAAGACGGCCGAGGGAGGGGGGAGGAAGCACACATCAGCCAGCATGAAACGAAAGAAACGAAAAAAAGACCATCAGAAGGCGCAGCCCACCAATCCCAGAAGAAAAGAGTTACCATTGCGAGAAGGGGGGACCGGAACGGAGGGAAGGCTCATTTTGTCAACTGATACAAGGGAGAAGGGGACAGAAAGAGAAAAAGGAAGAAGCTGAAAGAGGGGGGCAGCGTAGGATTCAGGAGCAAGAAGCGCGGAGGGAAAATGTTTTCAACGCGGGAACAGGGGGGAGGTATAAAAAAAGGGGAGTTGGAGGATTCAGGGGTTAGGGAAAGGAAAATTTCTACAAATGAAAAAAGGTGGAAGGGAATAAACCACTAGCTAGACGGGTTGGTAACTGGCAAGTCTATAAAGGAAGGCATTCGGGAGATCACGAAGAAAGCAAAGTCCGTCGAAGTAGAGAAACCCTGCACGGGCGGGGGAAGGGGACCGGATGACAGAGAAAAAAAAAAGAGGGGGGTCGAAATTGGAAACGAAGAGGAGAAGCCCGCCGGCGAGAACATCTCTTTGCCGGAGAAAAGCGCTCGATCAACTTTTGGGTCGATAAGGAAAGGAAGATTGGTAGAAGGGGGGGGGCCTACGGGATGTACACGGCGCGCAACCGAAAAGGGAGAATATCATGGTCTATTAAAGGATCATCTATTTTAAAACCCCCGCCCTAAATTTGGAGGATGGGAAAAATGGGGGGGCAGCGGGAAGGAGCGCCATCAAAGTGCCGATAAGAGGAAAATAACAACACACAAGGTAAGACCAAGAAGGCTCCTGGAGCCTAGAGGGGAGGGAAATCACGGAAATTGCCGAAAGAAGAAAAATAGGGGAGGAAAATTGAATTCAAAAGAGAGCCTTATCACGGGGCAAAAAAAAAGTCGTGCCGGCTTAGACGGGCAAAAGAAGGAAGAAGGAAGTGCGGTGCTTGGAAGAGTCCAGAGAAAACCCCTGGACTCGGAAGGGAAACTGCCCGTCAGATCGGACTTGGAAGAGAAGGGGGGGGAGCGATAAAACTAACTAGCAATAAGAAAAATCTATCAAAAAAGGAAGGGTAAAGTAGAGATAGGGCGAATAGTTAGATTTTTCCTCAGTAACGCCAGGACCTCGGGGAGGAAGAAGGAGACAGGAGGGGAAGTTAGGGTCAGGAAGGAAATCCAACGGAGGTGGAAAATCCATTCGCAGAAAAAGCGGGACGATTTAGAGGTCTGGAAGGAAAAATGGGGGCAGTAATTAAGAATCTTCGGAACATGTCGGCAGAGAGGAGGAAGCCCGCCGTGAGGGAGAGAAGGGCAGCTCTGGGATAGAGCTGGTTTGAGAATTGGAAGGAAAAAACCTGTAAGCTGTCAAAGTCCACCACGAAAGAGGTTTGATGGGTTCGAAGAAGGTATAACGGGCATAGGGGAAGGGATTAATTCGGTCGCGCCGGAGCTCAGAAAGTGTAAATCAAGGAGACACGGGAAAACCGACGGGAAAGAGCAGTCTAAAAAAGTAAGCGGGAAAAAAACGAATGTAGGCCGCGGGAGAAAAAGGAGAGGCAGTTTGATATGCGGAAAATATGGAAGGACAGAAGAGGTCGGGGGTTCGGAAACGCGAAAGGGAGCCCGGGGGACATTAAGTGTTAAAAAAGGAACGTCGCTATCAGGAAAACAGAAAAGCCCAGTAGATATCTGGATAGAAACAATTAAAAAGAGAATGCCCCGAAAAAGGAGCTTGGTGTGGAAAGAAAATTAAAAAATAAAAGTAGGGCCCTTGGGAAAAGGGACCACTAACCTAAAGGAAAGGGAGAGGAAGAAAGGATGAAAAAACCGGGAAATGTCTACGAAAGACCCGATAGAAGGAAGGGAATTAAATATACAGACAAACCAAAAAACTCAGAAAAATAATCGAGAACATCTAAAAAGCTGAGAAAGGACCGAATTCACAAAAGAGAAACCCGTCATAATGGCAGGGGGGGGCAAAAGGGGGAAAATATGTGATGCATGGGAAAGATTGGGGAAGAAAGGACAAAAAACGTAATTGTGCGACAGGAAAGTCGTGGGGGGGGTCTCTGCTGCGGGGAGCGCCAGATAGGGAGAAGGAGGGGTAAAGGGATTCTCCAGTATCGGGGCGTTGGGAAAGATGAAAAAACGGCGGTTGTAGGGATGGGTGGGGAGGAGTATCAACAAAATATAAAAAGCGATTGTCGGTTGTGATAAAAAAAATCACAAAAGGGGAAATGCAAAAAAAGGCTATCATAAAAACCGGTTTAGGGGTGGGCAACGTTTGGAGAGAATTGTCGGGCGGAGACGTTTTTCTAACCGAGGGAGAGACTAAGATCATTTCTGGAAGGGACATAAACATAAAGAATAACCCAGATAATTGAAAGTGAGCGAAAATCGAGGTACACTTGCGAGGTGAAAAATTTGTAGCACTCGAATGAGTTATTTACCAGGTTTAGAGAAAGAGAGAAATCAACACCAACAAAGGAGGGATGTAACATAGAGATGGGAGGGTAAAAAAGAAAAAACGGAGTCGAACCAAGAGAAAGAAAAAAAGAAAATCATGATTGAGAAGAGAAGAAGCGATTCATAATCGGATGGTTAGAAAACTCAAGGCTATCAAACGGGGGACCAACAAAAAAGGATCCGTAAAAAATCCAAGGAGGAGACGAGAAAGATCAAAAGGAGAAGAGGAATCTAATTTAGGAGTTTTAAAAGAGAAGAGGCAAAACACTAACATATGCATGAGATAGGTGGAAACAAGAGGAAGGGCGTGGGAAATACAACATGCAAGGGGGTATCATCTCTGCTATCGAAAGAGGAACCCAAAGGACTTAGGGAAAAGACAGCTACACGACGATGGAAGTGAATGAGAGGAAAGAACAGGAAGGCCGTATCCAACTCTAGGTAAGGGGCAGACATCATATAGTCAACATATAAGAGGGAAAATATGAAAGTTGATCGTGCATCTAACGAAAAAAAGGAAAAGGCTCAAAAGGGACTGCTAAGGTGCCGGGAAAGCGCGAGCTGTAGTATCAAGGCGCATAATCGGGAGTAAGGTGGGGCAAGGAAAAAGATCGAAAGGAGGAAAGAAAGGTTGAGGGGTGGGGGAAGAGGTCAGGACCAAGAAGAGTCTGCTTACTTGAGATGGTTCAGCCGCTAACCTGGGAGTTCAAATTGGGAAGACTGGAGAGAGCCAAGGAGGAGGGCTGCTGAAAGCATAAAAATTGGTGAAGGACACGACCGAATTTTTGGGGATAGGTCGGAGGGCACCGCCAGGGGGCAGACTCCTATCAGAAGAACGTCTACAGTTCATGGGCTAGGCGAGCTGAAAACGACTACTTCACACCGTGCAGTAAAGGGCGACAGAAAAGGTCACAATTCGGAGGACCGGCCACGAAGATAGAAAAACTGAATCATATAAGGGCTACTCTGAAGTCACACTCTTTCGAAGTCCTCCCATTCTGCCGCGGCGTATCAGGTAGGAGAGGTCCCTCTCCGAGATCGCCAATTTCTACTGCATAAATTCCAAAAGAGGGGGACACAAAGTGGAAGACGGGGGAAAGTAAGATGAGCTCCGGCGACGACAGCTAAAAATCAAGACACAATCGGAAAGTGAACCGAAAGGTTTCATAACCAGGTCTTGCCGAGGGGAGCCCCGGGACAAGGTATGCGAAGCGAAATCAGGGGGAAAAACCCGGAAAGAAAGTTCCAAAGAAAATTGTCTAGAGCCGGGAGTGCTAAGAGAAGAGGGGGGGGTCAATCCTCGACATGTCCGGGAGAGAAGAAGAGTGGGGAGGAATTAATCCGCAAGAAAGAGCACCCGAACCCAGTGAAGTAGGACTAAATCAACCTTTAACCATCGCATCGGATGAGGGAGAAGTGGAAGGAGGAAGGCCAGTCGAATGGGCAAGTTCATACACCTTTCCCTCGAATCCGGAGATAGGGGGAACAAAGAAAGGAAAGGAGGCAAACATCTCTACTAACCGGACAAATCGATCCAAAAAGGGGTGAAAAAGAGTTTCGTTGGGAGAATAATCGGCTCCGAGGAGGAAATGATTCTCGTTGTCCAAGGGGCATTAGGGATCGGGGGATCGAGAAAAAGAATCTTTGAAAGTAGACAAAAAACTAAGCATCGGGAGATTTGGAACAACTACGGTGTGGATAAGTCATGGGTGCCCAGCGTGATCAGGGTCTAAAAAAGAGTAGGGGAGCGTTAGCAAGAACTCTGCCTCATGGGCAGTTTGTTGTGTGGGGGGAAAAAAACGTAGCCCGGTTCTTCAAAGAAAGTGGTTCAGGGGGAATTGTTCGAAGGGGGAAATTTGAACGTCCTAAGAGGAAGGCGGGGGGGGCTTCACATCGATGATCATCTAAGTTAGAGTCTAGGGAAGGATTGAAGTGGTCTCAGGAACGGCAAACAAAAGGGTGCCAAAGTCTTGGGGAAATGGGCGTAGCATCGAAAAAGTGAGAGCTGGGGGTGATTAAGGGAGGAATCAAAGGTCCCAGGAGTTGGGTATGAAAGGACAAGATGGGAACCTTACGAGGGAAGGTTCGTATCGCATATGATTTTAAGCATTACGGACGAGGAGAGAAAAAGGGTCGAGTAGTGGATCGGGGAATGAGAAGGGATATCCAACTAATTCTCAACTGGGCCAAGAGGGGACTGGAAAGAGTGGAGTCCCCAGGGAAACTCGGAGGGACTATCTGAAGAATTCCCAATCGACGGGGGAGGGCCATTTTTCGCCCTTTTTAGGGCTCAAAGAGATCAAGCTCTAACAAAGAAAATTATGCCTGTGGGATGGAAACCCCCCAGTTAGACGGAAGGAACAGGAAAAGACTCGAAAGTGTCCTGAAAGGACCCAAAGGATAAAACATAATCTTGCCAGGAATCAACCGCTGGACGATTAAAAGAAAGGATGATAAAGTGTATTTCCGAAGAAAGGATACAGGAAGGCGGCAAAAGAATTGTCGAAAAATTTCACTCTATTTAGGCACTGGGGGAAGTGAGAGGCCTGTTTTGGAGCGCGCCGGGGAAAGGAGAAGGCAAAAGAATGGAGAGAGGATCTGAGAGGAGTTTTGGTTATCTGCTGGAAGGGGGAAGAATTCTGCAGTAGGTAAGGGTGACGGCTTGCTCCAGGGTCCTGAGTGGAAAAGGGAATTGAAAAGTGATAAAGAAGGGTGTAAGCAAAAAAAGGATTTTTGTAGACAAAACCCAGAAAATAAGAGAGCTAGCGAGCCGCGATGCAGTTCAAAAAGATGGATCGACAGTAACGAAAGAGGGATCGGGTGTAAACGTCACAGAGGAACGGATGAAGGGGAAAAGAACGTATTTAGAAAGATCCGGAGAAGGCCAGCTCAAAGGGAAATGTTTGGTTCAGTAAAGGAGAACCCCTTAGAGGAAGAAATGCTGAATCGAGCGGCGACTCCGTAATGGGTGCTAAAGGGGATTCAGCAGTGGCGCGAAAGTTAGGGCAGAAGA
>Ga0179593_1423325_pt1 | contig 18857 bp, 19 predicted proteins | sample CZODoug2_1_08_16_FD_185931 | JGI IMG/M metagenome (GOLD analysis project Ga0179593, IMG submission 185931) | Vadose zone soil fungal communities from Angelo Coast Range Reserve, California, USA - CZODoug2_1_08_16fungal (PacBio error correction) | ecosystem: Environmental > Terrestrial > Soil >...
AAAGTCTTCAATGGACGGTCTTTAGTGGGGGGAAGGCAGGAGCGACTGAAAATTTGAGACCAGGTGACGCGGAAATAATGGTCCAGGTATAACACGCGCAAGGGAAAATTTAAGGGTGTCAGGAAAATGAAAAGTGATTTGGTTAAAGAATTTACAAACCGCAAGGGACTTAAGTGTCAGCGAAGGAGGCTTTAAAGGCATTGTAAATATCATGGTTTGGACAATACCTGGAATGAAGAAAAAGTTTCCTAAGCGGGGGGGTAAAGAAAGTTTGAGAAATGACTATCAGGGGCACGCCGCACCCCTTTTACAAAAACGGAGGCAAGTACAAACCGGGGCCATAGGAAGACCTCCATTGTACGGACGTCTCTTCGAAGAAAATAAGGATCTAAGAACATGAATATTACAAAAATTGAGCGCCGTTTCCTGATGAGTCCTAGAGTGGAACGAGGAACATCAAAAGTGAACTTCTGTTAACGGGCCTGAAAAGGAGAAAGGACGGGGTGTGGGCGTTGGTTCAAAAATACCAGGTTTGGGAGGTGCTTAACCAAAACGAGAAAAAAAATTTCTGGGATTGCGGTACAACGAAGTCATTTTGTCCAAAGGTGCCGGAGAGCATACTGATGACAATGGAAGCGAACGGGATGAAAGAACACTAATGGGGGGGGAGGCGTTCTGAGAAGGAGGATGCGCCGCGAGAAAGGGAGAGCCAAAGTTCGAGGGTCGTGAGAAGGGTTGGCATTTTCACGAGAAAAAAGCGAGGTGGTATCAATGGTCTTCAAAGCCAGTTAGCGGGGTAGTGTTGGGTGATTAGCCAGGACCAGCCAATTAACATCTAAAGGCGAGGGCGAGGGGATATTCTATCTAAGGGTCTCTGAGACGCTCAGTGAAAAAGTGGGGTGAGCTGGCCAGGACATTCATGTACTCGCAAAAGCGAAAAAAGGGACGTGATGTCGTGAGTGGAGGTTTCTGATAGGTAATCCATTGGAGCTAAAAGAAGTTTCAGAAATACTGGATGGATCACTAACGGCGACCATCAGGTCAAAAAAATTTAGGTGAGCGGTGGCGCTTTGTGGTCGGAGGATGTATCAAGGGGAAAGAAAATACCTGTGCTCGGCGGTTTCCAAATTTGTCAATGACACGATGAAGGAACCATGGAAAATAATGAGAGAGAACTGTTTTTGTAGGCGCAAATGGCTAGGAACGAAGGGAAGCAACTTTGTGTGCCTGGAGAATGGGAGAAATATGGGTGAGAAGGGGTAGTGCCGGGGATGATGGGGCTCAAACCTGAACCGGAGGAGCAAAAACGCTTGCTCAAATTTAATGTGGTACTTTGGACTCCAAGGAAGTCTAAGACATTGGAAAAATGGACAAGGCTGGGTGACTCACAAAAAGAAAAGAAGCGCGCGGTAGCCTGATGCAGTACTCAAGAGTTCCCTTTCCAAAGGGTTATGGCACGATCGTGTGACGGCGAACTGCTTCTTCGATTAGATACAAGGCGAGAACGGGAAATCCGAGTCCGCTATCCAAGAAAAAAAAAAAAAGGAAGGGACTCTCGAGGCTGAGGCGTGGAAACGATATAGCCATGCAGGGGGGGGCGGTGAATTCAAGAGTGGGGTGAGGACGGGGGATCTCAGAAAGCCCGGGGGCCGGAAAGTTATCGATCACGATAAGTGGAAGGAAAGGGTCCTAAACTGTGTGGGAAGACAAAGACACAGAGGACCAGGTAAGAAAACCTTCCTCACGAGAGACGAACAAGGGAGGTTTCTGGTCTTAAAAGGAAAAAGAGGTTTGCATGGAAATCTGATAACGAGAGAAAGGGGTAGCGAAGGGCAAGAACGAAAGTATAGTCGAGACAGGAAAAATGTCTGTGTCAATTTGAATCGGTTTTGTCCGAAGGAACTAAGGAATTGGTTACATGTATTCGCTCTCATCGAAGGAGAGTTGAACGCTAGAAAGTCTCAGAGGACGAAACATGCACGCTAGGGGGGGGAAATGGAAAGATTGGTGGGAGTCAACTGGAGCAATCATGGGCTCTGAGGTCGTGTTGGGAGGGCACCGTTAAGGGGAGCCAGGTCCCTCGTAGAAAAAAACGGGTATAAACGCAAAAAGGTGGTACACATCCAATTGGGTATAAATAAAAGCATAAGGTTCACCGAGGGCAGAGGGGGTCCTTGGAAAAAAACAAATAAGAGCGGGCAGAAAATGACTTGAGATATTTGGGTGGGGGAGGGGGCTTGGGCGATGGGTATTTGGTATAGTTTACTTTTTGAGCCAATGTTTACCGGGGGATCCTCGAACACTGGGAGAAGTAATAAATGGATGTCAAATTTCAATTAGGAAATTTTCCACACCATTTTCTCATATGGTTGGGGGGGGGGGGGGGGGGGGGGGGGGGGGGGATCGAAACGAGGAAAAAAACAAAGGAGGAAGGAGTGACATAAGGGATTGTAATCATTACTAATAAAGGTCCAAGTCTGACTATTCCAAGACCTTTGAATTGAATTAGAGGGGGGCGCATGTTGCTACAAACCGTTCGTACAACAAGCCCCAGTTAGTCAACAACACGGAGGGGGTAAACATTCCAACATCCATCCCCACCCAATCTTGCCAAGGCAAAAACCGCTTTGGGGGGTTTTGGGCACCCGGCCGGGCACCGAGTAGAACACCACTTCTCGGCTGTGGAAACAAGGGGATGGTAAACCGGTGGAGGTGCTGCAATCATTCGACTGCTGCTGGTTAAGGAAAAAATTTATTATTCCCGGGGAAAAAAAATAGAAAATTCAGCGCTGAGTGGAGACAACTATGAACACAATCTGGTTAAAAGAAGATGCCAAGACAGCAAAAGATGTCGACTGAAGCAATAAGATAAGAAGTTCACCGTGGCCGGACTTGCGGGATCAGGGTATGGAAAAAAATTCCTTGAAAAGGTGCCGTAGAGACAAAACCCATTAAGAGGGACAAAGAAATCTTATGGGGAAAGAAGCCACTATACTTCAGGGAGGGCTTAGAGAAAAAAAAACAATGACAGGAGCTTATAGGAAGCGGTGAGGGGTCCACCTTCCTTGTGACCTGTGGTACCGCAACCCGGGAACCTCATTGGTTGAGACTCGAGAGGAAAGGTTCCTTAAAGGCAAAGCGGCACCGAAAGGTTTGTTAATTAAATCGCAGCTGGGGGCCTGAACACCGGCCTTCTTCAAAACAGATCTTTAGACTTATAACTAGGAGAAAAAACACGTAGAGATAGCACCCAGGCGAACCGCAAACTAAAGGAGTTAATATACGAATGGGACGAAGATGAGGAACGCCCTACATACTTCTAGGATCCTTAAAGGATTGAATGGGTAATAAGAGGATGCTTCAAACCAAAAAGTGAGGGTGATACGCCGGAGTGAAAAGAGACGTCTAGCAGGTTAGCGGCAACTTAGACGAACATAAACAAAAGTTGGGGGAACGGTAAGCTCCTGGATGGACTTGGAATTAGGGGGGGAGAATCAAGGGAGGTCAGTTAGCAAAGGAATGCATAAAAGGCTAATACTGCCGTAAGGTGAAGGATTCGAAAAAAAAAGCTTCAAATGGTGATGAAAGGGTGCTGGTTCAGGTCGCAGCGCGCCTGGAAGAAAATACATAGGAAACTCAGAAATGTCTCACATAGTCTCAGGGCAGAAACAAAAAGGTGGCGTACGGGGATGGGACGGCTAGCACATTTCAGGCGTCGTAAAGGAGGGGTCAAGCGGGTGGGGGGGGAGGGGCTCATCGCGGAGCAACTTAAAGTTGGAACCTCCTAGCCATGTTTGGGTAAATATTAGGGATACAGGCCAGAAAAAAAGCTCAACGAAGGCAATACATGGGGGGGGGTGACGTTACGCCTGCATTAGAGTTCGGGAAATCAGATGAAACTGGCTGACTGGAGCAGCACTCGGTTAACGAAAAAAAACAAGTTCACGAATTAAACTGAAGGGGGTAGGAGCTAGTATGCCATGTAGGGGAAAAAGAAAACAGGTGCCGTATAGGGGGGACAGATAAAAATTCTTAGAATCTGGGTGGACAGACGCCACCGAGCCCTTAATATGTTACAATGGGGGTAAGGGAATAAATCACCAATTGCGAAAAAGCCCACTGCGCTAGCGACGCGGAGGACCTTCCCTCGGTCATGCGTGGGAAATGCCCAAAATGCTGAAAACGCTGTGGGCGAGGACCCACCCCAACTTGGTCTCAGAGAGCCGTGACCAAACCAAGACTGGGAGATCCTCCTAGAAAACAATACGTCTGTTTCGGTATAAACGGCGAAGCGATGAAGCCTATTCAAGCCTCAAGTGGTAAAACACTTCTGGGGGGAAACAAAACTCATCAACTCAATTCCACATGAAAAGAAGAGGACAATTGATCCAGGGGGGCCCTGAAAACCTGGTTAGGGGGTGTTCACAAACAAAAAAAAGAATTGAGAGGTGCGCCCGAATTAAAAAAGGGAGGGGATCAGGCCAGGAATTTGGACGGGCTCGAGTTTTTAATAGCGTGCGACTCCTCCTAAAGAAAGTTCGCCTGACGGGGGTAAAACACTTCTGATTCATAAACGAGGGGGCCGCAACTTCGGACGGGAACTGGCCTTCCTTAAATCTGGGCTAAGAGTGCAAAGGATTAGGGGAATATTTGTCAAGGACTGTAGATTTAATAAATGGGAGAAAGTTGGGATACTGAGATGCAGCACAATTTATTCATTCGCGTGTGGGGGAAATCACAACCTAATGATCTGCCCTTAACTGAGGAAATATCGCAGCGAATCATTTCAGGGTGAAACGCCAAAGGCCCGTCCTTGACACCAAAGGAAGGTAATTCGCACAATCAGTAAAGGAGTTTGTCGGGAGTATGGAACATGGGAGTCCGGGGGTTACCTGGAGCACTCTCTCCTTCAAACTAAAACTCAATCAAAACCGAAATTTGGAAAAAATTACAAGAGTCAACCACAAAACGGGGGGAAGAGAAAGAGGGAAGAAGAGGAACGGGATGGACCCATTTCTGTGATCTTTAAGTGTGGGGGGGGCTGTGTCCTTCGAGAATGAGGCATGAAAAGGGGGAAGGGCGGGACAGGTATAACACGCTGGCATGAAACAAAATGCTTGGCTTGGGGGAAAAGGAAAGCAAATTTACAGTGGGTGGAAACAGAATCTGGGGGGGGGGTGTGTTTTTTTGACAAACATAAATTGTGGGGGGGGGGGGGGGGTGGGGTTAAGGACAATTCTACGTAAGAATTCAAAAAAAGCATATGGTGCGAAAAAGAAAGTAATAAATTTGCAGAGGGAGAGTGAATAAATTTGATCCATTTACAGGTAGAACAGAAAGGTTCAACGACTGCCTAAAGAGAAGAGTAATCTGTAATTACCTTCCAGTAACGGAAACTAAGCAAGCGGGAAAGAATCGTTAGGAAATCAAGCCATCATGAACAATTCTCAAAAGTGGCAGGTCAGAACCCTAGTAAACCCGGTCGAGGAGAAATAAAATCATTCCCTATTGTTAATCGGGAGAAAGGATAAAAGTCGTTGGGTGCGTTTGTTTCAAAGACAGTGTGGGGAGGTTAAACGAATAAAAGTGCGAATGATTCATTTGGAGGGCGGTGGAGGCAGAGGGAAAAACGGGTCAGGTTTTCAAAAAGGTTGAAAAGGAAAAGGCGGCATCTGGGAGCGAAGGGGAGAAAAAAATGTTGGGCGATTCTTGTTCTCGAGCGGGTTGAAAACAGCAATTAAAATCGAACCGGGAGGGGATGTGCGGTGCGCATGTTGGGGCCAGGGACAACGTATATCAAGTCATCAACAAAGGTCTCCATTTAAGAGGGGGAAAAAGTAGGGGGGGGTGAGTAGCCATGACCAGCCAGTAACATCTGAAATTGAAATCGTAGGTGGGCGAGTCCGGCGATATAGTTTGAGAAACAACTAACTTTAAAAAAAGGGTGTGAGAGGGGAAAAGACAGGTCCTGTAACGAGGGAAGCACCTACACGTTGAATTTCGGGAGGTTAAGGTGGCAGGGGCAGTAATCCATTTAACTCAAAAAAATCTGACCGTCAGCATTAAGACTGATGGCCAGTATCAGACGGCCGGCCAGAGCCTGACAACCCCAGAGAGGTAGCGGGCGCGGGGAAAATATCAGATAGAAAAGGGAAAAAAGAAACAATACGGTGCCGGGCGGTTCCAAAAATTTCAAGCGCCCCGAAAATTAGAAGCAACATTGAACATACTGGAAGAGAAACGGGGGGGGGGGGTCAACAAAGGGCGAGGAACTCCTACACAACCTTGGGGACACTGGGGCCATATGCAGAGCTTTTAAGTAAAGTATGGTAACGGTTTAAGGATGAAAAAGAAACTAAACGGGGAGTAGCTCAGAGGATCAACATTTGAAGATGTGTTCGCAGGTTCAACTAAATGATAAAATTCACCAGCTGCAAAATGGATATACCTGGGGGTAAAAAAATACGGAAGGGACAAGGGTCTTTCAAAGGAGGGAAGTGAAAAGGTTGAGGTTCGTCAGTTTGCAACGGGGAGGACTGCTCGCCGAGCAAGCGTGTTTTAAACGAGTGAGATGCACATCAAGGGGGAGGTAGGCTCTCGAAGGAAAAGTGATCGGTCAGGATAGAAATGATTGACGTGACCTAGGGGCGGCGGAAATTGTTGATCTCTCAGACCAGGGGATGTACAGAAGTTAGAGGGGACAGCTAATTTGGGTAAATAGGCAGTGTTCAGGAAATATTTCAAGGGAATACAGCAGTCAAGGGGGAGGAATCTCTAGCACAATGAGTGAAAGGGAGGGGACACAGAAAAAGGAATTTTGAAATTGAACTCTGAATCTTACGCATAATTCAGTGTAGCGAAAGCAACTAATATAGGGCCTCGTCATAACTAATGGGAGGTTGGGGCATTTACTCGGGGTTGTGAGGGGGGAATACGGATTTTTAGGGAACGTGTCAGGGTCGAATCGAAGATTATCGTTAGAGTAAGCCGTCGGACGAGACAGACGAAGGATGGGAAGATGGACACGATGTGCGGGAAAAAACACGCGCGCCGGTAGAGTTTGTTGACCAAGCCTTTCTGGGCAAAAAGAACACACGGCAAAAGCGGAGAAAAAAGAAACAGTTGTACACCAACCACTAACCGCCAAAAGAATCGTTGGGGAAACCTGCTGGGCATCGGGGGGTTCCGGAAAAACAGCGGGGCAGAATAGGGAAAAGGTTGGTGTGATTTTAGCTTTTGGTGGGTGGAATCATCATGGGTTCTAAAAACTTTGTAACTCAAAGAAGATCGCTCAAAAGACGGAGAAGAAAATGTCCCTGGGTGACGGGAAGCAGGTTCTTCTGTCGGCAGTTCCCATGCTAAAACAACAAAACGGAGGAGGAGTACACGCGATAAAGGTAGCTGAGACAAATGACCGATCCCGGCGGTACTAGAACAGGGGATCATTCGCCGTTCGAAGTCTTTACAAAGTGCGCCCAAAAGGGGAAAAACATAAACAGAGCCCAAGAAAAAAACCAAAGAGTTGTAGATGGCTGCCATTGGGGGGTTTTCAAACGGAAAAGAGGGAAACGGGTAGGTATGATTGGGTACAAGTGCACGGGTGGGTGCCGAAGGCGGAGGGGGAACTGTGGAAGGGGGAAAAGAAAAGGTTAAGATAACGGGTTCAAAAAATAGAAGCAATACTCAAAGTATGGGGGCTCACCCAGAAGGGAACAATCGGGAAAAAAAGAGTACAATGGTAATGAATAAACGGGAGACCGTAGAGGAGGAAAGAGACCGGATATGAGAAGGTGAAAGAAAGGGAAAATTGGAGTGTATACCGAGAAAAAACAGAGAAATTTTACAAAGAAGCTGTCACTTTAAGCCCCGAAATCTGGGGAGGGATGTCGTCTACAGGGGAACGGAAGATTACAAGGCGTGTCCATGGGCAAAAATTGATTTTGAAAGCAAAAAAAAATCATTGGTCCGGAGCCGCGGAATCTGTTCAATGATCGCGGGAGGGGGGGGGGGGGGTAATTAAGAGGGCCAGCTGGGTTCATAAACAAGGCCTTCTTTCAAAAGGTAGGTAGAAGTAAAATTCGTCATCGGGAGAGAGAGAAAAATTTCTACTCATCGAAAAGGAAAGGAATGGCAAAGGTCCAGCATGGAGAGATTAAGAAAAAAATCATACCTTCGCCTTCCCAAGGGATAGGTGGTCGCGCCGGTCTTGACCGGCAAAAGTGACTAGAGGTATGGAAATAAATGCAGTCTCAGGCAAACGGGATAGAAAAGAACCCTTTCGGAACGGTAAAGATAATTCTTCTGGAAAAAAGTAAAAAAAGGTATAGGGCTTGTGAGAAACAAACAGGAACTTTTCAGAGGGGGGCGTGGGGAGACTGACTTGAGGAACAACTAAAAAGCTCAAATTTTCAGAACGAAGGGGCAGGCCGCACTAAGAGGCTAAATAATTCTCACAGAGTAGAAACTCCAAAGAAAAAAGTCGGAGGGGAGGGGAAAAGTTTGAACACAGGGAAAATCGGGAGTTAAGGGTCAATTTTGTAGGCATCGAGCAGACAATGGGAACGAGCGGGAGGTAGCTTAGGATAAATGCCTCTCACAAGCGAAAGATGGGGTTTTTGGGGTGAGGCGCCTGGGGAGGTTAGAACGGCTTCCCCAGGGACCTGGGAGGACTGATAGGAAGGGGAGAAAAAAGAGGTACTCTACAATTCACGCCTTCAAATTCAGGGAGAGGGGACTCGATAAGTCCGTGTCCGATGGACAGAGCAAAAACTGGTGCACTAGCCTGGACTGGAAATTAGATCGTAGAATTGACCGAGGGCACACTAAGCCAGGGTGGGAAGGGGGCCCTTCGGTGGCATTGGCAACCGGGCAAAACCCAATACTGGAAAGGCGCGAATGCCTAAAAAGATCGATGAAAAGTGCCAGGCAAAACAAATCCTACGTAGACCCTTAAGAGGAGGGGACAAAAAAAGCCGCAGGGGGAAACACCTCTCCAACGCCCTTAGGGAACCGGGAGCAAGGGCCGAGGATTAAAGATTCATAATAGGGGCGGTGGAACAAAGAGAGGAGGGGACCTGAAAGAGTCAAAAACAATGAAAAGCAAGATTTGAGGAAGGAAAGGAAGGGAAACCGGGGAGGGTTGGCACAAACGAAAACATAATCTTTGCACCGATCAAATCCTGAAAAGGATTGGGCGCTCCCGGTGTCTCCTTCTGAGGGCATGTAACACAAGATACTTCTGGTCAAAGTGTGAGTGAACCGATGAAAAACTTATCCATTTACTGGGGGGTCATTAAAAAAAAAGACAAAAAAAAAAAAAAAAAAGAAAAAAAAAAAAAAAAGACCGCCACAACAACCACAAAAAAAAAAAAAAAAAAAAAAAAAAAAAAACCTCTTTCGACGATTGCTTCGTCTGGTGAAGTCGTTTGGTCAACTTTAGAACGGTGACTCGGGTCTTCTCAAAAAAGGGGGACAATGATATGTAGAGTAAGATTCTTTTTCAAAAAGCAGAACAAGGATGAAATTTAACAATTCCTTAAAGCCTATCGCAGGCAACTCCTGGGCAGTCCGGACTAAAGACCCCCTTTCCCTGGTGTAGAAGGTCAAGGGAAAAGCATCGGAGGTGGTTATCCTTAGAGGAAGGGGGTTAAATTGGCTCAAATAAGCTGAGGAAAAGAAGACAAGAAAGTTTCATTGACTTAAAAAGAAAGAGACAACAAACAACACTGATGATTAGTATATAAAATCGGAAGATGTAGTCTCGGTCTTTAGGCTGACCGCGAGATAGGTGATCAAAGGGACAAGAAGGTAAGGGACACGCAACAGAAGGGCTTTTAACGGAGTTTCGACCGTCAATTGGAATTGTGTGTACCTGGGGGTCGGAAAATGCAAGTGCGGCACGATATTCCGTAAAGAGGATAGCATGATTGGGGGATGCAAAAAGAACTCGAAGTGAATAAATGGGGAGAAGAGGGGGGTGATCAATTTTGGGAGCCAAGTTAATCACGAATCAGGACGCCCCTGTGACAAAAAAAATACTGAAAAATCTCGAAATAAACAAAAAGTAGCCAGAGGGGGGAAAGGCGTAATAATCATTAAAACGAAAGTCAAGAAGCGGAGCAAGAGCCATCAGGGACAGGGGGCTGTAGACTTGTGCGCATTATCGGATCAAAGGTGCGGACAAATGACGGTATTGAACGAATGGTGAGACCGGGGGAAAAAATCTAGGCGTGTTTTGCTGGTTGGCCATCCCAGGGGTTGCTGAGAAGGATCAATGAAGGTGATGCCAGTTTGGAGGCTGTTGAGTGCGCAAGCGAGGTTCCTGTGCAAACCGGGCTGAGAGGGACAAAGTCTTTTCACTGGAGGAAGGGTATAAACTAACTAAAGGGGGGGGGGGAGGGGGGAAAGTGTGCTCATAAGGGGGGGGCACGCAGAGTAAGTCAGAAGAAGTGCGGATGGGCTGGGAGCAATGGTGGGGCAATCAGAGAGAAGAAGTGTTGAAAAGTGGTCTCTCATGGCATTTCGTAGCAGGGGTAGATGTGTATTAGACCTGAACCCATTGAAAATAGGGGGAAAAGGTGCGCTTTAAGTCATCTGGGGGGAAATGGTCGTAGAAAGACGCAGTGAAGTTTGTGAAAAAAGGGGGAGGAAACATGGCAGTGACAGAAGAAGCCGATGGAAGTGTTAGGGCGGGTTCTGCGAGTATAAATTGGATGGAGGGATCATGGTTGGGGGGGCCCTATAAATACTCTACTTCCGGACTAAAAGGAAAACCAGGGTTTGCGCGGGCGCTGGTTGAGGAAAGGGCCCGGAAAAATAAAATACATTGTCGAGGAGGGGGAAAGGGGTCAAGGGGGGCCTTGCAAAAAGCCGTAGCGCAACAGAAGGGGAAAAAAGGGAAGGATGTTGTTTGTATGGAGGAACTCCAGAGGGAAAAGGGGGGGTGCTGTCCATAGAGAGGGGGGAGAAATGGGAGAATTTTCTGTAGGAGAAGAAAATTAGCATGAGGCACCTTACGGAGGACCATGAGACAGGGAAGGACTTTTCGGAATTTATAGCAGGGATGGGCAAAAGTAGATGGAATAGACCAGGCTGGAAAAAAGACCGGGAGTGAGGAAAGGCAAGAAGCAGAACCGGAAGAAGATGGGTTTCGGTGAAGGAGAACAGGGGAGAAGATAGCTCGAAGGCAGAGCACGTGGGTTGACTTAGAGTACCCATACTTCTTGATGGATCTCGAGGGTAGTGGCGGTTCAAATACGCAGCAGTGAAGGTTTTCTGTGGCTGCAGAAACGGTTGAACGCGAACGGGTATGGGGAAAGAGGGTGTTGAAGACACTAGAAGTTTTAAAGCAGGGGTTTTGAAAAAACTTTCGGTAAGGTACAAACAAAGACGCAGATGAAGGGAATGGGGAAGCTTCATCGAGAGCAACAATGAGTTTGGTGCCGGGGGGGAAAGTAATTTTAACAGTGGCAGCTGGAGCTAAGGAAAAAGTTTAGCGAAAGCAAGAACGGGAAGTAGGGGCTAGAAACGGGAACGATTGTTGGTGTCCTCCTTGTAGGACTAAAGGAAAAAAGGGGGTGTGGGGGGAAACAGGTCAGGAAGGCGGGCCTAATAAGAGAGGGGAAAGCCGACGTCACACATAACGATTAGTGGAGATGTCAACGAGGGGGTGATGTCATAGGGGAAAGGAAAAATGACTAGGGCTTACGGCTGTGGGGGTTTAACCTGCATGGGAATTGATTTCAACCTTACCCACGCGGATACAGAAAAACGACATGGAAAAGCCTTTTCATCAAAGGGGTGATAAGAAACAAAAACGCCGCGGGGCCGGGTTGAATGTTAAAAAGTCGGGGCCAGATCTGAAAACTTGTTGGGGTGAGGGGGAGGGGGGGATGTGGGGTGGGAATCACACTGTGGGTGGAGGCACTTTAGAAAAAAAAAACACGTCGAATGGAAGAAATGGCGTGGTGGCCGAATCCTCAAGGGAATCTGAGTAATATTATCAAGATCGAACAAAAAACAACAAAGGAGGAGGAGTAAAACGCTCTTGAATCGTGACAAGCACGCAGGAGACGGGGATGCAGTCTGACCCATGAGAATGTGCGCGGAGAGACAAAGTGTCGGAAAAAAGAACCCTGAGGAAATCCAAAAACTAAACACCAAAGAGAACAAAGATTTGAAGGACGGAAAGAGGGGGGTGTTTTGGTCAAAAGGAAAGAGGGAAGGAGGTGAGAACATGATAGGATTGTTGAGAACCAAGTGATTGTTAAAAGTTTAACGCCGCCCCAACCCACCACAAAAAAAAAAAAAACCACACTTTCACAGGCGTTGGAAAGGGGAACGAAAGGCTGGGCTTGCAAAAAAGGCATTAAATTGCGAAAAGCGAGAATAGAAAAGCTTCACCAGATGTAAATGTCCTCTCGACGGTCGCGCTAACTGTCCGTATAAAGTAGATGTACCGGGGAAAAAAAGTCCGTTATTGCTGAAGAAAACAGCCAGGTAACGTAAAACCAAGACTTAAGGATCCCTATACTGTCAGGACTTTGATTGGAGAGAAAGAAAACAACTCTTAAAAGGTCAGCGTGGTCAAGGTACAAGGAAGGGGACTGTGGTCCGAACAGAAAATACAGGGGTAGCCTATACTCGAGAGCTGGGGAAAAGGTAACAGAAAAAGATCTGCGTTGTGTGTGAGGACCTCTCCAGAGGTTGTTAATTCAAACGATTCTTCAAAAAAATTACGGATCGATAAATGCGTCAGACACGATACTCAAATTAGGAACCCGCGGGAAGACACGTCCAGCAGGCTAAGGAAAAAATTAATCAGATATCTAGATCCTTCGCAGTGGAGGTAGCTTCTGGTAAAAGCGTGAGAAGTGAGGAGAGGTATCGAAGCAGTGTCCCAACAAACTGATAAACATAACCTGTTGGGACGGTCCTGGGTACTTTAAGGAGGACTCGGCGTGGAAAAGTTTGAAGAAAAAGCGGATTCATGACTAGGGCGCGGGAAAGAAGTGGGACGGTAAGGACACAGAGTACACCAGGGAGAAAAGAACTCCTCTGTTAGAGAAACTCGATTAAAAAGGAAAAAAGTCTCAAAAGAGCTCACTCGACTAGCTATGGGAAGCACCATGGGGGGCGTGGATTAAAAGGGGGGAATAAAACCCTGGCTTCAAGATGACAGTATTATGGGTCAATCGGTGCGGGGCGTCTGCATGAAAAGGTTTACTCCAACCGAAATCCAGTTATTGGCGAGTTAGGGGGTTCAAAGGGAACCGACCAAACCCTCCCGAAAAAAAAGAAAGTGGTGTTTGTCCGTCGAGTGGCCGTAGGAACGAAAGACTGCAAAGATAACAAGTGCTGAAACTGATCTGAGCTCGGGATGACTCGCCAGCACCACATGACGGAGGAGGCAGCTAAGGAATTACAGGGGCCTCTGGCCCCTCTCACCACGGGACTGGATGTGGGGATGTAAAGAATTCGATAGTAATTTACCGCAGACCATGCCGTCTTGTGCCAGGGTTCTGGGGGCCACATGGGGAGAAATAAGAACAATAGCTGAACGGAGTCTGCACCGTTTAGTACATCTGAAGCTAGTCACCTTTCCCTACTCTTCCGTACAGTCTTGAAGAAATTGGACCCCAGTGGTTAGGCTCGACAGGGCAGCTACTTCCGATTGGGTTCTCTGACCATGTAGTGCTGCTCCGTTTCCACCCACTAATGGAGAACTGAGGGGAGAAGACAGTCCAGTCAGAAAGAGGCTCCTTAAGGAAGGGGGGCTTAGCGCGCAAAGCACTCGTCAGCTTCGGCAAGGGGCTCTAGGAAGGAAGGGCAGCGGGATCGCTCATGACCGGTGGCAACAACTGGCAAAGGCTAAAGGCTCAACCGCAATTAAAACCATGAAACGTCCTGTTGTATACGGGGCAGACGACAAACCTGGGGATGTTTTTGCAAAAAACTCAAAAAGGAAAACGGTGCCCAGCGGAAGATTTTTGGGTTAGAACAGAATTTTGTCACTCCAACGTCTATAACTCACTGGAAAAAACTTTCCATAGAAGTTTGTCTAATATTTGGAGTATCACAAAGAAATTACGTTCGGACTGATTAGTTTCAAGGTCCTTAAAACTTGAGGAATCATTTCTGGTGGGGTAAGTCTGGTAATTGGGTTTTTCAATGGGGAGGTCGTGAGAGGGAACTGGGTCAAAATTTATCAAGGCGTGTCGGACACTTTAGTTCAGTCGAGGTCCTTTGGGGGAAAGATCCAAAACGCTCGGAACTCATGGACGTTTAAATGAAAGCGACCCGAATAAAAGTTAAGTGGTAAAAGACCTGACCCTGGGAAAACACATTAAAGGGGAATCAGAACAATGGGCAAGCTGTAGATATCCTGGTGAAAGTATTCAGGGGTACAATGGCCGCAGAGTTGCGCCGGAAACCGCCCAACGAAAGAGATAGGGAAGGGGGTCTACTGGGGTAAGTCTCGAAAAGAAACAAAAAAAAGGAGGAGGATGAAAAGGGAGGTTCACGTTCTCCCATTTCGGGCTTGGTGGGGTTGTGTAATGTGCGAAAATTGGAAAAGGGAAACTGAAATAAGGTCATCAAGGGGGGGTCGGGAAACTGGAGGGGACGGAATGATTTTACCTGATGGGAAGGCACCATGCAATATTAGAGAAGGGAAGTAAAGGAATCTATCTCATTATTTGGGGGGGAGGGGAAAAACCCGATGAAAAGGTTTCGAAGAGATGGATCAAAGTGGTGAGACAAAAAATCTATCACGACACGCAACCTTAAACTACTGGAGTCATCCGCAACGCACTCGTAGACAGAAGTACCTCCATTAACGGTACAGAGTGAGCGGCAATCAATCGTTCGCAGCAATGGGGAAGGGGCAGGGAAAGGAAGTTTGTGGCAGGGGGAAAACAGGGAGACGGTCCCAAATACGTGAGAGTTAGATGTTGAAGTTGACAAAGGACGAATCGTTTTTTTGGGTTGCAACCATGGGAGGCATGGGAAGGATAAAGGAGAGTGAAGGGGAAATTACGGTTTGGGGAAAAAGACGTGCGGACACATTAGAGAAAAGGCGGCATAGCCGAAGGGAACGACATATGAAGGGGAAGAGGCTGGGGAGAGCGTCGGGTGGAGCGGGAAGAGGAAGCGAGCCAGTGTTGGCGGTTTAAGCAGTGGGCAAGGGCCAGAGGAGAATCGGGGGAGGGGGAGACGCAGGTTCGCAAAGTAAAAGGACGGGGGGAGGAATGGGGGTTGATTATACATCGCAATTTAAAATCGAGTTTCCTGGGCGAGGGACCGAGGAGATCGGGGGAGCTCCTAAACCGATGCACCAGGGTAGAAAAGCAATTTCAATAACAGACACGCCCTCCAGCTTTGAATGGGAGGGAATCGGTTTGGGAATGTACAGGTGAGGCTTCCGAGGGTCAGCAGGTGAGCACGTCTCTAACAGGGAAGGCCTGAAGGAAAAACAAATGGGTATTTTAGCGGCTCTTTGGGGGGAAGTAGTTTAGAAAGAAAAAGACCGTGAGCTGCGGGGGTCCATTGGGGGGGAAGGGGGACACGGGAGGAACCAATGACCATAAGGTAAAATGTGTTTGGTAGTTCAAAAGCTAGGACGAAGAAACATTGGGTGCAGGGGAAAATAGAACAGGAAGGGGTGGAGGGGGGAAATTAGGGATTGTAAATCCGTAGCAGGGCTACACCGGAAAGGGAGCGAAAGGGTCTCCCAAGGGTAGGGAGGGGGACGCTTGACTAGAATTAACCAGAGAGAATCTGCTGGGTGCCTGAAAAGAGATATAAAGGATTTTAGAGCCGTACTGATACTCCTTATAAGGGGTACGCTAAGTGCCTAAAGGGGTTATGGCATGGGACGCACTTAGGCTATAAAGATACTCCGGCGAGCAAGCGATTGGGGGTACCTTATTTAAAAAAAGAAACTGTGCGGAATAAATCAATTGACGATGTGAAAGTGATGGAAGGGAAAAAAGGTCCTCGGAACGTTGTTCGAGGGTATAAATCTACGGGTTTAAAAAGGGGGTAGCGAGCAACCCGCCAATGTGAAAAAGGCGCATTTAAAAAGCAGTTGGATGGATGAAAAAAAATAGCGCCCTTGGGTAAAATATAAAAAAGAATACAATGAGGGGGGATGGTGCGGGAACAGGCAAATTAATTTGGGGACCATCAAAGATGACGCTCGGGGCGGTATCTGAAATCAATACGGGCGAGAAATTTAAAAATAGGTTCTGGTGGGAAAGTTTAATAGGGGTGGGCGAAGGACTAAGGAAGGTGTAAAGGTCAGTTTGCACGCACTCAGCGTGGAGCAGATACTGCGGAGGGAATACTGACGCTGATTTAAAATGTAGCACTGTTAGAAGGGGAAATCCGGCGCTGCAGGTCTAAGTTTGGGACCGGGGGTGCCTGGGTTTCTTGGAACAACATTCACAAAGCGGCCGAAAAGACGGGAGACGCAAAAAAACAGCACATTGGGAAAACACATCAGACGACGTCACGGGGGGGGCATCTTCCTGGAAAACATGACAAAAGATAGTTGGTGAGCGTGGGGCGCTGGTTGAGGGTGGCATAGAAAAGTTCTGGGGAAACGGTCGAAAATCATCACACAATAAATAAGTCTTGTGCACCGACTTTATCGTCTTGGCTCAGATTACAGAGATAAGAAAACACACAGATAACTAGGGGTAAGTCTGAGCAGAAAAAGAGCAAGTTATGGCATAACTTTTCTGGAGCAAAGGGGGTGCGAAAGGGGCGACAAAGTGATCCACAAAACTGAAAGGATGACAAAGAATACACACGAAACAAGATGGGTTCCGCCTAGGTGGTTGGGGGGGGCAAAGAACGGGCACCGCTGTTATAAAAGGAGAATGAATGGGTGAGACAAGTGGTTGGGAAAAAGGGATCTAAACTTTCGAACGTGGGAAGTTGATAAAAGGATCAGGTAAACGGGGCCTCAAAAAGGATTGGGCTCCCAACATCAAGGACATCTGTGAACAAGAGACGTATGTAGATCGGAAAGATAGCTCAAAGTGACCTATGGAGCGTAAAGAAAGCATGTCCGTTAGGTCACAGGAAGCACAACCCGAATACAAAAGAAAGCTGTAAAATGTGAGACCGATAATTCAGTTCAGTGCTTTGAGGGCTAAAAATGAAAGAAGACGTCACTTCAGGGGGTCACATGGTTATTGCATGGTCCGCAAGACTAAGGGGCTCTCACGCGAGGAAGGGAGGGACGGGGCCGAATCTGCAGGGCTTTGGGTGTTTAGGACACGCTGTGGTTTCAGGCAAAAGGAAGTACGGTCAAAATGTCGTTCTGTAAATCGTCGTGGACCGTTAGCCGGTAGAACTAGAACCTCCTAAGGACGAGGAAAGTCAAACCGTCCAGCTGGCGATATGATCCAAAAATCAACTTCGAGAGGCAGCGCAGTTGGGGGTGTACTACGCTGCGGCAACCGGCTCGGCCGGAGTAGATAATCGAAAGGCCAGGGAGCGCAAAAGCGACTAAACCTGTCGTAAAACTGTCAATCTCAATGTATGCCGAGGCCAGCCTTGTAGGGGCTGGGGGGGTGAAGCCCCCATAGTCTATTTCAGAGACGGGCTGGGAAGAAAAAAAACTGCGGGAGTGAAAGGAAAACACAGCGGCAAAGAAGAAAGGGGAGGCCTCTGTTCAAAACGATTCTGACAAAGGAAAATCGGAATCCACATCTAGATAAGGGCATAAAAAAAAGGGTTGCGAGTAGTTAAAAGTTGGATAAAAACAAAAAAGGGGAGTGCGGAAAAGTATGGGAAAGTCGTGGGGCGGATCAGCTCTGGATTGGACAACGCCCGACATGTATTTGTATCGGGGGGAGAGGCATCGACAAAAAACGCCCAGCGAAAGAAAAAAGGGGGGGAAGCGGAATTAAAAAAGGTAGATCTCCAGTGCGACTACTCCGGAGTAGCGCAAGACGACATGGAAAAAAAAAAAACGTCGGAGGACTGAGCGAAGTGAAGCCAGGGGGCCAGCGACCCTTGGGCAAGAGTTTTGGTCGATAGATCTAAAAAAAAAGCCGTTCAAGTGCCGGGCTGGGGCATGGTAAAGCAATTAACGAAATGTCGAACAGAGCGCGCTCTTCCCTCTCTCTCGATGGACTTAATGCGAAAAGCAATCCACAAGTGGGAAAGGTAAAGCGTGCGAAACGTGAGAAAAACCCTGCCTATACACCATCCAGACCATCCGGGAGTGTCTTGAGACAGGCTCGCGCGAGAAAAACTTGTGCCTACTGGGAACCTGCAAGAGAGGGGCGGCCAAACAACTGCGCCCCTGGGAGGCATCGTCATTGGTGAACGAGAAAACGCACAACTGGGGGATTTTTGGGCAAAAAAACAGAAAAAGGGGACTTTCCAAATTCAAATCGGGGGAACGACGATTGCGATATGTCCTCGGAGGAGATCATGCCAAAGGACGACGGGGGAAGTGGTATGAGGAGAGGTGCCGAGACGTCGAGTTGGTCCGGGAGGAATTAAACTCGATTGCGTAGCTGACAGTCACGTGTCAAAGGGGCGGATGATAGAAAATCACGGATCAAACAAATGAGCAATCCGGCTGCGGTGCGCAAATGGGGCATTCGAGGTGAGGGGTCGCAGCAAAAAAACATGATTAAAAGGCCTGTAAAGTCTAAGAATCCCGGAGAAGTGCAGGTGCATCGAACAGTGGTCACAAGGAGGGCGAAAAGTACCGTGAAAAAGAATAAGGCTCATGGGCCCTGGAAACCATGGAAAAACCGGTTACACACTGGCGCAAAGAGTTCTTCTCCCGGCACAAAAAACTCATATCAAAAAAAATTGGCCTACTTTACAGG
>Ga0179593_1511100_pt1 | contig 18855 bp, 16 predicted proteins | sample CZODoug2_1_08_16_FD_185931 | JGI IMG/M metagenome (GOLD analysis project Ga0179593, IMG submission 185931) | Vadose zone soil fungal communities from Angelo Coast Range Reserve, California, USA - CZODoug2_1_08_16fungal (PacBio error correction) | ecosystem: Environmental > Terrestrial > Soil >...
CACCTAGGAAAAAAGGCAAGGGCGACGAAACGAGAGCCCGGAACCCGGGGCTGAGGGAGTTTCTGACTGCAAGCAGGAGGTGAAGGAGAACATCATTAACATTTTTGCGTAAACAATAGAGATTGAGAAGGAAAAAGAGAAGACCATCAGGAGGTCTAGGTTAAGGTCAAGGGGCAGGCCGTTGCCGGCTTCCCCAGGGGTGGACCTGAAAAGCAAAGGGTGCTCTCTCCTATTAAAAGGAGGCTTGTAAGGGTCATGAAAAAAGAAAAGGAGGAGAACTAGAAATAAACATGTCTATAAGTTGGCAATGAAGTGGTAGGTGTGGGAGAACCTCCAGTAACGAAAGGGAAAAAAATGTGAAGGGAGATCCCCCTTTTTTCGCACAAATTGATGACATGAGCGTGAAAAGAAAAAGGCTCGGAAGTTAATACGAGCAGCCGAAAATCCAGCCCACTTGCCGGATCAAGGCCTTACAGTAGGTTACGACAAATTCCTTCTCGCCATTAGAAAGAAACGCGGAAGCGGAAGGGAAGGAAACGTCCCGTTGTATGAAAAAAAGCTCGCCGGCTTAAGACAACACGATGACACAAAAGGGAAGTGTCGAGCTTTTTAGTAGGAGTCTGGTGAGATTGAGGGGGGAGTGCGAAAAAGTAGTAAAGGGTGTGCCAGTCTCCCTGGGGGTTTGTCGGATGCTTTTCACTTGAAGTAGAAAAAGGACTTCATCCCACTCGACGGGGATGAATACAGAGGAGGAAGAATATTCGATCTAACAACAGTCTCCTTGTACGAAGGGAAGACGGCCGAGACAGCCAAGAAGTATGCCGTCCCTCTTGGAGGGAAACGAGGGGGGGGGAAAAGAGCAAGGATTTGGGGGAGTAAAAATGAGAGGAAAAGACAAGAAGGGAAGAAGGTGGACGCACACGCACTGGAGAAAAAACGGGGGGACGGATGCTTTGAAAGGGGGGAACCAGTACCCGACCAGACGAGAGCCTTATCTATGGATTTGGGGAGGAAAAAAGGGGAAACTAGTACAAGAGAGAGTCCGCGAAGGGGGAGCGTATAAAAAGGAACGTCCCGTGAGGGCATTTGGGCCTTGGGGGAAAGGTGTTTGACTCCTGAAAATCGGCGGAAGGGAAACACAGAAAAAAAAAAATGATAGTTTTCCAAAGACGACTCACAAACAACGGGAAGGAGGGATAGTCTGCTCTTTAACACGCATACGTCAGAGGGGGGAAGTGGGAGGCCCCCTTCCTCTAGTTGGCAAAAAAAGCTAAAACAAGGCCAAAGGAAAAGACAGACGCGTTCTACGGCATCTACGAGGAAAGCAGACAACGAAAGGTTGTCAACCTCGCGGACTAACTCAGCTGACCCTGAAGCACTAAGCAAAGATATCGAATGCAAAACTCCTACCCTAAAAAAATAAGGGAAACCAGAAGGGGGGAGAGGAAGCAAACGTCGCCGGCCTCAACTGAAAAGGCATCGAGGGGGAAGGGTATAGAAAAAAGGGAACCCTGAAACAGGTTCAGCGGAAAGGCGAGGGAAGGCGGCAGGTACTTCTACTTCTGAGACAGGAGACATGGGGGAAAGAGAAGATCGGCTTAGCGTAAGGAATGGAAGGGAAATGAAGTCGTTTACAACAAGCAAAGAACAGACGACAAGCCATCGGGGGGCGAGGCCCGACGGGGAGGGCCTTACACAACTTTCCCGAGGCGGGCGGAACCGACCACAACCAAAGAAAGATACCTACTCCCTATCGTCGAACTTCCACACAATTCAGGATTGTCGGAAAAGAGTTGGGTAGAACCCGGCGCAGCTGAAACCTAAAACTTTAACGGGGGGGCTAGAAATCCGCTTGGAAAGGAAAACCATTTCAAGTAAAGGGAAAAGGAGAAGGAGGGAGGGAAATCAGGACATGCGATGGTCAAAGGCAAAGGGGAATTGAGGTGCGTTGGAAACGAGTCGACGAACAAGACTTTGCTCAGGCAGAAAGGGTGGAGGGGGGGAGGGGCGACCTTTTCTTTAAAGTCAAATGTGGCCAGGAGTGGGGAAATGCGGTCAACACACCTACAGAGAAACGTCGCCACAACAGGGAACGAACGAAGATGTCTTGTGAGGGCAGTGGGAAAAGTTGCAACCCAGAGCCCTAAAGAGGCGAGGAGGGAGAGACAAAAAAATCATCAGCAGGGGACATCAAAATCGGAAAGAGGGAACACGGGCTCAAAAACCTATACAACTAAAATAGGGGGGGGCGATTGTAATCTTCCAAGACTCGAGGAAACTAGAAGAAAAAAAACCTCTACCTTATCGGGCAGAAAATACAGGCTTCGAAGGCAACAAGAACCTACCAACTTACGCCAAAGGATCCCGCCTGGAGGCGCGCCCTGTGCAATAAAACACACTGAAAAGGATAAATAATCAATCAAAAAAAGGAGAGAGAGAAGGGGCAGGTTGTATTGTCCAAAGGCGAAGCCCGGGGACCCGCAAAAGTCGGTATTATTTTAGGGGGAAAGCAGAGGGGGGAGGAAGATCCATGTAGGAACACAGGTTTACGGAGAGCAGACGGGGGGACTAAGGCGACGTATTGGAAAGCGGATCGCTTGGGGGACCGTTATTCCGGGGCCAGCTGCGAGCCCAACCTTGCTCCTGCTGTGTGGGTAGAGACAGAGGGAAGCGAAGAGGGAGGGAGGCGTATGGTGAGGGGAAACCGCAAAGGAGACCACGACCTTCAGATCTCAGGTTGGAAGACTCATGAAGGAGAGGGTAGGGGGGGAAAAGAAGTGACAGTACCAGGAAGGCAAAAAGGAAAGGGGGACGAGACAGGGGGGGGGGGGAGAGAACTCCTTTCTTAATGAGTACGGAACGAAGTTCCGCTTCGTCACGAAATAGGCACCCGAAGTTTCCAGCCAGCCAAGGGTGACCTGGGTAATTTCTGAGACAGAGTCAGGGAGAAAGTGGGGAAGCTGGAAGGACGGGGGATACTCGCGTTAAAGCGGAGACCTTCAACGTTGAATTGCGGACATTTCTGCAAAGGACGTGCATACCACCAAAAAAAGGGGAGGTCGGGATCGACGCAGGTGTGGAAGGGCGGAAGTTATCATCTAGTTGGCGGGGGGGTGATTTTAGAAGCCATCAGGGCAAAGTGGGGGAAAGGAAAAGCCGAGTCGTTTATGGGAGTGGAGGAGTGGGGAGGGAGTGCGTGGAGAAACGCCAAAGACTCAGGTCCAGAAAAAAGAGCCGGCTCTAGCGACTCCGAAAAGATCTGGGAAAAATTGGGGGTCTCCGTGGGGGAGGAACGATCCAGAACAAAAAGACAGACGAAGCTAGGGGACCGAGCCGCGGGGGGAATGGAAGAGTTGGGGGAGGGGATTGAAGTTGAGAGGCCCAATGCAAGTTAATTTCATCCTTCCTTGCTAAGACAAAAGGCGGTCCGCGTTGCTTCAGTCATGAAGGGCCCAGCGAGGAAACAGGAAAAGTGGCGGTTCAACGGTAAAAATGTGGGGGGGGTAGTCACCGGGGTGACAAACCGAGCGAAAAAATCGGGGCGAAAGATTTTTCTTAGGGAAGAAAAGTCCGTGCGTGGAATGGGAAATGGGGAAGCGTTTGGGTAGGCACCCTTGCAGCCGAAAACAAGGGTAACAATGATTTGTTCGAAGGCGAAAAAACAAAACAACGGGAGGAGGGGGAAAAAAAAAAAAGAAAGTAACAAGTCTAGGGGAAAAGAACTACTCGGAACGGCGGCGCCGAGGAAGGACTTAGTTTTTTGAACAAGCTCAAAAAAAATTCAAAAGGCCGAACTTGACGGGCTAAAGGGCAAAGATCAAAAGGGGAAACCCAGAGGAGAGGGCGGGACTGCGAGACCAGGGGGGAACAGATACAAAATAAGCTGAACCACGCAGGTCGGGGACTCAGCATTCCATTTCATACGCGGGCAGGAAGGAAAAAGAGGCTCAAGGCAGCAAAGGGAAACGAAGGAGAGGGCCGAGGGGGACGATTCACTACTCGAAGGGGCGACAAACAACAGAGTTAAACTTCCCGTCAACGCAATCGGAATTCGGAGCGGCCTTGCGGAGGTAGGAAAAACTGATCTCCACGGATAATGGGAAGAGAGGCGGATGAAGGAAAAGGAGTGCGTGTGGCGAAAGTCAGATCACACGAATCGAGAGACGTGTCAAAAGTTTCACCCCGGGTGACAAAAGGAAAAAAAAACAGGCGCGTCGGACCTACCAAAAAACTACCCAGAAGACAAAAAGAAGAAGGAGAAACTGAGCGGTAAAACCCGGAAGCTGTGCTACTGGGAAAAAGGCGAACTGCTCCTACAACGGACGGGCGGGCAAGGAGGCAGACAGAGGGGGAAAAAGAGATCCTGGAAAGGGATGACTAGATTTCACCTACTTCAAAAGTCAAGGGCCACGGGGCTGGCAGGGAATCTCGGGCGGCGGACGACCCACTTACTAGACGCGTAATTGAATAAGGACAAGGAAAAAAGGAGTTCGGCCCCTGGGGCCTCACTCTTATTTCAAGTACGGCCGAAGCATAAAGCGACTTCCGGAAAGAAGCCAAAAGCAATATCTACGTACGCAGGGAAGGGGCACGTGGCGGAGGCCTGATGTGGCAGAACCATGGAAAGCAAGGAAATACTCCCGATCTCGTGTCTCGCCCTCAAGGAAGGAAATTTTCAACTTTCGAAAAACGGGAACCGGCGGCAAGGAACGGACCTCATTCGAGAAGAACTCTAAGGGGGGATAGAAAGTGGGAGGAGGGCAAAGCGCTCGCTCTAGGACACAAGTTCTACATGGAGGGGACAGACAGGCTTTCTGTGTCAAACAACTCTCTACCATAACTTAACCGGGCTCAAAAAAAAAGAAACCCGTGATACCAAATGACTTTCGTCTCGAAAAACGGAGAAAGGAAAGAAGGAGGAGAGCACCCGGTGGGGTTAACAAAACCAAACGGCGGGAGCAGAAAGGACGGGTAGTGTTAGTCGGCTTTTCTTCAATCAATGAACGGAGGGGAGACAATCGATCTTTGGGGGGGGCGAGACCAAGAAACCAAGTTTCTTCGGCGGGATACTGGGACGAGGGAAGAAGGGCGCTTCCCTATGCCCTTAAACGGGAGGAGGTGTGGCCCGACGCTAGTGCGCGTGTAAGGGATGTTGAAACGAAAGAAACTTCATGGAGATCCAGTTTGGAGATCGAAGGAGGATTGTATTGGGCTTAACCGGAAAAGTCCCACAAGAAGAAAAAATAGGATTATAAGCCACAAAGGGGTTCAAGGGGCTGGAAAAAGGGCTAAAGTTACTCTCTGAACACGCGGGAAAAAACTAAAAGTTTACAACCAAAGCCGTTCAACGTTAATCGGAAAGGGAAAAAGGGAGGGGAAGGACTCGAACGTTAATAGGCGGGGGAAGGGAAGACGGGGGCAAGAGCAAGCTTTTTCTTCGGGCAGAGACCGGAGGAAAGTCCAAACACAAGGGGCGGTATAAAGACAAAGACTTTGGGTTGATGAAAGGGCTGATGAGTCGTAAAAGGGTAGTTGGGGGGTGTGAAGTTCAAGGTTGGGGGGGTCACCGGGTTGCATGCTGAAACGTTTTTCCCGGGGGGCTTGTCGAAGTGCAAGAGGGTTTGACTTAAAGGGACAAAGGGGAAATCGGCTGAAAAGAGAAAAAAAAAACAAAAAAAATAAAACCCGCGAGAGACTTGTCCCGCTGTCGAAGAAAGTCCTGCGCGTCCTAAAAAGAACCAAAAGGAGAAGGGGAGGAAAAGGAAATAAAAAGATGGGAAGGGGAACTAAATTTGGGGGGGAAGCCGGAAGTTCGTCCGCCCTGGGAAGGGGGGCAGGGGCCACTTTCAAAGAAAAAAAAAGGGCGTCAGACCGGTCTGTGGGCCACTTGCCCTCGAGACCAGAAAACCGGGGGACTTAAGCGCGTGGTAGTACACAGGAGGGATTTTTACGAAAAAACGAAAAAAGAAAAAAACGCCTATATCGGGGTCGGAGTGAAGGTGGAAAGCATATTGCAAGGGGGGTTCCTGGTATTGTGTTTACTTATCCGGCAGGTCAAAAACCCGTGAAAATGTTGTGGATGACGAAAGAATATCGACACACCCCATGAGGATGATAAAAGAGAAGAAGTCAGAGGGGGGAACAAAACATCAATGGTTAACGTGGGGGAGCAAGTGATAAAAAACGCTCACCGGAAAAATTTACAGCCAAAGCCGTCTACGGCATATAGCCCAATCAACAGAGTAAAAAGCGCTGGGGGAAAACGGCGAGACTGTTTCAAAAACTAGGGAAAGGGGGTGAAAAAAAACACATCAAGGAATTCTGTTACTAAGGAATTTCAACTCCTACCCGAAAAAGATCCGAGAAAAAAAAAGTAAGAGCAAGCTCAACTGGGGCGGCTCGGATCAGGCCAAAATCTAGGCTCACACCAACAAGCTTTTAAAGACTCAAACCTCTGAAAGTCACCAACACTCGATTAGGGCGGGAAAGATGCTCTCCGTACTGGAACTTCGGAACCTGGGGGGCAAGCGGGCTTAGAGGGGGGAAGGGAGAAGGCGGATGAGGAATGAATTTCGGTAGGAAGTCCCAAATAAAGACAAGGCAGTTCAGAATTCTGAAACGGGGACAAAAACCGTTCCGGGCTGGGAGCTTACCTAAAAAAACAGACCCAAGCCGAAAAAAACTCGAAAATTCACACCTTCTAGGGGCGACGCGGTGGACGGGACACCGGAGAATACTTGGTCAACTGAAAAAAGGGAGAGTGGCACAACCCACCGAAATAAAAGGTTAGCGAGAACACTTCACGATAATCACCTACCTTCATGCCGGGGGATGAAAAAAGAGGAGGAAAATATCCGTCTGAAAGAGTCGTGAACAAGGGACTCCTCTAACGCAGGGGGAGGGCAGAACGTGGTGCGTACCAAGAACTGGGAAGGTTCGGAATTGCCGGGCATCCACACCTAACGGAAACGCCCGAGACCAACATTAAGATCGACGAGAGGTATTTTTGATGGGGGGCAAAAAACCACCAGCTAGGCGCATGGCAAACCAAAACGCGACAAGCCGGAGAACGAGCTCCGCGGGCAAAGTCGGAGCAAGGCCCAAACGATCAGATCGAAACGAATGTTTGCGTAGGAAAGGGGGGACTTGATCGCTGAATAAAAAAAAGCTACAGGGGGTCCGATACATCGGGGGCCGTCAGACACGCACAGACCAGACGGACTGGGGGGGGCCGGCTCAACGTCCTGGCGGCCCGTAATACAACCTGCGTGAGAGAGATCTCAAAAGAGGGTAAAGAACCTCAGGGTATTGGCAAAAGGCTAAAAAAGACCGAGGAAGGAGTGAGTCCGTCGATTTATTATAACTGGCTCGGAACAGGGGGGGGAGGGGAAAAGCGAGGACTTTGGCGAATCGACGCCCACATCGGGGTAGGAATGCAATGGAGGCCGTAGTGCAGGGTGCCGCGGACGATGTGCAAAGGCTGAGCAGAAAAAAGAACGCGGCTCCGTAAATTCCGGGGGACATGGGTGCTGGGGGGGAAAAAACAAAGAAGCAACGACCTGTCTTCATGTGAGACTTAGCAGAAGTCAAGTAGTGGGGGGGGCCTGGAATTAAATCCCACTAACCCCAGCGGGAGCCCAGGTCGCTCACTCACTTTGGCGGAGAATGGAACGAGGGTCTAGGGGAAGGTCAATAAGAGAAAGACGGAGGTTCCCCCCAGGGATGAGGTAGGGCGCCTCTTTGGAAAACTGGGTAGTATCCGAGGAAAGAGGAGAGAAGGAAAAACACCGCCCTTTAGGTCCAAGGAAAGTCGCCACGCTTTCGAGCGGAAAAGCCGTACTTAAGGGGAAGTAGAAGGAGTAGGGGTCGGGAGAAAGGGTGATTGGAGGGGTGGCAGGTCCGACGCAAGCCGGCTGGTGTAAAAGTGTGGTTCAGACGAAAGTAGGTTCCTATTGGTTGTGTAAGGGATGTTCTTTGACGTGCTTGGAGGAAACGCAAAAAAAAAACGAATCTTCTCCACACGGGGACCAGATTATCCTGAGAGGGCGAAAAGCCACGAGGCTAATCAAACAGGGAAAAGGTGTCGAAGTACTTCCTTGCGCACCGAGAGAAGAAGGAAGGGGAGAGGGAAGAGGTACTGAAACGCGGGAATGGACGAGGGTTGGGTCGTACGAGGGACCATGAAAGACTTTCATGGGACCAGCAAGAAAGGGGGCTGTTCGGCGGAACGATACGGTAGGAGGTCGTTTGGGGGCCATGGCCCGCTGATTAACTACTTCTAGGGGGATGAAAGACGAGTGGGTCACCGTAGGGTGAAAAGCATCGGTCCGGCTCAACCAAAGGCGCTATATCTGTACCGTATGTCCCTTTAGTGGGGAGGTGAGGGGGGGGGAAGTGTGGGGGCGTGTTGTTCGGAAAACCACATTCCGGCATCGGGAGCCGTTTAGCAGGGATTTATATAAGAGAAGAATCTCGAAAAAAAGAGGGGATGAAGAGTCGTAGCGATCCAGTTCTCGGGAAAACGTCCGTCTATGGGAAAAAAAAAAAACAGACCAGGCCTTCAACAGGAGACGGGAAGGTCTTAAAAAAGAATATAGACCATCTAGGCGCCACAAAATGAGGACGGGGGCGGACTCGAGAGGGGGGTCAACCAGGAACGGTACTACACATCCGACAGACGTAACCGAGAAGTGACTTGGAAACGAAAAGATCAAAAAGAAGCAGATCTATCAAGGTAGCGGGGAAAAGGTAAGGGCAAAAACGGGGAAAAAACGTCAATCTCTCTACCAAAAAGACGTTCCCCTGCTCCTTCTGAATAACTTCATAGAATGCGAGGAGAAGTAGAGATTATACCTTGGGACGAGACGCAGGGGGGAGGACGGGGGAAGGGAAACGCGGGAACCGAGTTACGGTTTGAGTTAAGTAGAAAACACGAGTCAAAGACGCCATCTCAGGACATTGGTATCTCAACAAGACAACCAGATATTAACCGGGAAACAATCCAACGAAAAGAGAAGAAGAAACCTATCCAAAATTAAACTTGAATCTGTGCTCCCGACCGAGGGGTTTAGACTTCGAAGCGAAAAAAGCACCGACTTTCTCTTGAGCGCAAGCCGGAAACTGCTATTACGACCTTTCCAATGGAAAGAAAAGGATGAGGGCGACTACCTCACTATTTCCACTTGACCGGTGGGCGTGAATATCTCAGGTTCTAAACACGGAAGAACTTCGGGGCACGTCGGGAAAAAAAAAGGTGAGGGAAAGGGAGGAACCCGGGGCTTTGACCGAAAGGAACTCTGGGGGGTCCTCGTCTGTCAGAAATAAGCGAACGTGAAAAGTCAACCTTAAGTCGCCGGTGACAAGGGTGAAGAGATTTCCCACCATGAACGAAAGAGACGATGCGAACGAGAAAGGGACAAACTCGGTTCCGTTGCAGTAAGGCAAAAAGAAATCCTGACCGCGATCCGCTTCGAAGAAAAAAAAAGAAAGGGGTATTGTACAGCCAAAAAAACCGGGGAACCCTGGTTCGAATGGCCAAGGAAATCGGCAGGGAACAAACACCTACCAGAACTTCGGGGCCGGGCTCAACCTGCCCGTGCAATACACCTGAAAGGGATCTCCAAAACGCAAGTAGGAAAGAGATCAAAGTCTGGGGGGGAGGGACAAGCTGAAAAACGGCCCTCGATCTGGTAAGGGAGGGGGGTCTTTAACGGCAATGTATTTCTGACAGATCAGGTAGAGGGGTGCAAAGCAGGAGCTGCGAAGGGAAAAGAGGCGGAAAAATAGGGGCGCACCATCGGATAAAGGGGGGCCTGAGAAAAAGCCAGTGCCTGCCAAGCGATAAGGGGGTCGAGAACGGAGAAGGCGAGGAGAGGTCCCCGCAAAGAGGGGGGGCACAACCCAGTCGAAAATAACAAGGGTGGTGAAGTCGTGAGGGTCTGAACGGAATGGGACCCCACAGAAAAGAAGGGAATACCGACGACAAGTGGGAACCCAGGTGTAAAGATCTCCGTGGAAACAAAGAATTCCTCCAATCCGGTGCAAAAAGGAAGCAGGGGGGGGGCACGGGGGGAAAAAAAATCAGCCGATGTGAAGATGGGAAAAGAAAGGAAAGGTAAAGAGGTACACATCGATTGACACTCCCCTTCCTTTTGGGGACTTAAAGCAAAGCGGGGGTACCAAGGAACCACGGAAGGGAGGAAAAGCCGCAGGGGGTTGGTCACGGATAGGTGGGTTGGAGGTAAAAAGTTGGGCGTGGACCGAAAGCATTTCGGACACCGGGGGGGAAAAACGTCGGGCCTATTCTTTGTTTCAATGAGGGAGTGATGGGACTAGGAAAAAAAAAGAAGTCATCTCCGCGGACGCTATAAGAGGCGAAAACGGTGATCGCTTCCAAGAAGTGTGACAGAAGACTTCACTTCTAGAAAAGGAGAAGTGAACTGCAAGGGTATAAAGGAGGGGGGGGGGAAGACCGAGAGGAGGCAGGAAATACAGGATACTGTTCAAAAGCCGCTCCGGGCGCAGCTCCGTCTGAGGGTCTCAGGTATTTCTGCTTGAGTTTTGGCCATGGCCGAGTGGACCAGATTAGTGTGACTTGAAGCGGGAGAGGGATGGGGTGTCAACAGTAGAGTTGACACGCGAGTCGATCTCATCGGAGAAATCTGTGAATAGAAACGAGTGGAAGGGGTGACCTTTATAAAATGGGGTGGACAACAGGACATTGGCAAGCCTTACAACAACACACGAAATGAAGTATGGGCGTTCCAGAGAAAGAGACTAACAACATAACGAAGAGAGATGAGATCCTGGTAAAACAGAATAACGGAGGCCAGCCCGGAATAGGTGGGCAACACCTCTCCACGAAAATTCACCGGCACAAGAAGGGGGGAACGTGCTACTGCATAAGTAAGACACTCGCCCCCGATTAGAAGAAGGGGGACTGAGGGTGGACCAACTACTGCTACATCAGAGACAAGGGCTGGAACTTCACCTTACTCAAGGTAATGAAAAAGACTAAAAGAACAAGGCAAAGGGGAGACGGAGGGCAACTGAAATCGCAGCGCCGATAAATGTCAGGGTCGAACAAACCATCGCTACCCCGTCTTCGGCCTCGCGTGAGGCGTTTATCACGAACGTCTATTCGTAGACAAAAAAGGACAGTGCAGATCAGATCGGGGCGAGGTTAGAGCTGCAGGAGTGAAGGACCGAAGTGTCTGGAAGGTGGAACTACGAACGGAACATCGGGCACTACTTCTTCTGCAAAAAGGGTACCTTCCTAACATGAAAGGGGGGAAAAGACCCTCCCTAAAGACTCCAACTCCGGACTTTCCACACCTTTCGAGGGGAGAAATTTGAAAGGTCGACAGACAAGGGGTCCTGCACACTGTAAGTTGCATGGGGGTCAATAACTGCAGTACTACTGAAATGCCTCGAAAGAAAAAGAAAAAACTTTAACAATAACTTCGTCGATGGAAGGGAAATTGGTGTAAATATCTCGTGAAAGGCTGGGTAAAGAGAATCGTTCAAAGGATAACGGATGGGGCGTAAAAGAAACCTAGGGGGCCGGTTAGGGGGGGGGAAAGTGTCATAACACAAGAAAGAGAATGAAAAGTGCCGCATGAAAATTATTTGACGGAGGTGCGTTACCATTACCCTGAAACTCCGAACGAATCAGGAGATTCTCTTTAAAAGAGCCACCTCGGATTCCTTCATTTTCACTGCAAGACAGTTAAGCGCAATAAATAAAAAAGACTCTCTACTAGGGATTTTGTCAAGTGGTACTGCGCCACTAAACAACCTTTGTGCATGATGAAGAATAAACAAGGGGAGGGGTCCATTCATAACTCACATACTTACGTGGGAAGGGGGACCAGAAGGGGGAAGGGCGCGCCCTCATCATATACACAACAACAAGAAGGGGGAAATAAGAAGTTGGATTGCCCTGCGACATACAGATCCCCTTAAGGGTCTGGTGAGGTCTGAGGGACCGAAGCGATGTAGTAAGATCCATTAGAAAACAGTTTAGAGGGCAGCGAGCGGGGGGGGGGAAGAATTAAGAAAAAAAACGTATTGAGGAGCTGGGCTTGAGTTCCTGTTTCCGCGGACGAGTGACCGTTCGACTAGGTAAGACCCTGGAGCGAACGAGATAAAAAAGGTGACATGGAAGGGGAAAGCAGGTCCAATCCGGAGTCATGGAGAATCTTCAGTGCGCTAGAGTACTGTAAGTGGGCTTCACTCACTAACGGCCCAAATAGGGGAGTAGGGGAACCCCTGGGAGACTCAACTCAAGGGAGTTGTCTACGGGAAGAATTCTCGGTCCATTTGAGATCGAATATTACAGCCGGGGTACACGGGGAAAAATCGGCGTGAAGTATTTCGAACATAGCCTGAAGTGGAACCGGATTTTAACGAAGAGTGAGAGGGGGCACAAAAAAAAGTTGCGTAAAAGCGCGGGAGATTACAACCTCGTCAATGAACCGGTGGGAGTTCTGACGGAAGGTTGGAGGAGGGGTAAGTGCTTGTGAACTACCTCAACTTGGTGGCACCGGGGGGTCATCCGAATACGTGGCCCGGAAGGGAGGGGATGGGATGTGCAGTCTGAGGTAACCACCATGAATTTGCCAGTCCAGATCAAACGCTATCAAGAGCCTCGTCGGAGTGAAGCAGGTCAAATTGGCGATTCTCTGTCCGGCAGAGAACAAGGAGATTGACCAGGAATTAAGGAAAGAAAGGGACATTGTTGTTGGTCACGAATTGAAGTCGGTGCCAAAGGCCGGCCAGCCGGCTCAACGGTGGAGCGAGGCTCTCGAGTCCATTGCGGGGGGGAGTATTCACGGAAGCGAACCGCCTGAAAAAGTGCGTTCAGGGAGCAGTGGAGCGGGAGGGGGGGGAACTCGAGGCCAGAGAACAGCGCGCCTATCGTCGAGAGTGCACGAAGTCATTTCTACGGTGGAAAAGGACGGTTGGGTTTCACCAGAATCAGCATTGCAAACCTGCAACCTTGATGTAGGGGACGAAAAAGGAGAGTCAAAAAACAACGGGTGAAAGGAGAGGAGGAGAGGAACAAGAACTACAGAATCAAAGGCGCATCCTTCTATGGGGGGTGAGGGAAAACAACACTCTCACAAGGACTCACCGGAAAGAAGTACAGGACGACAAACAGTCTCGACGAAAACCGAGGCCGATCGAGCTGGGGAACATCTGACTACCACATACGAAAGAAAAAAATAAAAGGTTCGCCGGGGAAGAAAAAACTCTAACAGCCGGAGCGGCACTGCACTGAACGAAAAGCGGAAAAGTCATGAGCGAGAAGGGAACTACAGCGAAATTAAACCGCGAGTCAGTAGATACGCCTTAGCTGCTGGCCGACGTACGCAAGGGACCGTCGGGAAGTGGAGCGCTTCGGCGATGGGGTACGGGAAGGAAATGGAAGTTTTTTACGAAAGAAAATCGAACTAAAAAAACCTAAAAATAAGGGAAAAAGGGAAAAGGAAAAGTGCAGAGTCTGAATGACACCCAAAGAAGACTAATACCAACTAGAGTCGAAGTCAGAGGGGCGGGAAAACGGACCGCGTGGGTGTGGCCGCGTGGACGAATAACTTCTTGAAGAGAGTCTGGAGATAAAGGGAACTGGACAAAGGCTTCACAAAGGAGATGTCTACTACTTCATTTGGGTCAGGTGAAAAAGGGGATGCTTTGAAGGGTGGGAGGGCTGGAAAATAATGAACGACTAGGGAAAGAAAAGTCTTCGACAAAGGACGGTTAAACCAGAAGGGACTTGGGCCGTTAGGTAAGGAAGGTCAAAAACACCAGAGACAATCATAGCAAAACAGGGAGGTATCGACATGACCCTTCGGGCGCGCGTTAGGGGTCCGACCATGCACTCCTGACTCTAGCGCGTCGCGGAGAGAAAACCGGAAAAAAAAAGGGGCCGGAGGCACATCGGCAGCGCCACCGCAAAACAAGGACGAAGACGCTAAAAACCGATTTTGGGGTACTCCACACACCTCGGCTAAGAAGAAAAATGGGGACTACGAAAAAAGAACTACATGAACGTCATTGGAGTCCAAGAAAAAAACAAAAAAACACCAAAAAAATACATAGTCACCGGGAACGCCGGAGGCGCAGTGCAAGAACTACAAGAAAACACAACTGAGAGAGGAAAAGAAAGGGGGTCACGTTGGTAGGGGCACGGGAGACAGGCCACCAGCGGAGCCGGCCCACGTAGTTGGTAGGTGTAGGTCGGGAGGGGGCCTGCCTCTTGATCGGGGCGAGGGAAGATCGTGGCAAGTGTACAACGAGACAAACAAACATCGTAGGAAAAAGTACGATAAGCGGCTTGATTGGGTAAGCCGGTGCCGACAGTTACCTGCCGTCGGCGTTGGGGGTCGCAAGCAGCCGTCGGGAGAGGGGTCAGGGTCTGGACCGCGCCACGACAACCAAGGGGGCGTCGACTTAAAAGTTGGCGCAGGTTCGCTGTACGGGAATGCTCGACGAAACGAAAAAAAGGGGTATTACCAAGCCGCAAAGGGCAACAGAGGACGTGGAGTAACTTGATTACTCTGAGTTTGGGTGAAAAGGGACTCTTCGACGGAAGAGTGTGAAAGGAAAATCCTGTAAAGGTAAATCGCCGGAAATGTGAGACAAAAAATACTTAGGAACGGAGACTAGTAAGTCTCAAAGGATTGACTGCATATACCGGCGTGTAGTCCATCGGGAAAAAAAGAAAGGGAAGGGGAACTTAAAACCGGAGGCCGTACACGCCTAAGTTTTTTAAGTGATATTGGGGAGTAATTGAGGGGTAGTGGGAGAGGGGGGTTTCCTCCGACAGAGGCATGTGGGGGAAAAGGGTTGAAAAACTGACAAAACGGGCTCATGGCTTGGTCGATGGACTTTAAAATTGAGTGAACGAAACCTTTCAGCCTGAAAAAGCTAGAAGCCTCTCGTCGGATTGGAACCAGGTCTGTAGACTTCCGCAATAAAGGGGGTCACAGAGGACTAAAAGAGTTGTTGTCGAGAACACGAGAGGGGAATTACAATTGACGCGGGGGGGTAAAAGGTTGCAACAGCCGTTGGCACGCATCCGCGAGGATGAGATACGATAGGAGGGGTTTCGGGGACGAAGTACAAAGGACTATTGACCCGTCGTCTGAGTAACACGACGAGTTAGTCTCCAACTACCGAAGAGGGCGAGAATCTGGTCCGGGAGCCGGGTAGAACTCAAAGTGGGGGTTGAAGGGGGAAGTGTACCTTGGGGGGATAGGGGGTGGGGGGGGGCACACGGGAAATCGGGCAGAAGTTTCCCTAAGAATGAGGGGGGTGGAGGGGAAAAAAAGAAAGAATCTCTCAACAAACAACAAAAAAACGTGGGAGGAATGATTCCCCACCGTATGGAAAAAATCACTAAATTCGGTAAAGGGGGGAAGAAGGTAACAAAACTCAAAAAAGCCACTTCAAAACCGGCCATACGGGCGTTCGAAAGGGAAGTAACTACCAGGGCCGAGGGTATATAGGATCTGAGCTGGGGGGCAAAATCGACGACTGCGACAGGAGAACGTCACGAGCTTAAATGAAAACTAACGCAGAACTTATCAGGAACACTGGAAAGACACCAGTACGGGACGTGCCTGGCCTCAGCGTAGTTCGCCAACAACATAAGAAAAGAGGATTCCCTTTCACTCTCCTGGCAAAGGCTTGGAGCGTCCCAGGAATCTAGTCGGCGACAGAGAAAGGGCAAACGACGGTACGGGGGAGATGTGAGTTCGTTTAATTACCACGGGGGGAGACGACCGGTAACATCCGAAAGGAACTCAGCCTTCCCTCTTGACAGTCGTTAAACCTTCCCTTAGGGAGCTTAAAAAGGACAAGACTAAACCGAAACTAGGTCCACACCAGAGTCGGTAAGAGCGAAAGAAGCGGTGTTGAACTTTACACGAGACAGGTCGACAACGGCAGGTGAAGAGCATTCAAAGCATGACCGAGTAGTAAGATCATATACTAAAATTGTAAAGAAAGGCAGTCCGGGGAAAAGGGAACCAGGGCTGTGCTTAAAAGATCGTAGTGCGAGAAAAGAACGTACGAGAAAAATCTGTAACGTACTTCAGAAAGTGTAGGCGGGGAGGTCCTACTCTTTGGGACGGACGGGGGGGAAAGGGGTTAAGAAAAAACACCTAGAGAACTTCCTGAAGGATGCCAAAACCTGAAGGACAGAGGGGCAGAGTTGGGGAGGTTTCCCATCCATGAAAGCGCCGACTACGCAGGCCGCGCTTTTCTCGACACCAAGCTAAACAAGGAAAGGGAAAAGGGGGGCATCGGAAAAGGAAAAAAGGGGAATGCCTCATCAATATCCTCTGAACTACGAGGGGGAGGAGAGGGTACTTACTAGCGATAACAGAAGGGTCAAGACATGAGTCTTCAAGGAGGTCGGTCAGATCATGGGCCTGGGGAACGGACTACGGAGGCTAAACCGTTAAACCTGCGGTGATACTATCTCAACAAAACTGATTTGAAAAGAGGAAGACACCAAGTGGAAGGAACTTGGGCGCCGAAAGGAGGGAGGCCGGCCAGTAGGCGGGTGGTATTTTGACTGCCGGGATAGTTCTAGTCCAGAAAGGTGGGAGGAGCGAAAAAGGACTCGTGGCAGGAGGGGTACCAGCGACAAAAAATCGTAGTTCGAAAGTAATCGAGGGAGGGGGGCGACGATTAATTTTCCGGGTTAAGTACCTAAACCAGGTTAAGCGAGGGGGTAGACCGTCATGGAAAAAGCTACGTGGGAGTGGGGGTCTGGCACAAAGAAAGCGTCGCCACGACAGAAGGGGCGTCGAGAAATGGCTCGGCAGTCGCGGTATGTGTGGGGGGGAAGATACCTCTTCACAAACGGAAACCGGAAAGAAAGCACGTTCACTCGACCTATAACGTGAAACTTGAGGGGACGTGTTCAAATTACTCGACAGCCGGGGACAAAAAACGCCAACGGGGAAGGAAGGGTTGAGCCAGAGAGCGACTGGAGAGGAAAAGGTATTACTGCTTGAGCGATTGCAAGGAAGTCCAACGGCCAGTGGAGGCGGCCATCGACCGAGGAGGAAAAAAGAAGGGAGGCCCATACACGAAGAAGTTGGTTGGGGAAACTAAAAAGGGTGGGGGGGAAGGGGGAGGGGTTGTTTGGCGGGGGAGGATCCCGGCAAAAGCAAGTTTGGGTCAAGGGGCAGCAGAAAGTCGAGAGAGATGGTTTGTCGATGGCTTTCGGTGAAGCACAACTTCTTCGAGCAAAATGAAATCCTACGGCCCCGTAGACTGGGCCCCAGGGAAGCCTGGAACTACGACGAGGGAACAGGCGGCATACCAGCCTAAGTCAAGGAATAAGGAAGTCCGCGGTAAGACCTGTTGGGGGTGATATTTAACGGAGTCACCGAGAAGATGAACGTAAGTATCAAGCCGGCACACGTTGCTCGCGCCCGCGGACTCGGATAAGAGTTTGTTGGGGTGAGGTAAAATAATCTATTGTACGGGAGAGGAAAAAGTCTCGGTTGAACTCAGAGGAAGAGACTCCATCAAAGGAAAGCGAAGATTCTGGTCGGTAGAGGATATAACTTCCCGTGGAAGGAACCGTTGCGGGAAACAAAGAAAACAATCCGAAAGAACCCGGGAAAAATGGGAAGTCGTGTGGAAACGCTCAGTCCCAAAAAAAAAAGGGAGAAAAGAGAGAGATTGATTCTCAGGGGAAAAACGATACATAAAAACAATTCCAGCGCCAAGCCGGCGATTGGGTGAAGGAACAAAAAAGGAAATCAGCCGGGGGTTTGCACACAGGGCATCTCCACAAGGCGCGCAACAAACGATGAGAAGTCGTCGACTTTGGAAACTCGAACGGGGGAGAACACATCAGAAAGGGAAGAAACCCCTCGCGGTAATCTCAAGGGCCCTGGAAACGAATAGGTCCGAACACGCCGGGCGGGACAAAAGAGGAACTGGGCAAGTCATCGTTCATCGAAAGTCCCGGGAGAGGGAAAACCAAAAAGTCCCTTCCCCGCGGATTCGGCATAACTTCGGCTTTATCTATTCTCTAGGGAGTGCCTCGAAAAGGAGTTTTTCAACAGGCCGACGGGAGGCGGAGGGTGTAGATAGGCTAGTGGTAAGAACTAAAGGTCGGAGTGCTTCTCAAACAATAAGAAAAAAACCATCTCGACAAGGTCCCGACTTCGATGCAAGGGACTGCAAGGCGGCGGAGGACAAAAAACCAAAAGGACGACGACTAAGAAAAAGAGCCGGAAGGGAAACAGGAAAGGTGAGATCCTAAAAAGGGGGTGTTTGTTTCTTTCACACGAGAAACTGAGACAAAGAGGGCTCTAATCGGAATCACGGACCGGGGAGAACCAGTACCTCAAACCCAAGGGGGGGGCAAGGAAAATGGTGGGGCGACCTATGAAGAAAATGTCAGACCGGATGGTACGTTACAGCGGCTCTTTAAAGGAAGTACATACTTAGTGCTTCTAAAGGGGGGATGGGCCTAAGGGAAACTAAGTGGAAAGTGAAGTTTTGGACTTCCGTCAGACCACCAGAGCACTGCCATACATGAAGATCGACAGGAGAAGAGTTAGGATTTGGATGTGGCAACAGCCGCCGCACAAACTCGATCATCGAAAAAAGAATAAGCCGGGGAAAAGTCACGGAATGAACGGCACCTTAGGGGGCCAATACCGGACAAGGCTGGTTCGTGAAAGTGGAAGGCGGGACAAAAAAGAACAAAAAAAGGGCAAACAAGGGAAGCTACATCTGCTTCGAGGAAAATTCAACAACCAGAAGGGAATGTCCGGTCTCAAAACTGGAAGGCGCGCCCTAAATACGGACTGGGGTGGG
>Ga0179593_1348837_pt1 | contig 18854 bp, 21 predicted proteins | sample CZODoug2_1_08_16_FD_185931 | JGI IMG/M metagenome (GOLD analysis project Ga0179593, IMG submission 185931) | Vadose zone soil fungal communities from Angelo Coast Range Reserve, California, USA - CZODoug2_1_08_16fungal (PacBio error correction) | ecosystem: Environmental > Terrestrial > Soil >...
AACATGATGCTCGCCTCCGCAAAACTAACCTTCTTGCCTTCGGCAAGAGGAAAACGGACGGTACAGTGGAAAAGGTGGATAGGCCATACCGGTGTAATGTCGGGGCCCGGGCACGACTAGATGGGCAAGGCCGATTTGAAGTCGAGCAGTGATCAAAACCAGCTTATCTAAAAAACCCGACAGGGGAAAAAAAAAAAAGGGGGATCGATAAAACTGGGGGGTCCTATATCAGGGTGTGTCCCGAAAGAAGAGGGGAGGGTTCAAAAAAGGAAAGAATATGGGCCAAAAACACCGACTACTGCTCGAAAGGGGTGTGCCGGGATTACCTGAAAGAAAGGTGGAAAAGGACGAAGGTGGATTTTGTGGAAGAAGTAGGGTGTTTTCGAGGGGACGACGTGCTACGGTCTGCATCAAAGTCTGAGAGGGGTGAGACTGCCAGGATCTCCGGTAAAGGTTGGGTTACTGAGAAAAAGTGTACTAAAAAAAAAATCAAGAAATACGAGTCCAACGGAACCACGAAGTCTCCGACAGTTTCACATGGTACAGAAAAAAGATCACCTGACGCGAGAGGAAAACTCAAAAAAGAGGGGGACGAGACCAGCCGTAGCAAAACAATCGAAAGAAAACTCAAACTGCGTAGCCCCAGCGAACGCATAAGAAGGAAAAGATTCCCTACACTTGCTGGGGGAATCCGCCGACTCAGAGAAATAAATGAAGAGACAAAGTTTTGCGAAGATAGAGCTCTCCTCCCGAGAAGGGAGGGCGCTAAAGGTGGAAAAACACTGGTCAAATCCCATGCCAAAACGGCCGCGCTCTAACACTCAAACGAAGGAACGGGGAAAAGTCCCGAGAACCATCGGGAGGGATTCACATCCCGCAGCCACAGATCGCCGACCTCCCAACCCAAAAAAAAACAACTGGGGAAAAAAAGTGCCTCTATTGTAGAACCCGGGGAGGCCTCAAGTAAATTTGTGACATGAAACCTAGCAGGCCCTACTTCTGACGGCTCCAGAACGGAGGTTGGCGACTGAAACGCTGAAAACGGGGGGCGTCGGTCCTCCCTAAAGGATCTAACAAAAAAAACCACGCCCCCCCATCCCCCTCCAAAACCAATAACCGAGGGAGCTTGTCCAAGAAAGTGCTTTCAAGTGACCCCGAAAACCAACGACAAAACCCCGTGGGAAGGGCGAGGCTTACTTGAACAAAAAGGAAAAAGCCTTCGTCTATGTAGGTATTGCTGAAAACGAACTGGTAAAAAGGGCCGAAGCCCCGGGGGGTGTTTGGTGTGTCGGGTCTGGCATAGTCTGTATGATGGAAACGGAAAAAGGCGAACGACCGCGTGTGGCCGCCAAGGTGAGAAAGAAGCTGAGGGGACTTGGTGTCTGGAGGGAGACCATCCGCATGGTCGATCCTGACCAGGGGAACCGACGCTCAAATCTCTTCGGGGGTTCGGTGAAAAGAGACACTTCTTGAAAAAGTGGAAATGTGCAGTGGAGGGGTACGGATATTCGACGTCCCCCGGCCGTGAAAAACTCCGTGAAAGAGGGAAAGGGGATTTTGCCACAGAGGGGGGGGGGGGGGGGGGTGGGTGGTGTGGAGAGAGTGTCACTAGTCTGAAGCCAGAAGAAGAGGGGCCAACTTATTCCCGTGGGGGCTTTCTCGCAGGTGAGAGGTTCCCGGAATCAACTTGAGCTGGAGAAAACATACGGGTTGCGGAAAAAAAGGGGGACAATTCACAAAGGCGGACTTTCTCCCGCAGGGAGGGGACTGGCCAAGGGAAGTGCTGGGGGGCCCGAAACAACACCGCGATACGGCAGCACCGCCTTGATCCTCTCAAAAATAGGCACGACGAGCAGAAAAAGGAAACCGGCGAAGTCATCTCGGGGAGGGAGTCAGGGGGGGGAAAACGCAACACGGGGCGGGTAAAAAACTCCACTGAAAGCTGAAAGAGCTCCAAAACAAACGAGGGGGATAAAAGGACCGATTTCAAGGTTATAGTTGCAAACGCTGGACTGTTGGAAAACGAAAAACCCGGGACTTCCAATCTAACAGAGGCTTTGAAGGGGAGCGTACTACCATTATCTAAAAGGAAGAGGGAGGTCTTGTCGATACGACAGCACGACAAAATTGGGAAAAGAACAGCCGAGGGGGAGAACCTAATGTGGGGTAAAAAAATTTCCGCACGACCAGAGAAGACTTCAGTGACGCAAGTGAGAAGAGAAATGGAAAAGCCCCGACCACGCCGAAAGAAGTCGGGGGGAGGGCACATGCCGGCAGACCCACCCTTTCAAAGTAAAAGGAAAAAAGGAGTCTCGGTGGAAAAGTGGGAAAGACCAGTTGGGAAGCGACGACTTCGGGGCGGCAGAATACTGTTGAATTGGACACATCCGGGTTAGAACTTAAGACCCCAATAGAAACATAGCGGGAGAAAAAAAAAATTCCCGGGAAAACCGTGTCAAGGAAGATCACCCTGTCGGGGCGCCCAAATCGCACAAGGAAGGAGGCCACTAGATCCTGACTAAAATTCTTCCAATCCATGGTCTTTGGGGGATCTCACACTATCCCGAGAGAGGAAAAAAATCCACCACAAAAAGAGTCGCCATTGGAAGGACGGAGAAAGCAATACTTCAGCTGCTCTACAATCCGTGAAAAAAAAAAAGAGGTGGGCAGAGGAGACTATTCAAACCGGGTGTGGTTCATTTTGGGGGGGGGGGTCAGGCCCGAACCGCTGATTCGGAGCTAAATCGGGGGGACTCTGGTCTTGCTTGGGGGGTGGTTGGTGGGGCTGATAGAAGATAGGGGTCGGCATGCCTGCGGGAAGGCATATCATCAGGGGAAAAATGAAGTCGGCTCTATCGGGGGGGGGGGGGGGGGTTGAGGGGGGGCGCCAAGATGGATGAGGCCCGAGGGAAGCGCGCTACTTCTTTAGTTCAAAAGCGAGAGAGGGGGTCCGCGGGGGCGGGGGGCAAGAGAAAGGGGGGGGTATGGGGGAAAAATCATAGTCTAGCTGAGGCGCAGGAGGAGAGGGGGGGCTTTGGCAGGGTATTTACGTTCGAGCGAACACCAAGGGGAGCTCCGCCAAGAAAAGTCTTCTAAAAGGACCGCGTTTAGTTCTTTGCAGCAGGCAATCCACACGAGGTAGGAGTATTCGGGGGGGAAGACTTAACCCGTCATAGAATTGAGGCAACCAAGTTCTTGCGCGGGCGGGTGTCGACGCCGACAACGTTGTATGGACGGAGGACCAAAGTTTTTTCTCTCTATGGCGGGGAGCGGGAGGAGGGGGAAAAGTTTCTGCGGAAGGACCTAAAGAGACGGTTCTTAATCGCGGGGTGGGGGCAGAAGACGGGAAGAGGGAATAAGGAAAAAACCCTCAGGTAATGAGGCAAATGTAACAGGTCCCGAGAAAGTTCGGCCAGGACATTTTCAAAAACTGAACTTCGAAAAGAGAAAAAAGCAAAAGGGAAGAAAAACTAACCTTCGGCGGCCTCTGAGGGGAAAATTTAACGGAAACAAACCAGATCGAAGCTATTCAATCACCCTTCTGGTCAGGATGTGACCAGCACCGCTGAGCGGGCCACACCAGATCGAATGAACTTCGGACCCGGAGGGGAGTCAGATCAACCTAGGGTCCGACAAAAAGGAGGACCGTATCAAAGGGACTCAGAAACCGCGTCGGTCTGGCCCTGCACCAAACCCCCAACAAACAAACCCCCCAAAAAACAAAAAAGCCAAAAACCAAACCAAAAAAAAAAAAAACCCCACCCACCCCCAATAACACACCAATCGTAAGGGGGGCCGACCAGTCAAGAAAGATTGGCCTAAGGTCAAGACTCAAAATGGAGTTTTTCAAGAAGAAAAAGTGCCTTTCCTCCCCCAAGGGTCAAAGCGGAGGGAAGGGGGGGGGCGCCCTCGTACAGGACAAGGGATCTGAGGACACTCTCAAGGGCTTGATGAGAAAAGAAGAAGTCTAAAATGTAAGAAGGAGAAGAAGTATCTCAATCTTACCCTGGGGGACTGCTTCAAGGAAAAGGCTAAAATGGGAAAGGCGCTGGTCTTAGGTCTTCTCTTCGAGGCGGGATGTCGGACCTTAGGCATAGGCGAGGCTCTATCGGGGGATCGGCCGAAGGTGGGAGGGGGGACCCAAAAACCGAGGGGAAAAAATAGGGACTATGGCAAAAGGAAGATTCCTGGTGGATAGGAAGCAGAGAAAAGTTTCGGGAAAACTGCTCTAGAAGAGGTGCCAGAGGCCTCAATAAACCTCTCGCGCTGGGGGTAATGTGGGGATAACGAAGACGACACTTCGACGGGGGTCTCTTCGAGGGGGGGGCGATCGCGGGGAAGATGAAAAGTCAAAAATGCTGCGAGGTAAACCAGAACGAGGGGGACCCGTTGTGCACCAGTGGGTGACAGAACTTCTCTGGGAAAAAAATAAAGGCCCCGGCGCCAAAAGGAGAGAAACCCCTTGGAAAGCACGACCAAAAAAGAGACTGAAGAAAAGAACGGAAGACGAAAAGGTAGAAAAAAGAAGGTGCGCCGGGCAACTGGCAGGATAAAAAACAATACTCTCAGAGATAGGCCTAGCCATAAGAGAAGGTGGTACCAGGAGGAAGAAATCGTCGGGAGGAACGGAGGGATCCTGCCGGTCAAATCCAAGAATCCCCAGGGATGGTCGCTAACTTCAAGAACTTCACCGAACGCCCGAACATAGAAGCGCTAAGGGGGAATCCGGACATCTGACGATGAGGAAAACGGCCGACTCTACAGAGAAGTCCTCCCTCCTTAAGGGACAAGGAAGAAAATCAAAAGGGCTCCGCGGACTTTGAACAGGGGTAACTCAATTAACCGTAAGATCCGAAACCTAGAGCTTTAAAACCGACTAGCTAACTAAAGATTCTGGGGGAATTCATCTCTATCGGGCAGGCACAAAAAAAGGGGAAGTAAGCACAAACAAAATGAAAAAGAACGCGACACCGCATATTATGAAACCCGACGGGAAGCCTTAAACGCAACAAACCACACCAACCACCCACCACCTTTGGGGAATTAGGACTTAGGACCCCCCCGTTAAGACGGCCTTAGGAATGAGTGAAGTAGGGGGCGGTAGAATTGCCCAATTGAAGGGGAAAGCCGGTGTGTGTGGCGTCTGGACGCGTAGTAGGGGGGAGAGGGTTCGTACTACAAAGTCTGAAATGCGAGGGTTCGGATGGGGTGGGGGACGTTGGGGCAGCTTGCGAGGAAGGGGGATGGCCTTTTGTAGTCGGGCGAGCGACCTCGCCATGGAGGGCGAAGAGAAGAAGTAGTCTCGGGGATCGTAAACAGGGATCAGGAGGACACATAACGCTTTCCGTTAAAAAAAATGCCGAGTGACGGCTAAAAGCCTTGGGGGCCGGGTTTCAACGACCGAGGTGGAGGAATCGTTTTCCACAGTAGGAGTGGGAGGAGGCAGGAGAGACGCGATGGAGGAGTCATGGCGGAGGTTGAACGTCATTATAGAAGCCTGAAATGTCAAAGGGGAGCGCGGAAAAGTCAAGGGCGAACGTGGCAACTGAGAAACGGCGTCTGATAAAAGGCGAGGTCGGGCCTTGTCTGTAGTCAAAGAACAAAGACTTTGGTTAAAACCAGCGAGGAAAGGGGCGCCGTAAGAGACCCAAAAAAAACTGAAAAGAGGAATGAAGGGGAGCAGTACCGGAAGTCGTATGATTTGGGGATGGTCAAGAAAACAACAGGAAGCTTGAGCAAAACGCTCCCGGGGAAAGCTTGTATATTAAGGAATACAACAGACGGAAGAAAAGAAAAGGAAAGTTGCCACCTTGCGAGGTGCGAAAACGCTGAACCTTGCGCAGGAAAGAATCCAAAAGAAAAAGGGCCGGAAGGACGGCATGACTTACGGTCGTGGAGGAGGGAAGAGACGGGCGGGCGAAAAAAGGGGAAAGGGACGCACTTACTCGCGATGGGGGGAAGAGTGAGTCACGGAAGGTGGCCACGGAATACGAAGGGGAGTAAAGAACGAAGTCTCCGGGAGGGAATGACGACGCCCCGGTCCGGCAAAGGGCGAAGGCCTGATGCTCTAAAAAACAAATCGCGAAAGAAAGCAAAAAAGGGAAAAGACGGCAGAGGATGCTCATGACAAAAGAGTGGCACAGGGGGGGAGGTTTCCACCTTCGTCAGGTAGACAGAGGAAACTAAAAGTCAGTGGAAGTAGACCTAGGACAGGGGGAAAATGCGATTTGACAAACCGTTTTACATCTGGGGGTGAAACCGTCCACCTATACCTCACCTCATTGGGGCGGAACCGGAACCCCGGGTCTGGGAACTAGACCCTGGTAAGAGGGAAAAACATGACAGAAGAACAAAAGGCCCTTCAGAAAGGAAAAAACCGCAACTATTGTCGGGCTCCTGGAGAAAGATCAGCGACTCGCAAATCCGCAACAACAAAAAACACATCTTGGGGGGGATATCAGACGCAAGCACATCCGAAGGGCGAATAGTGCCTAGTTCAGAAAAAATGAGAGAAAAAAAGGTTGGGGGGTTGGGTGAGGGGGGGGTGTTGTGGTCAAGAAAACGGGAGAGTGCCGCAGGGGCGGGGTTTGGGGCTGGGGGTTGGTTTTTCTTATAAGGGAGAAAAAAAAAGCCAGGCCGACCGGTCCTTGCCTAAAAAGGAAGACGCACAGGAAAAGGAGAACGAGAGAGGACTGTGGAAAAAACCGCTATTTCGGAATCTCGGTTCGGGGGACCGGCTTCACACCGTCGGAGTCTCCTTCTGTGAGGTCGGGAAATCCCGGGGTCGGGCGGAATAAAGGAAAAGGAGGGCTCGTTCATCATCGGTAACGGTTAGCTGGCGGGGGCAGTCCTCGGGCAGTGAAGGAAGGTTTCAATTACTGGTAATGACAACCGAGGACACGCCCGGCGCTAAATCGGCGAGGCGGAAGGGGGATTCGGGTGCACGGCGGAAGACGCCCATTTTAAAAAGGGGAGAAGGAAAAAGGACGGAATCAGGTAAACGGGGGAGGAGGGGGATCGTATCGGAGGGGGGTTCGGCCTTGCGCGCAAGTTGGGGAAGAGGGACTGCGAAATGAGGGGGGAAGGTCGATGGCGTGACCAGGAGGCAGGTGGGATACTTTGTCTGGCACCACAGAAAACTTGGAAAAGGTTACGCGCGGACAGGAAAGAAAGAACCAGTATGACTAGGGAAACAAAACAGAAGGAGGGAGTCACAAAAAATGGACACCGGAGACTCTGTTACCGCTCATTTGATGCATAAAAAACGTCTATCGCTAAAAAAACACAAATGCGCACTGAAAAGCAGAGGGTCACCGATAGGGTGGGTAGCACAAGAGGCGAAGAGTCGGTGAGTCCAAGAAAATCAGTGGTCAAGCGGGGGGGGTCCCAAGAGAAGGCTACGGAAGAGGCACATGGAGTCGGAGGCACCTCGTGTGGCATGCAGAACTCGGGCTAAAAAAAAATAGGAAGTCACCAACGAACTCAAAGACATAAATCGTACTGGGCCGGGGGTTTGAACATGTTAAACGTCTGGGGCTAATTAACTCCTCCCATGGACGGCCGGGGTCATGCGAAGGTCAGCCGGAAGCGCTCCACTTTAAATTGCGCGGCGTCGACAAGTCGGAAGGGGGAAGAGATGGGAGGGAATATGAGAAACCACAAAGAATCGAATCGAATGCATCGGGCGGCAGTAGAAAGTCTGAAGCTTACCCTGGGGGGAGCAAAGGGGAACCGCTGAAAAGAGGACCAACAAAACTAGCTACCTTTGGGGTTCCAGAGTAAGGAGGTGTACGGTTGTCTCCACCAAAACAAGTACTAGATGGACAAGAATGAGAGGTGAAGGGAAAAAGAAGTGGGAGAAGGCCCGCGAAGAATAACATTGATCTGACCCAAACGAGTCAATAGAGACGAACGGGGGGAAGCTAAGGTGCGGCGAGCAAAACGGGTGAGGTCAAACACAACGCAAAAAGTCCAGGGACCTCACTGCTCAAAGCGGGTTATGGGTGCTCTGTACTGCAAAAGGGGAACCCACTGCGCCGGGGGGGGAATTGGGATCTTAAGGGGGGGGCGAGGAGAAGGAGGGGCGGCGCCCGCACGAAAAAAATGCCCGAGGTCCTGGGGAAGTTTGGAACCGACAAGGAGGCGCAGCGGGAAAAAAAGGAAAAGGGAACATGTGGCAGCCGATCGTGCCCAGAAAAGGGGGCTCATCTTCCGGCACATTAAGGCCTCAAGAAAAAACGACTCGGGGGTCAAGAAAGACCAAGTAAACCAACCAAGATGGACGACAGTTCGCTAAAATTAGTGAGGAGACAAAAGGTCAGAGACGACAAGAAAAAAGACAGGAGGTCGTAAGACAATCAACGGACCAATCAAAGCCTCAACGCGACGAGGAATCTTCCTTCTATAAGGGCTGAAGAAAAAAGGTAAGCGTCCGCGGAAGAAAAAAAGGAAAACAAATGCCCCGCGCCGGTCAGAATAGGAAGGGGAAAGATCAAGAACATATTACAAGCAAGAACCGCTTCTGAGATTGCAGCCACAACTCCGGGATATCGAAGGCCTCAAAAGGAGCTACGCAAGGTCTGGCCTCAAGTGAAAAAGCTCATTGGCAAAAACGGAAAATATAGGATAAAACCCCGAATAAGCCTCGAGGTTGGCTCTTAAAGCGGGGACGAACCGCAGGCCTGAAAACCAGCATCGGAGAGACAAAAAAACCAAAACCAAGTCCAAACCTTCCCACCAAAAAGGTGAACTCAAGGTGGACCAACACCAAACGAAAACACCACACCGTTTTGAATATCGAATTAGAGAGGAAACAGTTTCGCGAAAATGAGTAGAAGAAGTTCTGAGGGAACGCCTTGAAAAAGCCAAGAAGGATAACGGGGTTGGGGGGGGGGCGGCTTTCGCCGGTCGCGGAAATGTGCGTACTCTACTGAAGCAACACGACAAAGGAGGGGGGGGGTTGGGAGAAAGTCAGGCCCTTGCGAAATTGTATGGCCGGACGAAAAAAGGGTCGAAGCCAGAGGGGGAAAATGGGCCGGGCCGCTCACAGAGGGAAGGCTCTTAGTCGTTGAAAACACAGAAAAACTCCCCACCGGGAACCGGAAATGACGAAGGATTCGACTTCCAAACTAAAAGGGGGGGGGGCGATTGGGGGCGACGAAAAGGGGCCACAAAAAAGAAAAGGTTTCGGGCCAAGGGGCGTCTTTGGGGACAGCACCCGATGGGAAAAGGGAAGTTACAGGTGTCGGGAGGGGGAAAAAAAGGAGGCGGGGAAAGGGAAGCAGGCAGGTTAAAGGAGCAGAAAGGGGGCGTGGGAGTAAGCCAGCCCTGGACCTTGATCGACTACGTGAATCGGATCCTGGGCCACATTGGGAGTTGCTGTAAGTCCTACCGAGGGATAACGTTCAAGATCAAGTTGGTCCTCGCATAGCCCCAAGAGTCATCCTGCGGAAGTACCTGAACGAGGGTGGTCTTGGTCGAGCAACGGCGAAGTGTCAGAAAAATCAAGTAATGGATCAGCGAGCAGCAACAACGTAGGAGGAGGGGGAGGATCAGGAACTGGCCATCGTGGGGGAACACACGCTTCCTTACGGGGGGGGGGGACGCCCCGAGGCCTTTACTGAGCCTCCATTCCGGACGGTCGTATGAAGGTAATATGTGCGTAGGGAGGGGGTGGGGAAAGGGGCAAGGCGGCAGGTAAGAGCGCGCTGGCGAAACTATACGGAAAGCGGATACCGAGAAAAATGATCACTTACGCCTCTGTTAAAAAAAGTGCCAGTGAAAGAAACGGTCTTCACGCCGCTAAAGAAAGGAAGGAAAGGCCCGGGCTCCTCAAACTTCGCGCCCATACAACGCGTCCAGCTGAATGCGAAAGGAAAAACTAATCAGTAACAGGGGCAACCTGGGGAAAAAAACCCGGATGAGGGGGGCCCACATTGAAGGTTGGGGACCCAAGGATGAAAAGCTAACGACTCGCAGGGAAATCCAGAAAAGGTTTCCACCGGTGGGGAACAAGGGGGGAGGGTGTCAACCACCAAGAGAAATTCTGCGTTGAGAGTAGGTACCACCCTTGTCGAGAAAAATCTGGTAATGCTCCAACCAAGACGCCAAAAGGAGAGGAGGAGGGCGTCACAAACAATTTGTCTCCTGGAGCGGACGACAATATGCACGACGAAAAAAAGCAAAAAAAACCAACCAACGGAGGAAGGTAGTGGGGGCTCTGCAAGGTCGGCGGAGGGGGACTAACTCCACTCTAGAACATTCAAGGATCAAAACGGGGTGGTGGGTTGACGTGGTTTGGTCACTCGGAAAGGAAGGGGTCAGGCCAGCTCAATCTTGGAGGGCGGGGGGGGATGGGCTGTTTTTTTTTTGCTGAGTCAGCTCAAAGGAACTTCCGGAGGGATCGAAATCGCAAACCTATTTACCAAAGTCGCTAGTCGCGGGGGGGGGGGCACGCTTTTCCGGTGCCCAGCGAAAAGGGAGGCAGAAGAAGCGGACTCCGGAGCTGAGCGTAAATAGCGTCAAGCTAGTAATTATGTCTTCGGGGAGTCTTCATCATCTTGGTGAATGCTGGACCATTCTCAAGAAGAGGAAAGGGGGGTAACGTTCAGGCTTACGTCACGAAGGACGGTCGCCGCGGCGCGGACGGCCGGTGCGGGGTGGGGGGGGGGGGGGGTGGGTGGGGGGGGGGGGGGGGGTTGCGGCATGAGACGTCAACAGTACGCCTTTGTATCCTGGGTAAGTACGGGTAGCTCTTCTTGAGGAAGTTGGAACGCCGAGAGGTTGAGGCGAAATCTTTTCGGAGGGCGTCGAGTGATCATCAGGGGGAGGTGAGAGTGGGGAAATATGTTTCACCTGGGCCAGTGCGGGCAAGAGCGGCCTGGGGGTCTAAGACTGAAAGGACGAAGGAAAAAATCAGTGTCCGGCTTCAAGAACCAGAAACTTCGGGCAGGACCCTGCGCAGCAGGTTGGATGCCGGAAGAGCCCAACCCGAAAAAAGCAATCCAAGAGAAGGGGGAAAAACCCACGGAGTACGTAGGACCCGCTAAACGGCAGGTAGACGGGGGTCCTCGGACTCTTCAGGGGGTAAAAAAGTAACAGCACCCAGGCTCTGACCTTCCAAAGAAAAAGGAAGTTTACTCGATCTGCTTTGGCTTTCCGAACATCGGTGTAGATAGACAAAACAAAGCCTGGATCACCTATAGATACGCCGGCGTTCAAAAAAAGGGGGAAGGGCAAGGGGTGGGACGGGGGGACCCGGAAGTCCAGTCTCCACCATTAAGCCAGGGTATGGGGTGCAACGGGGCCAGGTATCCAAATCCAGAAGGGCGCGAGGCGTCGCCTCGTACATGCCCCGATAGGTCTCAAGAGAGAGACAACAACGGGGAGATGTAGGTCCGCCAAACGAAGGCATACGAGTGCAACGAGATCGAGTTGGAGCACTGCTGCAGGGCTGGGAAAAAAAACCGGGACAACCGGGAACCGCTGCATTGGAGAGTCCCGGTCGGAAAGTGGATAAAAAAAAAAAGACGAAGAATGGGACGACCTCCAGGATTCGCGAGCAGGGATAAAAAAGGTACGTTGCTTGAGATACAAAGGGATGAGGAAATTGACAGCGAACGCCCTGGTGCACCGGGGGGGGGGGAGGGAGAATAAGGAACTTAGGGACAAGACAAGAATAAAGAAACACCTACTACTGCTAGGCTGGGGAAAAAGAAGAACACCAGGTGAAAAAACCTGCGCTGGGGGTTGTTGGTGTAAAAAAAAAATTGTGCGGGCAGTGAGGGCGATTTCGAAAACGGGGAGAACATATGCGAACGAGGCTCAAAAAAATGAAAAAGGCAAGTGGTCTGGGGGCCAATGAACAGGAGGGGTTTGCCGACAAAAAAGTCTCCGCAGACTCTGATAAACCCGCAAAGTCCAAGGGAAGGGTCTACTGTAACCGAGAGACACATCGGGGAGGGGGGAAACAACTACGATACGAAGCCTGGGAACCACCACGTCAAGCTGCTACCCCCAAGCCGCACGCAAGCATCGGAAGCGACCGGGGAGACAGAGCCGACTCATGACTAAGCCGGGGTACCCAGAGAATAACTGTCCTCTCCCGCGAAAAAAACCGATCAGGCGATCCGGGAGAGGAGTCGGGTCTAACGGCCTCTTCAAATCCTCAGACGCGCTCGGAGGCTGTTCCAGCACCAGAGATGAAAAGGCCCCGACAAGGGAGGTTCCTGCCCGGTACGAGATCGAAGACCGAAAAAAACCGCGGCAGGGTACGCCTCGGCCTCAGAAGGCGGCATGGCAAGGAACCTAGAAATATTGACAAGAAGACGAGGGGGAGGGCATGAGGAGGTGGCTCCTAGCGAGGGGAAAAACGATCGAGAAAGAAACCCAAACAAAAGCCAAAAGAGAAAAACACAAGATGGGAGACTTGCCCCTCCCTATCGGGATTATTTGACCAACACCAACGCAAAACCGCCCAGTAAAACCACGGTTTTGGGGGGGGAGCTCATCTTATAGTAAACGAGCGCGCCCTTCGGAGAGAAACAACTAAGTAGGCTTTCCGGCCCTGGGCAGAAAGGAAAATGGGGGTTGTGGTTATTTCAGAAACGATGGCTATGTCGTCAAAAAAGGAAAAACGACTTGGCCTCCGTGGCAAAAAAAGGCTGCTTCCTTGGGGATGAAGGGAGCCCGAAGTACAGCCTCGACACGGGGGAAAAGGACAGAGAAACACCGAATCTCATTGGTTCGTGAACACCATTGAGTACAAAGGCTTGGAAAAAGGGGTGGAACTAGGTTAGGCCCTGCCGAAGTCAGGGAAGTAAGGGAAGAGTGAGGGCCGCAGGGGGGACATAAGCGCGAATTGGGGTCCACACATCCGTTAGTGCCCCTGTACTTCTTTTAGGAGGACATCCTCGGTACGGGAGGGAAAGGGGCGGGTTGGGTCTTGCGCGGACAAGAGGATCCCGGGAAAGGTTGAGCGCGGAGAAAAAAATGGGGGGTCGGAACTGGTCCATAAAGTCCAGCACCAGGAAGGAGGTCCTGGGATAACTCTGGCAGAGGGAACGGTCCACCCAAATTTGTGCTTGCTAGTCCGGTCTAAGCGAGTAAGGGCACATCAACTTTTGCCGACACCCAACGACGTCAGAAGTGAGACCGGCCTCTGGGAGTTGAGGGAAACAAACTTCAAGTGGGAAAAAGCAAAAAGGGCAAGGAGCGATCTCAACAACCGATGAAAGAGAGGATCCAAGACTGGGCAAGGTGGGATATTTGGGGAGGGGGGACGCAAAAAGGCCGGTGTTGAAAAAATAAAAGACCAGACGAGCCGGAAAAAATGCTTCCTGAACGTAGGGCTGAGAACAGTTCGTAGGTAAAAGGGGGGGGTTGGGGATGCTTTAAAGGGGCTCTGACTGTCTACAGAAAGACGGACAAAATACCGAGTCGTGAGAAAGGACTCAGACTGGGAATGTGGAAGGGACGCAACACACCCTACCAATTAAGGAAAAAATACTCTCAAAGACCCAACAAAACATCGAAAAAAAAAGGGACTGGGGACAGAAGATGCTTCAATGGCAGACGACAATCCAAAAAAAAAAAAAAAAGAATTCCCTCGGCAAGATTCATTGGGGGAAGGTCATGCCGGAAGGAACCAATTGCTGCAATCATTGTGTAAGGGAAAAAGAATGAGGCAGCACGTTTTCCACACGGTGTACAAATGTCCTTTTCGTTAAAAAACTAAATCCAAGGAGATGAACGAACGATCGCTTTGAAAAACCAAAAAACGCCTTGCGAGTAGCTACCCGTGGTGATCAAGTGCCTCGCCATCCACTCCTTAAGGAACAAAGCAAATCGCCTGGGGGTCGTTGACGGGGGGAGAAGACTACATACGAGCACCCCACAACGTCGGCTTCGGCCATTGGAGGAGGAAAAGTACAGCCAGACTTCTGGCGGGCTATACAAAATAAGGCAGAACTATTGTGCTATCTCATGAAGTAAAAAACTTTGGGGGGTGTGATGGTTGGGGTGGGTGGGGCAAGTAAAAATTAAAGGGGGACCGATCGGTCTGGACGATGGTCGGTGGTTGTGTGGGGGTTGAGGGGGGTCTGACAAAAACGCTTCGTAAAGGCGGCCTGCATAGATCTCACCACCCCCGGAACGTCTCTAGGTTTGAATAACGCGGTTAAGGAATGCGCGGGGGAAAGGTGAGGCCCGCGGCGTGGCTAGAAAAAAGGCGGAGGTCGGCGATCTCACCTTAGGGGCGGACAAGAAGAACGGGAAACGTGGTCATTTACGTGTAAAAAAGGACAAAGTCCTCGGCGCGGCGAGGGGGAAAAAACGCTGAGTAGACAACGAGCGGACAAAAAAAACGGGAAACCGGCGCGCGGTTCAAGGGAGGGGGCTTCCAGGGACTAATTGAACACGGGATTCGGCCCAAAGTACAACGGCTATGATGTCGGCGATCATGAGTTGAAAGGTTGGGTCGACGACGTGCGCAGCGTTGGCCAAAAACTGCACCGCACCCTGCGTGGGGTAAAGAGAGGGAAAAGAGGGGGGAGTCGGTGCTAGGGTCCTGTAAATGTGGCCTCCGACTTGCCGGCCGGGGAGGGAGGAAAAAAACCAGACGTGAAGGGGATGGAGAAGCCCCTCCCTGTCGCGGAAAAAAAAAGGAAGACCGCAATGTCAAACAGAAAGTGAGGGGCCGTCACCGAATCGCAAATCCGCAACTGACTCACAACTCCCAAAAAAAAAATTTTCCCACCGCGGAGGGAGGGGGGGAGAAAACTTCACAGCCGAGCAGGGATCCTCGTCATCGAAAAAGCGTTACTTCATCCCCCTACTCAGGAACCGAGACGCACCCGGATAGAGGGAACTGACGGGCGATCTGCCCATATTACGGAAAAAAGAGAAAGGGGGGCTGGAACGGAGTCGGAACTCGCCGGCTCTCGTACGGGCCGGGGGGGGTCCTACAAAAAAAGGGGTCAAGGAATCCGATAACGTAACTCAAAGCCGGTTGTCCATCTGAAAAAGAAGGGGCTACAAACGTTTTCCCTCTTCGCTTCGAAAAATCTATCATCTGCGAATCGAAGAAGAAAAAAACAAGAGTAGGATGAAAATAGGGGGATAGCCGCCAAAGAGAGGGCTAGGCTAACGCCTCGCGCAACCGGGGGGTTTAAAAGAGACGCTAAACAGCGCAAAAACCTCTGGACCTTCCGATCGATCGACCAGGACTGTCGTCCACCCAACCGAAAAACGAGATGGGGGGGGCCAGAAAAACAGCCGGTATGTGGGGAAGTAAGCAGGTCCAAAAAAAAAGGGGGGGCTGATCGAAAACTATTGGAGACCAAAGGGCTGCTACCTGGGCACAATAAAGGGCTTGCGAGAGGGAACGGAAAAGCTGGGGTACACAAACACACGAAAATGACCAAGAAAAAAAGGGGACAAAGGGAAATCACCGCTAAAGGGCTCGATCTGGGTTGGGACTTGTTCTCTACGATAAATGCCCGCAAGGTATGGTTTCGGAAGTTGAGGGGAGGGGGGAAACGGCTCGTCAGGGGGATAAAAAAAACTTCTACGAGGGCTAGGGAAAAGGGATGTCGCACATGGGTAACATGGTTTGACTCCTCACTGGGTTCCTGCGCGGCACGTCTTGGTAAGAATGCGGCTCGTCCCCGAAACGAAGAAAAAAAAAACACGGCCGGGGCACATTTAAAACGACAGAAAAAGAACCAAGAAATTTCGGATTGCCGACTAATAAAAAAAACGAGGAGATCACAGAACACTCAATCCACCGCCTCCGCTCAAACTAAACCTCTACCGGGACCAGGTGCCGACTCCCAACACTCCTGAGAAAACCCTGGCAAAACGGCTCCGGGCCTCGAAATCAAAAGAGGCCGAAACCTCGCGTGCGCTGGGCGGACCCCTCGTTGTCTAGTGAAAAAAGGAAACGTCACCAAAGGCCCGCGCCGCGAATTAAAAAAAAAAAGAAAAACGCCAGGATGAACTCCGCCCTCGAAACTCCAAGGAGAAAGGGCTCCCCGGGGAATCCGGGGAATACGACCTCAAGGGAAGAGCGTCATTAAGAAGGGCTGACTCAAGTTTAAACCGCGAATTACACCAGACAACCTAGAGCGTGTTCACAACCCCTAACCTCTGCGGCCAGACGGTTGCTATGGGAAAAATAACGCGGACGCTTAAAAGCGATCGGAGAGACAAAAACAGCAAAATAACATGAAACCGCAGATGAGCTTTGGAAAGGAAAAGAGGCCGTGACCAAAACAACAAAAGACACAAGGGTTTGGAATAGCTAAGAAAATATTTACACCTAGGGGGGCTCCTTCTGAAAAGGGCAGCCGAAGTTGCAGGAAAGGAAGCCTTGATAAAATTGCAGAACCAGTTGTTGTGGAGCGGGCGCGTAGTCATTAAACTGAGGGAGAAACGCAGATAAAATCTTGGCGTGGCCTCCCGGCAGTATTCCGTCTGGTCGCTGGATTGGGGGAGTCCGGGAACCCGCCACGGGTAATCGGAAATAGGAAAAGGGGGTCTCTGTCGACGTACCTGTTGGGTCGAACCAGAGAACTGTTTGTTGTTCGCTTGGGGAAAACCGTGCCATGGATGTGCCTCGAAGTCGGTTCGACTTCCAACTGATGTGCCGCCCATGGGGGGAACACGGGTCGGAAGGTGGCGCAGATCAGGGGGATAGCCAGAAACCGTTACTTCAGGGAGCTTTCTCAGCCTATGCCCCGGATTAAACCGGCGTGGGGATGGGCGAAAGGTGGAGAGGTATCCATTGGAACGGGGCAAACCGGTCGTTGGGAACATGAGGAAAAATCAAACCAGGACGCGTCCTTGAGCACAACTGAATCGGAACTGTTCCACCTTTTGTGCTGGAATCCGCCGAGAAGTAAAAATCCCTTGCCTTGTCGCAGGAGGAGGCCAAAACAAGAACGTCAGTCGGAAACGAAGAAAGTCTATGGTTCTTTTAGAACAACAGTCAGCGGCGCACTCTCCACGGGGCAGGAGGAAATCAGAAACAACAACAAAGGGGGAGAGGTAGCACTAGTCAAAAACTGACCCCTTTGGGTCGAAGCGGCGGGTGTGCGCGACAAAACTCTCCGTAATGGAGTCGCCGGGCTTCCTTCTTTCTTGCACGTTCTTAAAGGGACAAGTGGCCTGGGATCCCTGCACTTACAGCTGCGCGTACGAGGCAAAGTTGGCCACAAAGACCGCGGAATCAAGGGGACGCATCTGGTTCCTTGGGACAAGTTCAAAAAGAAAATGCAGCTCTCTAAAAACAAACCCTGGAAAAGACAAAACTGCTGCAATCAAAAAAATAATCCTGGGAAATTGGGGGGTCGCAGGAATTACTCAGTCCCAAAGGGGGACAGGTCACCATGGGACTTGGGGCCCAAGGTCGGCGTGGGGGGACAAGGCCCAATGCAGTTGTCGAACCCGACGGTAGGCAGTGAACAGAGACGGTGTCCGTGGGACAAGCACGCAAGGTGTGACGTCCACCGAGATATCTGGTTTTGTGGATCGAGGGATCCCTTAACCCCGTTACTCGACCCTGCGGGGACGGGGACTTACAGCCCAAGGACGCGACACAAAAGGCGACCTCTCAGTCCCAAAGAAAGCATTGGGCGTTTGATTCCACGAGAGCACCGAAAATCCACAGACAACACGGTCTGCGGAGGCCAGGGGGGCTAAAGGCGCTGAGGGTCAAAGGGGGGACACATCTCCGAGTCTGAAAGAGGGGTCCTATTCAGAATGTACTTTCAAAGGTTTGGTAAAAACCGTTTGGGGTTGGGGGGGGGGGACAAAAACAGACCGCCTCGGGCTTAAAGAGAAGAGGGCCGTTTCTTTTCGTCTTTGGGGTGGGGTGGGGGGTTGCTCTCGCTCTGCAACTGCGGCAACAAACGCGCTCAGAGCCACCAAACTGAGCTAGTCCGTGGGGGTGAATACGCTCGAAGGGGCTAGAGTTAGATCAATTCCATCCGCAGCTCGGGAAGGAGGTCGGCTATCTCGTCATTAGGAAAGCAACTCTAAAAAGAGGGGCAAAAGGGGAGGGTATAATCTGGGCTTGCTGAGAAAGTCCGCGAGCGCGGCGGAGGGGCATGGGAAAAAAAAGAACACCAGATTTGCCGGACCGGCATCGCGGCGGCGCTCTAAAAAGCAGGGAGGGGATGCCTAACACGAACGAGTTGCGAGTCCTGAAACGGGGATGAGGGCTTCGTATCTTAACGGAGCGGCATGTTTCGAAAGAAGGCAAGGTTGTAGGGACAGGTTTGACGAAACCTGGGAAGGGTTCTGTAATGAATCAGGCGTTGTCGCTACATGTGGCACCTGGAAGAGCTTTGCGGGCCGGCGTACTAGCTGCCCCAAGGACGGGCCGGAGGAGAACCAAAGAAAAGGGGCGGCAGGCCAAAAGGAACTGAAAGCGGCTTGTCTCTCGAAAGGTTGGACGATCAAATAAAACATCCCAACCGCAACAGCGCAAAAAAAGTAGCAGGGGGAAACATCTGGAAGTACGCACCCGACGAAGGACTAGAAAGGGAGAGTTGATTACAGCTTCTGGTGTCTTGACACCCGCACGAAAAAGAAACTCAAAACAAACCCGATCTCGGGACACAAAGAAGGAGCGGACCCCCTCGGGGTGGGCTTGCAAGAAAGAGGGGTCGACCGAAGAAAAAGAAACTGCAATACGAAACAAAACAAGCTCAAACTGGGGCAGGCTACACCGTAAAAAAGGAAAATCCTGGGGAACTCCTCCCCGGTCAGGCGAGGGGGGTGGAACCGGGCCAGTGCTGACAAAAGGGGGAAAAAAACTTTAAGAGGCGGTCGCCCTCGGGGAAAAAGAAGAC
>Ga0179593_1388111_pt1 | contig 18854 bp, 8 predicted proteins | sample CZODoug2_1_08_16_FD_185931 | JGI IMG/M metagenome (GOLD analysis project Ga0179593, IMG submission 185931) | Vadose zone soil fungal communities from Angelo Coast Range Reserve, California, USA - CZODoug2_1_08_16fungal (PacBio error correction) | ecosystem: Environmental > Terrestrial > Soil >...
AGGCATGTGGGGAGAAGTGCAGAACATCAAACACGACGACCAAACCTATGAAGACACCACGGGGAGAAACATCTAGAGAGAGAAGTCTAATAAAGAACCGGAGGGAAGGGAAGAAAGGGGAAGGGGAAAAGGAAACCACCCGCGTGACTTTTTCAACTTGTTTGGGTGCGGCCGTCCAAGGGACCGAGGACCTGTCGACAACAAAGCAATCAAGGGGGGAAAGGCGGCGGAAAGAAAACGAACTGAAAAAAAAGGGAAGGAAAAACGTCCTGCACTGCTCGACGGGGCTCACTCTTGTCGCGCTAAAGGGTGCGATAAGTACACAGATAGGAGGAACTAGATTTCGAAAAAAGAAGAAAAAAAGGAGGGGAGGGAGCAGTCCTAATCGAATGAGTTCCGGAAAGCGCGAAAGCCGGGGGAGGCTGTCTGGGAAGGGCAAGATCACATATCACTAACCAAGCGGATGGGTCCAAAACAACTCCGTCCGCTCCTTCATAGCCTGTGCGGACACTACCGAACGTGGACAGGGGGGCCGAGGAAGGGAGGAAAACGCCTTGCTTGAAAAAACATTCGCTCGGCTGGGAAGACTCAGAAAATTCAGGCACTGGGGGAGACAACCGTACCAGCATGGGGGCATGGGGAGGGTCACAAGGGGACATCGAGTCGTCTCAATTTGACTCAAGGCGAGCCAACTTTCGTCGGATACGGCTTAGGGGAGGAGAGAGGGGGGAACGGAAGTTGATTGCTCGCGCAATGGTAACAACTCCCAGATAGCCCGATCTGGCAATTACGAACTGAGGCGCACTGACGAAACCATAACAGCACCGAAACCGTCAAACGGTCTGCGACCCTTTCCATCGGATACAGTGACCCCAGAAAACCGAAGAATTGAGAATCTACCACGGCAGTACGGGAGGGGCGAAGGACGAGGTCTCTTCCTGAAAAACCTTCCGATGGGACGTCACAACACCAAAAGAAGGACGCCACCTAATAGGGGAAAAGGGCGGCGTCGAAGGGCCTACAAGGGGAATTGCTTCGGCAAATAAGAAGATAAAGGATAACGCCTCTCAAGTCGAAACGTTAAGGAAGGGAAGGCACCTCACCTCTAAAGGGAGCTTAAGCCAGAAAGCTAAAATAGAGGAGGAGTGGCGTCAATTCTTTTCTTTGGAAAGAACGCGGTATCCGCACAAAATGCAAAGGAAACCTTCTAAAAAAAGAAAGCAAACCGGTGAAGACGGGGTGAAATCAGGGAAAGCAGGGAAGGGGTAGACCAAAAGACATCAAATATGAGTCTGAGATCTCAGGCGACACAGAGACCGGAGGAAAAGCGGATTCGCCGATGGGAAGACTAATGGGAGGAAGGGGGGGAGGGAGAGGAAAGGGAGAGGTCTTAACTCGTAATTTCAAGAACATCAAACGTTGGCATGGGAGGCACGGAAGAAATAGGAAAGCAAAGAGGTCAGACCTCTAACTCCGCAGATAAAACATCTGGTACGAGACTCTCCTTAAACCGGAAAACCAACGCTACTGGGAAGGATGAGGGGCCGTAGAAGAAGAAAAAAATAGGACTTCACGTAGGTACCTACTCACGAAAGGTTCCACACGTGCGGAGAAAAAAAAACAGAAAATCAGGAAAGGCTATGGCACGCAGAGAAACTTCAGAGGAAAGGACGGAGGAAGGAAAAAAACCCGTGCTAAAATAGTAGCCATAAAGCGAGTTGACCAGTGTGTGCTTATGGGGGGAGAGGCAAACAGAAAGGCTAAGACTCTTACATCCGTCGGGGGGGTTATCACTGGGCGCTCGTGACGGGTGGCTCAGTAGAACTACAGAGGGACAGAAATGAGTGGGAATAAGGGAGTCAAGGGAAGAAGAAAACAATGCCCAAGGGTTTCCTTAACATCCTGAACATCACTCATTGACCTACCAGTCTTCAGCGGGTGAACAAAAAAGGCACAAGTAGGAAGAAAAAAAAAGACATAGAAGAGGGAGGAGGAGGGGGGGAAAAAAGGACAGACTCCTCAGATAACGGGGTCCAAATAGAAGTGAGCAACCCGTATATGAAAGATCTGGGTAGAAAGGAAAAGACAGGAAGATAAGGAAATATGAGTCACTCAACACCAAACAAATTAAAAAGGGATCGCTAGAGCTTGCTAAAAAAAAACAGATCTGGTACGAACTCCGGTTGTGAAAAGTCGAGGGAAAAGACGTTGAGAGGGGAAAGGGAGAGCATTAGGGAACCTCGGTACCTCTTCCTAGGGTGACTCCGAGGTTGTGGCCTCACCAGGGAAGGAGGGGAGACGCAATAAAGTAGGAGGAAAGAAAGCTTGGGGGAGGGAGGACGGGGAGACCATATACCTAGGTGTGCGGAAACTGTCCTGGCAGACATCAAATAAGTACATTATTGCCGACGGCAATATGATAAAAAGCCTTGAAAAGGGAGAGTCCAGAACCTGACTCAGTTTCACTAGTAAGGCCATATGCGTACTCCTAAAACGCACAACGGGGGAAACTTAGGACCTGGGAGCAGGGGGAGAGAGAGGCGGGGGGAAGGGGCAAGGAGGAGAGGTTAAGAGCACTTTCATTCGGGGGCAAGATCCAGGAGAATTCTTGAGGCAGCCGCAATAGGTCGTTTACCATGGAGCGCGTCGGGAGGAAGACCGTGCAGTCGGGAAAATGAGCTGTATCTCCGAGAGTTGTTCTATTTCGTCGTCAGGTAATGGGACTTTGGAACGGAGGAGGGGAGATCTAAGGTGGTCATCTTGGGGGGGGCTGACGGGAAGGACCGTCGTGCAGTGCAGAAGGATTGCATGGTCTTAACGCTCATTCAAAAACCCTATCAGCTTGCAGATAGGCCTGCCTGGGACGTCGCCCCGGGGGATAGGACTGGGGAATCCTTGACGGCGAGGAAGTCCAGCGAGAATTAAGGAATAAGGTAGGGGAAGGCTGTACTTCAACTGGAAGGAAAAAAAATCTCTGCTAGATCGTGGTCGTAAGGTCGAAAAAGGAAGAAGGTCATTTCCCCGAAAAAGATTCGGTCAATGGAAAAAAAAAGAAGCAGGGAGAGTTGGAGAAGGCAACGTTCTTACGCTTAGGTCTTTTTCGCCAATTATTGACCAGGAAAGGGGGGTCGCTTTTGGGGTGTGAAGACAAGGGGGGAAGGCGACATAAAAGGTGGCAGAAAAAGGAGACGAAGGGAAGATGGGCCCCTATGTGATTCTCATTTTTCTGAATTACCCCTTGTCATCTGAGAAGGCTGGATTACGGAAAAGGTTTTGATCCTAATGTAGGAAAGACTAACAGGGCTGGGGGGGAGGAATTTATGTAAGCAATCAATTAAGGGTTTCCACTTGACGCACATGCTGGAGCCCGGGGAAACCGGGGCGTTTGGGGAGGGGGAGTTGAGGAAGAGGAAGAGGCAGTGCGGGACGAAAGGAACTCTGCGGGAGTATCAAGAATCGCTCAAACGCAACGTGGAAACATCCAGGCGGAAAACTCGCTAATCAAGGGAAGGGGCGGGGGAAAAGGGGAGGGAAAAAAGACGGCGGGGCGAAGTGGAGGAATCGTGTCAGTGAACTTCAGCGCCAGAGAGTTAGTGCCCCATTCGGACTTGTTCCGGAACGAGAGAGAGTGCTCTTTAGGAAGGGGGGGGGAGCAGGCATGGAGAGGAGTTGAAGGAGGGGCAGAGAAGCGGGGGCCACGTCTGGTTTCGCACAGGCCTAATGATGGATGTCGGAGGTTGGGACAGATATTGGGGGATGGGAGAAGGGGAGGGTACGGGACCACTTCACGCCTCACCAGTCTCGTTCCTCAATCATCCTTAGCTAGAGGAGGTGGGGATGCCGAGAGAGTCCCGCTTAGAGAATGGTGACGGGGGAAAAAAAAACACAACGAGAAATAATATCTTTATCCGCATCCAGGCTTACTGAAAGGGGGGGGAATTAATGAAGGACGGAAAAGGGATTGAAGGGAGGGGAAGAAAGTTCTATCACCGGTCGTGGAAGGGAATCACATCCAAATGGCCTTCACTCCATTTTTGGTTTATTGAGGGGAAGAACAACACGGGTCATTTGAGTCGAAGGATCTAGAGCGATGTAGGAAAGGTAAAAAAGTACTTTATCTTAAAGCTTGATCGGTTGGATCGCGCACTCATGACCAGTATAACACCCAAGGAAAGTAAAAAGTATAAGAGATAACTGAATTTGGCCTGGAAGAAGAAAATGAGGAAAAAAAGACCCTACGAAAAGGGGCAGATCAAGACGGTGGTAAAAATCCGGGAAGACGAATGCTTGTCGCTTACCGTGACCCGGACGTGAAGGGGGAGAAAGGGATGGGGCTTTCGAATTCCGGAGTGGGAGCGAAAAAAAATCGACGTGGAGGGGAAAAAAAGACTGGGTCACTCGGCAGGGCACACGACTTAATCACCTAACCTGCTGAGCGCCGAAGAAAGGAGCGAAAGTTAGGAGGAGGGGGGAACGGCAGAAAGAAAAAAGTCTCGCTCCGGACCATAGAAACCTACCGCTGCTTCAAGCCATTCAATCAAATTATTTCGAGAAAAAAGAAGCCTAGGAGGGAGGGAGGAAGGATAAAAAAAAAAAAAAAAAAAATTTCGAATCCCCCTGGGGGAACAACCAACTCTCCAAAGGACCATAAGGGGAAGGCGGACCGAACAAGACGTTGCAACCGAGGAGATGCGCAAAAGCCTCACTGAAGTAGCCTTCTGCAACACAGGCGCGTTCGTATGACATCGGTACTCAGGTGCAGGAAAGAAGCAACAGTCAGAACCTGTGCCGGGGGGGGGAGGGGAAAAAAACCCTCTTGAGTGCGCATGTGTGACGAAGGGGGGAGGGGAAATCCGAAGGGAGGAAAAAAAGGAAAGAGGGGAAGGGCGGAGGTCTTTGAATCGGGGGGGGCCACGGCATTTTCGTGCTCATATGCACTCCAGTCTTAGGGAGCGAGTCTACTCAAGAATACGAGGAGTCTGGGGAGAGAAAGAACGAAGAGAAGACATCAACGGAAAAAACAACGTGGCAGGCTGGAAAACCGGGCCATGCTGGTAAATGGAACACCGAATAAGGTATACTCACTTCACAAGCAAAAAGTAAGAGAGGGACGCTCATTCTAAAATTGGCAGTTCAGTGCCTTAATCACTTTTCGCCAGAACGCACCTTGGATCAGGCAAACCGAAAGCTTTAAATCGGGAAGGAGGCGAAGGTGGTAGAAAAGGTAAAATGTAAGAAGAAAAAGAGGTCGCCTCGACCAACTACCCACAAGCCGGAACCTGCAGGAGAAAGGGGACTAAGTGAAAGAAAAAGAAAGAGATTCGAGTAAGATTTCCAGGTCCAATATCTTCCGGAATTCGGTTACAACTCGGCGGAATAAAAATTTATGAGGAAAAAGAATTAAGAACCTTAGAAAAAAAAACAAAAACTCTCGCGTCCGAGGGGTTATTTCGTTTCCTGTAAGGAACCCATCATTTCCGGGGGGGGGGAGAGAGGGGATTACATAGAGCTCATTCGGGGAAAAGAGGAGAACATAGAAAGGCGACAGGATAGTCACTCTTGTCCCTAAAAGGGAAGGTCAGAGGGGTTATCTTGCTGTTGCCTGACGTTGCAGCAACGAAAGAACACGGCAAGGGAATGACAGTCTGCAAAACACAATCATGAAAGAAGAGACAAAGCCAAAAATTCTCAGGAAAACCAGACTAACGGCGACCTCACGCCCAAGCTAGCCGGAAAAATAAAGATAGACGGCACGTTAACGGCCCAGAAAGGGGGAGAAAAAGGGGGCAACACGGGGCTGCCGGGAGAAGTGGACAGGGACGCCTCGTCTTAAAAAACAAAGGAGCCCGGGAAAAAGAAAGGGAGGAGAGAGAAAGAGAAAAGAGAGCAGTGACGTGGTGGCGAGGGGGAAAATCCATCAAAGAAAAAGCTCGGGCATCCAAGGCAACAGGTAGTCGGTTAGGGTAAAGACTGGGGGAAAAAAGGGCATGCCACTCCTGGTCAGGGAGCGCGAGGTTTCATAATTTGACCAGGGAAAGGGAAAAGGGAACCAGCAAAACCAGAAAGGAACAACAGGGGAACCGACCATCAACCAGCTCATTGACTACGACCAGGTCCGTACGCGGCCGGACACCAAAAGGGACAAGAAGGGCGACCAGGAAGAGGATAAGGTAGGTTGGAAAACAGGCCTACCTATCATAACAGTTCTGTCCGAGGGATCAACAAAAGTATTAAAAAAAAGGGCAAGGAAAGGAGGCAAGATCAGGCAAGGGATCGCTCCTCAAAAAAATTCGGATTATCAAAAACGATCGGCAGTAATCGGACGGGACGATCAGGGGAAGCAACCTTTGAATAACTAGGGGAAAAAGGAAGGGGTAGAAGCGCCAGGGGGGTCTGAACCTTGGAAATCGACCTGAGAGGGGATTGGGAGCGACTTGGGTTACGGCCGAGTGGAAAGGGAAGGGAGAAATTCTAGGCACATTAAGCTTGGGTAGAAAACGGGTGAGACAAAGAGGGGGCACCTTCTGTGGCTAAGGACCTTTACCTGTAACTCATCGGTACGTCCTTACATGAGAAAAGAGACGATTGGATTCAGGATCAGAAAGGGAAAGGGATCCTTACAAAACTTAAAAGAGCTTTCTCAGCCTATGCAGCGAGACGAACCCATCCTCACAAGGACACCAAGAAGGCGAGGAGGGGGGATGGGAGCGGTAGCAAACGGACTTACGTGCTGTGTAAGACGAAAACTGGTCGGAATTAACCAGTTCGTCTCAAAAAGAAAGCGTCAACGTTGCCTAGAGAGTCTGGAAGGGGGAAGGGAAGCGAGGATGTTGCTTAAGAAAAAAACTCGGAAAGCGATTGGCGTCGCACATTTCTCTGGACTTCACTGTTTGTAGAATGGGGGGAGTCCGGAGAGGGAGGGGCAGAGGGGGGGAGGAAGAAGTCAGGCGTACTAACATCAACAACTGACTGCAGTTTGCTTGTCGCCCCCAAACACCGAGTCAGTCAGGGAAAGGAACAGCCGCCGCCATGTATATGCAAGCGAGAAAGAGGAAGAAGGGGAGAAGGATAAAGAACCCTTGAGACAGGGCCGGCCTATATCTCTGATGGAGTGGCCCTTGTCACACTGCGGGTCCCCAAAGACGGGGCGCGAGGGGAAGGTGGAGAGGGGTCATGGTGAATAACAGATTAGTTCCAGCACATTAGTAATGCCCGCGATCGGTGGATCTTTCCCTGCAGGAAGGGAGCATTGCGAGGGGGAGGGTTTAGGAAAAAGAGTCAAGTTAGCAAAAGGAAGGAGGGTTTAATTTGGCGCTACTATAAGGCCAGGGGAACCGGGGTGTCACCAGGAAAAGAGAAGGAGGCAAAGATCCGTACAGAAGAAGGGGTCTTGGCGTTTCTGCTGAAGAAGTTCATGCGTGAGGTCAATACCTCAGAAAGGAAGAAAATAAGGAGGGGACCGGTTCATGTATGGGCAGACGAAGGTTTTCACGATCACGCAGATATCACAAAGGGAAATTTGCGACTACCTTTAAGATGGGGGGGGGAAAGGGAGGGGGGGGTTGGATAGTACATCTGCACGGGGCAACGTAAATTCCAAAAGCGTTTACGTCTCCAACGCCGTTTGAAATGATTCGATAAAAGACAGGAAGGAACAATAGAGAGCACGGCCGGACGCTTGACATTTAGATAACGGTTGGGCTTTCATCTAAATAGAGGGGCGGCCGGGACACACTCACCAAAAAGTGGGCGTGGGGGAGTCCGGGGAGACGAAGGAAGATGTCAGAGACGAAGACTGAGCTTGACGTTGGCCTCCTATGAAGGCTGTGTTAGGTAACTCCACCTAAAAGGAGGGAATGGGAGAAGAGGAAAAGGGGGGCGGCGTTGGGAGGAAGCGGGTTATGGTATATGCGTCCCGAAGCAACTTGAGTGTGCAGGGGGGAAAAGACTAAAGAATGAAGACGGCCGAGGCAAAGACGGAAGTATTGCGATCAGAGGTAGGTGGTCAGGCTGTTTAGAAAAAGGTCTCTATTTTACCTAGCATGCCTTAAGTCTAAAAAGGGAATCCGCGAGAAGAAAGGGGGAACATGAGAAAGGGTTGAGGGCCTGATTGAATCTAAGACCTTTAAGCGGGGGTCCACATCGATACCGTAGCCGATGGAAACAGTCAAGAAAAAGGTAGGAAGGCTGTGAGGGGGGTAAGGTACCTCAATGACCAAAAACCTTGTACATTCCCTTCGCCTTTCGACCCCTGAAACAAGAATTGGGAAGATTAGAAGAAGGGGGAGGAGGGAGGGGGGGAACGAATTCTCAAGCTCCAGATACAGTACAAGGGAGAATCTAGAAAAAAGAAAAAATAAGGTTTGGGAATTCGAGAAGAAAAAATCCGGGGCGACATTCAAAAATCAACTTGGGGGGGAGAAAGAGAAGAATCGAGCGAGGAAAGGAGAGAATGACATCTCTTCACACCTGACCTTTCACTAACAGGTTAAGTCTGCCAGGGGGGGAAGGGAGTATAGAACAGATGCCTGGTGGCGAAACCGAAAAAGGACACTTCGGGCCAGTCAAATTCAAAAGATCCGTCCGCGAAGAACGTCTCGTAGCTCTCCTCTAAAAAAAATCATTGGACGAGGGGACATCCAAGCAGACAGCGATTTGACTCCAGGATAAAAAGAGGGCGCGCGCCCTCAGACCTTTGTTCCGTAAAAAAAGGCAGGAGGGCGGAAGGAAGAGAACCAAAGGTAAATAATCAAACAACCGTCCAGCAACTACCCGGAATCCATTCTAGTCCTTAGGAAAGAAAACCTTGAAAAGAAGGAGAAGCGGAAGGCAACGCCGGCAACTAACAAGAACGAAAAATTCATCGAGCTACTTGAATGGCGAGACGAAGCAATCAATCACAGGGGGACAGGGGGCACACGTCCAGAATAGATCGGAAGGGGGGGCGGTCCAAATTACGAAGAAATGAGGGCGGCCAATCCCAATGAAGGGCTTCTTGCTTAAAAAAGGTTTAGCTGTATCCGCTCCAGCTCTTTGAAAAGATGCGGATCACCTTCAAGGCGGCAGGGCGGCCAACTGCCGAAAGAAATAACTGACCGCACCGCCCCGGATGCAAGGTGCGATGAAGATGTGGAGGGGGGGGGAAAAAACGGGACCCTAAGTTGCTCAAAGAAGAACCACAAAAAAAAAATACGTAGCTGGGGCTAACTGACGGTGCACTTCGGCAGCCACGATTGAGGGGGCAAATAGGGAAAGGTAGCAAGAGCAGCACAAAATCAATAAAGGGACGGCCACCCAGAGTTGGTCAGTCCTGCGGCGACGGCGTCGTCCAACGAAAAAAATACAAAAAAGAAGGCCCCGGCCATGAGTGACTACGGGAACACGACACCAAAATGGGACGCCTGACCAAGAGAAAATTCCAGGGAGGAAACCGTGCGCCAGGGGGACAGGGGTCGGGATGAAATCCTACACCATGCACACTCGGACCCCATCCCCTTTTTTTTTGGGACAAAACGAGAGAGGGCCGGAAACAAATCATAATTTCCGTTGGGAAGACCTAATGCCCTGAGCTGCTCGCTGGCTCCCATCAAGGCAGGGCCGGGGACGACTTCTCTGAAAAAAACCGTTACGGGAGAGGATGGACGGAAAGCTGGTGGACTTCAGGCTGGGAAGGGGGGCAATGAAACTGCTGCTCACTCCTGCGGAGCCAACAAGCTGCACTCCGAAAAGAAGAAGTCTAGAACCAGTGCGATCGTTCTACCGCAGAAAGGAACCGACCACGCCGGCGTAAGATCATCAAGACACCCGCAGATACTTGGGACAAAAGAGGGGGACGGAGGACAAAATTAAAGGAGAGGGAACTCTTAGGGGCAAGGAGTGGTCTCACCCTGCATGGGCTAACCGGAGAAGACGGGTATCAAGGGGCAAGGCCGGGAAAAGATTTAGTGGTTTCGGGAGGAGGCCATCGTCCTGCCTTGTATGAGCATCATCTACGGGGGGGGGGAGGGGATTTAGATCCTGGTCAAGGGGCGAGAGCTAAGACAGATGCTCAAACGGGAAAACTGGGGGGGGAAGGAATTGCGATTTAATGTAGCAGCAACAGAACCGTCCGAGGGGGGTACAAATACCAACCAGATCGTAATAAGGTTTGCGCATCCCAAAGCGGCGTGCATGAGCCACTGGGTCGACCAGAAAAAGAAGAAGGGAGGTAGTTGTTGAAGGAGCCTCGCATGGAGAGATTGTAAAGACTGACGGCCGGGATTAACAGGGGGCATATTCAAGAGCACGCTCACCTTTCACAAAAAAACTGATTAGTTCCTCATTATAAGGGAAATTGAAGAAAAAAGCTGTTACTCACCTCAGGTTGAGAAAACAAAGGACAAAACCTTGAGCTCGCATTCTCCGCCGTAAAGAAATAGTTCTCGGAATGTGAAAACAGTTGGGGAAAGGGGGGGAAGCCGGGGAAGAGAAGACTGGCGGAGTCACGTTTAGGGTGGTGGATTTTCGTTGAGTTCGCCACAGAGGGACTTCGTGAGGGGTTACGAATGGAAAGCATATGAAGAGTAGGGCAAAATGAGCGGACAAACCATTCCAGTCAACACCCTGAATGCTTCTTATACACGGGGCAATGCCGTGAGACTACCAAGACCGACAAACTGGGCCCGAATAATGGGCTAAGCTCTGGATTTCAGAGGAGAAATCTTCGCAGTTAAACGACTCAAGGGACGCCGAAGCTGGAAGAGCCCATAGACTTCATGAGGAAGTACCGCGTTGAAAAGTTAGCGCGTCTTAAAGGTATACCGTAATTTGAAAATTGAGGGAAAAGGAGAAGCAATATCTGGGAGGTCAGGCCGAGTCCAGGAAGAATCTGGACTGCGTGTTGGAGGGTTGTCTCGCGGGACAGCTGGTCCCAGGACTCCTGTCAGGGAAAGGAATGGGCATGGAAAAAAACCGAGAGGGCACATATCAAGGGACAGGAAGGACCTCCGCCAGTGAGAATCCGTCGCCGTCTCATAATTGCTGTACAGCCTTCTGTCCTCAGCTTGAAGGCAGTATGAGGGGGCAAAGGGCCGGCAAGTGAGGGAGACGAGACGAGCGTGAAGTTGATGAGTTTGTCTATCAAGATTGGGGACAGCCGCCGACCCTAGAAGCAATTTCCAGAAGAAAGAAGTAAAATGATGGAGATGTCTTCAAGGGAAGGGGTCGGTTGGGGAGTCACTTAAGGAAAGGTCGACCTGCTTTTTCCGGGGGGGGGGTGAGGTGAAATGTGGGTCGAAAAGGTACGACGCCTTTTAAGGACCACGAGTGGCTACCACTTTCTACGGGGGGCGTAAAAACATGGGGCGGGGGGGGCCTACACTTTGTTAAAGTGCATTTAACATGTAAAAGGGGCTGCCGAATAGTGCAGGGACAATTGTCTCCGCCGCGACAGACCCGCACGCCGGATTTCTGAAAAGATATGAGGTTTTTGAAAAAAAACGGGAAAGGAAGAGAAAGACTGGAAGAAAAACTTGCCATCAGTGTCGGTCGGTTATGTTATCCGCTAGGGCCGACCGGCGTAGATGACTAAAGCACCAATGGCGTGTTCCATGTCAGAAGAAGGAAAAACAGTCTCAAAAAAATCGAAGCCGTCGCTGTTTTGGGGAAGGGAGACTGGACTTGCGGATCGTCATTGAGCAATAAACGTAACCAACCGGATTGGACGGGAAAGGGGGGTCTTCACTTCCTCCTATAGGGCATGGGGAACGAGGAGGAAGAAAGGTTCGAATGCTTCCTTGGAAAAAAAGGGGAGTGGGAAGCGAGGCGCATGGCCACGGAATTTGTCGGTCGAGAAGTTAGGGGGGCTGGGGGAAGATGGGTAAAAAAAGCGGGGGAGGAGAGTAGCTGAGACACCAATAATAAAAGTGGCTGACTGAACTCAATTGAAGCCATGCCGCTTCACGACCCAGATCGTTAGGGTTCTTCCTTTTCATCAGGGATCCCGGTTAAACGGGGCTGGATCATTGACAATACTTTCTGAATTTTCGTATCCTGCGCAGCCCTGGCCCCATGTTGAATCTATTTACCGGGAAAGGAGGGGGGAAAAAAATTTCACGTACATCAAAAACAGGCCAAACACCTCCCGTAAATCAGGACGGTGCCAGTGGGCAGTCCAATACGCAAGCCATCTTTTCCTGAGCTCTCTGATGGTGCTATTACTTCAAAAAGTCCTTGATAGGAGAACAGGGGGAGGGGGGTGATAGATTATGACGTAAAAAAAAAATGACTCTCTCCCAGAAATGAGAAGCATAGTATAATGAAAATTCGAGATCACAGCAAAGGAAAAACATCTAGAGGTGGGGGGAAGAAAGCCGACTAAAGAGCGAGAGCTAAACGAGAGGGGGGAAAACTGCGTGGATCACAAAGGGGGAAGCCCTCACCGGTACCGGGCTTTAGGGTCTTTTAACCAGGGGAAGAAGCACAAGGAAACGTTGGGACACCAAACGGGGGGGAGGGGACCGGGGGGACTGAACTACCTCCGTGGAAGCCCGGCTGCGGGTCAAGGGGAGCTACCGCTTCTACATTGGAAGAGAAGGGGGAGAAACCATGCCGTCACCGCTCGGGAGTTTGGGTGGTGTCACAAATAAGACCCTATGGAATCTCTTCATCGTCGAGACGCATCGGAAAAGAAAGAGGCAGGGGAGGGGAAGTCGGGCTTCAACAAACCTGACAATCCACACGTGAACCCTGAACGGGGCTGACCGAAAAAAAGACGGGTGTCCAAAAGGGGCCCTAGGAGCCAAACGTCCGCCTCTCCCAATTAAAGAGGGAATGGGGGAAAATGTGCGGAAAACCAGTGCCCAGGGGTGTTTGAATAAAACAAAGAAATGGACTGAGAAGAAGATCAAGGCGCAAAGAAGGCTTTTCTACAAGGACCCTGGCGGAGGGTGCTGCTTGGGAGGGCAGATAATTGAACCGGCGGCGGGGATGGGGCGGGGACGCGGAATTACTAAGGACGCTCATAAAATCACACAACGACGAAAAAGATGGGAAACACGTGATGGGGGGCCGGCACCTTGAAAAAAAACCAGAGAGGGAATACAGAAGCCAGGAAAAAAGGACGGAGTCGGGGTCACTCGGCGGAGCCCGTGACGTCAAGCACGCCGGCGGGCCGTGGCCCATAAAGACAGAATGAGGTCCACCTCAAATCAATTGGCAAAGGAGGCGAATGGGCGAACGGTCCTCGATGTAAAGCGTCGTATGACGGCGACCCCAAGCCGGAGAAATGGGAAAATGCCGAAAAAGGAAAAGTTGTGAAGGAAGGACGGCATCCAATAGGGTCGGCGGGCAAAAGTCGTGTCGGGAATTACGAAGACTTGAAAACCGGAGAAAAAGACGGACACCATAAGACGCGAGCGGGTGAAGACCTGCCTTGCCCGTTAAACATCTCATGAGGAAGGAGGGGAAGGGGGCAAAGAACTTCAGGCGTCGCAGGGGAGAAAAAAATCGGCGGCGGTCAGGGGCTCGCGAAGTGCGGCATCGGCCAAGATGCTGGGGGAAGAAGGGGGGGGAAAAGAGGGAATAAAAGGAAAACGGAAGGGCCTGCAGCGCCGGGTCTGACGCAAAAATAAGATCCGAAGGGAACCGCCTCCATCAGCCCGAAGCCGCGAGACTGCCAAGCACTTTCTATCTTCGGGGCAGCGACAGGCAGCGAGGCACGGAGAACTACGCGCGCTACCTGGTAAACACGCATGCGGACTGCAGACGGAAACGTCTTGTCCATATTCTTCGACGGCCAGTCGTCTTCCCCAAAGAGTCCCAGTTCACCCGCAATATATCCCGAGCTGGGTCGCGCAGCGAGTGCCTGTGTCGGGGAGCGGCATCAAAAGGTAGACAAGCTGTCTTCACAGGTCTAAGAGGAGGGGGGCCTTGAAGACCGCCGACAGTCTCGCCTTACTCTGGTACAGATGAAGGGGGGTTTCCAACAGAAAAAAGACGCAAAACAAAGATGAACACTCGTGGCGAACGCCGAAAAAGCATGTAAGTATCTTCTTCAAGGAAACCCGAAAAAATTATCACCCCAAGTGGCCAAAAGTCTGACGATAATCGAGGGAGTGAAAAATCTGCTCTGGGGCAGCGGGGGGAGGGAGGGGGGTTCTGAGAAACCAGGAAGGAAGCTATTTCAGAAGGCCAAACACAATTCCGGATTAAGATCCTCAAAAAAAAAGGAAGGATGTAAAAAGATACAAACAGTGAGCACCTTTAATAAATACTGGTACTAAGAAGGTTTGAGGAACTGAAAATTCCAAAGACTTCTCGCTCAAATCGCAGGTTCTACCTGACTTGTAAATAATCTAAAGGGCGTCTGCTTATGGGGGGGGGGTCCCGACGGTGCCAATTGGTGCCTCCTGGCGGGGAGCATAACAAGTCTAGGCATTAGCTTGGGTAAAAGCTTGTGAGACCACAGAGGGGGGAGGGTTGCGTTGAATTGAAAGGGTTAAACTTCTGCAGCAGGTCGGATCCTGAGGATATCCCTTGAAAAAAAAGTCGCAAAACAAACATCCAACTACGGAATTACAGAACGAGATCTCATGGGGGCCGAAAACTCTTACACGCCGTGTAGAACTCGGGGGGATTCATCGTATATGGGGCCTGGTGGGACCTACTTCCTGGCCAGACAGATACGGAAGATGCTGACAACGCTTATCAACAACTTTTACCAATTTATCAGGTCGGGAAGTGGATAAACCTTTGCCAGTCTATGGGAGGAGGTGAGTAAGGATAAATAGAGAACCCCCCCCCCCAAAAACCCCCCCCCCCACCACCCCACGCCCCGTTTTGGGGGGAAAGTCAGAAATGAGAAAGGGGGAAAAAAAAAAGGTCTATAGTTAGGGTTGATGCTTGGGTCTTAATGTGGGCGGAAGATCAAGATGCATTCGCAGGGAAATTGTAACGGTCGAGTCCCGCCCCAAACTATCAAGGACCTTCCCCTACCGCCAGGGGAAGAGGCAAGCAGGATCCTAGGAAATAAGCGAATAGAGGAAATGCGCGTTGAGCCGCTTCTGCCCAAGGGAAAGACAATTGACGTCTTGAAAAAACTTAGGTGAAAGGAGACGAGTTCTGAGGAGGAGGGGGGGGATGGAATGTGGATGGCAATGGGTCCCTACCAGAAATTTGGAGCCATGTTCAAGTGTTAAACAGCCGAGATATTTGAGTCGGCCTGGAAGGGGTGGTTTTCAGATTTGGGTAAATAGATGTGACCAGGTGAGGGGAGCCGGCGTGTGTATTAGATGTAGGGGGGCCGACCTTATAAGACAGGCGTGTCTACCACTTCTATCACCCACCCCAGAGGGAAACAAGGGGTTTTCCGATCATTAAGACTGGTGAGTCTGGGGAACCGTCGTTAGCCTGGAAGGCTGAAGGGGGAGCAATTGGTCGCCGTCGCCCGAAGTGGTGCCAAGTGTATTAGCTTCTTGTGTTCAACGGGCTTCATCATTGACAAGGGCAGCAGCCCTTGCCAAGGGTGGGGAGGGAAAATGGTTAGTATCTCAAAGGCAGTGCCCGCAGCAAAAGCGTTTGCGCGTAATACAGCGACAAACTTCCAATTGTCCCAGAAAAGGGAAGGGACCGAAAATCAGAAACCACAATCCGTACGCTGAAGGTTGGTCGAACTGCTTGGCTTTGCTTACGACATGGAAGAATAATAAATGGGGAGGGAGAACTAACAGACATTAAGGCGTGGGGAGACGGGTGAAAATTCAAAGTTCACCTCCTATAGGGATTGAAGATCGACTTCTATTCTTTTGCCCAGTAAATTCGCATTAGGGGATGGAAGGCACATACTTAATTTGAAGTGAAGGGGGGAGGAGTTGGGACAGTTGGGATAAGGCTGAAGATGGACCCCCGAACTCCATCAGGCCTTGCTGGGCTCTACTCTGATGTATGCCGCAGGAAAGGATAATCATTTATTGCTTAACCTGGAGGAAAAAAAAATCGAGGCAGAGCAGGATCGCGCTGGGAGAGTCATCAGGAAAGCGAACGTCTGGGAACTAGGAGGGTTGAAGGCGCCTACAAGAAGTACAGGGGGAAGGGGTGGTCCAGCGCTCTATCCCTCCGACCCATTGAGGAACCGGAAATCAGGGGGGGGTTCAAAAAAAGGTCAGGGAAAAACCGGTCAGGGAGTCGCCTGCTTCGCGAGGGGGGAGGAGGGTCCCCAGTCTTGATCACTCAGCCTGGGTGGTGACTATTCTAGCCAGCCATATTATCTCTAGAAAAAAAGAGAAAGGAAGCTGTCAAAGGGAGCTGATAAGAAGAGAGCCATGACCCGACGACCCTTCGGAAGAATCAAAGGGGGGGTGAAGATGACGGCAGAAAAGCAGCAATAACGCTTGAAACGCCTGGGGGGAAAAGTGAACTGGGACAAAATTGGAGGGACGGGGGGGTCGGGGAGACGGCCGGAGCGTTAGGGGGAGAGGGGGCCGTTTCGACACCAAACACAAGCTAAAAGAAATTGTCGCAATACGGGAAAGAACCAACTGAAGGAGACTGGCAGGGTCAGCGAACGGCTCGACAGGGGGATAGGGGAGAGATGGGCGCAGCCACCGTCACCGTATAGCGCCTCTGTTCCAATTAAGTACCAAAAGACTATTACTCCATCATCAGATGGGGGGCAGAGGGGAGGCATTAAAGGGGAATACCGCGGAAGATTTCGGGGCGACTGAAGATAATCCTTAAAGGGAAAGTCCAACCGAACCTTCAAGATACTAAAGATACGAATAAGTCTGGGACCGAAGACCCAGTCGGGCCTGTGGAAACAACTTAAAAAATCAAGCGAGTGAAAAGATCGAAATCAGAAAGCAGACGGGAGCAAGGAATAAAAACACGCAACATGGGCCTGGCGGGGGGGCAAACAAGGCGCCCGCGCTCTGGCATCTAAATGGCGCCAAATCGGCTAGACCGAGAAGCTTAGGGAGAAAAAGGGCCGTCTGAGGGGGGAATCGAGAATTGGAACAACTAGTCGGGATTCTCGATGACGGACTAATTACTCTAGGATGACCAAAACACTCCAAACTACATGCACAGAGGATGGGAGTCCTCTTCCATAGATGTTTGTAGGAAAGGAAAAGGCAACAAATTGAACTACAGCCAATGCAAACGGAAAAGGCTGGGCGAGTCGGGTAAAAAAGGGAATCAATCGTAAAGTAAGGGTAACACCAGAGATTCGGGGCAAAAAAATGAATCGTCCATCTTTACTGGGAGGTTGTGTCGCCAGGTTCCTGGCGCGGCTTCGGAGTCAGAAGACTACCAAAAAAAAAATTGAACCACGAATCGAACCCGGCGTGGCCGAAACCGAGAACATAGCGGAGGGCGGGGCTGCTTTCCATTTCAAAAGAGTGGTATGGAAATAGAATCAATAGACAGAAAACTAAAAAAAACTTAGACAAAAGCCCGCCCGGGGGACATTTCAAAAGCCGGTAAGAAAAAAGGGAAGCAGAGGAGGTCTGGGCGTAATGGACTGAGAAGTCTCCTCATGGGAGGCACCTTATCGCCGAGGGACTCTACCTGCGCGGAGGGGGGAAATCTGAAGACGGGGCTTTTTAAGGGAAAAATGGGGCGAGGGAAGGCAAAAAAAAGGCACAAACGCAACAGGACGTCGGGGAAGAACCAAGCCCTCCGCGAGGACCCGCCCCGGGAACGACCTCGATCCTCGAACTTACCTCGCCACCGGAGTAGGAAGGAGAGAGTAAAGACTCGAAGGAAACGGAGTCCACGACGCGCGAAAAGTAAAAGGTTCGGCCGCTCCAAAAATGGTGGGTCCCAAGAAAATACAAGACCATAGGCGCCTTCGACAAATGATCGCTTTAGAGGCTACTCTGACCGAGAGAAAGAATCCAAGGACCTCCTAGGACCCAGGGGGGTGAGAAATTGGGAGTCCTCGTTCACTGCCAAAATCTCCTCGGCTGCATCCAGAGAAGTTTATCAGGGGAAGAAGACGACGCTCAGCAGCAGCTGCATCAATTAAGAAAAGTGTCAGAGGATTTTCAAAAAAAGGATTTCAACTAAAAAAAAAAAATTCTCTGGGGAGCACAGAAAGCCAAGCAGTGAAGAAAGAAATGGTGGCTGCAGCAAGACGAGGCAAGCCCCATTGGCACGAACCATAGAAGAATGTTGAAAGGGAAGCTCGAAAAAAACCTTCTCTATCACTTGGGCCAGAGACAAACTACATCGGTCATGAAAGCAACCCGCTCTGAATACTCTAAAAAAACCCCAAGAGTGAGAGAGCAAGGGGGGGGAAATGGACTTAGGGGAGATCGCTTTCGGAAATTGACTACTGTCTGACAACGTGACCGGCCGGAACCGCGACATCGGCAGTGGTCGCGGGGAGGGGGGACTCCAGGGCCGCGGCTGAGAAAAGGGGTCGAAATATGGGGGTGATGGCGAGGGGCCACAAGTGGGGAAACAACTCGGGGGGTGCGGGGACCTGCCTCGGAACTCATACAGCAAGGGGGAAAATCAACGGGAAGAGCTAAGACGCAATACAGGATGAAAAAGACCGCCGCCCCAATAGGGAATGGGGTAACGCAGGACACTGATCCCAAAATCATAGCTGGGGCGGGGAGAGGGTAGAGAAGATACCAAATGATTAGGGGGAAACCTTTCTTAACGAAGCTGAGGAGGAGCCACTGAAGGAATTGAGCACCAAGCGTTTGGCAGGTAGTTAAGTAATTTCAGGAAATTATGATGGGTACGTCTCTAATCGACAGCGCGTAGGGCAAAAGGAGTCGATCTGTTGCTTCCGGGGGGGAAGAGAGGAGGAGGTCAAGAGGGCAAGGACATGAGCGAGGGACAACTTCCTTGTTAAGGAGGGAGAAACG
>Ga0179593_1606376_pt1 | contig 18850 bp, 19 predicted proteins | sample CZODoug2_1_08_16_FD_185931 | JGI IMG/M metagenome (GOLD analysis project Ga0179593, IMG submission 185931) | Vadose zone soil fungal communities from Angelo Coast Range Reserve, California, USA - CZODoug2_1_08_16fungal (PacBio error correction) | ecosystem: Environmental > Terrestrial > Soil >...
ATTAGGGAAGAGAGAAAGGGAAGACCCATGAGGGGAAGGGGTAAGCTTGAAAGCATGGTTGGAGGCGGGAGGCGCCAAGGTTTCAGCCTTCTGAAAGGGGAGGGGGGCGTGCCGCTTTTTCAGGAACATTGCGTTGGCCATGAGTGCGGATATTTAGGAGCGGAGGAATTGGCGCGCTGGGGGAAAAAGAGAAAAGAAAATTGGAGCTGGTTGGGGGGCGCAAAACGGGATTGGCAGGGAAAACGATGAAGTCGTCACTTCCTTTGACTGTATGTTTCCGGAACGCATGCGGGGCGTTTTGCGTTTCTACGAGATCGCGTATTTGAAGGCCATTAAAACCTAGGCGGCTAGGGAACATCAGAAAACCTATGGGGCGAGGGAGCAACATTAGGAAAGGGTTCGAAAACTTGGAGAAGGGGGTGTTGAATTTGCTCTATTAGAGGGGAGAGACGTTGTGAGATTAGGGGGTGTGGCTTCGGGAAGAAGGGGGAAAGTGGAAGGGGGCGCGGGCGAGGGCAGGAAAGGGGAAAAAAAAGGTTGAGAAGAAAACTCGAATTGGGAAAGCGAGTTTGACTGCTCGCGAAGACTGGGGGGGGCAGGTCCGGATGTAAAGGGCGACAGGCAGGGTAGGCATAGCGTGAAGTGGAAGAGGGGGGTGGAATAGGGAAAAAAAACGGAGGGGAAGGTTGACTTAATTCGGTGCTGGAAGTGGGGGAGAAAATATTCTCCGCTGGAAGCGACAGGTAGGCTCAAGGTTTCCTGATTTTCGGAATAGGAATAGGAATACGGAGCACCGAAAGTTACGGCGAGAGGGGGTTGGTTCTGCTGCGGAATGGCGAGGTGCGAGTGAGGGAGGAGGATTGCGACACCAGGGACGGCTAAGGTTGTTGGTTTTGAACAATTGAGAGTCGCGGAGTCTGGGACACCATTCCTCCGCAGATTTTCGAGAACATCAGGGTTGGAAAGCAAGTTTTGCTCATGATAACATTGCAGAAGAAGGAAAAAAAGCGAAGCGGTTGGGCATTGGGGAGTACGCTGGAGGGGGGGGAAAAAATTATGGCGGGGGGGAAAGGGGGGGGGGATAACGGGGGGCCGAACTGTCGTGGCCGGTAGTCCCAGAGTACATCCGAAGCGGGCAAGACCCCGCACGACACCTTAAGGGAAAAAAAAGGAAAGGGATGTAAAAAGCAAAAGGGGGGAACCAGGGGAGGAAGGTGTAAAAAAAGGGGCGCCACGGCGGAATTTGCGCGAAGGGTTTTAGCCTGATCTCTTGCGACCAACCTATTGGACGGGCCGAAGGGGGGAGCCTAGTGAAGGGGGAGCGCCGTGGCTGCAGACGAGAAGGAGGCAGGGAAGGGGTGGCCGAGTGGGCATTAGGAAAAGGACGAGGAAAAACCCAGCAAAAATTTTGGGTGTCGCGCATTGCGGATAACGGGCGGCCGCGTGATTTCCACCGAGGCGGGGGGAGGGGGGGCTGCTAGGAGGGAAAGAGCAAAAAGAGCCATAAAATGTAGGCGTTAGTCGGTAGTAGAATAAAGTTTAAACATCGGGGAAAAGGGCTCAGTTCGACGAGTTTTCGGAATTGAAAGGGGGACGATGAGGGAGAAAAATAGGATTATGGGAAACTTTGGCAGCGGAAGCGGCAGGGAAAAGGGGAAAGGGTTGTTTTGCGAAACCTCAAGGGCGTACGATTTTAGCCGCTGCAAACGGCGAGGAAATGTGAAGGCTCAAGAAAAAAAACAACAACAGGGAGGTGAAAAAAAGAGAGAGATCTCGAGGGGTCTCATTCGATCAAATGCCAAGATCGAAAAGCGAGCTCACAGAAGTCTGGAAAACAACAACGGTGCCTGCCACAGTGGAAAAAGGGAAGACACAAAAGAAAATATCCCTCGTCCCTAAATCATGAGGTCACGGAACTTCTCAAAAAAAAGTACGAACTGATCTCGCGCAATCGCATGATAGTCGATCCAAACTATAGAGAAATCAAAAAAAGAAGGGACCGAAAAAAATCTGTCGACGCGAACTGCCATCTTAAAACACCAATCCAAAGCTGTAATCCGCCGCCGCGGAATGCTTACCGGGGAGATGGAGAAGGGAGACACCAAAGAAGGGGCGGCACACTAGATTCGCCTTCGACAAGAAGGAAAACGACAAACAAGAAAAACTAGCCAGAGGAGCAACGGCGTAGCAGTCACCCAAAGCCCATGACAATTATGCAGGTCGCAACCGAAGAAGAGGGTCAAGGAAAAAACTACGTGAAAACCTTTCGCTCCTAACTACGTTGGGGGACAACGACGCGGGAAGGAAGTTCTAGGGCCAAAGACGGGCTGGCTAACGTCATTTGAGTGGGCGGGGAACCGATTTCATCGGGCTGCTCCCCGGTCCACCGGATCAACGTCTCCATAAAAAATGAAAACAGAAGGAACGTAAAAAGCACGAAGTAATCAAAAAGGACACCCTCTCCGCCTAAAAAGAAATAAGGGGGAAAATGCAACCCAATGGCAAATGCTGAGTCAAAAAACAATGGTTTCTCAAAAATCTGCGGCTTAATGGACGCAGTTAAAGCAAGAAATCATCTCAAAGAAATAAGGACTTCGCATGTCGCTGCGAAATCACAGGCCCAAAAAAAATCGGGCAGAACACGAAACAAATCACAGAAGAAAACCGAAGATCGCCTGTAAGTGAGAGGGGACAAGAGGAAACAACGCACCCAAGGTAAATCTGAAACCACCTCGCCGTCGGGGGAAATAAAGCTGGCCAGCGGAAATTTTTCATCCCATCTCGAGACACAGCTGCATCGCCAGAGGTCGGCAACGGGACAGAAACTATCGCCGGAGTCCGATCCAGAACTAAATCGGAAACCCTACGCCGAAGACGATCGCTAAAGACGGGGAAGGAACCGGGGCTTCCCACAAGTTCGAGCAGCCAATAGGGGGTGCTTCAACTCCAAAGGGAGGGATGCAAAAGAATGCGGCAGTGTAAATCATCAAGCGAGGAAATCACTGACGCGAGGACAATTCCTTGCTCTTCCCGCAGCCAGTTTCGGAATCCCAGCAAAAAAGTCCTCTCCGAACCACTCATCTGAGAAAAGAGAAACGAAACAATTAGGGAGAAAGCCTGAAACGGAGTTCGAAGCCTTCACCAGCGAACTGTAGGAGCTGGGTCAAAATAGCCCGCGGTTAACGCTAATGTGAAAGGAATACGCCAAGAAGAGCCAAGGGCAAAAAAGCCTCATTCGTTCCGGAAGACCATACAGCGCGAAAAGTCACATCGTGTATGCCAGTTCTTCTTTGAAAGAAAAAAACCATGAAACACGGGAAAGAAAAATGGAAAGGTGCTTAATGCGCTTTCTCCGAAGCGCGTCACACGCCAAACTCCACTCTACCAGATCTCAAAAAAAGAGTCAGAAATGAAGGGGCAAGGACCGCAACAGCTGTATGAAACATCGGGCACGCAAACTCCATTACGCTCCATCACTAGAAAGAGAGGATAACCACGGAAGCAGAGAACACCCTGCCGCCACGGATCAAGGTGGGTGCACAAGGGGTTCCTTTCCGACTATCTCACAAAAAGGTAGTGAATTAAGGTATAACCAGCCGTTGTTGGGAAAAAAGGGGGGGGTGATCCGGGGGATGGCGCCAGATTGTTTTCCAGGAAAGGTGCTGGACACGGTAGGACGGAAGGGTGCGTGCCTCTTTTTAAACATTAAGCTGTTGTCGTAAAGGGGCAAGAACGGCAGTAATTTAGGGGACTGTAATTGAGGGGGGGAGAGGTGGATTCAAGCTCTCGAGAAAAAAATGGAAGTGAAGTTTTCGCCGGAGAAAAGAGGACAGGCGAGGTGCAAAAATTGTGAAGTCGATAAAATTCCTGGGGAGGAAGGGGGAAATGCTTGCAAGGGGCGTGGGATGGCCTGTACTCGAGCTGCTTTGATGCAGGATGGGGACATCGCTATTTTGAAAAATCGCCGTGGGACTCAAAGCTGTGTAAGGAGCGAAAGGGGCACGGTTAAAAAGGAGGAGGGGGAATGTGAACTTGGGGGAGATGGGGGGGTGCGCAAGGATGAAGCTGCGGGACTTTGTGAAAGGCGTGCGGGAAGAAGGGAGGAGTGTCGAGAGCGCGGAGTGAAAAATTGGGCCGCGAGAGCCTAGGAGTGAAAAGGGAAGTTGAGGAAAACGGAAATTGGCGCAAATGTAAGGAAGAAGGATTCACGCGCGGACGCTTGGGGATTGAGCGCGCACATCGCGTGAGGGAGGGCCTCTGCTGGGGTGGGGCGAGGAAAAGCTATGAGGTGGTCGGCGAATGCTTGCGCATCTAGAAACGATTCTCCGCTGGAAAAGATGCACCGGAGGGACGCGGCTGTTTTGGAACTAGTGATGACGGTGGGCCAAAGAACGATGGGAAAGCAAAAAAAAAATTTACTAAGAGTGGGGGGTTTTAGGGTTGCGGCGAATGGACGAGGGGTGCGGGATGGAGAAGGGGGAATTGCGCGCAAACGACAAAGGGATTTTGTGGGGGTTTGGAGACGGGAAAGAATGTCGATCATTACGCCGGAATTTTCCGAGAAATCATATGTGTCAGTTGGCAACATTGAGGGAAACGGGGAAAATCGGACAGGAAAGGTGAACGCGGTGAGGAGGGGGGGGGGGAAGAGGCTGAGCCGGTTCTGGATTGAAAGGGAGACTAAAGAGGTCGGTGGCCGTGTAGCACAATAGATCTAGCGGCGGCAAGCACTAAACGTAAGCCAGTCGAAATAATTGAAAATCAGGGGACGGCGTTGTAAAAAATAGATGTCAAAAGAGGTCGAAGGATGTCGTCCTTGTCGATCTTCTTTTGTGCAAGGAGGAGAATTGGCTGGGGGAAGGAGCCCTTGTGTCTGGAAAAAAGGGGGGGGGGTGGCACAGGGGTGGACCGGGGTGGGAAGAGGGGGGGGGCGGGGGGGGGGGGGGGGCTGTGCAGGGGGCGGGGCGGGGAAGGGTTAAACGAGTTGGCCGCGGGCATGGATGGAGAAGCGAAAGGGGGTGGCCCCAGACAGCGATTTGGTGGGAAAGGCGCAATTAAAAAAGAACCCGCAGAATGACAGAGAATGGGCACTTCTTTCGTATGTTAAGAAAAAAAAAAAAACGAATAGCATGACTAGCGGGGCGGTACGGGTATAATGGGGTAATCGAAAGATAAAGAAAGGTGGAACGGCGAGAGGGAAAGACTTTGTTAAAACGTGGAGAGACGAAAGGAGCCGAATATGTATGAAAGGGGGGAAGGGGACGCGGCTGGGCCCCTAAGTGTCGACCAAAGGAAGGGGTTGGGGGGGCCGCAAGAGTCCCTCGGCTTAGCGATTTTCCAGCCGCTGCGCCTGGACGAGGGTCGTACATGAGAATGCAAGAGGGAGAAAACTAGAAAACAACAAAACTGCGGAGAGGAAAAAGAGATATAGTTCGGGGAGAGAAAAATTAAAAAAGGCGTCCAGCTGCTTGCGCGCTACGGGCACGAAGGACTGCGTAAAAACCTGGTCTCCACTGGCTAAAAAACCGGGCCCCGAGGGCAACAGGAAAGAATACCTATCGGCTCTAGGAAGAAAGACGAGTCTCCACAAAAGTCTCAGGGACGAAAGGCGCAAATCAAATGAAGAGGAAAAGAAAAATTCCAACAATTAACCGCAGGAAAAGAAATCCTCATGCTCGAGCGCGTGCAGCAATCCTCATCGCTGAATCCGCCGGGATGGAGGCTGACCGTTCTATCCTCAAAGTCAAAAAAAAAAAAATCTAAGGGAAGGGGGAGGAAAACTCGTTCTCCTTCCAAAAGGAACATGAAGTGGCCGAATACGGGCCAAGAAGTACGTCTCGAGGGGAAAAGGGATATAAGTTCAAAAAGACCAGGCGACCACTCCACATGAAAGGGGACATGCACAACCGAAGATAGTCATTAAGAAAAAAGCGGATCCGTTAGGGCTCCTCTCAGTTTTTTAACACAAAAAAAACGGAAGAAAGGGGGGACCAAGAAGTTCGCCGGCGCAGGGTACAAAAGAAAGCTTGCCGAGACTGTCTGGCTAACGTAATGGCGGAGAGAAAAAAGCTGCAGAAAGATGCTGTACACGCCACTCTACAGACATCTGGAAAAAGAAAGATGAAAGGAGAATACCACCGTCTACCTCACCAGCGTAATCCCCAAAGCCCTCACACCGCTACTGAAATCACGTTGGGGAATTCTGCAACTGTTTCCCGTCAATGACAAGGAGTTCCAAAGGAAGGGATCGTAAAATCTGCAACTGCTCGAAAAAAAAAGATCAGAGGAACGCAAAACCAAACCTTCCTTCTGGTCTCGGCCCAGCGCAAAGCCACGCGCACCCTCGTCCATCCACAAAAAAAATAGACAACACAAAGCTCGCCGTAAATTCGCTCAGTATCCCTCGCGGAAACAGGAAGAACCCCGATTACGAAAATCGCCAGACGATCCTCCTGGTCATCGTTCCGAGAATATTTTCGCGACCATCGCCGAGAAGGATCTCAAAAGAAAAGAGGAGAAAAAGGACTTGAACCTCAACTATCTCTGGAAAAAAGCGCACCCTCCCAAAAGCGGCCCAGCCCTAAGAGAAAGGCGCTCAATCTGAAAAATCGCTCCTGAGGAAAGGGGGCTTCCACAGAAGCTCAAAATTTTCCGCTACGCCGTAAAACATCTTTCTGCAAACATAAGGCGGGGGGGGGGGGGAGAGCAAACGAGAAGTCCTCGCTCGCGAGACCAAGTCCCCGAAGAAACACAAGCTGAAGAAAAAAAGGAGAGACAAACTAAGTCAATCGAAAAGAACAAAAGAAAGGACATCAATCGGCAAAAGAAAAACACGCTAACAGGGGGCTCCCCGCGCCGGAGAATAATCACAATCGGATGGGGTTCAAGAGTAGAGGGGGGACCTCCAAGGGGGCACTTCAAATACCTCAGCAGGGGTACGAAACTCATGCGATTCCGGATCATAAAAGGGGGGGAGGAAAGTAACAATCTGTCAAATCAAGTTGGAAAGGCTTGGAAAAGCAAAAACGGCGCCTCAAAATAATGAAACTCTCACGTTCTCCGCGGATCCAAACGAGGGAAGCAAGGAACCGCCGCTTCGTGCAACCAGGGAAGGTCCTCAATCACCATGACGCACAGCTGTTCCTGGAAAAAAAAGCTCCAAAGGATCCAGCGAATGATGCAAAAGCTTGCGGAATCCAAAACTGCCGAAGTCTGCAATGAAATTTTTCCCATGGGGCCGGGCCGGGGAGAGATACAACAAAAACGAACAGAACGTCCCGGCCCCATTGTCCCCCGAAAAAAGGTGGAGGCAGGGGAACGGAGGCGCCAGTGTTGATCGCTGGAGCCGGCTGGAGCGTACTGGGGGGCGTGACGCTTTGGAAGGGGGAGGCGCTGGTTATGAGGGAAAGGGGAGCGGTGATCATGCGGAGGGAAGAAAGGGGTTGAGGGAACAGCGCTCGATAAGATGAGCGACGTACCGCGGGAAGGGAAAAAGAGGAATCACCGGCGAGGTGCAAGACAATTGGGAAGGAGGGAGAAGGGAATCCATCGAAGAGGAGAGTTTCAGGGGATGGCGTACGCGTCGCACTGGGGAAGAAGGGGCGTGAAAACGCTATGTTAACAAGAAGAAGGGTTTATGCGACGCTGTGATGACGCTCAGCGCACTGGTACGAGAGAAGGTAACTTTGGACGTGGATTGGGGGGGGGGACGCTAGGGAAAAAAGGGGGACTGAGAGACGTCTTCAGGGAAGGGGAGGGGAGAAGTGTAAATTGTTGCTCGGAGCGGATGCGCGCATTGCCTCGATGGGATGATTGGAAAGAAACGTTCTCAAGAAAGAGGAGGAAAACGGCGCTTCGTACCCGGGGGGAGAAGGAAGGTGGGGAAGCAGCGGATTTCAAAGGGAGGGTGAGTTGAGTCGCAGGGGGAGAGCGGAAGAGGGAACGCAGTCATTGAGGGTTTGAATCGACTCGGCGATCTTTGCTGTTTGGAACGGGGGGGAAAAATTCAGCGGCAGCACGCCGAGAAGTGGGGAGCGAAGGACCGCGGGTGGAGGAGCTGGTTTCCGAATTTCAGGAATACGGGGGGAGGGGGGAACGGCATCCTAGGGTAGAGGAGGGGAGAAATTTACGGGATAGAGGTTTGGGATGCAAAGGGAAGGGGAAGGTGGCAGGGGTGTGACGATGTGCACGGGGGTGAAAGGGCGCGTCATCTACCATTGACGATGGGGGGGGGGGGGGGGGGGGAGGGAATGAGACGGGGTTAGAAATTCCTATAGTACTCCGGGAAGGGGAAATAAGCGGTTGGTGATCAGCAGTGTTGGAATTTATGTGCAGAATGAGAACGTGATTTCGGTGAGCGTAGCGGGGTGGAAAAAAGGAATTAACGCGGGTCTTCCTTCAAAGGAAAGGGGCATTGAAGGGGGAGACGTTCTCTGTCTTCTTGATAAAGGGAGGAGAGAAAAGCAAGCAGTCACTCCACATTACGGTAGACCAAGGTCAGAAGCTTGACGCGACGGTAGGAACCAGGGCCGTTGTAAAAACAGAGGAGCGCAGACGGGAGGGGAAAGGGGGGGGGGACGGCTTCTAAACCAGGGGGAAAGGAATGGGGGGGAAGGGGGCGACTTTGTCGCCTCTGGGCATTTAGGAAAAGAAGAAGAACGAGCTGATAATGGAGGCCGTCTGTTGGCCTCGGGGGAAGGAGTCAACCGGAAGATCGCGGGTGCCGCCCCATACGATCCAAGGGGGTGGTGGGGAAGAAAGGAGGAAACGGAAATGAGAGGGGCGTAAAAGGAGCGCGTGCTTATTTTTCTGAGAAAGGAAGAAAGAATCAACGGTCGGGCGTTATGCTTTGGTAGTAGATATGAATTTGGTGAATCGGGAAAGAAAGGGAAAAAAGAGGGAGATTAAAAAAATAACTGAGGGGAAAGGCTGAGATGATTTAGGAGCCGAATAGGATTAGGATTTTTGTGAAAAAAAGGACGGGGGAAGGGGGGAGCCACTCGGGGAAACAGGACTGAAAGTCCCCGATTTTCCAGGCTGGCGCCAGGAGGGCGCGATTTGAAAAGGTAGATTCTCATAAAAGGTAGGAAAGGACTTGAGGGAGGGCAAAGGTCGCAGGGAGAAAGAGGGCTAAGAGTCCAGCGCGGGACCATCTCGGCACGAACTCTGCGCGCACTTCCTTGTCGTCCACAGTGGAAAAAAAGAGTCAGCAAACAGGCCAAAAAGAAAAAAGAAAAGAAACTTCTCCTATCATCGAAGAAAGTACTCCCAGAAAGGAGGCGTACCTGAGCAATCGCTGATCTTCGATGAAAAAAAGGACCGCCTATACCTGGGGGGAATTAGAGGAAGGGAGGAAAGAAGTAACCCGAAAAAAAGCAACATCCTAAAACGCCGCGCATGAAAAAGAACGCCGATGAATCCAGTCCGCATTGCGCGAACCAAAAAGAAGGGAAAAAACACCTCTGTCAACCAGAAGGAGGGGAAAAAGGTACTGAAAGCCGGCCAACTCGAGGTCCAAAACAGAAAAAACACGGAAAGGCCAACGGCGTACCATTTCACCTAAGAATGAGAAAAAAGAGCCCATCAATAATCCGGAAACCGAGATCGAGGGAGAAAATCCGCTTCGCAGAGGAAAAAGAAGGGGAATCTCAAAGGACGGTTGGGTAAATGAATGGGGTTCCTACCGTTCAGAGAATTGGGAAAGATAAAAACATGGCTAACGTGAATGGGGTCGGCGGCTTTAATTAAAAAGGGGGAAGATCAGTAACCTCGCCACCTGACATAAAAAAAGCACGGAGCCATCCCTCAGGAATCATCGAGGAGAAGATCAATCAACCCAAAAGAAAAAAAGCTACGACTTCACCGAAATCAAAGTGAACTGAATTCTAGGGAGGCACAAAAAGGGTCAAAAAACACCACAATATGATTTTCTATGAAAAGAGGGTCGGCGTATGCGGCAAGCCCATCCTAAAAACAGAAAAAACGGCGTCCGAGCACCAGAGCCGCCACTCGCCCCCAAAGGAACATTAAGGACACAAAAGAACTGCCGAAACAACTCTCGCCGTAAAGTAGCGGTTATAACTCATAGCTTTCTCCTCCCGTTTCCGACATCGGAAACCAGCCAGAGCCTAAAAGACTGAAAGGAGAATAGTGGAGACCAATCACTCTCTCTAAGTCTCGAAAAGAAAAAACTGAAAATCCAAACTATCGGACGCGTCCGATAATCGCACCTCCATCACGTCCCAGAACAGCAAATCTGCCAGCGAGCCCGCCGGGGGGAAAAAAAACCTGATAAAAAAGGGCAAGAGAAAATTTTCAAAGAGAGGACTTCAAGGAAAAGGAAAGAAAGGGAGCAAAGTGGAAACAAATCATAATAGAGAAAAAGGAGCGCAAACGCTGCATCCCTTTCAAATCTCTTCCCGAGAAAAATTAAAAAACCGCACCATGAGAGAAGGACCGAGAATCTGCTCAAAGGAAAAGAACAATTGGAGAAGAAGAAAAATCGAAAAAAAAGTGCACGCGCGTCCTGGCACCAGCTTACGAAATCCATGTTCAAACGTGTAACGCCGCCAGGTAAGGTGAGAAAAAGGAGAGGACGCACATACAAAATCAGGAGGGAGGAGGCGAGAGAACATACGCTCAAATGGGGAGGAATCTCTCCTCAGAAGGGGGGGAAACGAGGGGCCCGATGTCAACCCCTCTCATCAAAATTCACTCAACTTCGACTCCGAGCTTGATCCAAAACAGCGCAGCCGAAGGAAGGAAGAACTTCCCCGCTGAGAAAGCCTTGGAATAAAAAAAAAGATGGGTTAAAGGACCGCGAGTGAAAACAGCCCAAATTACCCTCCAAGGCTCAAAAATGCAACACTCTTTTCCTACCCCTCCCCTTCCCTCGCAGAAAAGAAAGGAAGGGTGGGACCAAATGGGGACACTTTGGCCGTTCTCCTCGCGTCGAAAAAAAAAAAAGATGTCTGAGGACGGCCCGCCCAATTTTTTGAAAAAGTGCATCATCTTTTGCGCGGCATGGGCGGTGCCCAGAGGGGGTTGCATCCTTCGCGGAGCCAGGGGGGAGGGGAGGAAAGGGGGGGGCGTGCCTCTTAAAATTGAAATGGGGAGTTGGATATTGCGTCTTATTTATCTGTGGGGGAATCTCGGGGAAATGGGGAGGCGCGTTTTGGGGATTCAAATCTGATACACGGAAATCGTCATGAATGGAAGTGATTGCGTCGCGGGTTGTAAAGAATGGGGCACAGGAGGGGGGAAGATGAACCCTTGCAGGTGAGAGAGGGTGTCCGAGGCGAGTTTTGCTTTTTCGAGTCTCGAGCTGGGGGGAAAATTACCTGAAGACGGGAAGTGGTGTCTTGTGGGGGGAAAAAAGAAAAGGAGGGGGGATTGAAGGCAGATGTGAAGGACGCTCAAGGCACGGTTATACGTGCCGGGCGGTAGAGGTAACTGGGGAATGTGAAAGCGAGTGGTTAGAACTCGGAAAGAAAGTGTGCTTGCGCTGGGACTCTTTGGGGGAGGGAAAAGAGAGCGTCAGGTAATTTGGCTGGCGTGCATGCCTCGATTGATGATTTGAAACTGCCCTATAGAAGGAAAAGGGGGGGGCGAAAGGATTTGAGCAGAATTGGGGGAAGCACGGAGGATTCAGCGTATGCGCTTTGGCTAAGCTCTCATCGATTGGAAAAAAAAAAGTTGTGAGGAAATCGGACGCTGCGATAGAGAAAAATTTGAACGTAGAAAAAAATCGGCAAGGCGGGAGATTGGTGCGGAAAATATTCGGCGAGAGAAAGGAAAAACAATGCGGAGGATTGAATTTCTTTAATACGTTTGGTTTCCCATCCATATCACAGTTAAAAGTGACGTCTATAGTGGGGTGAGGGCGCGGGAATGTTCGTGTGGCGAAACATGGACGAGGTGCGCGGAAGAGAGGCGCAGAGAGCTGGATGTTTTTTTGGAAACATCTAGGAGGGGAAGGAAAGAAAAGAAAACCAAAGATTTCCGCATCATATTTTGGTTTATCAGCGGGGGGGCCATTGAAGGAAATGCCAGAATCAGGACGTGAGGAAGGGGGGGAGGGGGAGGGGAGCGGTCTTGGGGATAGGTGGGAGGACTAGGAAAGGTTTTCCATTGGGAAAAGTTGAATCGGGAGAGGGAGGGGGGGCCGTGGGAAACTGTAAGAGAGGAAATCTTCTGCAAGAACCGAACGAATAGTTAAGCCAGAAGCTGTTACCAGGCGACGGAAAGGGGGGAAGGGGGGGAGGACCGTGAACAATGAAAGGGGAAAGGGTAGTGATAAAAGGGATTTTCTGGAAAATCGATCTTAAGAAAAAAAAATAATTTGAACGGCCTTTGGCGCCATCGAGGGGACATGGCAGACGCGTTTTGCCTAAAGGAATGGAGGCCGTCGAGTTTGGCTGATTATGTTCGAAGGGAAATCGAGGGGTGCCGCACCAGAAAAGGGAGCAGAGGCGTAAAGACTGTCAAAAATGAAGAGGCTTAGCAGGAGCAGTGCGTAGTAGGGGGGGGAAAATTAGCTTTTAGTTAAGACGTCTTCTGCATAAAAAAAGAGAGGGGTCGCGTCGTAGATAATAATTTGTGGAAATGGGAAGAGGCTCTGGGGAGCCAAGTTCGAAGATTTTTCGGGTTAAAGTCCTTGCTGGAGGTGGCAAGAAGGGATATTGGTCATTTGCAGCGGGTATACGCGGCAAGGGGACCACTAGTGGCGACCAGGAATTTTTGGGCGGAGCGATTCAAATCGTGAAAGGAAAGGAATTGTCGACCTCGGACTGGGGGGGGAAGAGGGGGGGAATAGAATGCTCGACGGAGCAAACAAAAAAAGGGGAAAAGGGGACGAAGTTAGGAGACAGTCTCATGTCGATCATACATCCGCGAAATCTCCATCTTAAGTGGAAAATGAGAGGAGTCACGAAAGGGGACTCTGCGCGCCACGTCTGGGGAAAAGGGAGAAAAACCATCGACCCGGGAAAAAATCCCTATCTTCAGAGACAAAAGGGGGAAAGGACTCGATAAAACGAAAAATCGCAAGAGGAACGCACAATCATGATTCCAAATTATCTCTAGACTACCGCCTACGCAAGCCGGTAGGAGAGAGGGCAGCCGTTTATGAAAGAAACCCAGCAAAAATCCGCCGCATCGCGAATCAACGCCTCTTAGAGAAGGGGGGGGGAGACGAGGGCGAAAAGAGGAAAGATGTGGGCCGAACAACTCTATTGCAGCCTTCCCGACATACTGAAGCAACCGACTCATTACTCGCTAGGCTATGCAGCACTGGACGGAAGAAGGATTCGAAAGGGAAAGAAGACAAAAGGCGGCAAACCGGAAAAGAGAGTCATTACTAGATAAAAATCCCTGGAGGAGAGAAGATAGGTGGGTACAAACCCGCAACCGGGGGGGAAGTTCGCAAGGACAAGCTCATCGAAGTACAACGAATGTATGTTCAGGAGGGGCCAAAAAGAGGGGGGGGGGGATACACGCCACCATAGCACTTGAAAGAAGAAAAGAAAAGAAGGAGCCAGTCGCCGCACGAGAGTACCCCAAGGCCGCTCCGCGGTCAAACCGAAATCACGGGGGTCCTGATTCAGGGAGGGGGGGGAAATAAATGACAAAATGATGAAATCACAAACCAATGTTAGCTTAAAATCTGCAGAATTAAAAATCAGACAGGAGGGAAAAAAATCCATCAGGAGAAAAAAATACCTTAGAAGTCATGTTAAAAAACTGCCGCGCAATCAAAGCGCCCGCAAAGGCTCCCGGGAAAAAAGAGCATACCTCGGCGAAAAAAACCACCTCAAAAAGATAGACGTTTATAACTCTCAGGGGGTCTGCCCCAAAGGAAAAAATATTCAAAAAAAGCAGCGACTAGGGGTTCATCGAGGGGAAAGGAGAATAGGGAGCGACAATCTCCCGCGCTGATAGAAATTAGGAAGGGGGGAGGAAAATCACGCTATAGCTTTCCTAGGAACACACCCCAGAAAAAAAGAAAACCCTAAGAAAGAAAGAGAGAAAATCCAAATCTGCATAACCCCTAGCGACTGTCCCACAAGGTTTCACGTCCAATGGGGTGAAGAGAGGGGGGCAAGTTGAAATCCTGCAAAAAGGCTCAGGGGGAATCAGAAAATCATCTTAAAAGAAGAAAAGAGGATATGCTGCAAACAATGAAAAGGGCAAGCTCGAAAAGCCCTTTCACAAAGGCTACCATCCGCCGCACCCGTCTCATCCGTAAAGAAAAAAAGAGGAGGAAAAAAAAGGACAGCCTCACGGACATCGAGCAAGACGACTTAAAGAGGACGCGTCCTCACTTCAGGGGGAGAGAACGAGGGAGGAGGGGGTAAAAAGACTTGGCACGCGGCAGTTAAATCAAACCGCTCTCTTACAAAGAAGAATAACAGGGGAATAGAAGGGGGGAAAAGGAATGTTAGGAACTTCACAATCGGGGGGGAGCAAAAAGGGAGAACTGATTGGGGTCATCACACCGACCCTCAAAAACGGAAATTCCAAGGAGGGAAGATATTCTCAGAGGATGGAAAAAATCCAAAAAGAGACCCTCAATAATCCTCTTCAGAAAAAGACGCGAAAAAAAAGAAAGCTGGGAATTAAGGCGTAACAAAAACCGGTAATCGAAGGGAAGGAAAAACCTACTCCGCAACGTGCTCCGGGCGTCAAATGAGGGGAAAAGTTTGAAAATGGGGCCGGCGAGAGCAACTCCCAACACAAGAGTAGGACACCATTGTTTGTAAAAATGGTGCGAAGAGGGCAGCAAGGCGAAGGGAGGAAAAGAGTGGGGATCTCATTGAGCCGGTCTGTGTCCGAAGGGTGGAAAAAAATCGGGGAGGAGGGACAAGATGGCTGCATGATTAGAGGGTGTTAGAGAAAGGGGGGCTCGCTGTGGAAAGGATGTCAAAAGGAGACGAAGTGAACTGGGAGGGGATTGGGGAAGGATTGAAAAGTAATTTTCACAAAAAAAAGGCGATAAGACAGATTTTGAATTCAGGGAGGAATTGCACTGCGTATGGTTTCATCCGAAAGAGAATGGGTTGAGTGGTGGCGGTCAGCACGAGCGCGTTGAAGGAGGAAGGACTGCGGGTGTAAGTCTGAGTGTGGGCACAACAAGCCTGAGTGAGGGGTTATGGTCTCTTGCGAAAAAAGTGGACTGAGCTGGGCAAGTTTTCAGAGAGGGGGGGATACTGGGAACGTTTGGGGCGATGGGTCTGGACGGCGAATTGAGGAGTGGAGAGAGTTTTGCGGGATCTGGGATGAGCTTTGTGAAGGGTCAGAGTATATTGGGTAAATTGAAGGGGGATCCCAGATGGAGGTTGGGAGGCAATTTGGAAGACTATTTCGGGGGGGGAAAAAGGACGCCTGGAGAAGAAAGTGAAGAAGATGAGGGGGGACGTCTCTAAAGAAATTTACTGAACTTTGTGGGTAAGCAGGTCGATTTCCAAGGGGAAGGGGGGGGAGAGGTGCAAAAGATTAAGTCAATCGAGGCGGGGGGGCCTGTGGGGGGGGGGGGGGGGGGGGGTTGGTTGTTGTATGAGGGGAGAGGAAATCAAATTCTGAGAGTTTATAACTTGGGGAAAGTACGGAATCATTGCTAGACATCTCTAGGAAGAGGGGGGGGAGTACTATGAAGACAGATGACAAACCCTTCGGAAAAGGGAAAATGTTTTCAGGTCGGAAAAAAAAAAAAACACAACAACACCAAAAAAAAAAAGAAGGGGGGGGGAACGGTGGGGCCAACATCCGATTATTATCCAGCTCTCCATAAAGAAAAGTGTGGGAGGACAGCGGGATGTGTTCGGGGGGGAAAATGGGGTGCGTCTGTTAGGGGACATGATTGGCACAAGGGGGAAAGGAGAAAAGGACAGTCTGGCTATTTTTGGGTTTCCTCGTGCCTGGGGGGGAGGGTCAGAGGATCAAGACCGGACAAAAGATGTGTCCGAGAAAAATGTGGTTGACTCAGCTTTGGGGGAAAGACGGTCTCAAAATCAGGACATGAATTTCGGGGGGGAGGGAGCGGGGTGTAGGTCTTGTGGTGATACGCGCGTAGACTTTTCGCAGGAAGGAAGGTGGGAAAAGAGGAGAAAGTTATTTCTTTGGGGACTTGGGAAAGAAAGAGGGGAATCGCGACCAAACGTTCGGCCCAGTACCGCACTCCACCTTACTGGAAAGTCTCGAACTTGTGTCCACCGGAAAAACGGTAGGAAACCTTCTTCCTTGGAAAAGGTATAGAAACGGGAGGTGAGCAGGGTTTTCTTCCGGAATCGAAAGGAGGTTTGCGCCTGCAAATTTACTGGGAGGAAGTGTCGCAGGGGAGGGTGGACATGATACGACGTGAAGAATAGCCGTGGCTTACTGGGGGGGGGACCTTGACGGGTTGGGTGGGGAGAAGGAGAAAGCGGGGTGCCTCCCAAAATAGAAGGGGGGGTCATTATGGTTAAGCACTCGCGGAGGGGGAAGAGATGTTAGGGATGTGCATGAAAAAGGGTGGAGGTTGAAGAATGCGGGCGAAGCCCCTACTAGGAAGGGGGGAAAGGGGAGGGATATTAGGGGGAAGAGAAGTGGTATATAATAAATGCGATTTCTGGGACGGGAGCGCAAAGGTTTTTCTGGGAAGAATTGCGGGACGAAAAGGAAAGCCGAAGGGGTAGGGGGGGGGGGGGTGCAGCTTTGGATTTTCTTTTGGGAGAAGGAGAAACAGAAGGGGTGGCGAGCAAGGGCCTCGGACTGGGGTCTGTGTGAGCAAGGATCAGGCTGTCGCAGTCTCGAGGAAAAGGGGGTCGAGGGAGAAATAAATCGAGATCAGCTAAAAACGAGAGTAGGAAAAGAGAGAAGAAAGAGCCCAATGTTCGATAACAGCGTCTACTGGAGCCAGAGGTAAGGAAAGAAGAAAAGGTCCTATTTCCCTTAAAAACGCCCAAAACCTTTGCTCCAAGTGGGGGAAAAAAGAGGGGAATAAAAAGATTCAACCCTAGAGAAGACATCATCTTCACGGGGAATTCAGAAAAAAAGAAAAAAAAGGACGGAGGGGTATGAAGGAAAGAGAAGCAAGGTCTTCGATTCCAAAAAATTAAATCTACTAAAGAACGCAAGACCTGTCGCATGCTCTTCGGAGGACGCGCCGCAGGAGGAGGGAAAAAAAAAAAAAAAAAAAAAAAAAAAACTCCAGACGATTGTAAGAATCGGGATGCTTACCGGCCTATCAGGGTCTCAAAAAAGAAGAGGGGGGAGGAACTCCTCTCCTTCTACAATAGCAAAACACGGACTTACGACGATCGCTATGTCGCCGGCATAAGGAAGGGAAAAAAAGAGGGCCACGCAAGTCAATTAGAAGGCAACCTTACGAAGGGAGTCGAGGGAAAGAAGGAGAGGAATCAAAGTGCCCAGGGCTCTCCTCTCGGTTTTTTTGCCGCCCCTGTGCACCGTTAGCCGTCCCGGGGTACAGAGGCTCGACTGTCTAAACCGTAATGTGGTGCGGCGGTTCCAATGGAAAATAGGGGGAAGAGAGAAAACTGTCCAACACAGATGCTACCAATCAATGAAAGGAGGAGCTCAAGATTAAACAAGTGCCAAACGCTCCGCCCTTAAACGAAATAAAAAAAAGGGTCCAGAGGGCAGGACAACTCAAGGACACAAAATCCTGATTCACACCACGCAATATTTTAGATCCTGCAGGGAGTATGATCGCAGTCGAAAAAGAACTTAACATAGGGAAAGTCTACAAAAAAAACAGCCGTCCCGGGGTACCCCCGAGCCAAATCAAAGCGCGCCCGACGTCAATCAGTCATTCTAAAAAACGCAAACAAATCCAGCCCGACAAACGCAAAGAGGAGTAAATGAGAGAGGGTGGGTAAAAAGAGAGGAGTAGTCCGACCACCTGAAGAAAGGTTGAAGAAAATAACCAGACAGAGAAGAAAAGGTGGAAAGAAGAGCCTTCCCACGGATAAGAAGGGTTGGGGTGACGAACACATAATCCCGCGACTTCAAGCAGAGAGCCTAATCTGAAAAAAACCAGACTCTCAACCAACGCCTCTTCAAAAACTTTACCTCTACAACCTCCAGAGAGAGCGACGCGATCGCTCCAATCTGCCAAAGAGAATCCCGAAGGGGAAAAGGGAGGCTGGGGACACAAAGTAGCCGGCCAAATTTACGGGGAAAGCGCGGGTCAACTCCGCCTTAATGCGAAGAGGGGGAGAGTAAAGATCATCGATGCACGCAGCGCACGACCAGACGACACAATCGCAGGACCAATAGGAAAGCAGGCAAATTAAAGAGTAATCCCAGCTCACACTTCTCCGGAAAGAGGATGCGCAAATACCACGAAGAAAAGGAGGCAATCCGCAAAAGCAACGATAAAAGGGATGCACTTCTGTGGAACAAATTCTCCGGAGATAAGACCAGATGATTGTTCAAAATCGATTAAAAACGAAGAAAGTTGGAGGGACTTCAAAAAATACGTCGACCCGTGAAAGAGCGGAAAATCCAAAACGCTCAACGGGCATTCCATCTCACATAAAACAAGACAAAAGGGCTGCGGACTTCATGTGTCTTGCACCTCTCCGGTGAGAAAGCATGCGGTGACATCACTCCTCGAAAATACAAACTTCATTCACTGGCCTCATGCGCTTCTCCGAGCGGTTGAATCCAACAGGGTTCCGGAAGGAGAAAAAAGGAAGAAAAAGCTAAATAAAAAGTCCGGAAAAAAGGTAAGCATCTTGACCTTAAAAAGCAAGAAAAAAAGGAAAGACCAGGTCTACAAAGAGAGGATCAAAACCTTTCGAAAAGCCGAAAAAAAAATCTGGGAAGGGAAAAGGGTTTGAACAACAATTGT
>Ga0179593_1392753_pt1 | contig 18849 bp, 19 predicted proteins | sample CZODoug2_1_08_16_FD_185931 | JGI IMG/M metagenome (GOLD analysis project Ga0179593, IMG submission 185931) | Vadose zone soil fungal communities from Angelo Coast Range Reserve, California, USA - CZODoug2_1_08_16fungal (PacBio error correction) | ecosystem: Environmental > Terrestrial > Soil >...
AAAAGCAAAAGGAAAAAAAAATCACGACAGCACGGTCAGAGAAAAAAGGGACGGACTGACGAAACGCCCTCGAGGGGGATAGGGGGGGGAAAAAAGAGTCGAAAGAGGCCAAGGTGTGAACGACTCAACAATAACCCGGGAAAAGAAGGGCAGACTAAAGAGAGGGCAGATGTATTGAAAGGTCAGGCGCAAGCTAGGGGGAGTGGAAAACTAAACCATTGAGGATTGGAAGGACGTTATGGAAGAACAAAGAGACCATTCAACAATTCCCGGATCAGGAAGAAAAAACTACTGAAGGGAGAAAATTAGGAGATGGTCACGAAAACGAGGGGATATGGAGAGTTCTAGCATGGTACTTTAGGGATTGGAAAAGAAAGGAGGATAGTCGGAAGGGGTGGATTTGGTGAAAAATACTTCCCAAGATTTTTGTGTGGGTTGGGGGGGGGGGGGGGGGCCTTATTCGGAAGAAATACAAGGAGAAGAAATAAAAAAACGTCCGCTGAAAGAAAAAGTGATCTGAACCGAAAGCAACCGGGAAGAGAAAAAAGGGGAAAAGGAAGTAGGGAAAAAAAACCGCGAGGAAACGGTTCCTTTTTTGGTCAACATATCGCCAAACGACCTAAGGTGGAATCCGCTTAGGGGGGGAAAGCAGGGTGAAAGAAAAACACAGAGGGGGAATGATCGAAGTTCTGCCGATCACGGGGATATACGGGGAAGGGGAGGGGGAACTAAACAAACAACCAACCCCTCATTTATTATCATGTTGCGCAAGGAAAGTATTCGCAAGCTAACCAAGGAAGGGGAAATGCGCGGGCGAAAAACAAAAAGGATGGGGGGAGTAACATGCAAAGGATCGGAAAATTGAAATAAAAGGATTAGGGGGAACGCAAGCCAGAAAGCAGCAGTATATTAAGACTTTGACCGACCTGCAGACCGCTTATGATGAGAGGTAAAAAGACTTCGGGGGTACTATAAAAGGACGAGATGCTAATCCTTCAGACGGTATGCCATAAAAATCGACAAGACTGGGTAGAAAAAGAGGAATTGAGGGGTGGCCACAAGAGAACGGGCTAGAATTTCGTATGGCTAACAGGGATGGATGAAAAAAAGGGGGGTTCATAGTGGATACCCAGGGGTTTGGGGGGGGGGCCATAAATGGGTGACCAAATCTCAACTGGAAAAGGTAAATTGCAGCAAGGGAGCAAGGAGAGAGCATGCATGGAAGAGGGTGGGAAGGAGGAATTGGCAAAAAAAGGGTGTTTGGGGGTGTGTCTCTCAAAGGATTAAGGAGAGGGGCAAAGGGGAACCTCGCCCCGGAGGCGTTTTATCAGTCTTCAGGGAGGGACCCGCCGCTTAAGGTTAAGGAAAAAAATTTAAAGAACGCGACAGAAGAAATATTCGGACCCAGCTCGGCGCCAAAAGAGAAGGTCACAACGTATAATCAGACTAGATTTACCCTCGCAGAGAAATACTCCGGGAGGCATTCAGGAAGTAAATAAGAGCCCCCCTTAAAAACGAAGAGGTGGGGGGGATGGGAAAGCGAAAATTTCTGAAATCAATGAACCCTTCCTCTTCCTCTTTTCTCAGGAGGGGAAACGAACTCAGGGGGAATATTCTAGGAAAAGTGAAAAAGCGGCTTGCGCACGGAAAAGCTGCGCAAAGAATGGAAGGGGAGTCCTGGGGGAAAGAGTTTCGAACTGACAGTAATATTTGATTCCTAGAATGTGTCATTAAAAAAAAAGACAAAAAGAGGAAGGGTAGTGGATCTGATCGTGAGCAGGGGGGGCGCGGTGGGTAATCTTTAGGAGATGCAGCGCAGCTGCTCTTGTACTAAAACCGACCCAGGGGGGGAAAAAAGCGAATTTAAATGGGCTTGTTTTGCGACTGAGAAGTTCATGGGGAGGGGAGAGGAATCTGGAGAAAAGAGAGGAGTTCCAAAAGCTTTATCTGAATGAGAATCAGAGAGGAAAGACCAAGACTCATCACTGAAGAAAGGAGACCGGTGAGGAGCAAGGAGGGGGGGAGGTCTGGGGAAACAGCCGAGAGGACAAGTCGTGGGGTAAAAAAAAAAAAAAAAAAAATCCTGAACGTTGCACAGTACTAGAAGAAAGGGAAAAGAATTTCCATAATGGGGGGGGGGCACAAAGTAACCGGGAGGTGGCGCAAAACCGTAAGAAACCTACAATGCCGGAGGGGGAGGGGAAAAAGGGAAGAAAAAGACAACAAGGGGGGGGGGGAAATTGTTGATGGACCCACCCTGTTACCGTGGACTAGTAAGAGGGAGAGGGAGTAGGAAAAAGGGAAGGAAGAGTGGTCAAAGAGAGGCATTATGGCTAACAAGGTATTGAAACGAGCGAGGATGAGAGAAAGGGATCCAAAGAAAAGCTCTGGTGTGGAAGGGAGCGGGACTACTTTAACACTCTTGTAACCAGTCCACTACTCAAAGGGGACCGGGGCGGGAACTAGGAAAAAGAAGGGGGAGGAAGAATATATTTGTAATAAAGAGAAAAACAAGGGAAGTGGACGACAACCAAGAAGAGACGTAAGAGGGGTAGGGCGAGGAGGCAAAGAGAAGAATGGAGGGAACTAAAGTCATCTTTTCGTTCATTTCAAACCAAGGGGGGAAAAAACCGGACGCCGGGAAGGGAATTGAAAATTGGTTAGTATCGAAAAATAATCAAACAAGAGTGGGGAACAAAGAGGGGGATGCAATCAGAAAAGCAAATTCTGGAAAGGGAAGAGAAAGGAAACGGGCAAGCAATTGGGGGGCGCTATAAATTGGGGGGGAGGGTGGTTAGTCGCTATGACAAATTGGTAACGTAGGGGACTTCCGGCAAGCGGGGTGGAGAGGATGGGGAAGAAAGCACTTTGCCTGGGAAGAGACGATTTTCCAACAGGGGACAAGGGGGGAGAGTGGGACATAGAGAGAAAAAAAAACAACGGAGAGAAAAGAGAGAGGGGATCAACTCTATTTATAGAAACTAGTAAAACAACATTGTTTGATGAAAGGAAAGAGGAAAAGGAGACACAAGGCTAAAAAAAAACTTGGAAGGGATTAACTATCCAGACGTTAATCACATTGGTTCATACGGACTAAAGAAAAGGAAATATTTTAGAAACGATGTCCTAGGAGTGACAGGGGAAAAAAGGGGAGTCCGTTCATGGTGCTCTTTCGATACCCAGGGAGGGGGGGGTTGCCAGTGTCATGAAGAGAGACGAAAACCAAATGGAAGGACGGGTTCATTTATGGGGGGGGTTAGGACGAAACGAAGGAACCTATATGTCAAAGCATCAACTAAGAAGATGGGGACTCAGAGAGCCCTATTCGTACGTCCGGAGGGGGGTCATGAAAGGGGGGTGCGGGAAAGGAGCTCCGCTTCCTCACCAGTCGGTAGAGACGAAACCACCGAAGTTGTGGGAAAAAAAACATAGTGCGTTGGAAAAAAAGGAAGTTCCTCACACATCCAGCCGGGGTTGCAGGGGGGGGAATAGGCGAGATAGTAAGAGAAGTAAAGGTGGAAAATGGATGGCTAGAGATAGACTTGAACGGAGTCTTACGTCAAGGGAAAAGAAAACTCCCGAAGAAGACACCGGCTTGAAAAAAAAAGTTTTCAAATCCAACACAAGGAGAAAGACACTTCTAAAGGGGGGGGAGGAGGTATGTAAACGAAAAAGAGAGGGCGCGGGGGAAAGGATCGGTACGTTTGTGAAAAAAACAAAAAAGAGGCAAAAACTACGGTGGAAGGGGAGGCGGGAGGATCAACGTGTAAAGAGTGCGCGTGGAGTGCCTCAACGTGACGGGAAAGGAAAAAAAGCACAACGGGGTGGGAAAAAAAGAAAGCCGGAACTGAGAAGTCATGAAGTGCTTCCGTCTTGGATTTTCATCGTGATCGGAAGAAAGGAAGAAATCAAGAAAGCTGGGAGGGGCGATCTCCTCAAGGACCGAAGAAAAAGTTAGCAAGGAGGACAGAACCATCTCGTGAAAAGATTGGAATTCCAAGGAAAAAAGGGAAAAGGTTACAAGTCATAAGGAAAGGGCTTGAAGAAAAGGAACAACGAGTCACTTCCACTACACAGCATATAAAAAGAACATTCTCTGGGAGACCTATAGAGGAGAAAGATGAAGAAATGAGGAAGGAGACTTAAAATGGGATACACTCCGGAGCGAAAAGAAGGTACAAAGAACAGCGAGGGGGGTGACCTACGTATCTAAGAAGGGAAGCGACCCCTTGTCAAGAACCAGGAAGATAAAAAGGGATAGAAGCTCTGCGAGCGTTCCACATCGGGTTGGAAGAAGGAAACCGTAAAAAAAAAACCTGGTCTTCTCTTTATTTCGTTGTCTATTAAGGGGAAACAAAATCCACAGAGGGGGAAAAAGACAGCGGGACGGGGTGGGAAAGGAGGTCTTGCCCAGTATCGTTCGCGAGAGGACCCGAAAATGTCGGTGGTGGAGTCCGAAGTTAATAGCGGGGCTTCGGTCCGGGGGGAAGAGGAAAAAAATTAAGCCTAAAGGGGGGAAGAGTCACGAAGGCGCTCAAACCAACACGAATGGCAGGATAAAATCTACGTATCCTTGATAAATAGCAGCAGGCGGATGGCAACCGAAAGGGAAACACCGGTGCAAATAGACAATCAATGTCAGAACTGAGGGAAGGAACCGAGGACGCGGTGACAGGATAATGTCCAAAACACCGGCGGTCTTGCAGACCGAGATCAAACCGGTACAAATAAAAAGGGGAGAAGCGCCAAAGGGAGAAGTAGACTGGTGGAAAAAGCCCGGAGATAAAGAGACGGCGTTCTTATAATTTGCGGGGACACCCGGGTTGCCTGAGGGAGCAGAAAGGGTCGTCCCTATATTCAAAGAAAAAATGATTTGACCGAAAAGATCAGAGGAGGAAGGGCTGCAGGTAGAAGTACCTCGGGGATGAAGAGACCGAGTAATTTCTGTGTAGGGGGGAAAACGGGTACCTGAAGACCTAATTGAGTGTGAAGGGGGTTCCGATACTAAGAGCAAATATCCTTAGTGGATGTCGCAGAGCTTCAAGATTGTAAAGGGATGGGGGATGTGAGGTCGAGACTGGAAAAGCCGGGCTCCCGGATGCCCTAAACTGGTTGTTGGGGGGAGGGCGTTTAGAAAAGACCGTACACATGATAGACCAGGTTATCTTCAGAACTTCCGTTCCATAAAAAAAGGACAAAAAAGAGGGGGAGAACTTCTCCCAAGCTTCTTGTACAAAGAGGGGCGAGAGCAAAAGAAAAGGGGAGTCATGTGGGTGATTGCCATAGGGGGAAAAGAACTTCTTCGATGAGGAATCAACACAGGGGTTTTTGAGGAAAAAGAAGGAAAAAAATGGTGGTGAAGGGTCAAGCACTAGGGTTTTCAGTCCCCCTCGGTCGTCATCTTCCGTCTGTAAGGGTATAGACGAAAGTCGATAAAGAACACCCAAAAACGGCTGGGTGGGACGGAGTTTTTTCCAAAGGAAAGAAAAAGACAAAGGCCATCTAGAAAATTCGTGCCAAAGAGAGGAGGGGACAAGTCGGAACTAGATCATCCCTTTTTCAGGGGGGGGAAAAGAGAATCCATCGAATCAAAAGGAAAAAGAAGAAGTTGTAAGAAAAAAATTTGGGTCCGACGTATAAAGGAAGTGGGGTTGAATCGCTGGAGAGAGGGGTCTAAGGAGAGAAGTCATCCCCGTTTTTGTCCCAATCAACAGAAAGGCAAAGACCGCCGACAGAAAGATTCGAGAAGAAGGGTGCCATCAGAGAGCAAGAGGTGGGGTCGAGGGTCAATGAAAAAAAAGGAAAAAAGTTTTGAGGGAAAAAAACAAACGTGTCGTCCCATAGCTCATCGAGGCTCGGTTAGGCTTAACGACAAAGTGGAACCGAGGGAAAAGAGTAGTGGAAAGGATAAGGAAGGGGGATTCATACGAACAAAAAAGAGGAATGAGGGGGAAAGGAAGGAGAGGAAAACTAAGGACCTCCGGCCACAGATTCATCTTTTCTAACAAGCTCCAATCGATTGCGAGTGTGAAAAAGGGAGAAAAAATTGCCAGAAAAGGGGGAGGGGTTGAATCGACGCGAAAATAAGAGAACTGCTAAGGGGAGCAGAGGAGAGGGTGGAAAAAAAGAGTGGTAGGCTCCAGCTATTGTTTAATCCCAATTTTAAATGGGAATTGAGGCGTGAGGGGAGAAAAAGGTCAAAGAAGATTCAACAAGTCCGGAAAAGAACAGTCTTAGAAATGACAGGGGCACGGATAATTGAGGGATGGATCTAACAGAAAAAAACTTGCTTCTTATCGTGTGAGCGAGTTCAGGAACGAGAAGAAAGGAAGAGCGGCCTTATTGGGGGGAAGGGGGAAAAAAGGAAACGACCCAAGCATTTTTTGGTGATGCGACCATGAGGGATATAAGGACTAGAGAAAAAAAAAAAACAGAGTGAAAGAAAAAAAACAGTATCTTACTGGATAACTGGTGGGAAAAAGAGATTAGCTGGAAAAGTACTTCCGCATATCAAAAAAAAAGTTTCTGGGGGCCGAGGGGGAAAATGGGGAAAATAGGAAAAAAACGTCCTGTGAAGCAAAATATTTACATAACTTGGTCTAAAGGGTGGAAAAAGACTTTTGGGGGGGAGGGGTGAAGACCTCCGACGGGAGAAGGGTATTAGGGTAAAGGAAACCCCTAAAGTGGAAGTAACATGAGGGAAACCATAGGAGGAGATAAAGAGAAACTGAGAGTGAATTCTCATCCAACATAATTAGGGGGGGGGGGGGGTGGGTAGCAATGGGCAAGGGAGAACCTGGGAAGGGTCGTGGCGGAACGTCCTGGAATTCAGAAGATCAAAAGGGGGTTCCTCCTCCCGCAGCGATTAAGGAGGGAGGGAGATATTCAGGCTTTGAACTATACGTAGGGAGGGCTGGCCTGGAAACCAAGTTGCTTAACAAATAAAAATATCACGCAACGGGGAAAAAAGGGGAGATGGGTGGCCCCCTACTTCTCAAGGGTGGCGCGGGGGAGGCATACATTGGGGAAACGGTGTGAGAGAGTATGAATACTCCGGGGGGGGTTTTTCAAAGGAAAGAGGGGGCCCTCGTCCTTGTATTTGAAAGGGACCTATGAAAAGGGGAGAGAGGCAGGAGGGAAAGGAGGTTTGACCTGAGAGGGAGTGCAAGAATGCGCTGAGGCTTGTGGGCTCGCAAGGAGGCCGTCGGGAGCTTCAAAAAGCGCAAACACCATTTCGTGGGGGTACCTGGAGGACAACGGAAAATTATGGGGAAATCGCGTGGGAAAGGGGTCGAGGCCACCAAGAACCGAACGAAGAAGAAGGGGGGATGAACACAAAGGGAAGCAAAAAAAAAAAACGCAAACATTTTTCGACTGAATAAAAGGAGGGGGAAAAAGACTACTGACGGAAGCCGAGAAGAGGGGGAAAAAGCGGGCTGTAGAATGAGGGGGGCAGGGGGGGGAAAGCTTCTCAAGGACATTAAATCGACGAAGAAAAGGGGCGGGTGTCTGGCGGCAACAATATTCGGCGATCTCTCCGGTCTATCCTTTTCATCCGACACGTGAGCCGAATCGTTAAGTCGAGAAAGAGCAATCGCTTGCACACAAGTAAAAAAGAGGAGCAACAGAGAAGGGTGAGATCCAAAAAAGGGGGGGGGGGGAAAACGAATGCGCCTTGGTATTGAGCGAGTATATTCCTGATGACTGAGAGGCAGGGGAGGGGGGATGGATCTATCCGTGATTCGGGGGGGTCTTTGAAAAGAAGGGGGCAGGGAGTCAAGGTCAGCTGGGTAAGAGAAGGGGGTAAAATTTGGGGGAAGGGAAGAAAAAAAGCTGAAGTGGAAGGATGATGTAGGCGCTGTCCTTCCCATTGGGGGGAAAAAATGTAGGAGATACAGAAACCATCGAGCCGAAAAAAAAAGGGTATCTATATCCAGGGAATGAAGAAGTAAATCATAAGGGCAGCACTGATGACGGACGAGGGAGAGAGAAAAAAAAAAACGAGGTTGGAAGCTTTGGTCTTGCTCAAATTCTGATCCAATGGAGGTGAAGGGAACAAGCCGAGAAATCGCCGAAGACAAAGGGGTTAATGGTTGGGGGGGTAAAACAAAAAAGTAAAAGATCGGGCAGACCTAAAAAGGAAATCCGTCGGCGTTTACGTAAATAGAACAGGACGCCACCCAGGTTAAGTATTTGCATACGGGGGGGAAAAACCTTGGGGGGGGCAAGAAGTGACTTGTAAGGGAACATCTATGAGGATATTGAATGGGAGAAAAGGGAAATAAAAAGCAGGGTGAAAAAAAGATCAGGCATGGCGAACGTTATTAACGCTGCTTATTAAGCTAAGGAGAAAATAAAGCACCAAAAAGGGGGGGCGGGAGCGGAGCTGGAAAGAAAGAACGGCAGTCAATACCCACAGGTGGCTGGCGGGAGGGGGGGGAAATGGTGAGGAAAAAGAGAGCGGTGGTATAAGCTCCAATAGGGAAAAAATTATCAAGGCGGATAAGATTAGCAGAGTACAAAAGAGAAAGGGGTCGGGAAAGTGATCTTTGAAAACTGGCATAGGGGGACGGGATTGAAAAAAAGTTGATGCACGAACGTCCCGGGCAACCGGGTCGTAGAGGGAAAAAGTTTTCACAAGCAGATTTTTCCACCAGTTGCAATCGAAAAAAAAGAAGACCTGACGAGACGAGGTCACACCCCGGCCATCCTTCAAACTATATCTGAGGGGAAAGAGAGAATGGTGAAAAGGGGGGTTGATTGAGCCTTAAACCATTGCTGGGGTAACGGTGAAAGAAGAAAGGAATGATCGAGGCTGAAAAGGGGTTTGATAGAGTAATCCTTTGTGCCGTTCATCAAATGAGTTTTGGAAAAGGAGGGGGGGGGAGGACAAATGGTTATGGAGAGAGCTAAACAAAAAATCGGAGGAGGAAAAGACTAATCAAAGGTGAAGAACAAGTAGGGGGATAAAAACTATGGTTGGGACAAAAAAGTGTGAAGGAAGGAAAGGACTTTTTAAATCTCCACACCAGGGGGGAAGCAAGTTCAAGGTAGTTCTGAGTATCCCTCCTCCAAAAGAACGGGTTCAGCGAAGACAAATAAACATAGGTTTAGGGAAAAAGAAATGTCGGTGGAAAAGGAGGAAAGGTTCAGAAGGGAAAAAAAAAAAGAATTTGGCCGGCGGGGCTCCTCACAATCGGTGCCATATGCCATAAAAAAAAATGGTAAAAAACAGTGGAAGGCCACGATTCAGGGGAAGGGTGTGGGAAAAGTAACTACAAGATTGCAAAAAGGAAATGAAAAGATAAAAAAAGGTAAAGAAGGGTAACTTGGGAGGAGCCCGAGACCGAGAGGCCTAAAAAGGAGTGGGTTAGAAGAAAGCCCATTTTGTTGGGAGGATGAGGGATTACAACGCTACTGAGTACTACCAATCTTTAGGAGCAAACCAAAACTTTTGGTGTTCTTTCTCCAGGGAGGGAACAGATTAACAGAACGCACCTCCAGATTTTCGGGTTTAAGGAAAGCGCATAATAGGCCTTTTGGGGGCTCCAAGTTAAGAACATGGGCAAGAGAGACTGAAAGCTTAGAGGAAGTCGGCTCAGGGTAACTCAGACGAAGGAGGGTAGAACCCGGAGGAAGGGTTGGGGGGGCAAAAATCAAACACAATTCTTATACAGAGAAAAGGGGGGGGACAAATTCCGGGGGGATGTAAGTAAAAGGAACGTATCAGTGCCGGTTGAAGCGAACATGGGGGAATTTGGGGTTTCTCAAAACACTGGAAAAGGGGGGCCTCTGTCAGGCGAGAATTTCGCGGGGATAGGAGGGGGGACTGGGGGCAGATCGTCCCTTCCCAAAAAAAAGAGTTTTCTCCTCCATCCAAATTAGGTCAGGAGGGAAAAATTCAAAACGTGACTGGGGGAATTGTCAAGCAGGGGGGGAGGAAGCAAAAGGGATCCCGTAAATCTTTGGGAACAAAAGAAGTGTAGGGAAAAGGGAAAAGAAAAAAAGAACATGACCGGCAAAAAGTCAGGCATAAAAGAATCTCATTCAGCAAAGCTTTGGGTTCCAAGGAAAGGGCGGTTCTTGAAAGGGAAAATGATTGAAGGTCCAGCGAAGAACTATTAAAAGAGAAGAACACAGCAAACGCAGAAGAAGAAGAAACTAAAAGACCTACGACCGCCCAATAGCAATGACTCCAGGACATCCATAGGAAAAGGCCGCTCGTAAAAGGAAAAGGGGAGTACAACTGAAAGGCGTAGTCAAACTTTTGCAATTGAAAAGCGAGGGTTCAAGGGTAAGAGCTGGTACACCCAGGGAGGCTCCCTCCCTTAAATAAAAGTGGGGGTATAACTTACTGAGAAAGAAGGAAGATGTGTTTTAAGCAGGAAGCACAACCCAACTTTCTTACTAGGTATGGAGTGGAAAGGGGGAATGTGTAAACTCCACACAGAATCGTACGTATCCAATCAGGAAGTTGGCAGACGGTACTGGGCCCCCACAAAAACGTCCCGTAACTTTTCTCTTAGGGCCCAATTATAATGTGTGGGCGCCGACGTAATCAAAAGGACTTCTCGGGGGCCAGGGCTTTCAGGCACGCCCAACATTCCTTGGAATAGAAGAAGACGCAAGAAACAAAGAATCTGTGGAAGGGGAAAGGGAACAAGACTCCGGATAATTGAGGGACAAGGAGCAAGCTCATGGACATAACAGCTTCAAACCCTTGCCATAGGAAAAGCTAAGGGCAATGTATGACCTGTTAGAACGTAAAGTCCACAAAGAGGTTCTGGTACGCCAACAAAAAGGGCGGGGATCAACAAGAGCAACACCCGGGGCATCACCTTTCTAAAAAATGGGGGAACTCGAGTTGGGGGGGGGGACACAACGACCTGCCCCGCGTCTAGACCTACACGGAGTGGGGCTTAAGGGGGAGGTTAATAATGCCTTTTGCCGTACACACTAAAAGCGAATTCCCACAGGAAAGGCAGAAGGGTAGGGGAAATAGGGGAGAATAATTTTCGCCCGGCGTGACGGAAACAAGTCCTCGGGTCTTATCCATATGGTCTGGTCTGGTAAGGATCAGAACAGGGCCCCATTTAAATTTTTAAAAGGAGAAAAGGGATGCATACTGGACAAAACATAAGAGGGGGGCTCAAGCATTTTCGGGAAAGAAATGAAGAGGGGAGAGTCGGGGGAAAGAGGAGCCGTGCGAACTCATCTCCTACACTGGAGTGTGTTGGTTTGGGGGATGAATTGGGGAGAAAACGTACACTTATATACCAAAGGGGGGAGAACTCAGGTCACCACGTAAAGCTATGAGCCGCCGGGAGCCAAGATGAGGGGAAAATGAAAGCAATTTCAGGAGCTTGAATGGAGTATTTTGACCAGGGGGGGGGGGGGGAAAAAACCAAGCCGTCTTACTCGTCAGAAAAACAGCGTTTCTAAGAGAGGTAAATTTTATGGTCATGAGAAAAGAAGGGGGGGTGAGGACAACAGTGGAGGTGATACTTCGCGTGGGTTAAAAGATAGCTAACTTGTCGCAAAATAGGGGGTGGGGAAATCTGGGTTTCACCAAGCCCTAAAGAAAAGCAGACTCTAAAGGAGGGGGGGGGGAAGAAAGTGCTGGAAGAGGAAAACTATCGGGCGCGCACAGGAAGAGAGTTTCTCGTATATCTATCATCGCAGAAATGTCAGGGGCAAAGTCATGCATTGGGGGCAGGGAGAAGATTAACCGGAATTGTGTGAATCCGTGAGAACTGGAGGGAGGCCTTGCCTCCCCTACCGTGTTACCGAAACAGAATGCAGACCTGAAGAAGCCAACTTACTTGCAATAGAAGCTAGTAGAAAGATGAATCGCAGGGTTGGGGTCTGGCGGCTTTAACAAACCAAAGGGGGGAAGGGGGGGGCTGTGCGTGGGAGGAAAAAACGCAGGTGTTCTCCAAGAGAGGAAGCGTTGCGCGTGACGAAAAGAAAATGGGCAAAGGAAGATGGCGGACATAGGGAAGGTGTCTTTGCATAGCCTCGAAACACCACGATCTTAAAAGAGAAAAAATAAGGGGGAGGAAAACTCCAGAGAGGAACTTCAGAAAAGCTTCCCTCGTCCCAGGGAATACTGCTGGAAGAAAAGACGGGGCTAGTGGAGCAAGAAAAATAGGGAAAAAAAATTTGGTTGTAAGGCTCATCCAGACCATCAGGAGGAAAAGATTCGGAAGACTGGATTGCAAATTTGGAAGTGCAGAAGTGGTCAGCGCAGACTATTTGGGAAAAAAGTCCAATTGAGGGGAGGGGGAATGAATTCGGGGTAAAAAGCGATCAGAAAACTGATGGCAAAATTCCTGCAGTAGGGGGGGAAAGAAGCAAGAAAAGGACTATCGTTGGGAGGAGGGGATCATAGACTCAGAAAAAAAAAAGAAAAACTAGTCTTTTGAATGTTAAGGGGAGTGACGGGAAGAGCTTGCATCAAGAATTAGAAAAAAGCGGTGAGGTCTTGTGTATGGCGGGGGAAAAAACCCACAGCATGTGTGGAAGAAAGCACTAGAGAGAAAGAGATAACTGATGAACCACCGGTCCCAATTTGGGAAAATACAAACACTAGGAGCTGGGAAAAAGATACACATAATCTGAACCAGTTGAGGGATCCAATCAACTGGGATACAGACTTGCGGTTTAAAAAAGGGGAAACAGGGAAAAAAGATAAAGACAGTGAGCCGAGAAAAGGTCAAATGGCGAAGGGGAGCAACTCAGCTTTTTATGTCATTGACTGCCGATCAACCGGCCGGGACGTGCCGGGATAAACGCAACAACAAAAGACCTTTTAGTACTGATTAGGGTGAGCACTTAGTAAGGGAAAGGCAAAAGTAAAGGAGAAACAGGGAACTTCTTTACCTCTCGGGGAAAAAAAAAGAGGGAGGGGGGGAAGTGGCTACTTTAAAACGAAAAAAGTTAAAGCAGAAGTTCATGGGCGTTACCAGAACATTCAAGAAGAGAATCAAAGAATGGGAGGGGGGACCAGTAACTGCCGAAAGGGGCGTAATATTGAGACTAGGTCCAAAGGCTAAGGGAACAAGACGAAGCGGTACTCCTAAACGGGGCAAAAAAGGAGCCCAAGGGGATCGGACTGGCATTATTGTTGGTGCCACAAGCAGCGACTTGGGGGGGAGCTGCCAAAAGTTAGCAGTCCTTTTTATCATAGGGGAAGGAATACAAGCCGGGGCGGGGGGGGGCCATAGAGGGGGGGAACCACGCGGATGCGGCGGTTGGAGGTTGCCCATCTGTACATTGGGGAAAAGAGACTAGCAAAGAGCGGGCGAGGGGGGGGGGGGGGGAAAGGCGGATTGGTATTTCTGCGTCGTGATGGAGTTTGGTCGATATCAGGGAGCTCAAGGGAAAAAGAGAGGGGAATTAGAGTGGAATTAGTTGCCAAAGCTCCTCGGGAAAGGGGGGGGGGAGCTGCGCCGGAAGCCTACGACAACATTTTCAAATTAAAGCTCGGGTACCACAAACGAATATTCGCGGAAGTCTCTAAGGAGGGAAAGAACCGCGCAAATAGAGGGCCGTCGTCGTAAATGCATTTTGCTTTACAATCTCCCAGCCATTAAGAGACAATAAGGGGGGCAGGATTGCGGCCGTGACGAACAAAATGGGGACTCTCAACAGCAAGTCCGGGGGTATCTCTGCTGGAGCAGACGAGTGGTTCAGGAAAAAGCTGAGACCATGACCTCTTCCGAACTTGGCAAAAGCAGTTCGGGGGAACGACTGGTAAGTTATCAAGGGGGAGGGGGGGAAAAGGTGGAGCCTTTTGGAAATTGAGTCCTATTATATCATACAGGGAGAAGCCGGGAGAAAGGAATGGTAAGGGGTCTGAGCCTTGAGAGGGGGGGGAAAGGTGGGATCGTGTGGGAGGTGACTTCTCTGGACGAGGGAACTCATATGGTACGAAAGTACAGTCCAATGGAAAGGGGGAGCAAGCTTTGTAGAAGTTGAAGAGGATTTCTTGCTTTGTAAGTTAAGTGGGTGAAGAACTGAGAGGGAAGGAAAAAAGGAAGGGAAAAGCGGGTAATATCAACTGGGGCCTGAAAGCAGGGGAGTGAATCCAAAAAAAAAAAAAAAAAAGAAAAAAAAAAAAAAAAACAAAAAAAAAAAAAAAAAAAAAAAAAGAAAAAAAGAAAAAAAAAAAAAAAAAAAAAAAAGAAAAAAAAAAAGAAAAAAAAAAAAAAAAAAAGAGAGAGGGAAAAAAAAAAGAGTGGCGTGAGACGCGATCACAAACAACAATGTCACAGACGCACGAGAGTAGTGAAAAGGAAGGGAGGGATCAGGGAGCGGGAAAGGGTGCATGCGGGGCGCGAAGGGCAAATGAGGGAAGGCGGGGCTCTAAAATGCGGAAAGGGAATCCGCGGAAGTGGTAGAGGGTGATTGCCCTCACCCAAAGCGACCACCAAGCGTTATTATAGAGGACAAGTGAAAAAGTTTGCGTATACAGGGCAAGTAATTCGAGAAACTTAGACGGAAGGATGACGGAGGGGGTGGTAAGTACTACTCAGCGGGTAAAGAAATAAGAAGGGCAACGTTGTGAAGATATACGAGAGCGTGATGAAGCGTAAAAAAAAAAAAAAAAAAAAAAAAACAAAAAACCGGACACTTTCTACGGAAGGGAAGAGGACAAAGGTGAAGGGAGGGGGGCACGTGCCGAGGAGGCAAAGTCGGCACAAGGAGCTTTCCGTTGAGAGGCCGAAAAGATTTCATCGTCATTTTGGTAAAAAACGCAGGCGTTGTCGAACAGAGAAAAGGAAATATGAAGGGGAAGTTAAAGACGGACGACAACAGAAAGGGGGGGGAGAAAGGGGGTGTGGATTTGCCCCACGTGGTCTGGGGGCCTTGACGGCCAGAGAATGAGGGTGCGAACTTGACGGAAGAATAAGGGGAAAGGAGGGGGACCACATCGAGCTTCAAGGGGCTAAACGTGGGGTAGGCTATTTATTATCGTCAGACATACAAAAAAGGAAAAAAGGGACACAAAAAATCTCAGAGAGGGAGCGGAAATTAGGGGGGGAAAGAGAAGGAGACGCAGTCAGGGAACAGAAAGGGTATTTAGGGGGAAATCGATTCAAGACTGGGGGAGTAAAAGAAACGGGGGTTGTAATCAAGAGGGAAAAAAAATGGCCTTGACTCCAACCGTATAGCTTAAAAAGACTTGGGCTGCACAAGGGGAAAGAGGGTGATCTTGGGGGACTTTATATTTTTAGAAAGTAGCTGGGGAATGAGGTAAGTCATTTCAAACCACTTTGTGTCACCTGCACGCACTGCTGGGGGGGTGGGGAAAAATTTGTGGGTTTCGTATCAATTCTTGTCGGCAATTGGCAACAATCTTTGGGGGAGGCAATAGAAAGGGTCAGAAAAACTCTGAAAAGGAGAAAAACGAGATAAAAAGGAATCTGGTAAGGGTGGGGGAGGGAGTCAGGATAAAAAGTGGATGTGGGTACTTATTGGAGAAAAAGTCCAAGGAACAACGGCGATGCATTGGGTGATAGAGAAGCTTTCAAGTTTCATCTCCTCAAACATATTTGGGGGGAAAAAGAATTCTTACAAAAGGGAAAAAAGGGGAGAAGTTGACATAAAAACTCAAAATCACAACAACATTGGGAGTGGGAAAGAGAGAGAGAAGAACAGGCCATACTCAATAGTTGATGGGGGGGAAAAAGGCGGGTGGACACTCATTGTTGAGGGATGGAGTCAGGGCTTTGAACAGGAGATCGCAAACCAAGGGAAAAAAAAAATTGTTCGGAAGGGGAGGAGAAGACCCAGGGTGGGCCAACACATCACTGCATCCGGAAAATCCAGAAGAAACATGACAAATTTTAGCCGCCGTTGTGAGAGGGGGGGACAAGGATGACCAGGGGCAGGGTCTGAACCTTGCCCATTACAGTCAGGGAGGGAGAAGAAACTGGTGAAAACCAATCTGAAACCATCAGAAGTAAGAAAAAAAAAAGGGTCAAAAAGGCCAGAAAAAAAGCGTGCGGGAAAATTGGTTGGTGAAAATGAGCTACAGGAAACAAACAGCAAGGAAAAAGAAGAAATCTGGTAGACGGGTTCTCTCTCGAAAGAAGGAGGGGGAACGGAAGTAGGGAAGGAGTCAACAATGGGGGGGGGGGGGCAAAAGATTGGACAAACCATCTGCGTACCTCACCATCAGGTGATCGGGGATCCGCCCCAAAAAGAAGGGTTGTGACTTCCGTCAAGCAAGAGTTTTCTCCAAGGAGGGACGCTCCTCAACAAGGCTTGGTGCGTTCTGGTGGGAAAGAATGAGGAAGTATAAGTTCGATGTTTAGAATACAGTGAAAGGGAAATGATGTCGAGGGCTTTGACAAGCCTTATATGAAGGAGGGCGCAATACTATCATGCCTCTTCCCCAAACACCGGATTCACAAGGTGGGTGAATAACCCCCAACAAAGGAACATCCAAAAAAAAGAGAAAGGGGGGGGGAGAGGTATTTAAAAAGAACGCCGACGGCATTTCCTGGGAGGAACGGCAAAGAAAAGGAAAGCGTACCAAAAAAAGTCGGTAAAACGTGTATTAGGATATAAAGGCGCAACTGGGGAAAGAAAAGAGGTGGGGGGATTCACAATTAGGAATCGAGGCCCGGAAAACAAATCACCATCTTTGAAGACAAAGCCCTTAAAAGTCAAAGTCGGGCAAAGGAGGGTTTTCAAACTCTGGAGCATCAGGAAGATAAAAGATAAATGCTTTGGATAGAAAGGTCGCGCACTTGGAGACTCGCCAACCCCGGAGGAAACAAGGCAGCCCGAATCAAAATTCCTCCTTCAAGGAAAAAGCAGGGGGGGGAAGAGTCACCCGAAATGGACGGTTTTATGAGTACCAGATAGCTGTTACTGGCAAGCGAAGAATATTAAAGAGAAAGGACTCCCAACAGATCCAACTAACCACTCTTCCAGGAAGAAGTGAAAAAAGTCTCAGAAGAATATAATCCGAGGAACTCAATTCTGAAAAAATGCACACGAAACGACACGGAGAGATCCAACTTCAAAGAGGTGAACGCTTGACCAATTTCTCAAAAGTAGGGGGGGAAAAAAAAAAGGTATCTAGGAGGGAAAAATAGACCCACGGAAGCTCAAAAAAGGGAAGAATAAGACTCTTGGGAGGCGGATCCGAAAAGAGCGGTGTGGCCAGGAGAAAAAGAAACAAGCCCACCTGTAGTCTTGGAATAGGTTCTCAGGGGGAACCTAAACCGCATAACGACAGAAGGAAAAGCGGCAAAAATTGGGCATCGTTCATGCCAGAAGGGAATCTGTCGCTAATGAACCGAATGAGAGGGTTTGGGGTCGGGGAGGAGCTTTGAATTTCTTCTCCAGTGTCTGAAAAATTTGGAAAAGCGAAAACAGGAAAAGCCGACTTGGGTCAGCGCCAGGCTACACTGCCCCCGCCAAATAAAAATCTCCGGTGGTGTAAGGAGGAAGAAGAGCCGGAAGCTTGGGAGAGAAAAAACCCGAGAACATGATGCTAAAGCAGGTACGCTCAAACTGCATATTGGCCAGGCGAAAAGTCGGAAAATGTCATTAAACGGTAGAAAGAAACCTCAACGCAACTTAGTACGGGCCAAAAACAACGTATTCAAACAGGGGAAAACCTGGACTAGACACACTGGAACATAGAAAAAAATTGGGGATAGGAAAAAAGAGCTGGTGGCCACACCACTGCCGAGTCGAGACCCCCCGGTTTTTTATAGAAATTTTGACAGGAAGGAACCGTTTGCCGACAAGAAAACGAGTGCCAGGATATGCACTCATTAGGACAAGAGGGAAGCAATATTAGCGGGGCATGGGGACAAGGAAGAGGGTTGTATCGGGAATCATCAACTGTTCTTGCCGTCTCAAAAGAAAAAAAAGGGCTTTAAAAAGGTGTAAAATAAGGCATGACTCCCCAAATCAGTCCCAGGTTATGCGAGCTGACAAAGTTTGAAGATTGGCTTCGTCTTCTTCTTGATAAGGAGCCGGGCTCAATTATAAACTCCTAAACAGGGGGGGGGGGTTTTCCAGCGTTTAAGAACCGCAAGTAACGGTATCAACGGTTGCTCTGGAAGAAATCGTGCATAACACGAACTTAACATTGTAAACAACGGCAAGCCCAAGAGTGAAAAGGGGGAAGACAGACCTTAGCGGGGAGGGGGAGAGGATGGGGGTGAACTTTGTTCCCAAATAGGCACAGCAGGGCTTCGCTCTAAGAAAAAGCGTTGGGTTAAACCCCCAACAACCCTCAAAAGAGAAAAGTGGGGGTATAATTTCAATCAGGTTGGTATTGTACAAAAGGAAAGTAGGGTGTCAAAAAAAAAAAAAAAGTAGGTTGCAGGTAGAGACGAAAAATGTAAGCACCAAATGGCCTGGGGGGGAGGGGGGGGGAGTCTGTGTTTCAAAAAAAATACACAATAAGCAGAAGAGCGAATGGGAGCAGAAAGCGGTTCCACTAGGAGAGAACAAGCAGAAGCAAACTAGGTGATGAGGGGAAGCGATCCATAAAAGTGAGGCAGGTGCAAACTGTCATATATGTGGTCCGACGTAGATAAGGGGTGGGAAAGAGGGATGTAAAGGTGTTTATAAAATAATGCAATCACAGACAATGTGGGAGGTGCCATCACCATAGAGCCTTACAACAAAGAAAGACGTGAACGCAAAGGGAATAGTGTCAGAAGTGCTGAGTAGACGTCCATTCAAACACCGAAACTTTTTGGGGAATGACTATTTTCCTTGCTGCCGCGGGGAGACCAGAGAGACACAAACTAAAGTTTTCGAATTCAGGAAAGGGGAGGGAAAGAGCCTCGATCCCCTTTTTGGAAGGGGCAG
>Ga0179593_1338264_pt1 | contig 18848 bp, 18 predicted proteins | sample CZODoug2_1_08_16_FD_185931 | JGI IMG/M metagenome (GOLD analysis project Ga0179593, IMG submission 185931) | Vadose zone soil fungal communities from Angelo Coast Range Reserve, California, USA - CZODoug2_1_08_16fungal (PacBio error correction) | ecosystem: Environmental > Terrestrial > Soil >...
GTAAGGGCACGCAGGGCGGTCCAAAGGTCGAACCTGGTAGAAAAAGAAAAAAGAAGAGACGCCCAGAAGTTGTTTTGAGGCCGAAAGTGACCTAGAGAAAAGTCTTTGCTGCTAACGCGCCCTTCGAGGCAAAATGCAACAAAAGCTCTGCCGCCGAAACCTCCTGCGGGAACATATTTTTTTCGGGAGAATGCTGCTAGTGCCTGAGTGAAGGGAAGATGGAGGCTGGTCCGCCGGAACTCCGGCCGCAGAAAAAGGACGAGAGCCTAAGGGATGTCCTGGGAAAAAAGCCCGGCGAGGACGACGTCATCCGCCGCAACTACCCTTGTCTCCAAAAAGGAAAGTCCTGTCTGTTTGGGAAAATGACGGCCAAAGAGCCCTGGAAGTTTGGAAAAAAACCGGGGGGAGTTTGTCGTCCTTGGGGCCCAGAGGAAGGCGCGACATGGCTGAGAATGCGAGGGAAATGGAGACAACCTCGAAACCGGGGTTCTTCATCAGTCGGGTGGCGGAAGTGTTTGCGGTTGACTTACTTGAGAATTTATTGTTGAAGAATGGGGGGGGCGGGCACGGACACAGGACTCATCTCCCAAACTATAAAGGGGTGTTAATAGAGATGGGGATGTGTCTGGGCTTTTGGAAGCGGAGAAGAAGGTGGGGCTCTTCCTCGTGGGGTCTGACGAGGGTTTGGAAGTGCAGAAAAAGGAACGAACATCAAAAACTATTGGCCGGAATGACCGTGCGGCCGTCTCCCGGACTACTGTTTGAAGAGTTCTCGAGAGTACAAGTGTGACCCTGCCCTGCGGCTCTGAAAGGGGGGGGGCAGGTCTTCAAAAGCAAAAGAGCTGTGTGTCCGCCGTTTTGCACGTGCCTCAATCTGAGTAGCGGCCGTCGGGAAAGCCACGGTGGTCCGGGACTGGGCCCGTAAGAAATGGGATCGGCCCGGAGCGTTTTGAAGGCGGGTCGCAATGAATTTGGGGGGGTTTGGTGTTTGAGGTGTGGGTGGTGGTTGGGTGATTTGATGTTTTTATGTATGTTGATGTGTGGATGTGGTATGTTTGGATGGGGGGTAGGGGGAGGGTGGTTGTATTGGGTTTAGTGTGTTGGGTGTGGAAAATTATTTGGGGGGAATGGGGGGGGGGAAGGGGAAGGGGGAAGTTATTTTTGTGAGGGGGAGGGGGGGGTGGTTGTTGTTGGTGGTGGAGTGAAAAGGGTGATGGTGGTTGTGGTTAGGGGGGGTGGTTGTAAAATGAGGGGAAGGGGGAGGGGGGAGGTGGTTGGGGGGGGGGGGAAGAGGGGGGTAGGGGTATGGGATTAGGTGGAGTAAAGTGGTTGTGAGTGGGGTAGGGAGGGGGTGTGGGGGGTATAAAATAGAGAAGTGTTTAGTTTTGGGTCTGGAGGTGATTGGGGGTGGGTGGTGGGAGTGAATTCATGTGTTTGCGGGGGGAGGTGGAGGGGGGGCGGGGGGAAAGAGAGGTTGGGGTAGGGAGTTGGGGGTTGTGCCGAGGAATACCCGGTCAGAAATAACCTTTTAACCACGTATACAAGCGGGCATTAGGGAGAGGGGAGGTTTGAAACTACTAGGAGTGGAAAGACGGAGTACGGCATGTCGGGTGAGTTCTTTTCCCCTTTGACTTGGGGAGTAAGCGGTTGGGGGGGCGGAAACTGGAAAAAAAGTTAAAAGAAGTCTTGGGCACTCATTAACTGGGCAAGAAAAGGTTATGACGTAAAAGTGCCGGGGAAACCTCATATTCGTTTTCGGTTAGTCGTGGTCGCCAGCAACAAAGAAAAAGGCCCGCCGGAAAAAAAGTCTGAACCGAAAAGCAAGTTCCACTCAGTGACAGCATCCAGGTCCAGCTATCGGAGATAGTCCAGCCCAGCGAGGGCAGGTCGACGACCTAGGAGAGGGGTCGTGCAATAGGAAATTTGGTCGAAATGAATCAGGTTCCCATCCGAACTTTCGAGCAAGCACAAAAGAGTAAGGGTGGCAAAGACCGGCATCGTGTACTCTTCCAAAGAGGGAAAAAAAAAAGCGATGTCAAAATCAGCGAAAAAAAAAAAAGCCGGATGGAAAAAAAGAAAAGACTTCGGGACACTAGCGTGGTAGGGGTTTAAGAGAAACCCATACTCTGTCTTTCGTTGTGACCAGCAGGGGTCGCCATCAAAGGAGAGACATGAGAAAAACCTCTCTAAGACAAGAGCGGGGAAAGTACCAGGCTCCTCGAAGAAAGTGCGTCCGTTATTATTGTCGCCTGGGTGGGAGCCGACGTTTAGGACCTCGGCAAATAAAATCCTCAACAAGATCAAAAAAATGGCGGGAAAACGTACAGGAGTCGACAAGGCTGAAAAATTGGGGAAAAAATCAGGGAACGTGTATTCTCGTCAACGATCCCCGAAACAAAGTGTGGTGTTTTGGTGTTCCGAAAAGCAACAAGCGTCTGGAACGGGGATGGGAAAGGCACCATCAGAGGCGAACGAAGGTGGATAAGAAACACAGAAACCTGGCGGGGGGGCTGGGGGAAATCTTGCGGTTTGAAAGGCGTCAGTGAGTCTGGGGGGAAATAGAGAAGCGTACAAAAAGAGCGGGAACTACTGGTAGGTCCGCCTTGTACGACAGGCACCGTGTCGTGCGGCGTCTCAAGGGGAGCGGACGGGGAGAACGAGGGGAAAAGATATGCACGGTCATACGAAGGAAAAAGTGGAAACATGGGGACGCCTTCGTCCGTCCGAAAACTGTGCGGAAGAATTGTCGCAACCACCGCAGGAAAGAACTGAGGGGAAAAAGAAAGTAGCATGGGATGGGCAAAGAGGGAAAGGATTGGACGCTTCGGACCTAACCACCAAAGGAAAAAGCAGCCCCCTATACTCCTTCGGCGGAGGACGAAAGCGGGCAGCGGGCATGGTCGGAAACGCAAAAGAAAGAGGTAAAGAAATACATTGGGTTTTGGGGAGTGGTGCTCGAATGTGCCACTGTCAGAGGCTGTGAAACAAGCGACTTTGGGTAGCCGCGGGAAGGCGCAGGTGAAGTAGGTAGAGAGGGGGGAAAAAAGGGGAGAAGGTGTCGTGAAAAGGCAAAGGACGGAAACTACTGGAGGGGGGACCTGACCGTGCCGTATCTCAGAGGTGGTCGTCCATACAGGGAAACCCAGGTCGAGGGGAAAAAAAAAGTGTTGTCTAATGGAGTCGCGGTGTCCGAAAGCAAGGTCGCCTTAGGCAGGTAGGGGGAAGGTGGCACGGAAGCCTCCAGAGCATGTCGAGGAGGGGGCCTGTGCCGAGGACAACTATCGGGTTGTCAAACGAGTGGACCAGGGAAGGAAAAGAGGTTGCGAGCAAGGAACGAATGCCACGACGTTAGGCAAGTCAGCGATGGGGCAGGAGAGGGGGGGAAGGAAGGTCCGAGGAGCGAGTTGGGAGAAGGGGCCGACTATGTTGGCGACTCGTCATGAAAATCAGAGAGGAGAAAAAAGGGGGAGATCAGAGCCGGAGGGGCGGAAGTGTCCAAAGAAAGGGAGCAACAAAAAAAAAAAACCGGGAAAAAAAAAGAGGTCCAACCGGAGAGCCAGCAGCCCAAAAAAGGGGAAGGGGGGCCGTGATAATTACGGAGGTGGCGAAGAGCGGGGGAAAATTGGAGATAAAGCAACGAGAGAGAAAAAAATCAACACAATACGGGGGGAAAAAGAGAGATATGAAGTCTGAAAAAAGATCGAAGAAAGCCAACTGAAAAATGACAAAAATACCGGGGGGGAAACCACAGGTCCATTACCGGGTCGTGGGTGGAGGGAAGGATCCAACCCCAAAAAAAAATGGCGGGAGACAAAAATAGGGTTTGGGGTGAAAGGGGTTCCTGGAAAAAGAGAACTCAAAAGGGGGGGAGGTCTGCAAGAGGAGCTTGAAAGGTGAACACCCAACAGACGTACGGTTCGACAACTTCGTACACCTCAAAAAAGGAAAAGGCAGAATAGGGAAGAAGTTAAGGATAAAAAGGGAGATGGAAGAGCCAACAGCAAAGCAGAAACGGTAGACGCGAAACAGGAGAAAGGGCTTGGGCCTCGAGCTCTGGATGGACTCGGCCAAGGCCAACCAGCCCAAAAAAAAGGAGAGGGGCGAATCAAGGTGGACACGAAGGGAAAAACCGGATACAAGCTGGAAAAGAAAGGGAAGGGGGGTCCGCCGATTCACATGCTGGTGCGAGAGAACGAACGGGGCGTCTCAGGCACCCTAAGTAGAGTACCTACTTCCCGTCGGGGGGAATCGAAAAGAAAGGACCCTCTCTAACTGGCAGACGGACGTCGAAGGAAGGGAATACACACCAACGTCTTCGGTTACAAAGAGTCAAGAAAAGGCAAGCATAGGGGCACCTTTACTTTACCTATAGAGGCTCTGGAGAAAAGAAAAGGGGGAAAAAAAGAAAAAAAAAAAAAAAGGATCTATACAACGAGGAGGGCGCGGAGGGACCGGGAGTTTGTGTGCCCGTTGGAGTACCGCTTAAAATATGGTGTTCCACCAGGGGGAGGTCAATCGGAGGTTTTGACACGCAATTGGACGGAGGTGTTGAAAGAGGAAAGAAAAAAAAAAGCTCGGCGCGGGAAATAAAGGAGCCCAGAAAGGTTCGGGCAGGAGACGGTGGAGGGAGGGGAAGTGCGGTTAAAGAGCTCGTCAATCTCAGTGCGCCCTGGGCTGACTACGAGGGTGAGTCCAGAAACTGGGCTTAGGGACCGGACCTGACCAAGAAGGTTTTCTCCGGCGGCCGGAAGGAAGAGGAAGGCAGCTTAGAAGGATTAAGCAGGGATTTTGACCCCCATACCAAACGGGACGCGTGTTTTTCAGACGGGGGGCTTTCAGGGGCCGAAGCCTCCAGAGCATTGGTGTTCCCTGGCATTGCATCCTAGGACCGAAGGAGAGGGGGTGGAGATAAGCAAGAGTCAAGGCCAGAGAACTTGTCCGACACAAAAGAGAAAAAGTTGCTCCATTCTTCTGGAGCCAGAGTACACATGATAGGGAGGAAGACGGGGGGGGGGGGGTGTGAAATGCGTCACTCAGCGAAGGGAAAAGGAAAAAGTCTATGCCCGAAGACGAACGTCACTGCGGACCTTTCCCGGTGAGAACGCGCAGCACCGAAGGAAATTGATTGACCGCGTGGGTGAGGGAATCGGATGGATAAGGCCCGACTAGCCTGGAGGGAAAAAGAAACAGCTTCTTTTCTACTAAAAGTGGGGAGGGGAGGGAATGGGCCTGTGCGTGAGCGGCGGGCCGTGGCAAAAAATCGGTGGCACATCTGCTGGAGTGAGGTGCAGGAGTCGTCCATCCACTTCCTAGAGGCCCGGGTGAAACCGGGCAGGAAAAACGGAAAAAGACACGGGAGAAAGTAGAACCTTGCTAGCTGTCCAAGCCGTCACTGAAAATGAGAGGGCATTGACCTCAAGGTTTACTCAAGAGGCAGCAGCTGGAACCAGGTGAAGTGCGTGGAAGGGGTGAAGGGAACCGGGGGTTACGATGCGAGCCGGGGGAAAAACTTCCGCCCGGTGCGTGTGCTCAGAGAAAAGTATCATGAAGAACTTGAAAGGAGCTGTTCGGCCTGTACGGAAGCATCAGGGTATGGCATGATCGAAAGAAAGTGAGGTGGCATCGAAACGGGGGAAAGGGCGCCAAATTCTTCTCCCTGTTCCTGAAGGGGTGGTGGGGGGGTTCATCTCAACACGGTTTGGGGTTGGAGTCCCGACTCAGTTCCAACGCGACCGAAAAAGAAAAAAACCCCCGGGGCCAAACTTTCTCTCAAGGGGACCAAAAATCCTCCCTGCTACTGCGGGGGGTGCTAACCTGGAAACGAGGGGTCTCGGAACACTTAGGAGGCCAGGGAGAGTAACCACGCCTCTTCCAAAAAATTGCCGTGAGGGCAAGGATTCCTAGGCCAGGTAAAACGTGACCGCAGGATCTTATGTTACTGAAGATCCGCCTCACCAAACTGGAGAAAAATGCATCGAGGCGGGGATGCTAAAGTGGCGCCCAATTCGGGGGTAAAACCCTCTTCAATCGGTGTTAGAGCCCCACTTCTAACAACGAACCTTGGGATCAAAAAAGGAATCCCAAGAGTTCTCCGTGTGTGCAGTCGCCTGCACAGGTTTGGGCGGAAGTAGTGGACGATGACTCTAAAAAAGAAACTGCTCAACCGGCTCGAAAAAAATAACCGGATGAGGAGGAGAATACATTTGGCTGGCGTGCATCAATCAGCAGGGAGAGATTAACAATAGGACACGAAGAAGACTACATGAAATCTCGTCACACCGTGAGAGATGGCGTGCGGGAGAAACGACGGGGGGGGTGCAGAGAGAAGGCGATCAGCATAGGGTGTTTACCTCCCCGGGAAGAAGGGGGGACGGGGCGGTCAGCACGAAGAGGACGCTGTCGGGGCGCGCCATAGAAAGTCGTGAGCTAAGTCGGAGCCGTCAGGCTCGTCACAGGAAAACTCAGGGGGGGACGACTTGGACCGGGGGTTTGGTCGGGGGGGGGGGGGTTCCGTTCAGCCGAAGGCTAGGAAAAAGCCCTCGCGGACGAACCGCAAACCGGGCTGACCTTCCGGACTTGATCAGCAGTACGGATGGGGATGGGAGGTCTATAGGCGAGGCGCTCGAGTCGGGGGAAGAGTGTGAATTGGCATACCCACCCTACGACGAGGAAGAAACGTTGGGGTGCGCGCTACAGAAAGGAGTCCTTGGGCAACTGGCGACACCAGGGGGCGCGAACCCGGTTAGTGTTCCTGGAATAAAGCATTCCAAGTCGGTGATGCAGTCCGAGCTTCTCCTCCAAACGGGCCGGGGGGAAGGAAGTAACACAGCCGCACCGGCCAGCAAAAAGGAAAAGCGCTTGCCAGCAAGTAATTACCTCAGAAAGGGAACGGGATCAAGGATGAAGAGCTCGAGAAAAATTCTGTCAATCGGAAAGAGTGTTTTGTTTGTGGGGGTGGGAATCCAGGGCCCCGTAACAGCAAACCATCGGGATGACGGGACAAAAAAGTTGCGGTGAATGGGGAGGGACGTACACGGGCGACTTCAACATCGCACCCTGCGCTGGGGAAACTGGGCGCCGGACCTGAAGAAAAAAAAACCAAAAAAGGGGGAACTCTGGCGCACTGCATACGTTCGGGGGGGCTCACAACAGCGGGAGTACTCATGCCGGGTGTTCGCAAAGCCGCAGACTGAGGGTGGGGGTAGCGGGGCAAGTACCAAGGCTCCAGAAAAGAAAGGGAGAAAGGAGGCGTGCAAGTAGAACGGAGAATGAATGGGAGGGGGAGCGTTCCCTTGGCCAGAGACAGATGACTTCTAGACCGCGGTGAAACAAACACATTCATCAAGGTCAAGGTCATGACGTCTGAAGAGGACTGTGTGAGAAAAAGGGGGTCTGGGAGACCTGTGGGGTGGTCTAACAGAAACTAAGGACCGTACGGTTCGAACGCTGGCTAGCCCAAGGTGGTTCCACACGGAGCGGTATTGGCAGCGAAAAAGAGAGGAGGCGAGGGCGGGGACAGCCGCTGCAAGGAAAACCGTGGAGGTGGGGCGCTGGGGGTCAACCTGCCGGGCAGGGCAAAATTACAAGCTGGGCGGGATGTCGAAAGATATAAATTTGGGGGATACGGACTTTGCCGAAAGGAAGGGGGTTCCGGATGCAAGGCGCGACGGTGCCCGCGGGCCGGATTGACTCGTGGTCCAACGAAAGGAAGGGGGAGAAAATGGATACAAGGTGCCAACCGTGCCCGGAGGGAGGGGCAGATTCTACTTGCCGGTCGAGCCGAGCGAAGAAGGGGTGTCCGAAGACAGGTGCAACAACTAAGAAGTTGGTCCAAACATGGGTGACAAGGGGCCGAAGGGCTGGGAAAGAGAAAACCACCAAAAAGACACCCAGCAGAGGAAGAAGAAAGGCGAAGGAGGCGGAACGTTTCCTGCTTGGAAGGTGCTGGTGTCCCGCACCAGCAACTAAAGAGGGACTATACGTGAAAACACATAATAAGCACGGGCGGGGCACTTGGAAAAAAATGGGTTGGAAAGGGATTCAAGGGGGGCGTCGTCCCGTTTAAAAAGCGACAGTTAGGGATTGGCGGAGGAAACAGACTGCCGGAGGTTTTAAAGGACGGCGTGGGGGAAGGGTACCAAACCCGGAAGGGAAGGGGGGGAAAGAGTATTGGGTGGTAAAAATCCGGCGAAAAGAGATACCGGGGAGGATGTGAACTACGGTCTCGGTCTGAGAGAGTTGTCCACCTTGAAGTCGTCAGGGGGTGCGGCTGACAGGTGGGCCGATCGCCTCGAACCAACTCGGGCGGATGGCAAGAATAAGGGGATAGGATCGCTTGCGAAAGCTGGAGAGAGTGGTGGCGATGGCCATCAATCGAGCGCTTGTCTCGTCCGACGGGGAGGGAAATCAAAAGGATGTATGCCGGGGAGGCGTGTCTGGTCGAGTGTTCGTAAGGGTAATTACACGGAATTGTGTAGGATAGGAAGAAAGAAAATCGGACGAAGCATAAAGGGAAGGTCGGCTACCGGGGCGGGCAGTTGTCACCGACCGCGGAAGACACGCCGGTCACCACCTCAAGTATAGTCTCACCAGGAATGGTGTAGATTTAAACAGGAAAAAAAAACACCAAGAGAGAACTTGTGGGCCGCCAGCCGCTCGCAGCTGGGGAGAGGGGGAGGTGGTACCGCACTTGTGAAATCAAGAATCTGACAACAACGGAGTGGAGGACAGAAGGGAGGGCTGAAGTCCGGGCGGAAAACACTTCGGAAGCCTTTGCGAAGGCAAAAATGCCTGCTAGAGGACCAATAACCTTGCGGGGTGGGACTGCCTGGCATCAGGGCTCCTTATGGGAGGGATCTATCGGCTGTTGGAGAGGGCGGTGCCACACAGCTGGGGGGACTTCAAGGGCATGTGCTAAAGCGTGTAATTATTGGGCTGCCAGGCGGAGACCGGGGATGGGGGTGGAGCATTACTGAAAGATCGAACACAAATAATAGAGGGCCAGGTATCAGAAAAAGAGTGACTCGTTCGTAAATACCCTGAAACAAAGCAAGCACCGGCACCAATCAAAGGCTACCGCGTCGTAAGGAAGGGAGTGCTAGGGGGGCTTACCTACCAAAACGCCGCAAGGAAGGAAAGGAAAAAGGAGTAACTGTGCCGGGCTCAGGCCGTAGTGGGAAAACTCGAGGCTCTGGAGGGCGGATCGGCCACCTGCAAACCGAAACTGTCGTGGGCGAAAACTGCAAGGGGAAACTCATCCAACGGAGACCGGGCTGTAAAGAAAAAAAGGGGGGAAGTGTTTCCGAGACTACCCAAGGGATTCGTCGAGATGAGGATTGGGAATGTCTGTACCAGGTCACAGAAGCGCGTGGGGAAAAGTCGGCAGGCAGGGCCTCCGTACATATCGGGAAGCACACAGGGGAAGTGCTTACCCTTTCGTCCAGGGACTCCGCGGATGATGACAGCTTTCCCGAAGCGGCACAAGTGGTTAACTGCGGTAAAAGACTGGAGTTGGCGGGGAAACCAAAAAACCAGCGGAAAAAGAGGGGTGGGCACTCGCCGAGGAGTATTCGTGATCAAGATGGGAGAGGGGGTTTGCTTCGGTGGGTTTGGTGAACTGGCAGAAAAGAAACCTTTACAAACATTCGGGCAGAAAGTGGGGGGAAAAGAGTGGTAGGGGGGGGGGGACGGCGACACATCTGCGCAGATCACAGGGACCGGGCAATTAGGGAAGTGACCGCCGAGGGAAGGGGGTCATAAAGCGGGGGACGTCGGCTATGAGGGGGGAACAAATCCGAGTCTCCTGCCTCTGAAAGCCGCCCTTCTGGCCAAACTTTACCGGAAATGCGGTGGTGGAGGAAAGTACCTGTGAAGTGCACCGTAATAATTGGGAGAAAGATCTACCTGGGCCCGCGCTTTGCGTGATCTTAGGGATGCCTTACCTGAAATGTGGGATCCATCTACTCCAAAAAGGTGGCGGGGTCCTAAGTGGAGTTAGCGTCTCTCTCTGTGAGAACTGAAAGCACTTTCATATGCACGCGAGTACGGTACTGGGAAAGCGTCGAAACTGTCGATACACCGATTGAGATGATCGACAAATAGGGCGACCACATTTGAACCTATCGGAGGCAGCTGACTACTTGAAAAAATTACTACTGCTTTTTTGTGGGAGATCTGTTTCAGGCGAGGCCGGAGGGTTCGGCAAGCGGCGGACGTGGCGGATAAGTGGGGTCTAATCTCTAAAAACCATGGCTTGAACTCCCTTCCCGGAGAAAGGAGGACGGGAAGCGTGGCAGTGTTTATCGGGGGGGGGGGCGTCAAAACCGAGGAATAAAGACTGGACAACGCCGAAGAGTCCCTCGTGGGGGGTTGTGAACAAAAACGAACCACAGATGTCAGCGGAAGGGAGGGAAGCCGAGCTGAGGAAGGGTCCTTACGTTCCTATCTTTGGGGGGTGGTCCGGTCGATTAGATCAAAAGAAAAAGTGAAAAAGGGGGAAAGTTGGCCGGAAGGGGAAAAGAAACGGCTGAGGGTCCGTTCACCGGGAGGAAAAAAAAAGGCTGACTAAGGAGCCGTAACCTCCTGTCAAGTAAAGGACTTCAGCGCAGGGCGGGACGCCACCGGCAGGGAAAAGGGGGATTGTCATTCGCGCTCTGGTGCTGGCCGGAAGAAGAGACGGGGAGCCCAGGACCGCCCGACTTGGGGCGGACGTTTCATGAGACAAGCAACCGATATCTTGACCCTTGAGGGGTGATAAGGGGACTTGACCGGGGGAGGGACCAGCTCTAAAAGCATTGTCGCAAAAAAACTGTCATCTCCAACCGCAAAAAAACGCTCCCATAGGTGGTTGTAGCCGATTGCCACGCGGACCGACTCTTTCACCGGTAACGAGAACGCAAAAAATGCCTCTCGCTGCCACAAGGGACGGGAAGGCATCTGGTGTTTTAGGGAGAAATGGGGGGTCTTCTATGTGGCGGGGCCGGTGACTTTCGGTCACCGGAACCGCGTCCACCCGGAGAGCCGGGAAAGGATACCGGCCTTCGACCCTACGCGGGGCCAAGCTAAAACGGAAAGAAGACCCTGTCGACCCGACAGCACGCTTATCAAGCGCTCCGCCTGCCGGAGGAAACGAGGGTACACCCGCATTCCTAAAAGTGTCGCCATGTCCCAATCCCGACAAAGCGCTGTAGCCGGCCGGGACCCAATGTGAGAGCAAAGTGCGGCGAACGGTGTCAGAGGAGGGGAAAGAAGGAAGGAGCCTTCAGACTTCTTGCACGCCCCAATGATGTCTCTCGCCAACACGGGAAGAGTAGAGTATAAGGTGAGTGGCCGCATGCTCTCCGTAATAAGTCATCTGCGACATGCCACCGAAAGTCAGAAAAAACAGCAAGAGAGTCTGCAGCCCAAACTCGCGGGGGGAGGAGGGGAGGGAGGAGGGAAAACCGCAGGTGCCCCGAAGTGCAGGGAATGCTTTTCTGGGTCTGTAAGCTTGTCAGGAGTGGCGCCGGGAGTCAAAAAGCTAGCGGAGAAGAGGGGAACGGATATATTACGTCCGGCACGCAAAGGGTGGGACAGGATGGTGTCTCTGCGGCTCCGAAAGCTTCAGCAGAGAGAGAAAAAAGAGTCCCTCACCCATAGTGACCCGAGCTCTCTTGGGTAGTTGGGCGCGATCTCCGAAAGGCCGGAGGGGAAGAAATAAACATAATGGGGGTGGGGGGGGGGGGGGGGGCGGTTTGAGAAGACACCAGTTCGGATGGGTAACGGCCCTAGGTCCCTGGAACCACAAACAACTGTACGAAATATTCAAAAGACGAACCGCGTTGACGATGGGAGGAAGAGGCAAGCGGCCCACGGCCCGGCAAGGGCGCCCGGCCGGGTCACAGCCGCTGGAGTATGGGCCATTGCAAACCAAGGGTAAAAGGAGTCAAGGATCCATCACCGATGTGTGGACGTCCGACTAGCCTGTCGTAGGTAGAGAACCGGTAGGTCCCGACTGCCGGGGAGGGAGCGTGAAAGGGGACCTCAAAGTGGCAACAACGGGCAAAAAGGGGAGAGGAGCGCAGGACCGGGTATTGCTTGGGAAAATGTGGCATGGACGAGTCCTTTCACGAGTCATCGGACCAAGCGGGACTGCTGTCTCTCATCAGAAAGCCCTTTGCAGGCCTACTGTAGGGGAGGGATGACATAAGGCATGTGCACACCATGCCAGTTTAAAGGGGGAGGTACTGGAACGCTGGTCCGCGAGGGAGGAGAGATTTCCGTCTCAAGGAGCTATTAATGGTAAAATTGATCGAAGGGGGGGATGTAGAGGCTATTGCGTGGGCCGTAACTTGTCGGGGGGGGGGAACAGTCGTTGTCACCGAGGTGAACACCACCCGCCAGCGTTCGGTTGAGAGGGGAGGGATAGCGAAAGGGAGGGGCGCCCAGTGGTCGGAAAAGAACACAGAAAGTAATGTTCGCCAGAGATCAAAAGACTCAGCTCGAATTGTGGGGGCCTGCGGCCCAGCCGGATTGAGAGGGGCGGACAAGGGAGGAAGGAACTCGGTGAGTTTGGGGGGTCGCTGGGGGAAACAGTTTTCGTGGCTTGGGAAAGGCGATTAAAGCGGGGAAGGGGGAATGACAGGGGATACTCCGGACAAGTGGGAAAGGAAAAGAAGGAAAGAGCGCCTCCTTGCATGCACGGTTATAACCGGGAGGAACAAGGTCGCCGTGTCTTTCGGCCGTATCCTCATCGAAAGTCATTGTCCGCTAGCAGGAACACCCCGCCCTGGTAGGATGGAGAGACAGTTCCCGTGTAATCGACCGAGCGCATTTTTTCAAGGAAAACACCCTTAACGGCGTGGGAGGTAAAAATCGCAGAGGGACAGGGTGGAAAAGAGGAATAGGATTGACCGACTATGGGATTGCAGGCCCAAACTGATCCTACATCTCCTCTGCGGAGGAGGGAGTCTCTTTCCTAGTTGATGGGGGTAAACGCACTCATCATGACAGGAATTAGCGGGGACACCTATGCCCTACCCAGGGGAGGACAGAGGTCCACGTAAGGACAGTTGTACCAGACAAAGGGGAAAGACGGCAGGGTTGGGAATGGTTATAGATTGCGGGGGGACACCGACGGGCCGAGGGCCTCGAGAAGGGGTGCCGAGACACCGCGTAGATAGGAAGGGGGGGACGCTGGTGTCCCATCCGGCGAACAGGGAATAATGGAGAAGTCTTAACCATCAAGTCAGGAAGGTCTGGTCGCGCGTTGGAAAAAAGTTCAGATTATCAGATTGTGGTATGTAAGGGAGCGCCTCAGAGCCTCGATGGTTCAGGATGAGAGGAACTGGAGGCAGAGGATCGGCAAGGAGGTGTCGAACTTTCCGTCCAGGAGTGTGCGGAAGAAGTGGCATCGAACGGTTGGCCGCCTGGGAGTATGCAAAGAAAAATAGTTAGAGTCAGGGTGCCGGGTGCGAGGAATGTGGGCTCAAGAAAGACAGTAGGGGTGTGGGGGTTCTGCGGTCAGGAATCGCCAGAGAGGGTGGGAGACAAAGGGGGAGGCCACGAACTCTCTTTTTAAGCAGCAAATGGAGCACCACACCGGTCTGACCCGCCCCAGAAGGCCAGAATGGGGGAGAAGTTTGCACCCGGCAGCAAAACAAGTGCCAGGAAAAGGAAAAGAAGGGGCGAAAAGGTCACGGGTGGACTTGTTAAGATAAAGAAATCATACGAGATTCAACACACAACGAGGGGAGATATCGAGGGCTTCTCTGAGGTTGCAAACAATACTCCTTTTCGACAAAACTGCGAGCGGTGACGGGTGAATACGAGAAAGAGGGGTTGGGGCTCCGCGACGGGCATGGGTCGAGGGGCGGGGTACTCGGCGTGCGACCGTTGGTGGTGAGAAAAGGGGGCAATGCTGGACACTCGCGAGAAGGAAGATGGCCGAGGTCTCCGATGCGGAAGCTCCGCCACCAAAAAGGGGGGCTAAAAAGGAATTCTTCGATCGAGCTGGCGCCGGGAAACAACTCGAACGGGGCTAAAGCAGGAGGGGAAAATTCGGAGTAGAGGTCGCTGGAAAAAATTAATCGAAGGCTCACCCATGAGCCGGGACGGCCGCTGAACGAAACGGGAGAGAAGGGGGGCCATGTTCAGCAAGTCGGGGAAGGCGCTGGGATGAGAGCGGCCACACAATCCTTCCCCCTATCCACCCTGCGACCACAGGATCAAAAGGGAAAATAAAGTGGCTCTAAGGGGGGGAGTCCCCAGGAACACACTGTGCTCGGCGCTCCGAAGGAAACGTGCCGCTACCGAGCCCTACAGTAGCCGTCCTCGCCTCCTGTACTCTATAACGGGAACCCACTGAAAGGGAAAGGGAACTGCGAATTGACTAAATAAGGGAAGGGGGGGAAGCTGCCCGATCCAAAAACTCTCACGCCAACAAGCAATAACAAAAACAAGTTACGAGTAAGGTAAAGAATGAGCCAAACAACGAAAAGGAAAAAAAAAAAAAGGCCCGCCTCCGATTACGAAAAGGAGACACTGACAGGCGACGAGGGGTTAAAGGGAGAAAACAGGGTAAAACCTGTTCGGTGGCCGTAAAGAAAAGGGGGTGGATTGACACGCAGTCGGACGCTTCTCAACGGGGTCGGTTAAACACCCTAACACGGAGGGGAACTCGTCCTGCGGGTGAGGAAAGGAAGAACAGGGAGGCAGCTCCTGTGAGAGCAAAGCAGACGGAGGCGACACCCCCCCGGCCGCAAACGCCGCACCAAAAAGTCTTACGGGACGAAAGCAAGGGGGGGGCTACCCGTGGACTGGGGGGGACGAGCCGAGCAAGTCCCCCTCTCCCCTCTCAAGGGAAGGCTTGTCAATCCACTGCATCAGAACCCTCTACGCTGATAAAAGGAAAGGACTGCATGCGGGCGAAAAAACCGGAACCCCCCGGTTAGGTCCTGAGTGCGGACCAAATTTGTGAGGTCGGCAGAAGACTGACAGGAGGTGAAACTGGACAAGAATCTCAGGCGGAACCAAACAAGGAAGGGGAAGGGGAGGGAGGAGAGAAGATGGAGGCTACGTTGCAAAACAAAGAACTGGACAGCAAAAAACATCCACTCCTCGGAGACCGTGTCGGCTGCGATGAACCGGTCGAATAAGCAGAGTGGGGTGGTGGGGGTCCGGAGGGCAAGGTTGCCACACCGAAAACTGCTCCAAGTCGACATTCGAGAAGGACAGAAATCACAACTAAAAAAAAAGCCCTAGCCGCAAAAACGCCATTCCCCCCAGAAAGCCGAGCTTGCTAGGGGGGGAGAAGGCGGAAGGCGGAGAAAGGGCAGGGAAAAAGGCATCTCGAGTACTCTACATGGGGTGGGGAAATCACGGGGCGACCACAGAAGGTACACTGAAGAAGGGCGTTCGGGGTACCAAGCCCGGGTGCAAGTGAAAAAAGGAAGAAAAAATATGTCCTCGAACAAAGAGGGGGGCAACAACAAACGGAAGATGCCGTGCCTGAGAAATCCCGGCCACTTGGGAAGGCGAATCACTTTGTGCCGCGATGCACACCTTCAGAGGCAGTTTCACAAGGGGAGACAAAAGTGAGAACATACCACGCCCTCGCTACAGGAGGGAGAGGGAAAGGAAGCGGCAAGTACCCGCCTGAGCACATGGTTAGGAAGCGAGTGAACACAGAGGGGAAGGGGTCATCTGCTAATGGAGAAGAAGCTGCAAAGGCGCCCTTCCGGAAAAGGATAGATGCACTTAGAAGGTCAGCTAAGCTACCTAACGGGGGGCACCGGTGTGTGGGCCTCAACGCGAGGAAAAAGAAAAATTAATAACGCACAGCGGCGGAAAATGGGAGAAGCTGGGAGCTCCAACTCAACGCGCACAAAAGAATGGTGTAACCAGAGACAGAGATAGAATTGCCACCGAAGCACGCGCAACCCGCTCGGGGGGCCTGCCCGAATTATCTTGGAACGGGTTATTCTTCGCCGCGGGGCAGGACAAAGGGAGGTACTGCCGCGCTGACCAAAGGGAAGGATCCTCTGCACTTACACAGCGACCAAGGAAAGAATCACGACTGCCAAAATCAGAATTAAACGACTACATCACGCCTGACTTGAATCGCCCCAAGCGGCCGTCAACGGGGAAAACAAGAGTATAGTTGCCGAAACGCAGAGAAGAACCAAAGAGAGGGGAGCCGTGCCTCCGCAGTATTTCTGGCCCCTTGTCGCCTCGGTCGAAAGCAGGAGGGGAAAGGTAGGGCGTCCTGCCAACTGCGGAAAAAAAAAAGATCCATCTCCAAACAACGATAATAAAAGATGACGAGAGGGCTTTCCCGAGATGGCTATTAGCCTTCTTCGCACGATACTAAAAGGGAAGGAGAGTGCACGGGTAACGCTCACATCTCTGCGTACCGGGGATAACAATCGCGGGGAAGAGGGCTGACAAGATGAGTGTCAACAGTCGGAAAGGCATGACGTCGTAGCAAGAATCGTGGCGGGAAAAAAGGGGGGTCCGTACGGCTTCTGCGTGATTCCGTAGGAAAAGCCGTGGCCGGAGCAACTTCAGGAAACGGATCAGCAAGCTTGTGGGACGGGGGCGGGAAGGAGGAAGACTAATGAGGCCGCCTCGGAAGGGAAGGAGAGGACCCCGAACAAAAAAGACGACACCCGAAGGTCGAGCCGCGGGTGGAGGGAGGGAAAGTAGGCGCGGAAGGCGAAAGTGTCTTTTGAATAGAAAAACTGGAGGGTCCCACTGAGGGCGCTCCACAGTCTAATACTTGGGGGACGACTCTTGGCCGCCTAACAGATACCAGGTAAAAGTACCGCCCCAATCAGGGGTCCGTTTCGGGTGGGATAGGTGGCGCCCCACCCCCCAGAGGGAACCCCCCGGGGGAAAGGAAGGGGGCGCCGCCGCAAAAGCTGCGAAGCCGGTCCAGAAACACAAAAAAGAAGCTGGATGTCAATCGCCCGTGTCCATCGGCAAAGGCTCCTGGAAGGTTTCATGAGAACCACCCTGCGTGCTGCATGTCCGACAACAACCGGGGCGAGGGGCGCAGGAAAAAATCGCAGAATGGTTCGACCCGTGACGGCCGACCCTCAACCGGGCTTCGGAGGGAACACGCTGTCTCTAACATTTTGAAGTGGATGAGAAACTCCCGACCTGCCACCGAGAGAAAAAGGGCGAGGACCGGGTGAGCAGAAGTCAGAAGTCAAAACCCCGAACCCGGGGCACAAACGCGAGAGGAAGGAAAGCGGCTGCGTGACGCTGAATCCCAAACACGAACGGGTTATAATAGAGTAAACGGGAAAACGCCACTCGCCTCAGAAGAGAAACAGCTTGAGCGAACCCGCGTAAAGGTCGTAACCGCGTCGAAGGAAGAAGCCGTCGCGAACGCCGGTGGAAAAGAGTCAGGGCGGGCCACAAAAAAGCAAAGGAAGGACAGGACGGCAAGCTGGCGAAGGCCGCACACAAAGCTGAGGGCGCCGTGGTGTCGTGCCCAGGATCCAGCCGGAGCAAAGGCACCCGTCGCGAGACGCGCTCATCTACAAATGAAAAGAGAGGGAACGGACACGGCACAAAGAGAGGGGGAAGTGCTCGGCAGAACGCCGACAAAGACCAGCCCGTTCCTCTCGGGGACCCACAAATGTTTCCACATGGGCGGAACGGGTACAACAGGTAACCAAACCGGAAAAAGGGGGGCGAGCCGCGTGCACATACGGACCAAGGGGAGGGAAGGACCGACGACAGCAACAAAAGAAATGACGTACCCGGGATCCGGGAGGGAGAAACAAATGGGCCGGGAAGGGGGGGGGAAGGAGCAATCGGACTCACTGTGCACCAGCTAGCCGAACAAGCAGGGGAACCGCCTACTGCGGTGAGCAACGTGACAGGTAAAGAAAGGAAGCATATTTGACGTAGACAACCGGCATAGGGAAAGTGGAGGGGAAACCACGCGGCTTCAAGACTAAAAAAAACCATGTGTACAGGGCGGGCAAGGAGAAAGCGAAATACCAATTCCAAAAGTTCCACAGAGAAAAAAATTAATAAGGGAGAAGACATCTCCTCGCTGATGACCATTGGAAGAAAAAAACGCGGTAGGTGTACCGCACACCAGAAGGTACTCTTAAAGGGTGAAAAACAACGAATGCTAAACTTGCTTAATTCTGGGCACGAATGAAAGGTGTAAGACTGGCAGTGTCAGTGAAAGAAGGTCACAGGGGGGGAGGAGCAGGAGTATAAACAAATAAATGGAAAACCGAAATCGGACGGTGGAGCGAATTGGGTGCCTTGGTCAAATTGTAAGGGGGAATGAGAAGTACAGGTGTGGAAAGGGGAAAACCGGAAACGGAGACAATTTCGAAAGTACCAAAAAGGGGAAGAACGTGAGAAAGCGTTTCCACCTTGGGACAGTATAAGGACGGGAGGCATTGGCTCGAACCAAATGATCGGAAGGGAGAGGCCGCGCTGCCAGGTGCGCCTCTGCGGACGGCGGCGCTAATCATTAGATCCTCTTCAGCGACTTGCAAGACGGGGCGTAGGTCCAAATTTATAAGGAGAGGTGGACGGAATAAATGGAGTCGACGAAGTATGAAAAAAGGTGGGTGTTAGAGATAGGACAGAAAAAAGAAAATCTAAGGATCTCCGAGGAACGCAGTCCTCCGGGGGGGGGGAAGAAGGCCCTTGAGAAAAACAGACGTTCGTGCGCCACAGAACGTAAAACCCAGAGAGGATACCAGAAAAACCGGCCGTGAGAATGGCACCACAAGGGGCGGGGGGAAATTGGTGAAGGCAACCACGTCAAAATCGAAAAAGATTTGGGTCAAAGAAAAGGAGTCAGGGGGGCCGAAAAGTTTGGAAAAACAAGGGCG
>Ga0179593_1410647_pt1 | contig 18848 bp, 19 predicted proteins | sample CZODoug2_1_08_16_FD_185931 | JGI IMG/M metagenome (GOLD analysis project Ga0179593, IMG submission 185931) | Vadose zone soil fungal communities from Angelo Coast Range Reserve, California, USA - CZODoug2_1_08_16fungal (PacBio error correction) | ecosystem: Environmental > Terrestrial > Soil >...
CGGGACGCGGGGGGGCATAAATGGGGAGGGTGCCATATAAAGCACTTCGCCGTTTCAGGGTCGCTCCCAAAAACCTCGTTAAGGAGAAGGGAAACCGCCCGAGATCAGAACTTGCCGCAGAAAACGCCGATAAAAAGACTAAACAGTCGCTGGGAAAGGGGAAGACTTCATGAAGGCGCTTCGTTCATTGTTGAGAACGCGCGAATGTGAACACTTTACCGGGGCAAAAAAAGGGGTAAGCTTGGGAAAAAACATCCCCTCAAAAAACCTAACCTCCCAAGAAAGAGCAAGGACATATTGGGACGGAACACCAAGATCTCCTCCCAAGCCTGCGCTGCAAAGAGCAATCGAGAAAAGCACGCGTAAGTGTAAAACAACCGGAACGGGGAAACAGATCTGATGACCATCGAATTGACTCAGAAGCGATGGGAAAAGCCGTGAAAAAAGGGCAAAGTCAAAAATAAATCCGGGCTCCGCAATATCACGCCTTGAGGTCTATTCCAACTGATCGCCGGCTAAACACCCCACAGAGAAAAGCGGAGGGAGCACAAGAGAGGGGCACCCAATGAAACGAGGCGCCTCACGCATCGGTGCTTCAACAGCAGGGAAAGCTCCAAGAATACCGTGAGCGGGGAAAAAAGCGGGATAACATATGAGGAGAGGATCCCCGGAGAGAAAAACAGTCAACTTAGAAAGGACGGACGAAAAAGGATACAAAATGCCGATCAACTCGACGGTAGGAAAAGATCACATCTTTACGATAAGCAGGGATGGGGGAGTTACCAGTTGAAAACGTCTCCGCCGAAGACCGCCACCCACGAACACAAACGCCATCAAGGTCGAGAGGCACAAGACGAGCGCGAACGAAACTATCGGCATTGGCCATAGGGGACCACAGTGTCCGACCGGGACGGCGAAGAGGAAAGGAAAAAGAAGGAAAATAACGAGCCCCACAGCTCAAACTTGGTCAAGCAGTAGCGAAATCGAAAAGGGTATCAGCGAAACAGATGGCAGCAAAACAAAAACCTCAAAAGGGGAAAAGCTTGAACTGACTGGAAAGACAGAAAAAGGGCGACTGCGCTGAAATGACTCAACGGGCCCTGAGAAACTTCTGGGCGTGGCGATGTAACAAAAAAAGAGTTTCTAGAAGCGATAAGGTGGAAGCACGGGGGAAAAATAGAACCGGCCAGCGAGGAAAGCGCCGAAAAGAGGAGTTCGTAGTTGAACCTAAAAAATTTCTCGAGAAAATCGCCAGAGGGACGGGAATGAGAGCAGCGAAATTGAAGGGACGGATTTCCTCATCAACCATCGCCACCATAGATCTTTTCGACAAGCGCCCGGACCAGGGCCAGAGCACAAAAGGAACCGATAACGCCCTAGACTCCGAAAGGAAAAAAAAACCTTCCCAAGCTAAACCACACTTGGTCGCCCAAAAAACTAAATAAGACCCTCCCGAGCGTTTGCGGCTAAAAACCCTGAAAACGTCGTGAAACACCAAACCGCCGAGTTACTGCAAGAGCAGGGAGAAACAAAAGACCACCGCCCGCATTTAAAAAGACTCACAGAAATGCGCGGTGAAGGAAAAAAAAGGGAAGGGCAAATATTCGGAAAAAAATCGGGGGCAGGGAGGGATCAGCATACACGGCAAGATGAAAAACAAACACATCCCATAAACCAGCGAGGAAGAGGACTCCATAAACAGACCGAACCGAGCTGGTGGGGAGACAAAAGTAAAAGCCAACGCAGTCACAGGCCTAAAACAAAAAACGAAGCATCAATAAAGAAAAGGAAAAAGCACAGGCGAGACTGGCCCGTGCGAGTTTCCTCCCCCGATTGGTCGAACCTGCTGACCGTACGTCGGGTATAAATAAAACAAGCAGGCCCAAAGGAAGAACGCATCATAAGTTCTGAACCACTCCCCTCAGAACAGTAAAAACATCTCCGTAGAAACAAACCCAACAGCGTGCAATCAAGTGAGAAAGGAAGGGGGGGACAAAAATCAAGCCAAACCGAAAATGTCTTCGGGCGCAGTCTCGAGGGAAAAAAAGAAGTTCAGGGTAAAGGGTCACAAAATGCAAAAATCAGGTCTGGTCCGAGCTGGAGGAACAGCAATCAAAATTTGGTTGGAACTTGGTTGCTAAAGCGGAAAATCGGGGGAGAGCAATCCTGGTTATAGGGGTGTACACGCCCACACCGCAAAACCACAACACCCAAACTTTTAACTCTGAAAGAGTAAACAACGAAGGGAGGTGAATGGAATTTGTAAGTGTGCGTATGAAAGGGAATAGCAAACACAAGACTTGAGTGAATCCCGGGACGGTGGAAAAAGATGACTAATTATGAAAACCTCCCAGGAAGTCCGCAGGACCACCGGTATCAACGACTGAAACTTCCCGGCCTGCTGATAATTTTCCGTCATCACCTCGATCTGAGCGTAAGGAGGAAATCCTAACCACACAGTCGACGCAGGGCATAATTCCGTCTGGGGAAAAAAATTTCAAAAAATGCAGGGAACGAAGATGAAAGCAAGCACATCTCGAAAGTGAGGCAGTTAGACATCTCCTCTTAACCAGCAAGGAAAAGAAGAAATCTCACACACATACGTAGATCGGAACTTCTAGCAGAAAAATCAAAGCTAAAGAGTCGGGCACAAAATTAAAAAAACGATACGGAGCCACTATTGCGCTCAAGAGCAACGCATACACTGCTGAGGGATAAATAATGTCGTTTTTCAGATTCGTCGCCGATTCTCCGAATGGTCATTGCACAGCGACTAACGCTTTTAGGAAAGAGGGCATCGCTTGAAGAAACTACAGGTAGGAAAGGCAGAAATGTTCGAAGCGAGAAAGGCGGCTTGGTATGCCGACAATAAATCGGCACGCGCAGGAAGAGGTCCGTAATAAAGAAAAAAGACAGTGGGGCAACTAGCGGTGGGTAGACAACCTTATCCTAACTAGGGAGGCTGAACAAGGATCGTATTGTTTCAAAAAGATGGAAGGGGAGGAGATTCGGAACTTAGGAAAAATCAGCGGACTGACGGATGAGATGGAGAAGTCCCCTGTTTCCGTCGAGTTTGGTAAGGATAGCAATGACAGGGGAAGTACATAATCTTTGCGAAACGTGCGCCCAGGGACGCAGGAGCTATCCGCTATTGCACGAAGAGAACCAAAACTACTTCAAGAGAATGGACATGGACACGGAAAACCAGCTGCCTCCTCGGACTGGGATCCTGGAGCAAGGGGCGTACTTGGGGGAAATCGCTGGCAGCTCGAGCTAAAAACTCTCAAAGGGAGAAAAAACGTAGACTCCATACCGCTTATGGTGAATAATACTGCACGGAAAACACAGGCCATGACCGGCAAAGAAGAAAACGATTAACAAGACACATAGATACTGTGTGAAGCGCGACCGCAAGAGGAACATTACGGCCTGTGTACACTACGGATCAGTCTAGCGGACCTAGGCCTATTATTGGAATACACACGGGTTAGCAAAAATGCGAGTCGAGAAACGGGGAGGGAGCACAAAGAGAAGGTAGAATGGTCAGACTGGTACGGGGGAAACCTCAGACGGACGAATTAAAAGAGGTAAGTCATGGGGGGAGCTAGGGTCTGCCGACGGGCCTCTGGGGAGAAGGATCTACTTGGAGTTGCAAAAGCAGGGGAGCTGAGAGGGGGGAGCAATTAAATAGAGAGGTGTGGCGGAACTGAATCGTGAATGGGCAACTAGGGGAACTAACTGAAAAGGACTTTCAAGAGGCGGGCGAACCCCCCCCCGAAGAGAAGGGGAGGACGGAAGGAATGAAGAAGGGAAGGTCCTGCCACAGCTCAAGGTAGCTAGTTGTCGAAAATGCGCGGGGGGGAGGGAAAATGACAAAAAAAAAGATCTACCGGAGGTCCTGAGGGAAGGAAATTGGGAGCAAAGGACCAAAAACCGTCGAACAAGAGTAAGCACGGCCAGAGTAGCGTCAAGAAGGAGAAAAGTGAAAGGGAAGGGGGCCGAACACGTAAACAGGGCAAAAAGAGGCGTCTCAGGAGAAAAGGGGGGTTTGGTGTGGGGGGGGGGGGAGGAAGGTCCATACCATAGAGGTCTATAAAACAATTGAGTTAGGGGGCACAAGCGTACAAAGTTAATGACTTTGCCCACAACAAGAGACCGAAAGGACTGAACTGGCGATTGGGAGAAAGATGAAACTTAAAGATTACCGAGTGACTCTGACCGCGCTCAAACACCCGCGGGTGGGGTGGCAGTGCGATCGAGGGGGGCGACGTCGTGAAAGAAAAATCGTGAGGAAACGATGGGGGTGGATTGGTGATACGGGAGATGCCTGTCTTCTGGAAGGTGAGCGGGGGATCCATCTATCAGGCTAAGGGGGAGGGGGGGGGCCGTGTGATGGGGGAATCTAGAGAATGGTATAAGAAGAAACCAGAAAAGAAGGGCAGGACCAGGAGGTCCATAACAAAAGTATAGGGGAGGATGGCAACAAATGACTCTGGGTGCCGCGCGCGCGCGTTTTAGCATTGGAACGGAGAAGGGGGGACTAAAGGCGCTCAGCAAAAAGCAGCGGTTGGCAATTTGGGGAAGGGCAGTGGCGGAGAGGACGCTACGGTTTATGTGGGGTTTTTTCATCAAAAAAAAAAAAAAAAAAAAAAACGAAAAAACCAACCCAACCACCCAAAAAGAAAAAAAATAGAAAACCCACCACAACAAAAAAAACCAAAAAAACAAAAAGGGGAAAGGGGGGGGGGGGGGGGGGGGAAGGGGGGGGGGGGGGGGGGCAAGCCGGGGGGTAAGGAACTGAAGCCAGTCAAGAGGATGACAGAGAGGAAATAACTAACTGCAAAAAATTTGTGAAAAACGGCAAGGAGGGATTGCGGGGAGGCAGGGGGGGGCACGGCGGAGGGGGTGGCAAAGCAGGAGCTTTGCGCCAAAAGAAACAACGGGGAAAAAGTGAAGTTACCGCAACCAAAAACATGAAAGGAGGGATTATTCGGTGGGGGCCCAAGGGTGGAGAGTGGTGCGGTGGCGTGGTGTGAAGTCGCTTCTCAGGGCGGATTCGGACGCTTGAATCTTAAAAGTTGGGGACTGGGGGGAGCGTTGGGACGAACGATCTCGGGTGGCATGGAGCTGGAAATCGGCCTGAATTACCTATAGACGAGAGTCATTACTGAGACCAAAGCAGGGCGAAAAGTGGGAGTAATTATCTGACATGTCTACCGAAGACAGGGAGTCCTGTGGCGGAGCAGGGGCCCTGGCGAAGTTGCGGAAAAGAGTATCGGGACTGGCTGCGCAAAGAGTTGTTTACATTCAAAAGAAAAGCCGCTTGAAATTCACACTGATTAATTGCAAGGCGTCAGGCAGTGGAAGACTACAGAAGGCAAAAAAATCTCATTGGGGGGGGGGAAGTGACTTCTAGGGAGAACAAAGTGCCTTAAAAGAAAAGTGTAGAATTCTAAACGTCCTAAGGTTTTGACCAAGCAGCGAGATTCAACACTGAGTCTTTACGAATGCAAGGGAAACTCAAAGGACAAAAAGCGATTCATTGCATGCGATTCTGTGAAAAGTAGGGGGATCGCGTATCATCTACCGTTGAATACGGTTCGTAAGTGGCTTGCGTGGTGGAGGGACTGTTCTCTGGTCTTACGCGGGCGGTCAACTGTCGAAAGAAGAGGGGACTTACTCCGGACATTGGGCATGTCGTCATACCGCATCGGGTCGTCTTGGAGTTACGCAATTTAGCGGCCAACAAGGGGCTCGAAGGATCGCCGAGGGGTCATCGCGCTAGCCATTCCAATGATCCCTAGGGACGAAAATGACGAAAGGAAGAAAGGTGCCGCACGAATGCGTGGATCCTCTTCCTTGGGGGGGGGTGCAAGCTTGAAAAACGACGAAAAATCGATTGTGTGAAACAAGGAGGGGAGAAAGGAATATCTGACAGCTGAGAATTTCCCTACGGGGGGTAGAACGGCGAAATGCGCATGTTTTCACGGCCGTTGTGAAAAACTGGGCTTCTTTTAAAGCATGCTGTAAAAAGGGGGATCTCTCGTTGACGGGACGCAGGGGGGCAATAAAAGCGAAAAAAAGGGCCTTAAGGGGACTACTTTCAAGGGCAGGCGTGGGAGGGGCTCAATATGACCGCAATCTTAACGGTTCGAAGGACTTGGGGAAAGTAAGAGGGGACGAGGTAGAAAGGAGGGAGAAAGATAAAACCATGCGTTGACATGAAAAAACTGAGGAGAGTGGGTTCACAAGACGAAATCGAACATGACGTCATACTACAACAGGTCAGCAGAGAATCGATCACTGCCAGGAGACCTTCTTTAGCGGCCAAGTCGACAGCAGGAGGGTCAAGACGGCAGTAAAAGTGTGGTAAGGTGAAAAGGCAAAATGAGTAAAAGATGGCGAAGACAGGGTGACCCAGAATCGATCATAATCTCTCACACAACAACGAGAGAAAAAAAAGAAGGAAAAAATGCGAGCGTTAAGAGGGAGGGTCAACATAGAGGGAACGAAAGAAATTTGACTCCCACAACAAATCAGTGCATGGGGACTTGATACAGCAAGCACAAAACGTGGAAGAAGAAGACGGGAAAACTTTAAGTGGGACCGTGGTAATAACTATTAGAGGTAGAAGGGGAGATTTGAATTCAGGCAGCGCTGAGTGGTGTTGGAAGAAAAAGGAGAGAAAGGTGTCGAACGGGTGACCGGGGAAGACAGGGGGAATTTGCACTCGCCCTGCGCAAAAATAGCCCCATCTTACGAAGCAAGAGGGGAAATTACTACGTCACCAGAAGAAAGAACAAAAATAGAAACAGGGACTTCAACCTGCGAAAGTCTAGAAGTGTAAACCTGGACGAACTACGAGAGAGGGCGGGAACCGCACTTTGGACGCATAACGACAACCAAACCCCGAATTGTGGCCGAACTCCGTGACAAATCAAAAGGGTGCGTCGCGCCGGCACCGCGCACTTCCTTGGGGGGGGAAAACTCCTAGCGGATGAAATAGAGTACCGTGTCGAACAACCCCACCGAGAGAGTCGTGACGAAGAGGGAGCCCCATTTCAAAAAAGGGGGGAGGACCAACGGCAAAAAGAAAAGTGTCTAGGAAACAGCAGTATCAATCCTAGGCAGTCGATGGGGGCAATCGGTATCATGTGATGGCGATCGGAGAATCCAACATGAGAGCTCAAAAAAAAACCGTAAAAGAATTCCGGAAGAACAAAAGTAGGTAAACTAATGCCCGATAAACATCTGACAAAAGCACCCATCATACAAATACCGAAAGCGAATGAAATTGGCAACAAGTTTAACCAGGGGGGGACGAGAGTCTCAAGAAAAAAAAGCCCCCCACAAACACCAAAACAGAAACGAATCATCGCGATTCCACGAAAGGGCTCGAACATCAAAAGCAAATCGGGGGGACCGAAACCAGCCTTCGGTTCCCGACTCGGCGGAGAAGCATGCGTAAAGAAGACCACATTTTACAGATCTCACCTTCAAAGGGAGACACAACGTCGGATGGGGAGAAAGAAAAGAGTCTCAACAATCTGTAAACGCAAAAAAAAGGAATTGCAGTGCACGTAAAGGTAGAAACCTGTGGAACTGAAGGTAAAAAGGTACTTCACAGTGGAAGGGCGAAAAGATGGCTTTACGTGGCCAAGCAAAAAAAGCGTGCGAAAGGGGAGATATTGAGAATGCAGGGGTGCCGAGCACCAGAGAACCTTCACCAGATAAATGCATAAAGATGCAGGGCGTAATTGCAAAATAGACGAAGTCCGAGATGAAGATCGACAAGTGGGGGAAACTGAAAAGAGAGAGGGGAAAGGTCCGCAGATTGGAAGGATCACCATACAAATCAAAACCGCGGAGGGCGAAAAAAACACCCAAGAACAGAAGACAAGCGCCGATCAAGCCAAACAACCCGAAAGAAAAACAGCATCAGCCACCAGCTCCCACTGTGTGTAAACAACAACCAGAAAGACTCCTCACTCGATTGGGGAGCACAACCCGAAAACTTGATGGGAAACACCGCCGAGAGACGCAATAAACATTATTGCCAACAAAAGCCGCCGTAGAACTAACGAAAGAGAGGTGCACTGCCAAACCCGGGAGGAACTCGGTATTGAAAAAGAATTAAAGATGTGAATCGTCGGAAGAAACCCGAGAATGAACACAAAACCCGACCATAAACCACCCAAGAATCCGAAGAAAGCAATTCCCGAAACAGGAAGCTCCGAAAAATTGGGGGGCAGGGAGAAAAGCCGTAACAACTCAGAGCAACGAACAGCTCCCCGAAAACAGAAGGAAAAGGGAGAATACACGGCGCCAGCAGCAGAACGAAGGCCGTGCGTAAATAAAGAGCCCAAGGGGAACTTTAGCGGAACCATGAAGTCGAGAATAAAAAAGGGGGAGGACCAAAGAACGGAGCAGGGGATCGGAGGATTACCAAAAGACGCCCTTCCATCTAAACAGCATAGACAGAGAAAAAAGCCAACCCAGAGGGAGAGGTTTAAACAAATCGCCCATCGGAGAAAGTCCAAAACCGGCTGCGGGCGCAATAAGAGGCATCGGCGTAATTCGGGAATCAGAATCAGAAAAGGAAAAGAACGTCGGTCGAAGCTGGATGTGTGAAAATCCAAAGGGGTGTTGGGAAAGGAGGGGTTTCGCCCCATCTGGGGAGAGAATCTGTGTTGAGAGGAAGTGACCGGACAAAAACCCCCACGAAAAAAAAAACATATTTCCGCTGAAATAGTAAGGAATAATTGGGACGATGGGGCTGGTGATAAAGTGAGAGAACCAGGAGACTGCAAAACGCAAAGGGAGGATCTTGCTGATGACGGGGGTGAGGAGGGGGTCAAGCCGAACATGTACGGCAGCAGGACGAAGAAAGACGGGGACGAAATTAGGAAAGATAATGGGGAAATCACAGCGAGCCACCAAACCGCGGCTAATCCAAAAAAAAAAGAACAGTTGAGAAAGTCAGTAAATTCAAAGGCTTGCCAAATGGAACTGCCAAAACGGAGAATGAGAACACCAAAATGAAAGGCCGTTAGGGACGAGCACCGAAGCGAGGAAAGAATTCAAATATAGGGAAAAAGTCTAGAGAGTAACTGCGCAGAAAACCACTGAAGAAAAAAAGACGGGTCAAAACAAACCCGATGAAAGGGGAGAAAGGGAGCCGCTGCCCCTACAGTGCTTCTAGGGGACAAAGATGAAGTCGTATCAGGAGGGGGTCACTCAGCCGAATCACACTTGAAATCTCGACCAGGGTCGAAGCTGATTCCGGGAGATTTGAGCCACACAGGGAGGGAGGAAACAGACAGTGGAAAGACGGCGTGAGACAATGGGGAGGGTAGAATCCCGAGAATCGAACAATCTCCGTATAGATCTCGAACGGAAAATTCGTGAAGTGTTCAAGCGCGTACTGGGATAAATATCATAGAAGAGGGGCTTCGTGATAAATCGTTGTAGGCTGTTTTAAGAAGGTTCTCGGTGCTGAGAGTCGCCGTCAAAAAGGAACAAAAGAGGAGGACGCTATTTCGAGTAGCCCGGGGACAGCTGGGGGGTGGATGAGCTATCATAACGAGACAGGCGCGTCGAGCCGTGCGCCCAATTGAAGCCATGATAAGAAGAGAGGTAAAAATCTCGTCTCTCACCAACAACAACGAGAAATATAAAAACGCTCAAAAGACTGAACACTGGCTCAAACTCGTAACAAATTGATCGCGGGGTGAAGGACTCTTCTAAAAACGAACGGAGCCTCGAAAGAAAAGAAATGGTAATACGGCGACCGCTACAGCACTGCCATCTGCAAGGAAAAAAAACCATTTATCACAAGAAGAGGAATTAAGAACTGGGGAAAGCTAAAAATGTAAAATGAAGGGGAAGCATTGGTCGCGACTAATCCCTCCAATCATCGGCGTCGATGGTATCTTTCTTGCTAAAGAATGATTTCTAACCTCAAAAGGGCGGCCTCGCGACCGTGGGGGGAGCAGAGCAAATGGCCATCAGGAAAAAAGGGTCAGATTTCAAAAATCTTGAAACCTGCAGGAGAAAAATCCTAAAAAAACGATTGAAAAAAGAGGAGGTTCTGATCAGACTAGCCGAGAGTATCCAATTATCTGAGGTGCAATGGGAAATCCGATCTATTCGGAGGGGGCTGCGCACTATCAATTGCGGCCCGGCTCGGTTATGGGAGGGAAGAAAGAGTTCACGACTGCAACTGGTAAATGAGGCGAAGCCGAATATCAAACTGTAAGAGATAAATTCAAGACGGTAAGGAAGAGAGAAAGGTCGTGAAATAGGATTGCAAAGGCTTTCTGGAAGTGATAAGGAAGAAAAACATAACGCGGCAGTAACGGGGTGGAGAAGAGACGTCTAAGGACATGCCTCTTGGGGGACGCAGAAAAAGATACAAAGATAATACTGAAGGGGGTCGAAAGGAAAGCCGGGTCGCGATTAAGGGAAATTTCACGCACACGTAACCAGTCAGTAAGGGAGGCCACTGGTTCCTAATATTTGGGGGGGAAGTGAGGGGGACGGCCTCCTCTAGAAAAAACCGATTGCAATCGAACGTAGGAAGGAGAAAAAGGGAACAACAAATGATGGCGTGAAATAAAGATCAAAGACGGACTTCAATTGAGTACGAGAACAGAGTCGAGGAAAAGGGGGGAAACGCGCACCGCAGCCTCTGTTCTGCATCGATGGCGAAAGAGGGGGAGGGAGGAAAGCGAGGAACGCAGTTACGTGAGAATGGGAAACTGTTCCTTGACGGTGGGCGGTTAAGCCATTCGAGACGAAGAATCCGTTGGGCTAGGGGGCGAGATAAAAATGGTAGACGAAGAACGACAAGGGGCGCTCATTAAAAATTGTACGGCACGGCATATCTGCGGAGGAGCATTCTTAGCGGTGCCCCGCCGCAGAGGGGGGGAAGGGTTGCCAGCGAGATGCGAAAAACTAAGGCCACCAAACGAGGGCAGGGGGGAATTGCAGTCTTCGATCAATACGGGGGGAGGGATGTGGGTGTGGTGGCAAATTATCAAGGGTACCGTGGCTGCGAAAGAAAAAGAGTGAGGACCGAGATGTCGAGAAGGGGGATCGGGACGAAAGGTGTGTTCAAAAAGACGCGAAGTGCGTTAGCATGGAAACACGGTGGGGGGTGAATCATGCTTCTGGGCTTCTAGAGGACAGGTGAAAACAGGGTTCCGTTGGGGAAGGAAAACTCCCGACGTGAGGCTTCGGGGAGCCATTGGGGGGAGACCAAGGGGGGTGGGGTGCGTTTCGGTTGCCTGTCTCTTATCTGGAGCGGCGCGTTGAGTCGGTAGGGCGGGGAGGGGAGGGGAAAACAGACGTGATGTTGGAGAAGGTTGCAGAATGGAAGGGGAGAATTTCGATATCGCTATGCGACGAAACCACGAGGAAAGAGGATCGCAAAGAAAGGACGTCAAACCCAAATTAAGGAAACTGAATCTTTCGGCGAAGTTCAGCGGGGGAAGGGGTGCTATTGTTGCAAGAAGATTTCTCAATGAATCGGGAGGGGACTCCGCCGCTGTTTACAGAAAAAGAAAGACCGCGTTGACTACAGGGGGGACAGTTTATACAGGGAGCAGCGCAAATGGATCTCTCCGCAAGGTCCCTAGAGATGGGGGGGGAGTGTACGTCGCGTAAAAAGTTCGCTGACCATTGGGAACAGGGCTCGAAGAAAACAGGAGATGAACGTCAAAGGGCATAAATTTACGAGCTGAAAATACTAATTGAAACAGAAGGCTGCAAGGAAAAGGAGAAAATCGTGACCTGTCGAGATAGTCGGAAGGGAGAACTGTTAAGCGGCGTGCAATATTAGTGGTGGGGAGGGATGTAAGGGCGAGAATCGCGCGTTGAAAAAAAGAATCAATCGGCGGATAAAAACATCGGGAGGGTGGTGGATAAGTATCGGGAGCGGCTTTTCGTTTACATCAAGGGTTAAAAAAAGTAGGAAGTATAACGGTCTCGACGCTCTCAGAAGGACGGTGCTAGGATCCCTCATAAAAAAATTGAAGCCCGACTGGTCACGAGGGAAAGGGGACGGGGAGTCCTCTGTGCGGGTCCAAAAGGGCGGGGCTCAAGGTAATTGGTGGACCTCTCTTCGAATACAATCTCTGGGGGGGGCTCAAAAGGGGAGGAAAAAGGTTAATAGAACAGGGGGGCGTGAAGCTTGCCTAAGCGAGGACGCCGTAATACTAAACATTTGTTTTGTGTCACGGCGTAGGGGGGAAGAAGCTTCTGTCAACGTCCTGGGAAAACCGAGCGAGTCGTGACGGTCAAGTTTACAGTACGGAGTCGACTCGGGTTCCGGACTGGAAGGGGAAAGTGGGCTGAGAAGTTCTGACCGCAACGGAAGGGAGAAAAAGGAACGGCGTAAGTGTGTGGACATCGGCGCAGTCGAAAGAGACCCGGGAGGACAAAGTGGAAAGCGGAAAAAACTCGCGACGGTTACTTAACGAAAAGGAACGCATGACTTCATCTACCTTCAGGGGCAGACGAGTCAACGGCCACTAGCGGGACACGGCGGGCGGCTCAGAACACTCGTTCTTGGGGAGAGAGACGGACACGGGTGGAAATCAGACAAGGAAAAAAGAAAGTGATGTGTATGGGGGGCGAAGAACAAAAAAAAATTGGCCCCCTCGGTCAGGGATCCGGGATCTCTAATCCACCAAACGGAATAGAGAGAGCCAAGACGACCAGGCATAATGCCGGACATCTAAAGGAAAAAGTCCAAAAACCGTGAAGTCAGAAAAAGTCCCCCAAAATGAATGCCTAAAGTGGAAAAGAAAGCACGAGCGAGAGGGTTCTGCCGCACCAAAACAAGAAACGATGATGCCTTAAAGATTGAGAACTGCACAGTTTCGTCAGGCAACAAGGCGTTTCTAGTGAAGACGCGCAGCGTGTGAAACGCACGATTTACCGTTCCGGCCATGGTTTAGAGGCTACGCGCGATCAAAAAATCTCGAAAAACATAGAAGCCAGGGAATCGCGCGAGGGAGGCAATACAACAAAAAACAGCCCAAGAAGCCCGCTGAATAGTCCACCCGTAAGGGGAAGGGGGTGGTAAAAAATTACTTCAATACAAAGCGGCTGGACAGCGAAATTTGACTCCTAAACTCTAGGCCGAACGAATGAAAAACAATTGCAATGCTCAATACGAAGGACATACGGCCCATATCAAAGCAGGGTCTATATGGAACTTAGCAGGAATGCGCACCACCACGAAGGTGAACAAACGCGGCACCCAAGTACAAAGCACGCCTCACAGCCTGCAAAGGGCGGCAACAGCAGGATCACATCTCCTCACAGTGGCTCTTGGAAAGGGGGGCATATTATGTCGAATTGGAGTCCCGAAAAAAAGCAGAATAGAAAAAGGAAGGGACTGACGAAAGGACGAATGTGCAAAAATACATAGGAAGGTGGCCCATCGCACATCGTCGCGATTTGGGCAAGACAGGGGTACTGCCGGCTAAGGACGCCGAGATATAATCGCCCCACCCATCACAAAGCACCCGAAAATTCCGACTAGCTCAAGGGAACCCCAGCAGGTGGAAAAGAAAGGGGGGGGGGGGGGGGGGGGGGGGGGGGGGGGGGGGGGGGGGGGGGGGGGGGGGGGGGGGGGGGGGGGGGGGGAAAAAGGAGGACAGAACCGGCGTCGAGCAACTTCATTAAAAATGCCCAGTTTAAAGAGCCGCGCCTGGGTCCAAACAGTTATCCTCGAATTGCGACCAGGGTTAAATAATCCAATTCACCGAGAGACGCCCAACATGAGCTTTATAAAAACGTGCGTAGAGATCCTAAGGGCGGAGATACGCAGCATAACCACACTTGGCCCTAAGCGGCGTGCTGGAGAGTACCCAAGTGCTCAATCGAGATACGGCTATAAAAAAGAAACAGTCACTCGTAAACATAAACAGGATTAGTAGGAAGGGGGGGTTAACACTTACAAATTCAATTGTCGAAAAGAAAAGCTCCGCGTTTCAAGGTCGATAGAGAAGCGAAGTTAAGTACGTTGGGCCTATCACCAAATCCAACTAGAAGAGGTTTCGCAATCTTTCCCATAAAAAGGCAAGTCCCGGCGGAAGGATAAAACAAAAAACACTGCACACCTAAATACGCAAAAGATCACAAAGGGGTCGCACACAACACTAGCCTCACGCGGAGGGGGCGGGCAAAAAAACAGGAAAACTTCGGAAAGAAGATTGTAGCAAGATCAAAAGTGCCAAAACCACCAACCCCGAACATTACACAAAAAGCGCGGGTACCGGGAATGTGAAAGACAGGGGAGTCGCCAGTCGGTCGGAAAAGGAGAGCGCAAAAAAAAGCCCTATTGAAAAAAACCCCACCATCCCTAAAACAAAAGTAATCGCCGACGAGTCACACAGGAAACCGAAGTGTGCAAAACGAAAAACAAGAAGCAGGACAAGAAAAAACCGGCGCGAGCATCCCGAGACACAAAAAAGCAAAATACTAACCGGTGCCGGGAGCAAAAGCGCCCCTTTTTTAAAAGTCGGGAATGACAATTGGGCAAAACTGCCCAGAGCAGAAACCCGCCAAAAAACAAAGGGAACGCGGGAAGAAGGAAAATCGGAAAAAAGAGAAAAGACAGCAGCGGCCAGATAACCCGCGCACCCCAGAGGGAGAATTGAAAAAAGGGGGGAAAAAATAAGCACGAAAACAGTCGATGCGGGCCGACGTAAGAGGGGAAAGCGAATAAACTGAAAGTATTCGCCAATCAAAACAAAAAGTAATTACGTAGGAGCTGGATGGGAAAGCATCATGTTTGGGGAAAAATGTGTGCTCACAGCAATCTGTGGAGAAGGCAATAGGGTTAAGAGAAAACCACCCCGCACCCCCACCACACTGAATTGAGTAAACGACTAATAGGTTTAAAGGGAAGTGGGAGGGTTCGATGGACCAGTTCCAGCGAAAACAAAAACGAATGAGAAATCCGGAAGTAGTCTGAGGGGGGGGGGGGGGGGGGGGGGAGAATTACGGGTTGATTACTGAACTCCGGACAATGGACGGCCCACCAGACGGTAGAAATACTAATGACGACTGCCGGGAGGGAATAAAGTTTCCAAACAGCGATCACTTACGGCAAAAAATGAGCCACAGAAAACTGGGAGCTGCAGGATAAGGGAAGGGCACAAATTTAAAAGACTAAAAAGGGATGAGGACGCGGACCGCAATCTGAAGTCCTAAGGTTTCGAGCACGCTACAGTTCCCAGACCAGGGTCACAGGAGGGAGACCCACCAAGAAAGACTGGTAAGAAAAAAAAAAACCGAAACTCAATCCGTGAAAAAGGAAAAAAGAGGAAACGGTAGACCGAGCCGGAGAAAAACGAAAGGGCGTTCCGACCGACAAATGTGAACAATTCGCGGCGGGAGGTCGCAGGCAGTACAAAATTACCATCTCGACAGTGTGCGAACGAGGGAACGCTGGGGAAAGAGCACGTCGGCCCGCCGACATTTTCTAACGGCGAAGAACATGCGGGGGATGACGCGGCAATATAACGACGCAGAAAGCAAGCGTCGGCAGAGCTGCAAAGGAAGTAGCGAGGGCAACTCCGGCTTCAGGGGAGAACCAGTATCCTCATCGCCGTCGTGATAAGAGGGTTGAGGAGTGGGGGTCACGAGGGCAGATGCGGGTCGCAGTCTTAAATCAGCGGCGTGAGCAATTCGAGTACCCTTTCGCAGTGAAAAAAAAAAAGGATCAGGGCAGGGACGCGACGCAATTAACGTATTCGGGAAAGTGGAGCAAAATCATGGCCAGAAGTAAAGACAAGGGACGCCTCAACACAAAACAACAACGAGGGAGGAAAGAATCTATAAAGCGCTTCTAGAGACGGGAGGACTGGAAACTCTAACGCGCAGAGGGCAAAATGAGGTTCTAAATCATCTTCACCAGCGCGACTGAGAAAGGGAAAAATCGCGCAAACAGCTTGATGATACGAGACAGGAGACAGCACCGCCATCGGCAAAAACGCCGACCCAGAATTTGAAAAAAAAAGGGAATAATGGGAGCACCAACCGAGTTGGGGCCAAAAGAGGTAACGATACGAGATCAAAAGAGGAACGGCGGCGCTGCCATAGTTTGTGACTGGGGCAACAAATCAGTGAGGGCCGCGAAATGTCGCATGCGAAAGACTAGGATCAAGAGAGGACCAACTAGGGGAAAAAGGGGGAGAGATGTCACAAGCTGGATCTCTCGCACAGTCCTAAAAGAAGGTGAAAACGAGGTTCACGCCTTCAAGGGGCTTGCCCAATATCGTAGAACCGATCGTTTTGGAAGGGTAAAAAAACGAAGATGAGCTTGAAATGGGGGGAACACAATATAGGGAGATGGGAAACCGGGAAAGAATGGGGGTGAGTCCAGCTCTGCTAGAACCTGAACGTTAAAGTCGGCGCCTACGTTATCGTCCGAAGGTGGCAAAAGGAAGTCAAATGAAAGAGACCAAGCGGGGTCTAGGAAAGTTCAACGGACCGCGTTGGAAGGGAGTGATGAAAAGATCAGAGTCCTACGCAGTATCTTAGAAGGGATCCGAGACGACATGGGGCTGAGATTAATCATAAAACAGTAATCAAAGAGAACTAAAACAGGAGCGAGTCATCCTTTGAGATTGCTTAATTGGCCGCCCGATTCCATTACATTAGGAGGGACCTTGACCTAAGAATAGGTGTGGGGGTGGGGGGGAAGGGTGTGGGCAAGGGAAAGGCCTAATAAAGGTCCATATAAATAAATTGCGTAGCACCAAAGTTTAACAACAAGGAGGCGTGAAAAGAAAGGGGCTCCCGACGAAAAAACACTGGGGTGCTTATGTGCGACTAAGGAAAGACGCGCTCTAACGCCGGGACGCGCGCCGCCAGAGCGTGTTTGGGAGTCTCGATAGGCGAGCTAAAGTAACATCGGACACGCTGGGTGCGTTTGGGGGGAGAAATGCTGGGGGACGTGACGGGGGAGAAAGTTAAATACAAATTCCGATGACGTAGATACGGCCTTTTGGGGCTGGTTAGGATCGCGAAGAATGGGAGGCCAAGAAAAAGATCAATGCCAGTTATTTCGGGAAGCAGGTATAAGTCAAGCTGCTGGCGAGAAAGAGGCGGGGTAAAAGAGTTCCATGTAGGAGGGAATTAGGTTGCCACCGTATTGGCTCAGACAATCTCAGTCCTGTGTAAAAAGGCGATTAAGAGGGGTTAGGGGTGCTGTGTTCGGTCGGGCGGCTGGACGTCACAGAAAGGATAATTTGAGACAATAACTGCTTCCTGCACCTGTTGGGGGGTCAAGAAAGCAAGTGTCGGAGCATTTGTAAACGAACGACGGGTGGGGGTTGGACAATCATGACTCAAAAACTGACCGTAAAATAGGTCTGTTTGGGTATCCATGCCGGTGGGTGCCGCAACGCAGCGAGTCGTTTCGGGGCGACCAAGTGAGATGGGTTCGGATGGCGTTTGTGGGGGAAAAGGAAAAGCTTCGGGCGTGATCGAGAGGGGGGGAGTACTGGGGCGGCGCGGGGGACGACCGATCCTGGCGGGTGGAGATTGGGATCGAAAAAATAGCAATTCGCGAGAGAGAGTACCTGCCTTGCCGACCGCTGGAAAAACGTGGACTAAAAGAATTATTACGATAAAATACCAGGACCTTAATAGGCTTATAGGTGTGGAGAATAGAAAAATGGCTATTGTGGGAACTCCTGAACTCAAGAAACCGTCGTCTCACAGAATTTGGGCAGAGTGACACCCAAAAACGATTCTACAAAAAAGTATGAGGGAGGTCCGAAAGCCATCAGATAGAAACCGCAAGTTTCAAAACAATCGAAATTGTAGGGACAGCAGAGGAGGACCATGTCTGAAGGACCCTGGGGTGGATCCGGGAAGGCGCTACCGTTGAAAAAAAGGCGCGGCGAGCGGCCAACTTGTCATGGTCAGGGGGGGGAGATCTTCACTACTGTCAAGAAGGGAAGGTCGGGCCATTTAAGGATAGGTGGGGAACTTTAGAGCAAAAAATGTAATCTGCTAAAGGGACGGCGTGCGATGGCGGGGTGTCTTTATTGGGACTGAGAAATCGCGGGGGGTCAAACCCTGGCCAAATCATGGATAGGGCAAAAAATGTGATGATGGGCATAACCTGGCGATAATGAACTCAGTTTAGGGGTACAGGGTCTTCAGAAATCTACTGTGCTAAGACGCTCTCCCGGTAAGAATCACACCAGGACATCCAAGAGGGACACGCGCAAGCGAGATCTCAAAGGCTGGTGGCAGTCACGAAATAGGAAAAATGCGCTTGGCAAAATTGGGGTGCGCGCTTAGAACAATAGGGGGTGAAAAAACGTGCCCTTTTTGAAAAGCATCCTGTGCTCAAATACCGAACGGCGGGGAAAGGCGCCGGCGAGACTGAGAAGTGTGGGGGAAATACGGACGCTCTGGTCACATAGCTGTTCAAGAAAAGATCTCTTACTTGAACTGCACAGTGTCCTTACGCGATAAAAATGCCGAGCACGGAAGAGGGGGGGGGAGGGGGCAGGGCGGATGGTGCTGACCTCCATCGGAAGGAGAAGGAACTTGGCGTAGAGAGGTTACTAGGTAGAAAGGAACAAGGTAACCCTGCGGAAAAGGGTAACCGGGCACACCTTGCAAACGCTACTTAAAAAAACGAAGCGGCACATGAGGTCATCTCAGTCGCGAGAAATCGAGTAAAAAATACGCGGAAAACGTCGGGCTTGTACAAAGAAGAATCTTCGGGGTCATAGAATGAAAGAAGGACCGAGACCCACCGGAGGGAGGGGGGGGATGGGTTGCGAAACAGTAGGGAAAAAGCGGACGGA
>Ga0179593_1696062_pt1 | contig 18848 bp, 30 predicted proteins | sample CZODoug2_1_08_16_FD_185931 | JGI IMG/M metagenome (GOLD analysis project Ga0179593, IMG submission 185931) | Vadose zone soil fungal communities from Angelo Coast Range Reserve, California, USA - CZODoug2_1_08_16fungal (PacBio error correction) | ecosystem: Environmental > Terrestrial > Soil >...
CAGCCAAAAAAAAAAAAGAAAAAGAAATCAAAAAACTTTGTGGGAAAAGGAGGGAGGGCCAAAAAAGAAAGAAACTCCCTTTACAAGGAAAAAAGAAGGAAGATTTTGGGTTCCCAGAAACCAAAAGGCAAAAAAGCGAATAAAAAATCAAGGCCGGGGGGAGGGAACGAAGAAGAAGAGAAAGGGGGGTTTCAGGGATTGTCCGCCAAAAAAAAGGGGCCAGCGCTTTGAGAAAAACCCGGCAGAAAAAAAAAGCCCTGCCGTGGAAAAGAAAGAACGGGGAAAAAAAAGAAAGAGGAAAAAAGAAGCCCAAAAAGAAAAAAAGCTCCTCCCAAAAGAAAAGTTCGGGCCCAAAAAAAGTGTGGTGAAAGAAGAAAGGAAAAAAAAAAACTGTTTCTTGTGAAAATCCCGCCAGGTCGGATTAGGAAGCAAAAGAGGAAACAAGGGGAAAAGGAGAAGCGCGCCCCCTAAAAAAGAAGACCCTTGGGGGGGAGGGAAAAAGGGAGCACGCTTTTTTGAAGCGCGTTCACCCCAAAAGGGAAGAAAGCCCGCCTTTACTTAAAAGCCCCCCTTAGGTAAAACGACGGAAGGAAAAAAAAAAAGGGAAATTTTTGGCCCGCGGCAAAAAAGAGGTTTCCCGGAATGCTAAAAAAAAAGAAAGGAAAAACGGAAAAAGAAGAAAGAAGGAGCGCCCGTTTCCTAAAGAGAAACCCGGAGAAGGGGGGACGGGAAAAAACCCTCGCCCCTTGCAGTAAAAAGGGCACTTTTTTTTTTTTCGAAAAGGAAGAAAAAAAAAAAAAAGGAAGGGGGGAAAAAAAAAAGAAGGCCAGTGTTCAAAAAAAAAAAAAACACGCGGCGGAGGGGAAGAATAAAAAAAAATCCCCATCCGGCAAAATAAGGAAAAGGTTTTTTAGGAAAACTTTGGGAGAAGCAGGGTAGTTCGTGAAAGAAAAAAAAGGGTCCATAGAAAAAAAATCAGAAACAAAGGAGGCCAACTTTTCTTTGGAAAGGGGCGTTTTCAAAAAGGACGAAGAAAAGGGACCCCTCTTTTTTCAACGTCGGCCGTAGTGACCAAAAAAAAAAAAAAAAGAAAGAAAGAAAAAAATAATTGACAAAACTGTGAAAAAAAGCCCCTAAAAAAAAAAAAAAAGCAAAAAAAGGAAAGGGTGAAAGAAAAACCATCTTTCAAAAAACTTCCTCCAACAAAAAAGGAAACAGCGAGCGCTGGGGAAAAAAAAAACGAAGAAAAGGAAGAGGGGGCCGGAAAAAATCCTTTAAGCAAAAAGGGGGAAAGAAAACGCCGAGGAGGAAAAAAAAAAAACGCGGACTCGACAGAGGAAAAGAAGGAAGAAAAAAAAAACGTTGCCGGGAAAAAAAAAAAGGGTGGACCCTATCCTGGAAGTTCCACGAAGATCATCAAAGAGGGGGAAAAAAGCGGAGAAAAGCAAAAAAAAAAAAAAAGGAGCGACGGAAAGAAGAATTCGGCGACCAAACCATAAGGAAAAGAGGGATGCCACCTGCACAACGTGGAAATCAAGTCAAAAAGAAAAAAAAGAAGACGGCCCAGTCCGAGGGGAAAAAAAAAAAAGCAAAGAGAAGAGGAAAACGCGCCTACTTCAGTGGGGAGGATAAAGCCAAACCAGAAAAGAAGGAAGTGGAGAAAAAAGCGCTAAATTTCTTCTGGGAGGGAAAAAGAAGTTTGCGCATCTCCCCTTTGAAGAAAAAAGAGGAACCCCGAACCAAACTACAATGTCCTCGTAGGAGGAAAAAGGATTATTGTCGTGGAGGGGAATGAGAAAAAAAAAAGAGGAACGCTAATGAAGAAAAAAGCTTCTCCGTCTACCGGAAAAAAAGGAAACGCCCGAATCATCAGGGGGGGAGAAGAACCAAAGGAAAAAATGAAAAAGGCCCTGGGCGGGAACTCTTGGGGGAGAAAAAAAAGGCCCGGGCGGCCGAAGCGCTGGAGGCCAAGAAAAAAAAAAAAGGACTTAGATGGAAAAAAAAGAAAAAGAAACCCGGCCCGATTCCGCCAGGAACACGCCCTGAGGGGGGAAGGGGCCTTACTCCTTGAAGAAACAAAAGAGGAAGAAAAAGGAACACGGTTTCTTGAAGAAAAAAAAAAAGGGGCCCCCCCTTTATCGACGAGAACAAAAAGACGCGCGAGAAAATGAAAAAAAGGGGAGAACAAAACCGACCGGGGTGATGCCGCCCAGGCGAAGAAAAAAAAAAAAAGACAACCGTTTCGGCACGAGAAAAAAAGCCGGCCACTCTCCAGCCAAACGGGAAAGCGAAGGACCGCGAAAGAAAAAGACACCGCCCCCAAAAAAATCTGGGGGAAGGGGGGTTTCGGTCCTCCTTCGGTAGGAGAAAGGAAAAAAGGACATTGAGATTGGAGTGAAGAGGGGGAAAAAATTGGTGTTTGTCCCCGGGAAAGGGAACGCGCCCGTAGTTTCCGAAAAAAGGGGGGGGAGAAAAAGAAGAAAAAACTGAATTGTTTCCAAGAAAAAAGAAGGACATTGCCAGGAATTTCAAGAAAAAAAAAGAAAAAAAAGCCGGCGTTCGAAGATGAAGAAAGAAGGTAAGGGCCCCCCGCAAAAAGGAAAAGGCACCCCGAACCCATTGTCCCCCGCAAGGGAAAAAAAAAGGACCAAAATTTGTCTGCATGTCCCCAGGAGGGGAAGGAAAAACACGCAAGGCCCGATGGTGAGGGGAAAGAAAAACCCTTCCCCGCACGAAAAAGAAAATGGGCTCCCCGAAAAAAGTGGAGGTCAAAAAAAGAAGACGAGGGAGGAAAAATTCGGTAGGGAAAAAAGTTTTCGCACCAAATCGCAAAAAACTCCGGCCCCAATCTAAAAAAAAAAAAAAGAAATCGCGGGGGGGAACCGTGATCAAGGTCGAAGGGCAACCTGTCGACCAAATTCCATTGGAGGGGGAAATGGGAAAATGGAACGCTCGGGGAAAAAAGGTTCCCGGCAAACGCCATAAAGGGGGGGGACGCCACGCCCAAAAGGAAAAAAGGGCGCCCGCAAAAAGAAAAAGGGTGTCCTCCCGGAATATATAAGAAGGAGGGGAATCCGGTGGTCACCACAAGGATGAAGAAAAAAAAAAAGGAACGGGGCATTCCTGAATGTTTCCGAGGAGAAAAGAAGAAAAAGAACGAAGAAATCTCCAACAAAAGGGAAAAAGGAGAGATATTCGGCCGGTGGGAAGAGAAAAAAAAAAAAAAAAAAATTTACAGACCTTTTGTTTGGGCAAAAAAAAGATTCGATGATATCAGGGGAGGGGGGAGAGAACTGAGCATTTGTGAAAAGGTGCGGCCCGCGATCGAAAAAAAAGGAAAAAGATCTTCGATGAAGGCCGTTTTCGATTGCAAGGGGGAAGGCATCAAAAAGGGGGAGTGGCCGGAAAGAAAGGCGTTTGCTGGAAAAAAAAAAAAACCGACCCCAAAAAAAAAAAAAGGGGGAAAGTTTTAAAGGAAGGCATTTAAACAGCCAATCATTTGGCAGAAAGGGAAAAAAGTTTTTCGACAGGGTTGCGAAGAAAGGGGACCAGAAGAACGCGGAGGGGAAGGGACAAAGGCGCCCCAAAAAGGGGCGGTGGAGATTCCAGGGAAAGGAGAAGTCCCCAGAAAGAGGAGAAGAAGGGGGCGATTTTGGAAAAAAAGAAAAAAGGGCTCAGAGAAAAAAACACACCTAAGAAAAAGGGACAAACTGGGATAGATGGAGGGAAAATCGAAATTCCCTGGCACAAAGAGTTCGGCCTTTCCGCAGGGGGACGGGAACGCCACGACTTCTCCGGAAAAGACATCTCAAAAAGACGCCTATGCGGGGAAAAGCGAAAATGAACCAGAACAAGGGGGAAAAAGAAAGGACGTGCCTGGTTTACATTGGAAGAAAAAGGGTAAACCGCCCCTTTCCCCTGGACTGATGAGCGGGATAGGAAAGGAAAAGTAGAAAATTTTCCCCGAGCGAAAAAGGAAAAAAAAGAGCCGCCCTGCCGGAAAGTCCTGCAGGCCGGTGGGAAGAGGGAAAAACAGTAATACTTTCACTATTCAGAAAGAAAGAGGGTGCTGAAACTACTGGAGCGGGAAAGGGAATAAAAAGTCCCCGAAGGAAAAGAAATCCAAGCCGAAAAAAAAAAAAGATTTTCCACTTCTCAATCAAAGAAAAAGAAGCTGCAATAAAAGAGAGGTTACGACTAGAACCAAGGGAAAAAAGAAAAAACGGAACCTAAACTGTTTTTGGGCGGGGGGGGGGAAAAGGAAGCAAAAAAAAAAGGGAACGGTGGTTTGCCGCTGGGGGGAGAGGAACCGGTGCGGAAGGGGGGAAAAAAAAAAGAAAACGGTGCGAAAAAAAAGTTGAGGAAAGGTGTTGCAGGCGGAAAAAAGACCGGAAATTAAGCTAGAAAAAAAAGAGGGGCGCCCTCGAGCGGCCCGGGAAAAAAAGAAAAGGTGGTTGGCCACATAAGTGAAGGAAAAGAACCCAATTCCATAAGCCGAGAGGTCAAAAAAGCGGGGGCGGAAAAAGCCCGGGAAAAAAGAAACAAGAATCGAGAAATACACAAAAGAAGAAAAAATTTTGAGGGACCCAAAGGTGTTACAAGAGCTCCCCCCCTCGGAGAAAAAAAAAGAAGCTTAACGTCAACGAGAAAAGGCCATTCATAGCCGGTGGGGAAAAAAAAAAAGGCCCCCTGCAAAGTAAAAGAGGAACAAAGAAAAAAAAAGGGTTTCCGAATTGAGAGTCCCCTCCTAAAAAGAAAAAATGAGTAAAGAAAAAGAGAGGGGGAAACCCTTTTCAGGAAGGGAAAACTGCTTCTTCCAAAAAGTGGTCTCCAAGATTGTAAGGACCAAAGACCATCATTATCGCAGAAAAAGCGACGCCACTGAATTGATTAGGGAAGGAAAGTAGGTCGTATACGGGAAATATCCCGCCGGGAGGCGTTTCCGGGCGAACGACCGCGTAAAGATTGCCCCCCTCCCAGAAAGAAAAAAAAGACACGAAAAAAAATCGCCCAGGTCCTTCACGAAGAAAGGCCAAAGAAGAAAGGAAAAAAAAAAACTTTTGTGAAGGGGAAGAAGGGGGGGGACGCCCCTTTTTTATTCTGTCGGGGGCGGGAAGGGCCCCTCTTTGCGCAAATAGGGAACGAAAACTCCTTCTGAAAAAAAAGCACCGTTCTGCGCTTTTCAAGAGAGAAGAAAAAAGGGAAAAGGAAAAAAATTGCCCAGGCGGGTCCACGCAAGCAGGTTTTTTTGCAAAAGGAGTCCGGATGCTCCGAAAAAAAGGGAAAAAAAAAAACAAAGAGAGGCGCGTTTCAACTAGCAGAAGAAGAAGTGGCGGAGAGAAAGGACAAGAATTCCCCTCGGCCTGGGGAAGGGGAGATAGGAAGTTCTTCCTAGAAAAAAACCCAAAAAAAAGAAAGACAGCAAGACCAAAAGATTTGTGCAAAGGGGGGGAAAGAGAACGCGCGGAGAAAGTTTTAGAAAAGAAGGACGCCGGTCTACACCGTAAACGCCGGGAGTCCGCATGGAGAAAAAAAAAAAAGAAGTTTTATGCTAGGGAGAGAAAAACACCTGCAGTATCAAAAGAATCCGGTAGAAGAAAATACACCTGGGGGCAAGGGGAACAGAAGCGGCAAAAAAAAAGGCGGAACAACAACGGCAAAAGTTAAGAAGTAGAGGGGACAGGCGCCCCTGCAACGTAGGAACCTCGCCGAAAAGAATGAGCAATTAAACCGGGAGGAAAGGAAAAACCAAAAGGAGAGAAGAGGAAAACACAATCTTTCGGGGATTTCCTTTGAAAGGAAACATTCTTTCGCCTCAGGAAAGGAAAGAGGGAAAACACTGGTTGCAATAAAGAAAAACCGAATAAAGGGGAAAAAACCCACCTCGCAAAACCGGGTTGGTGGGAGTTTCCGGAACAAACCATCCCAAAAGAAAGAAAGGAATCCCTCGAAAAAAAAAAAAAAAAGGGAAAAAAAGAAAAAAGAGCAAGATGGTTTCAAAAGGGAAAAAGAAGACTGTGGTTCTTTCCCGGAAAAAAAGGTAGAGTAACAAGAAAAACATGTTTCACTAAAAACGCCCGGACGGCCCGAAAGGGGGGAAAACCACGCAGGAACTCTCACCATCTTAAGTAGGAAAAGCAAGGACCCTCCCCTGCAACCGGGAAAGTGAATTTTGCCGCCACGGGCTTGGAAAAAGGGAAGATTCTTGGTCCCAGGGGGGGGAAAAAAAGAGATAAGACAGGGGCTCTCCGCCAAAGAAAAAAGAAAGCCAGATACGCTGGACCTTATCGAAAACAGGGAAGAATGACGGTCGGACGACCATAAGAAAAAGAAAAATGCAAACCTTGTCACAATCGGGGAAGAGGGGAAAGAGAGAAGACAGAAACCTGGGGCGATCTACGAAAAGGGGAAGAAAAAAAAAAGGGGGTAATCATCGGACGGGAAAAAGGGTAAAAACAGAAGAAGAAAACGAAGGAAGACCATCGCCCAGGTGAAAGGACAGCCAGACGTGCATTGTAATCATCAGAAAAAAAGAAAACCGGCCGGCATTATGTGCTTGCTCGGGAAAGAAAAAGAGGGGCAGGCCTGGAAGAAGCGTATTCCCGAGAGAGAAAAGAAGAGACCCCTGGACGCTACCTCCTCAAAGCAAGGGATGGCCACAAGAAGCAATTTTTCGTCGGTATGCGAGCAGGGGAAAGAAAAAAAAGGGCGGTTGGAGTCTTCTGGCAAATGAAGAAAGAAAAGGAAGACCAATCGTGACCAACAAGGAATCTCCGTCTAACGACCAAAATCGCATGGGCCCTCAACGAAATTCTTTTGCCGGACGAAAGAAAAAGAGACCGAATTTCCAGAGGAGGGAGGGCTACAGGGGGCACGACCCCGGGAAAAAACGGCCGAACTCCTACAAATGGGACCAACAAGTCATCTTAACCAAATAAAATGAGAGAAAAAGGGAAGAACCTTTTCAGTCGGGAAAAAAACGAAACCCTTGCGATCGGAAAAGAAAGGCGCACCTCCGAAAAACACCTATTCCACTTTAGGAGAGAAGTACGCCCGTGACTCCGCAGAGGAAAAAAGCAACGGAAAACAAAGAGTGTGGCTTTTGTGAATAAAAATCTTCGCAGGGAGACGAGAAAGGAACTCGGTTCTAGCGCAGAAGAAAGAGAAAAAAAAAAAGGAAGAATTCCGCACAAAAAGGAATGAAGCCGACCCGTGCATCCCAAAGAAAATGGAGGGAATAAAAAAATATTCCCTTTTCAGAAAAAAGGAAAAAAAACGCGCATGCACAGGGAGAAAAAGAGGCAGCACCTTCGCAAAAAAGAAAGAAAAGGAAACGAGCCCCTCCTTGCGGACTACAACCCGGACAAAAAAACCAAACAGAAATTTTATTCTTTGGGGTGGGGAAGGAAGTGTTGACCGGTATAGTGTGTTACTTGTACAGGGGGAGAGGGAAGGAATGGGAGAGTAAGTTCTTCCTTGGGGATGGAGGAAAAAAGAAAGTGAAATTCCTGCCCCAAGGACGACAGAACCGTAGAATCCAAACTTTTTGCGATAGGGAAAAAAAGGGGTTTCCGCAGCCCTTTCCCCCACCGCCAGTGAAAGAGAAAAAAAAGAGAAGCCAAGGCCTCCCGCAACAAAAAAAAAGGGAAAGTCCGAAGCCTGGTAAGAGAAAGCAGAAAAGACGAAAAGAAGGCCCCGCCCCCGAGGCGGGAAAAAACGCACCACGACCATGTACCTCACCGTTGGCAGAGGAGGGGCAAAGAAAAGGGGGCCGGTCCCCCATGGAAAAGGAAAAGAAAACACGCCAGACAGGAGGAAGATGTGTTTTTGATTGAGAGGAAACACGAAGTTGGACGCTCCCCCCCGCCCCCTAGAAGAGAAAACAAACCGAAACACCTGGGGCCCCCGCCGGAGAAGGAGGAAAAAAAAAGAGGGGGACTTTCTGTGAAAGGGGGAAAAAAGGACATCACTTCTCAAAATCGCAAAAAGAAGAAGGTCCAAACCTCCTGCATCCCCCCCTCCCACACAAAGGAAAGAAAAGAGGTGGGCGCCGAAATTATCGGAAGAAAAAAAAAAAGCGAAAAAAAACGTTATTTCCTCAACCGGGACGAAATTAGACGCCCGCCCGCAATTGATGTAAGGAAAAAAAGAAGAAGGAAGGAGGGAGTTTTTTTTTCCCCGCAAAAAGATAAGAAAAGGGAAAAATGCCCGGCCAAATCCAGGGGGGAGAAAAAAACCGACCCTGGCCTCCCGCAATAGAAACAAAATGTTCCCCCTCGAAGATAAAGCCAGGGGGGGAGAAAAAGAGGCGCAAAATTTGATCTTTTGTCCAAAAAAAAAAGAGAAGGAGAAAACGGGACGGGCAAGTCCCGTGAAATGTTTTCCGCCAACGACAAAGGGGGAAAAAAGATCACACAACAACGGCCAATTATGAGGAAAAAAAGAAAAGAAAGAAAAGGACGCAGACGGCTTCTGTGGGGGGAGGAAGGAGGAGAATGGTGCCCCGTCATTAACCAGAGGAAAAGGGGGAAGGAACAGAAGGAGTTGGTGACCAGACCCACCCCCCCCCCCCCCAAAAACCCCAAAAGGAGAGGATCAAATTTTGTCCGGGCAGAAAAAAAATAAAAAAAGAAAGATCTTCGATGACGAAAAAAAAGGGGTGCACGATTTCGGATTAAAAAAAGAAGGAAAGGGGGGGGATTTCGGGAAAGAGAAAAAAAGGGAAGGGGAACGGGGCGGGAAAAAACTGCACCGGACCGCTCCAGTTCGTTTTCAAAAAGAAAGGCCGCCCGAACAAAGAGAGGGGAAGGGAAAAGGTTTTTCACGAGGAAAAAAAACCCACGCGGACGAGGGAAGCAAAGAGAAAGAATCGGGGGGGCGACCCCCACCCGACAAGAAAGGGGAAAAGAAGGGGGGAAAGAGGCCGGAAGAGAAAAAGACAAAACCAGAAATTTTTTTTTTAGGGATTGGGGGGTCTAATTGGATGGGAAGGGAGAAGTTCAACCCGAAGGGAAAAGAAGGGAGGGGGGGAAGACCGACCCAAAAAAGAGGGACACAGTTGTTTTTAAAGGGGACGCCTTTGTCGCAGGGGGCGGGGGGGGGAGGAAAAAAGCTCTCTCATCAAAACAATAAGGGAAGGGCGGGCTTTCGCGGTACGCCAGAAAAAGAAAAAAGAAACAATGAAATGGCAGGAAGAGGAAAAAAGTTGGGGACGGTACATAGAAGGGGGAAAGAAACGCTGGAATAGGAAAAAAAAAAAGGATGAGCGGGTTCCTCTTTATCTAATAACTCTTTCGAATTGGTGACAAAGAGAAAAAAACAGGACGCTAAAAAGAGATGGAAAAGGACCTGCAGGCGGGTAGTTGGAAGGAAAAAAACGGCCCTGGAACCTCAGTCCCTGCCTTTGAAAATATAAACATCCAAATCGAAAGAAGAAAAAGAAGTAGCGACAACGTTCCTGACCCGAAGGGAGATTCCTTCGAAAGGAGTTGCCAAGTGCCTGCGTAAACCAAAGGGAAGGGGCCACAAAAGTCGAAGTCCTCAAATGCAGAGCGTGCCAATGAAAACGATAACCGAAGAGAAAAGAGACACCGCCCTAACAGCTTGTTTGGTGGGGGGGGGGAAAGGTCGCACGTGAGGCGCGGAAGGGGGTTTGGGAGCGAGTTCCCGACGGGGAAAGACCGAACTGTGCGGGGGGGGAGAGGCAAAAAAAAGACGGACGAATTTTCTAAAGACACAGGAGATAAGCTAGAGCCAATTGGAATGGGGGGAAAGGGAGAAGAAACCGGGAGAACCCGGGGTAGTGAGAGAAATCTTTTCAGCAAAAAAGGAGAAAAAAAAAAAAAAAAAAATTCTACTTAAAAAAGAGACCTGGCGCCGCCAGGGAAGGGGAAAAAAAGGAAAGGGAAGGGAGCACTTCTGCAAAGCCAAAAAAGCGCCGAACCAAAAAAATTAAAAAGGAGAAAGAGAAAAAAAGCAAAAAATTGGGGGCCGGGGGCCAGATCCCGGCCGGCAGTGAACAAAGAAGGGGGGAAAACAAAAAACAAGACAAGGCAGAGGGAAAAAGGGGAAAGCGGCTGTGGGTCCCACGCGGGGGTCACCCAAGCTCTAAGGGAAAGGGTCACGATTGTCACGAAAGAAAGAAAAAGGAAGGGAGTTCCCCAGGGAAAAGGGAATGTTCCAAGGGGCTTGTCCCGCCAGGAGTGCACATCAAGAAGCTTTTCGGGGGAAAGAAAAGGGATGGGGTCCGACCCAGAGGAAAAAGACAAAAGGGGAAAAAAAGCGCTTCCGGGGGAAAGGAAAGGAAAAAAAGGGAAAAAAGGAGAAGTTCGAGGCAAAAACGAGGGTTGTCGTTAGACGGAAAAAACCCCATGGGAGGTAAAGGGATAAAAAAATCGGCCTCCCCGCAAGAAGAAGGATTGCCCGAGAAAAAAAGAACAACCAGCCAATCTCCATTCTTAACATGCCAAAGAACCCTGAAAAAACGAACCATTCTTGGGGAGTTTAATTGGGGGGCAAAATACGCCTTTTTTTGGAGCGGAAAAGAAGAGGAAAAAGGACTGGCGCAAGATTTAACTCAAGCTAGGAAAGCCGGCGTCTCTGCACGAGCCCAAAAAAAGAGGGGGCGCTTGTCTGTTTTCAGGAAAGGGGGAAGAAAAAGGAAGGTCGGCGTGGAAGAAGAAAAGGAACGATGGCTTCCTGAGAATACAGATGAAGTCGAAGAGGGGGAAAGATCCAAGGAGGAAAGGGGGAGGAGATCGGCCCCATTTTCACACTGCGCCGAAAAAAAAAAAAGGAGCCCAATATGTGGGGGCAGGTTCCATGGCCACAAAGCCGCGGGATGTGTGCAAAGCCCCTATTATGCTCAACCCAACAGGCAAAGAAACAGAGGCTCACGGAGAAGGGTTTTTTGACCTGAGAGACAAAACCCCTGCTGGGATTTCATAGTTTACTACAACGGGACAGATAGGAAACGCGGCCAAAAAAAAAAAAGGGACAAAAAAAACAAGAAAGGGGGGGGAAAAATCTGCCTAAAAGGGGGGAAGAGAGAGGGGGGAAACAAGAAAAGCAATAAAAAAAAAAAAATGGAGGAGGGGGAAAAGAGGGGTTGGTACAAATTCAAGGGAAATCGCCTCCGGAGGAAAAGAGGAAAAAAAAAGGGGGGGCGGACGAAAGGGGGAAAAAAAAGAAAAAAAAGAAAAGAAAGATGGCCCCGACAAAACCCATCCTCGCAAGAAAAAAAAAAAGAAAGATCAACAAAAAAGAACAAAAAAAAAGAAGAAAAAACCAGGAGTGAAGTCTTCCCCACTCAGATAAGATGGATAGGAAAAAACAAAAAACGGCTATCTTTTTGGCCTTGGTTATCCCAGGGGGACCTCCCTTCGGCAGCCAACAGGGAGGAACTACGAACCGGATTCTACAGAATTTGTAACAAAAGCGGACCGTCGAAAAAAATCAGAAAAAAAGAGACGAGACCACCTCAGCAGAGGCACAAACATAGGTTCCTCGCTTTTCGGGAAAGATAAAGGGATGCAAAAGAAGATCATCAGTGGGGGAAAGAAAAGGAGAAAAGAGACAGCGAGCTCTTGGACGTGAGGAAAAAAAAAAGAAGAAAAGGCGACGACCCAATTCCGCGCCGTAGGGGCCATGCCCCCTTGCCCAAATCATGAGGGAAAAAAAAAGAAGAAAAAGGGGGGGAGATCCTACGAAAAAGAAAAGGGAAGGGGTTCTCCGGGACAGACCAACACAAAAAAAAAAACGAACAGAGGAAAGGGGACCATTCCACTCGCTAACGGCCCAGGAAAAAAAAAAGAAAAAAAGGGAAAAATAAGGAAAAGGGAAAAGCCCATCCTTGCCCCTCGGCCAATTATGGGAGGAAAGAGGATGGAAGCGTCATTTCTTCCTGGAAGAAGCAGGGAGAAAGGAGAAATTGGAAAGAAAAGCCTCCTTACGCGACGAGGAAAAAAAAAAAAAAAAAGACAAGAAAAGTTCTCTTAAAAAATGAAGAAGAAAAAAACCCCGGTTGAGAACTTTCTCTTCTGTTGGAGGAGGGGGGAAGGAGGGGAGAGGCGTAACCCGAAGAACAGAAGGGAAAGACGCCTTTTCTGCCCGGGGGAAAAAGGGGAAGAGGGCCGAAAATCATTTTGCCGCGCCGCCGAAGAAAAATGCTGGCCATTGAGAAGAAAGGTGTGTCGACCACGGGAACTACAAAAGACTTCTCCTGTCCAGACAGCGAAAAAGGAAGGAAAAAATAGGGGGGGGGTTTGAAACGGCAAACGAAAAGGGAAAAGGAGAACAGGAGGTCATCAGAACCCGGAGGGAAGACGAAGGCTCACCGCCCCGAAAACAACCCTATTCCCACTTTGGAATGAAAAAAAAAGGAAAACTTACTTCCGTAGAAGAGGGGGGGAAGGGCAACAAGGGAAAAAAGAAAAAGTGCTTGGAAGGGAATACGCAGGGGTCCCCTTCGCCGATCAAGGAGGAGAAACCGCGCGCAGATTTGGCCCTGAAAGAGGGGAAAGAAACGGAATGCCTGCCGGACCGTGAGCGAAGGCAGAGCTTTTTATTTCCGGGGACAAAAACACGACCGCGTCCACGGCGCATAACCGGGGTAAGGGGAAAAGGGAAGAAATCTTCCAGCGAAAAAAAAAAAGGGGGAAAAGAGAAATCCCGTTGGTCCGAAAGAAAAGGGAAAAAGGAGGTGTTAGGCTTGGGTTTTTAGGAGAGTCCGCGTATATCCTTATTGCAGCGAAATGGGGAAAAAGAAAGGAAAAGGGGGAAAAAATCTTGTCCTTGGGGGTTAAAGAGAAGGAAGGGAAAGGGGCAATTTACGCCAAACCCGGGAAAAGGAAAGGGGGGGGGAAGATAGTGAAAGAGATAATGTTTAAAAAAAAGCCCTCTTTCGCCCCCCCGCCTGACGGAAAAAAGGGAAAAAAAAAGAGAAAAAGGTCCCTCTCGGGGGGGGGGAGGGAAAGGGAGAAGAAAAGGTAGATACGCCTCATCCGTAAGGCAAAGGGAAAAAGAAAGAGGGGTCCACCGCCCGACCATGTAAAAGGGGAAGATTCAGATCATTTTCCCCTTTCATTGGAAAGGAAAAAAAAGAAACCCCGCCATCGGCCGGAGGGGGGGGAAAGAAAAAGAAGGTTCGCGTTCACGCCTTCCCAAAAAAAAAAGGAGAAAGGAACGACGAAACACCTGGGAAGAATTTGGGGAGTCTTATCGATTAGGGGAGGGGGGGGGGGGGAAAAAACTCCTAGGAACGAAAGGGGAAATCAATTTTGGTTGCAAGGGAAAAAAAGGAGACCGGGGAATAACCCCTGATCCCCTCCACCGCCCCAGGAAAGGAAAAAGAAGGGGGGGGGTCGGTAGTTCCGCGCATCAGAACGGGGGGGGCGCAAACCTGTCGGAAGGAAGGGTGTTAGGCGGCCTCAATGGATGGAAAGGAAAAAAAAAAGAAAAGAGGGGGGGAAACGGGTTTTTGTTCCCAGAAAGAAAAAGGAAAAGGGGATGCAACCCCCGGGAAAAGAAAAAAAAAGCAAGAAGGGAAAAGTCGAACGGTGTGAAACTCGAAGAGATCCTTGAACGGCGCAAAATTTGGAGAGGGTGGTGAAAAAGGAGAGGTCATCGAAGTAAGAAAAAAGGGAAAGGGAAAAAAAGGGGTTCCCCTGGAACGAAAAAAGAAGACCAAAGGCCCGGAATCTCTCCCTCAAAATAAAAAAAAGGAAAAAAACAAAAAAACTAATTATGATTAAAAGAGAGAGAAAAGAATGAGGGAAAGAAAGTTCCTTTCCGAGGGGGGGAGAGAGAAAAAAGGGAAAAAGACTTGCCCTTCAGTACGTTCATGTTAGAATCATTGGGTGGGTGACTCAACAAGGGGGAGGGGGAGGAACGCCTCCATTCAAAAATAGGATCTTTTCGAGGGGGGAAAACCGGCGATTGCCGGGAGAAGGCGCGTTCCGCCTCAGGGGGGGAAAAAGGAAAGAAAGAAGTATTGCGTTGCGGGAAAAAAAAAAAAACAGAGAGTTTTCATGGAACAGTCATGGGTTCGGGGACGAAAAGGGGAAAGTTCTACAGGGGGGTTTTTGTGTTCCCTATAAAAGATAAGAATCCGCCGGAAGAGAAAAAAAGAAGAAAGGAGGGACCGCCCAACCGAGGAAAAAAAGGGAGGGGGAGGATTCCTGAGGAGAAAACAAAAGGAAAAGGGGGGTGGGTTTTTTTGTTTTTGCAGAAATTGCTCCCTTGATTGGAAGGGGCCCGAAAAAAAAGGAAAAAAAATTCAACTATGCAGAACGAAAAAAGAAAAGGAGGCCCCCCCAAGGTTGGTTAGTACTGCCAGTTAAAAGGCGGGGGGAAGAAAGGAAAAACCCCCTCTCCCTCATCAAAAACCCATCGAAAAAAAGAAAGGGGAACGGCGACAATGAAAGAACAAGGAAAGAATCTTTCACGTTCCGGTACATGGGTAGGAGGGAAGAATACGATTCCGCGAGGGACGGCTTGAGCGTCAGAGAAAAGGGAAAGGAGAAATTTCTCAAATTTGTCCCGGAGCGGGGAAGGGGGGGGGAGGAGAATGGCTGCAAAGAAAAAGGCCGGCGGGGAAGGTCGGACGGAGATCAGTTTCTCCCTTCACTAGAAGGAAAAAAACGGTTTGGGTGGTCGGAAGGGGAAAGAGAATTGACAAAAAAAAAAAAGGGAAAAAAAAACCGGAAAAACCACCAAGGTCCCTTCTCCATCTCCAATAGAAGTGGAAATAACGCAACTAGAAAAAAAAAAACCCACGAAGAAAAAAGGGGGGGGGGGGAGGGGGAAAAGAGAAAAGTTTCCCCGACAAGAGGACCTAGACGGTGTTGCGCAGATGAAAATTGTCCGACCGGTGAGGAAAAAAAGTTAAAGAGCCTTACTTTGTCTGCGAAGGGGGAAGGAGAGAGAAGGGCCCACGGTTAAAAAGAGAGAGGTTTAAATTCTCCCTCACCAGGGGAGGGGGGGAATCACAGGGGAAAAAGGAGGAAAAGTGAAGAAAAAAAAAAAAAAAAGTGAGGGCTGCCGAAAAAAAAAGGATTCCAGAAAAAAGGTGATCTTTATACCAAAAAGAATCGAACTTCCTTAGAAAAAAAGGGCCCCCCCTCCATTTTGAGAAAAGGCGGTCCCAGCTTCCAGGTCGGAGGAGAAAAAAGAAACGAGAAAGAAGAGTGCCAAGAAAAGCCCAAGTGCAATAGCGTTGGGGGGACACGAAGAGCCAGGGGAAAAAAAAAAAAAACGGCAAAAAACCCCTCTAAAAAATGACGGAAGGAAAAAAGACAAAAACAGAGAAAGAGAAAAAAAAGGGAAAAGGGAAAGAGAGGAAAGGGGTCGAAGTGTGGAGCCGAGAAAGAAAATCGCAACAAAAGAAAAAGGAGGTCCGAAAGGAAAAAAGGGGGGGGGAGGGGGAGCCCGCTTGAGAAGGGAAGAACCAAGCTCTTTTAGGGGGCCCTTCCCGTGGTAAAAAATTCCCCCTCCAAAAAAAAGAGAAAAAAGAGGGGCCCCGGCGGACAGCACCTCACCAAACTGATGAATGAAAAGGGGAAAGAAAAAAAAGGTGAAAGGGAAAAAAAAAAGAAAAAGAAAAAGGGGAAAGAAACAAGGAAAGGGGAGACAAAGAGGGCGACCTTTTTTGGGAAGAACAAAGTATCCGGCGGAGAAAAAAAAGAAATCCGGTCTTTCAGGGGAATCCTCCGCTTTTTGAGGGGTGAAGAACTACCATCCCTCCAACAAAGAAACAAAAGGGGACCTCACGCGCGCCAATAAGCGACCCCCTTTGTAGGGGGGAGAAAAGGGAAAATACGAGGGATCTTCCCACAAAAGAAGCCGCGGGACCGCATTAGGTAAAAACTCCTCCTTCTTCCCAAAAGAAAGGGGAAAAACTGCAATAGCAGCCCAGGAAAGGGAAAAAAAAAAAGCTGTGTCGGGGGGGGGGGGAAAGGGGGAAGGCTCCCTGGTCTTAATGCGCGTTTTGGAAAAAAGGGAAAAGGGGGGGCCCTAATGGGGGAAAAAGAGATACAAGGCCCAAGGAAAAAGGAAAAGGGGAAGACATCGCCCACAAAGTTTGAAACCAAAAAACTTTCAAAGAATTTGTGGGAAAAGTTCAAATGGGGGGACAAAAAAAAAGCCGATTTTCGTCGCAAGAGGGGAAAAAAAAAGAATCTACTTCCCAGGGGAAGAAGACCAGAAAGAAGAGGTTTTTGATATAAAAAAGTCGCCTCCTCAAAAAAAGAAGATGAATAAAAAAAAGGAGAGTCCATAAAAGAGAGAACCAGCTTCCGCAAAAAAGGTCCGAAGGGCAGGAAGTTTCCCGGAGGGGAAGAGAAGATGTAGAATAATAAAGAAAGAAGTTCAAAGGGGTGGGGGGTACATCATCTTTGAAGAGGGAGGGGAGGACCCCCCTGTTTGGAAGGGGCCTAATGCCCGGGGTACCGAAAGGAGAGCCTGTGTTTTCCGAACAAAAGGAAAATCCCTCCTCACAAAACAAAAAAAAAACAAACAAAGGAAAGGAAAAAAAGATTTGTGTTCCTGAAAGAAAAGGGAACGGTTCGGACGCATAGGCAGACAAAACGGTTTCACTACCCCCCGAGGCAGAAAGATGGGGAAAAAAAAGACCGTACTCGACCAGCGGAAAAAAAAGAGGCCGCCTGCCACCGACGGAAAGACGACTGTTTCTGGAACATTCCATGAGCGCAAAAAAGTTGTATTCCACGAAGTATCAGAAAGGGGGGAAGAGGAAAATCAAACAGATCAAGAGGAAAGGGGGAAATCCGACCCGGCGAAAATAAAAGGGGAAAATCCCGAGGGACAGGTACCCATGCCACCGGGAAAAAAAAGAGGGGGGGGGACGTGGTTCGCAGCAGAAAAAAAAGGGGGGCGATCCTTACGACAAGGAAGAGGGGAAGAAAAAAAAAGCCATCGAAGGGACCCTTCAATTAAAAGGAGGAAAGGAGGGTGAAGACCCAATCCTGAAAAAAACCATCTGCAACCAGCGGCAAGAAGGGGGGAGTCCTCTTGCAAGACGCCAGTGCTTCCCTTGAATAATGCGGAGTTAAAGGGGGACCATCGCCCTGGGACCAAGAAGAGAAAAGCTTATGAAGAAAGAAAAAAGGGGGTCGCTTTATGAGCAGCGTTGGAACCTTGTCTTAATGCTTGTTGGAAGAGGAGGAGCAATCCGAAAAAAAAAAGGGAAACCCAAGGAGGACCTCCCAGAGACGATCTCCGTCCCTACTACAAATCGCTTTAGGAAAAGAAAAAAGAATCATTTGCAGCGAAAAAAAGAAAGCCTCCGAGAAAGGAGGGGAGTGAACATCGGGTTTCCGACCCACTGGACCGGGGAACGGGGGAAAAAAACGAAAAGAGCTGGCCCCTAGAGGACCGGGAGAAGGGAAAAAAGAACTTGAAAGGAAAGGGGAAAAACTTGTATCTTCTGCATCGGGAAAAAAAACGGCGAGAGGGGGGAGGCTCATGCCCGAAAGAAGAAAGGAACCCACTCCTATGCAAAGAAATTTGCCATTCTGTTGGGAAAAAAAAGACTTATCCGCCAGAAAAAGGGAGGGAATTGCCGGCCCAAGAAAAGGAGGGAAAAGAGCGCGGGGCCCCCCTCGAAGAGAAAACTCTTTTCCGAACCCGCGAAAAAAGGGACAAAAGTGGCCTTGAAAAAAGAGAGAACGAAAGGGTTATTCCCGAAAAAGAACGGGGAGAACAAATCTCTATCCCCTTTTAGTACCGGGGATCAAAACCTGTACGGCACACGAGGGGAGGAGGGGAAACGCCTCATCAACCGTCGGGAAGGAAAAAAAAAAGGGGGAACCCCTCCCTGACTCAAAAAAAAAAAAAAGGACGAACTACCCCGCCCAAAACAAGATTTGGAGGCAGGTTTTCGTTTTCCCTCTGAAAGGGGGAAAAAAAAAGGAAGGCGCCTGAGATGGAGAGGGAGGGGGGAGGGTTTTTTCCCCGGCAGGAAAAGAAGAGGGAAGGGGAATGAACTCCGCCCCCGTAGGGAAAACCCCTTTGGGTTGCCGATTAAAGGGGAAAGGGGGGGGACAGCCGACTGCCACCAAAAAAAAAGGTTTTACCAAAAAGAAGAAAAAAGGGGAAAAACGGGCCGCCTCCGGGAAAAAAAAGATTTAAGGATCGTTTAGATACCGCTCATCCGGGGGGAAAAGAAAGACTTTTGGTCCGCCGACCAGAAAGAAAAGAAAACTTTGCGCCATTTGGGAAAAAGGGAAAAGAAAAAAAAACGTACCGCGAAAAGCCCCGGCCTGAAATGTTTTTTCATGAGATAGTTTCGCGTTTTTTCAAAAAAGGGGAAAAAAAACGAACTGCCGCCCATGCCCCCGAAGAAACCTGGGCAAGAAAAAAAAAGGAAAAGGGGAAGGGGGGGAGGAGAAGATTTTGAAGGCCCCGGTGAAAGGGGGGAAAAAGGGGAACATTTTCCCATTCACGCAAAAGCCGGACAAAAAAAAATGGAGACCCTTTCTCCTCCTGCCCAGCTACACAAAGAAAAAGGAGGAGGGGGGCGCCCGATAGCTCCGACGCTCCAGAAAAGAAAATTTTCATGTTAGAGAGAGGGAAAAAGAAAAAAAAAAAAGCGCGGTCGGTTTGGAAGGTGTGAACCAAAACGCAATCATACTTTTCATTGGAATGCCAAAAAGAAAAGGGCTCCCCACCCGGGAGAAAGCAGAAAAAGAAGGGGGGGCCGAAGAATGAGAAGGGAAAACAAAAAAGGGGGGATTTCTGTGTGGGGTCACCAAAAGGTGAAAAGAGACTTCATCCGCCGTACTGACGGCAAAGGCATGAAGGGGGGAAAAAAAAAGAAAAAAAAGCGAACA
>Ga0179593_1814892_pt1 | contig 18848 bp, 20 predicted proteins | sample CZODoug2_1_08_16_FD_185931 | JGI IMG/M metagenome (GOLD analysis project Ga0179593, IMG submission 185931) | Vadose zone soil fungal communities from Angelo Coast Range Reserve, California, USA - CZODoug2_1_08_16fungal (PacBio error correction) | ecosystem: Environmental > Terrestrial > Soil >...
CATTCCCAACGGCAGGGGCTTCGATTAATAAGAAAAGATAGAGGAGCGCCGTTCACGCGCGCTCATGCTGAGCGACGGCCCGAGGGGGGGGTTTCGCTAAAAAAAAGGGAAATCGAAAGCAAAGAAGGCTAGGGTCGTCGAGGTGTACACGACACTTGAGTCCTCTATCGCGGACGGTCGTCGTGCCGGAAAAAAGGAAAAATGAAAGTACGAGGTCGTACCGCCAAAGTCCACATCAGCCCGCCGACGGAGTGAGGATGGGACCAGGGGGGGGGGGGCTCACCTAGAAAAGAACTCGAAATGGGTGAAATAAAGGTGACGGGTCTTTTGCAGGTCAGCTGGTGAAGTGCAAGGGGACAGGTGCATCGCAAGGGCCGAGCTGATGCATCAGGACCCTGCGGAAGGCCCTGAAAAAAACCGACGAAGGAGATGGGTTCGACTCGCCAAACTTGTTAGGGGACTCGGTGTGCTCTTAAAGTACAGCCTCTGACGGTCGCCTGAGACGAAAAAAAAAGTAGATCCTGACGGCTGCTTATGCAACCGTGCGAGGCGGACAGGGGTGAAGAGCAAGAGGACTTCCGTATTTCCCAAATCCGCTCCGGAACCAAAACCGAGGTAGCGCAGGTGGTGAAAGCCACGTGAGGAAAAGTACCCCGGAGGCTGGTGGCGGTGAAGGGGCAAGAGAGCTCGCTGCTCGGGAACATCTCCGAGGGAAGGGGGATCAAGAAAGAAATTTTGGGGGCGTCGTCTTTGAAAGGACCTGCGGGAAGGCGACTAAAGAAGATCAACCGCGGAGCCGTCGGGGCGAGGCAGGACTGCACAGTTCCGGTCTCACAAAGAAGAAAAAGTCGCCTTACCACTCGAGCTCGAACCACCACAAATCGGGGAAGAAAGGCCCGCGGGCCAAAGGGGAGGCTAGAAAGAAAGGGAGCGACGACAAGGGACGGTTTCCGATAAGACTTCTTTGCGGATCAAGAAGGGCAGACGGGGCCCAAAGTACGCTATAGGGGGGGAGGTTCTTCGGAAGGGAAACGAACGCTCGACGCAAAGGGCGGAGCGGTGAATCGAAATGAGAAACAGAGGGGGAGGAAGGGGGGAGTTGGTCACCCAACTATTCTCTCGGGCCGAAAATGGCCGACCGGGTGATCTTCCTGAAAGAGACGGGCGGAAGGTGAAAAAGCAGGCGCCCGGCCCCCGGCCAGAGTCGTTAAGCGGGGACCCCTCTTCGTGAACTTCAACCAAACAGGAGCAGGAGGAACGGCGGCCCCAATCGGCGCGCAATCGAAATCTGTCTATGCGCCTGTCCCGCCTCCTACGGAAAAGGGAGGGTGCGGGTCCTGCTGTACGGTTGCGGTCGAGCTGACGAGATGACGTCATCGCAACAGAAACCAACTCACTAGAAGCTGCAACGCCAGAAAAGAGACGACGGACCGGCTAAACCTCCCAAACTCGAAGGCCTGGAACCGCATCGTTAGGCCAAGGGTGATCAAAAAAAAACTCGCCGGGGAAAGGATAGGGGAGCGGTCGACCTTCTCAAGTACCCTCACGGCGAGGGGCACGAGGCTGCCCTGTGTAACAGGAGGGCTACAAAAACCGGACCCCGACGGTGCATCAAGAGACTAATCTGGAAAGTCACTCTACGTTCAAAGCTTAGAAAAAAGGCGATCGAAAGAGTGGTCGCAGTCGAAAAAATCGACCGGTAAGGAAGTTCGATACTTCCCAACCGGAATCGAACACCCGGGCATCACTGGTGAGTCCAATCGAGGCTCCTAATGGGGCGCGTTTAAGAGAAGAGTCGTTAGGCGGGGCCCAGATAGACATGCGATGGCAGCTCTTATTCGTGCCGGCGATACATTGGTGAGACACGGGACGGCATGGGTGAAGTGCAGGGATCCGGGTTCACAGCGTCATGGACCAGAAGAAAAAACTCTCGTGGCATGATAACAATTCTATCGGTGGCGGGACCAAGAGGAACCTGGGGAGGCTGTCCTAAAACGGATTGTTCTTTGGAGAAAAAAAAAACAGAGTCCGGCGCCGGTCTCGCTTTCTTTCTCCTTCAAGAAAAAAAAAAAGAGAGGAACCTGCGCACCTCGTCGAAAAGCTGCAACACGGGCGACCGACCGTGGGTTGATGCCGCAAAAATGGGGCAGAGGGAAAAAAAAAAAAGATAAGAGCCGTGGCCGCACGAGCAAGGGGCAGGGGCCCGTCGGGGACCGCAGGGGCCCAGGGCCAAACCCTCGGCAAACCACCCGATCGGCGGTCTTCGGCTCAGGAACTCAAAAAATTCTGGACTTCTGGCGTAGACGAGGGCTCGTGGAAGGCCAACTGAACGAATTGTTCCTCGCGCCGGTGGGGAGGAAAACCTCGCGGAAAAAGGGGAAAGTCTCGATCCACGGAGCCTGCGAGGGGGCTCTACCAAAAAAAAAAAGAGCAGGAAGAGCGATCAAAAGAGGTGCCGCGTCAAGAGATTCCAAAAGCAGCGCCGAGTTTCGATTGAACACCGGTCTTACGCCTTCGCCCCTAACGGCAAACTGTCAGGAAAAAAAAAATATCGAGCCACGACACTAAAAAGCCGATACCGACGCCAGAACACCGAGATTGCAGCAAAAAGCAAACAGAGAGCCACGGCACGGAACAAGAGGGGTAACGAACATTTCAGACCATCCTACCCTACTCTCCAATCTTCCAAAAAGAACCAGCCTGGGGGACCCTCCCGCTGGCCAAGGGGAGCAAAAGTTGGGGGGTCTGTAACGCGGGGGATCGAGAAAACAACGGAGGGGAGGAAGAGATATTTGGGCAGTCGAAGGGACAAGGCCACTTGTGATCTCCGACGCCTCGAGTGACAGAGAGTAAGGATAAAGGAAGCAATGGAGAGGGAGGAAAAGAGGGTGGGCTTCGGCTTAGGGGACTGCACCGTGAAAGGGCCTTGAAGAAACGTGGCGATCTATGCTTTCCGTCGGCTGCATCAGCTCGGGGGGGGTGGCGGGGTACGTGGAAGTGGGGCCTATATATAGAATTGGACTCGGGGTCAAAGGCAGGTTGCAAAAGCTTAGGGGAAAAGGTGGCCTGCATCGTACGAGCCACTGCGATGTGGCAGCACTTGCATCGGAAAAAAGCGCGGCTCCGGAGGGGCCTGGGACGAACAAGCGAGAAGTATCGGGGGGGGGGGGGGGTGCACCTCGACCGGTGTCTCTAGAGCTGAGAGTCAACAAAAGGAAAACATCCCATGGCTTGGACAAAGGAAAGACCACGACAGCAGGGGGGGTGGCTTCGCAAAATTAACAACACGTAACTCCTCCTTCGAGGGCGGCAAAAAAATACCTCCGGGGGGGGGTGGGACGGGCTGCGCCCGTAAATGAGGCCAACTACGGGGAATCGGGACACTGATTCTGAGTCAAAAAAGATACAGCGTTTAGAAGACCGCATCGTGGCGAAGCACCAAAAACGAAGACGGTTGACGAGAGGGAAGCTGTGGAGCCTCGATTGGGGTTGCTAAGCCGTCCAGAAAAAACAATGAGGGGGACCGTGCGATTAAACTAATCACTCGGCCGCTAGACAGCATGGCATCAGGCGCACGGTTCCTATTGAGGAAAGGAAGACTTTATCATGACGAGAAAAAAACCGGCTGGGGCCACTGACTGGACCTTTATACGTCAAGAATGAGACCGGGAACAGCAATGAAGCTTGGCTGAAGAGGGGGGAAACAGAAAAAACATCGCGTCCTCTCTGGGACCGATAAACAAAGAAAAAGGCTGAAGAAGGGGGGGGAAACGACCTCACTTGCCCCGGCCGGATATTCTGGCCAAACCGACCGGTCGGTCTTTCTCCTGAAGGGGGGGGGAGCACGAACAACAGGCGTTTCTCTAGGAGGCCTGACCACATGACGGGGGGGGGTCCGCAGGGAAAACGGAACACGTCGATGGCCCGCTCGTCGGTGACGGTCGGGGAACGGGGTCGGAGGGGGAAAAGCTGGTACGAAGGAAAAAGAAAGGGTGGTCAAGCTAACGGGAGGTTCTAAAGGGGACGGCGATCACCGAACGGGCACGGCGAGTCTACTTGTGTTGGGAAGGAAAGATCGGGTGCCGAACGACCCTGGGCAGATGCGAAGCTTTGGGCGCGGAGCCTTCGAATCGTCAGCATGTGGGGGGTCTCTGTAAAAAAAAAAAAGAGGAGAGGTCTTGTTTCAAGGAGTCGATGCCGACAAGGCTCCGGACCGAGAAAACGCCCCCCCCACAGCACTGAAGAAAGTCTGGACGAATAAGCGCATCTGAACAAGAGGTGGGATTTCCGGGGGTCTCAAAAAATGCGACGCTGCGGTTAGTGTTGGTTGGGAGGGAAGAACGGGGCCTGGTGAAATAAAACTTCCGGGGGACGGCGCCCGGCTTTCGGAAAGGACGAAGGAGATCACGGGAGGCCCAACGGCATAGGGAGGGAAAACCACTCCGGACACCCCGTCGGAGTGGCGGCAGGCAGGACTCGCCATTGAGAGGGAGGAAGGAATTCGCCTATACGGGAAAATCTAAGGGAAGAAGACTATGAATCCCCTTCCAAAGTGTAGCAAAAGGAATCTGATCAGGAACCGGACTACGGGGCTTGCCATAGAGAATCCATTGCCTCCCGTAGGACTTCTTCAAAGGAAAATTAGGAAGTGGTAGGCGAGAGGCCGGTGAGCACAAAAAGCTGTTGGAGACGTAGCAGAAGAGAAAACTAACAAAGGGCGAACGACATGGCCCGAGGAGCACAGCCGACGAAAAATCTCAACTGGGAGAAAAGCTTCAAGGGGAGTGGTGAGATTTCCGGACCCGCTAGCAAAATCAAAATCGCCGGTGGAAAGAAATGTAAGATCTGACCTGGGGCCGGTGGCCGTCCAAGGTTTGACCTGATATAGGAAGGGACACCCCTGTCCCGCCGAGGCGCGGGCAAACGGTGCCGGAAGGTGGTATGAGGCTCCGAGAGGGAGACTGAAGCGAACGAAGTAAAGGCCCTCGGTCTTCTGGACAGCGACCAGGGAAAAATAAGGCGACTCGGCCGTCGACGTGAAGGGGGGCGCACCCCAGATCCTAGTCGCTGGCGGTGAGAAGGAATCCTTGGAAAACTGAGGATCAGGACTAGATGCACAATCGTGTTCAAAGAAACAGAGACCTGGGCCAAAACACAAAACCACGTCGAGGGCTGCGAGCTGGCGGAGTGCTCATGAGCCAGCTCAAATAAAAAAAAAAAAAATAATCGCCGGCGGCTGGGGGGAATTTCTTGGAGAGGGGAAACCTCGCACAGGAAAAGGCAGGATACGGCGCCTCGAGGCGCTGAATGGGGCCGTACACCTATGGGGGAAAGCCACACCGACGCCCGTTCGCTTCGAAACTAAAGGAGGCGGGACGAGAAGCGGGCGAGCAGCGCGTTAACGAAACTCCTCTGAGCGATCCATAAAGGGTTTCATACCGAGAAGTGGGAGAGACAACACCAACAAGGAGGGAAAGGAGAGAGACATGACACGGCGAATTGACCGAGAAGAAAACTGGGTAGGGATAGAAGGAGGAGAGGTTCACGCGCAAAAAAGACTGCTTGTTTCGCTGTGAAAAGGGAATTTCGAAGCCGAACGGGGGCGTCGGTGTGGAGCGTCAGGTGTAACGAAAAAGCAGGCGCCTCGAGCGCCAGAAAGGGCTCTTCACTAGGAAGAAGTGCCGAGGGGGGCGGAGGGAGAACTTACAAAGGAACAAAAACCGTCCCGACTGCGAGGGGCTAAAAGATCGAAAAGCGTCGAGGGATCAAGGTGCTCGGGCCAGGGAGCGGGGTGGAAAAGGAGTCCGTTATCCAAGGCGCGGGAAAGCTTAATCAGGGGGACCTAGGAGTCCTCCTTACTTCACCGAAAAAAAAAAGACGATGGGGGGTCCCCTCGTAGAAGCCGAGCTGTTCCGGCTGAAGGGTGTTTCGCTGGCTCTAAGACCGCGGGACAGCGTGACTCGCTGCGGCGCAGAAAAAGCTGCTGCACTGAGGAAAGCCAGACGCTGAGGGCGGACAGGGGTGCTGCCATGAGCATCCTAATCAAAAAAGAACCACGAGAAAGGAACGTCACGAAGGCGTGGGGGTCTGAAGTGAGTCAGCCCCCCGCGAGTGGGTTGAGAGTTTCCTTCAGAGAAATTCACCAAATAGCAGATCTGAGAAAAAAAAAGGTGTTCGGACATTCGGTTTCTCTACAGGCTGTCAAATCGCAAAGAAAAGCCCTGCTCCAGAAAAGTGCTATCTACGGTTCCAGGACTTCGAAAAAAGCGGCAAAAGGGGATAAGATGACAAGAGACTCTACTGACACCCTCGGTGAAAAAGGGCGTCGGGGGCCGACCTCTCCGAGCGTTTCTCTGACGAAAAGGGGCGGGGGACGGTCAAGGAAAAGAGGTGGCAGTAGAACCACGTTTGCCGTGGCGCGGGCAAAGTCTGAGATCTAAGAATCTACGAAAGACAGCGCAGGCTAGATGGGACGAGGCGGATGCGCCAAAGGAGACTCCCTCTTTAATACAAAGAAGGGGTGGGGTCCCCAGCATCTGGCTCGGGGGGAAGAACGTTAGACTTCGCAACTGGGCGAAATGCCGACAGAGGACCCAGAAGTCTTTCTCACAGGAACTGCCAGCTTTCTTTAACAGGCCCAAAGGCGACGATCTCCGCGTCGCGAATATCCAACGACGGAGAAAAAAAAAAAAGGCGAGGAAACAAAGAATTTGTGAAGCCGCGACGGGAGTCCATCATCTGCATGGGGAGTGGCGAAGTTGCGGATCGTCGTCAAAGCGCCATCGGCAACAAAAGCCAAAAACGATGCAGGAAGCTGGAAAAGCACCGCTGACGATCTCGTTCTACGGGCTCCCAAAAAAAAATAAAAAAAGAAGGGGCCGCGTTCGGCACGGGGTTATCAACACCAGATCCGTCCCGAACAGCTCGGTGATCGCCGTCACATTCGGAAAAGGCGTTCGTCAAACACACAACAAAAAAAACCCCAAAACCACGAAAAAGAAAAAACAAAACACACTCAATCTCCGCTCATGAGGGGGGGGTCGGACAGGCGACTCTTAAAAAAGAAGGGACCTTCAAAGAAAAGTCACGTCGATCGGCGGCGTTTGAAAAAACCTGCTATCGAAAAGGAAAACTTTTCGGCGAAAGTCTAGGAAAGTCGACGATTTCGGTGCTCGTCCCACCGGACAGGCGACTGAAGAGAAAAGTCGAAAAGAAAAAAGGATAAAGGGCAGCTGAGGTCGTGAAAACTTCGGAATGGGGGAAAGGGGCTTTGTAAAAGAGGGGAAGAGTCATCGAGGGTCTCACAAATCAAAATCAGCACGGGAGGCTGCATGGGGAAAAGCGTCAGGGGAAGTAGCAAGGAGGCATGGAGCGCCGGCCTGCTCTGCTAGGAAGGGAGAGTCTCTCGGTGCGAAAGGGGGCTCAAGGGGATGCTGCCAACGGTGATGTCTTACTTGCTTTGGAACAACTCTGAGGAAAAGTGGAAATGTCGGCTCACCACCTAGGCTCATAACTGCAAAGTCGAGTCACGTCAACCTCTGATACCTCTGGGGAAGGGAAACTATTTGAAAAGAAGGGAAGGAAGAAGCTCTGGAAATCGGCCGAGGGTGGCGGCACGATGAAGGTGTCCCTGTTTACAAGGGTCGTTGGAAGGCTGCAGGAGCCCGAGAAAAGACAAAAAACGTGTCGGGGGCTCCGTCACTGAGAAGAAGGGAGGTACTTCTGGGGGGCGCACACGGCAAAAATGCTCGGGGCCGTGCAGAGCAAATACGGGGGTGTGTTCCTCGACGCCGGTGTCTAGAAGATCCCTCTGCGCCACGGCGAGGGAACGCCTCGAGGAGTCTCTGACAGTCTCTGACCAGGGGGGGGAAGGAACTGCAGCGGAAGAGCCTCGCTCTGGTGAGGGAATGGCCAACAGAGCTGAAAAAAGGGTGGCCGGAAAAGGGGGCAGAAGACGCAGTCCGTCCCCGAACTTAACTTAACTTTGAACCGGCCGCCTATCAATACCTCCACACGACAGACCTTCCTCCTAGCCACCTCTAATAAACACGCAAAAGAGTCTCCAAGTCCTTGTCACTTTATAAAGGGGCCAGGCCATCAGCCCGGAACACCAAAACATGCGCAGGTTCTGACCAGCCTGTCGGACGGGAAAGACGCTTAAAAAGGCGAAGGCCGTCGGAGATCACCAGTGTGCATGAGTAAAATAACTTGGTCCATCTCTACACAACAACAAAAAAGAAGAGTGGCCAAGTATAGGGGGGCGGTGGCTTTGACGAAGCACACTGGCCTCCGCGGATCTCGTGGAACAGGGATAAACTTAGAAGAAGAAGCCAGGATGTAGAAGAGTCAGTGTATGGGGGCGGATGGCCTAAGGGAACTTTATCACCGAAAAGGACTTTTCCGAAATCTGGCGGCTGAGTGCGTCTAAGCCGAGAGGAGGGTTCCGAGAATGGCAGCGTTTGAGTGGTCCTAGGAGCTCGGGGGATCAGTTCCGTTCGTGGGCGGCGGCGTCGACTGTGGCCGGAGAGAAGTCGCCATTGTCATCAGGGAAGGAGAAAGTATCGCACAAAGGGACTCAGGAAAAGGCCTGGTAGCGAACGGAGAAAGGTAGGATCCTGATAGGAAAAATTTCACAGGAACTAAGGGGATGAGCACCGGCTCAGAGAAACAACATCCCGATGGTGTTTCAATTCCTTCCACTAGCACGGGAAGTCTTGCCCAGTACATTAGACCTCAGCCGGCGAGGAAAGGGGACCTCCTAAAGGAAGTCGGGGGGGGGAAGGATGGGAGGCCGTGCTCCCGGAACGCGCACGACGGGAACTCTGGGACTGATCTGCCTTCCACCATGAGGGCGATTACAAGGGTGAGCAACTAATTTGGCAGGAAAGAACAACCTTTATTGTCTGAGGAGAGTTGAAGGGTGGGAGCATGATGCTGCTCGGGGTTCTAAGCCGAGCCAGGAAGGGAGATCCAGAGGCACGCTCACCATAACCGACCGAACCGCACCGGTTGGCCATAAAAAGAATCGAGTCACCGATCGACTGGATCGGGAAGTAATCTCGCGCAGCCTTAGCTTTTAACATGAGGGCTTATGGACAGCAGGCCGATGAAACAATGCCGACTCAGTGCTGAGACCAGCTATGACGGAGAGTGAGACTAGCTGACATAGAGGCCCTGCGGGGGCCAACCCAGATCCATTCGAATGGGGAACTCCCTCTCTAATCTAGGAAATCCACTTTATGGTTTGTCCGCGGTCCTGTGGTGACGAAAAGAACGTCGATATCTGGTTCTCGACGGTGCCGAAGAGTGAGATCCTGGAACGCCGCCGATTTCAAGAGTCAACTTCTCTCTTTCTTCTTTGGATTCTGGGAGAAAACGGAGGGGCCGAGACATGCGCAGCAGAGTGGGCGAACGACTAACCGCTGAAGTTCGACCGGGCTATGAAAAGAGAAGCACGGCGACAAGAGGGGGGGGTGAAAGTTAGAGAGTGCCGTAAGGGAGGACCCTTTCTTCTTCGAGAATCGGAATGAGGAGGGGGGGGGGGAGGAGGTGCCTCGATCGTCAGTGAGCTCTGAAACTCAACTTATGTAGTTGTGTCATGATTTCTAAAAAAAAACGACTATCTTCAAAAATAACCCAAACGTCATCAGGGACGAAAGCATCAGGTCCTCAGGGAGGGAACAGGCGCATCTAACAAGCTAGGGAAAAAAAGCCGAAAACCGTTTTCCGAGAGGGAGACTCATGTAGGGAAAAAACTTTTCGGGGGATTCAAGGGCCGCCGTTGAGAAATCCGGCCCGGGGGGACCGAAATGGGCAGCTCTCGCAGGAAGAAGAAAAAAAGCGGCCCACAGGAGTTGGCAACAACGCCTGGAGAAACCCTGCTTCCCTCAGTTTCAGAGACAGAACCGCCTCGCCATCTCGATTCGACGCCGTATGGGCAAAAGGGTCCAGGAGCAGACGAAGGAGAGAGAGATTGCCAAAAACCACGCTCGACAACGGAAAGGAGACCTGGGAACCTTCCTCCTTGAAGGTAATCAAACAAAAGCTGGGAAACAGAAGCCCATTCCTAAAGGGAGTGCCGTCTCGAGGGGTAAGCTACGTTCTCGCGTTGGAACGGAAAAAGGGTGATTGGGTCACTACGGAAAGGCGACTGGACTGGCCGTGGCTGACAGAAGGTAGGCACCGCAGCGACACCACCAAACCCACAAACCACAAAAAGCCCCACCCAACCCCCAACAAAAAATGGTCAGAGCCTCTGTATGCTCTTCTTATGTAGCACGGACTTGCGCCGATCGGGCCCCATCAACCAGCCCTCGCTCAACATTTCCTAAAAAAAACATCGAGGTCCTTGGCCGGCTCTCGGAACTGAATTAGCTCTACGCAGAAACTGTCCGCTCCGCGGGAGCTGGGGCCATCCTCGAAAGTTTGATGCGAAAGCCCGATTCGGCAACGAAAAAATCAGAGAGTAGAGAAGCGCAAAAAAGTCCATCCTTAACAGCTCAAGGAGAAAAGGGATATGAAAAAAAGACCTAGGGGACGGTGACGTCAGGCTAGCCGTCCAGGCTTCAATCACTAAATTATCGCATGGGACACTCTTGCACGTCGAACACCAGAGACTTCACCGCCAAAAAAGAAAAAGTACGCGGCCGATCCTGATCCTGGCTATTTGCGCACCAATACCATCGCGGAAAGAGAAAAGGGAGGTGGAAGACGCGTCCGCCTCAAGGGAGTCATCGGCGTCCTCGCGAAAAGAGACCTTCGCAGATTGCAGTGTCGGGTACACCTGCAAGACTGTCCAGTAAAGGTAGGGCTTCGAAGTGGAAAGGAAAACTGCAACCACTAGGAAGAGAGACGGGAATGACGGACGCTCATGATCGATCAGAACAGTTGCATAAGGTATCATACTCGAAATCCTCTGACGGTGCATGGAGCTCTCCGGTAGGAAAGAGAGATCCTAGACACGGCACGTTATAAGTTAGGGATCTAGAAAGGGCCGCCCGCTCTGTCTCGCAATCGGATCGGGGGGCGGGGGAGCGCCAGGACTTCGAGACCCGAACGGGCGAGGTTGCACGCCGGGCGGGCAGGTGTACAACGAAACTGGAAGAGCCGACGAGACTGTTCTGGAAGGAGAGAAGCCGAACTATTTTGACCGAGGAGCCGCAAAGACTTCCACATCACGTCCTGCAGATCGAGCTGCAAGTGCTGAACACGAGACGTCGCCGAGCGAGGGAGCTGGAAGGGCTGTGGAAGGGGTGTCGACGTGCAGGAAAACTTATCCAATGTGTCCTCGGAATATACTAACGAAGGGGAGGAGGCCTGACTCCAAAAGCCGACGGATGGGTTCGAGAGCCGTATCTTTTCAAGAAAAGGGCAGCGAGACGCGCGGACGGTTAAGAGCTCGACTTCCAGAGGGGGGGAATAAACGGCGGATGCCCGCACCGCAGGAAAACAGTCGTGAGACTCGAGCTCCGGGGAAGGGAAAGCAGAAACGCGCCTCTACCGATTTCACGCTGCTGCGGATTTTTCGACGGGGGAGCGAGAGGGGCGGGCCCGAGCGGGTAACCCCGCCAACTGAACACCCATCGCAAGAAGAATCAAAAAAATCTGGAGCGCGGTTCCAAGCTTGAAATTTCGAGAGTACCGAAGGCGGAAACGGGGTACGTCTTCCAGGACTTCACCTGGGCTTCACCGGGCAGAGACGTCGGAACCCCCATAGCTCGACGGCAACGGAAAGGCCCCGCGTTAGGAATTTGATTCTCTCGCAGAGAGATGTGCTAAAAAAACAAGTGCTGGACGCGGTTCAGCTTCGTGGGCAGGAGAAAGTGGCCTTGGAGAGGGCCATCAAGAGGATGGCTGCTCAAAAGACATCCATCGGGATAGGGATAGCTCCGGGAATGCGAATATTAGGCACGGATACACGTCTTGCAGAGCAGGGGTGCGGGGTAACCCACGTATAGTCATCTGGAACTTTGAGTGAGAGTCCTTCCTAGCTACCGGCGAGCCGACAGCCGGAACGGATTAGGGGAGCAAGGCGTCCAAGTCGTGACGTAACCGCAACGAGAGCGTCCCGCGATCTCCAAGGCGGCGGATTAAAAAAAGACGAAAGTTTCGATTAGAATGGGGGGAAAAAATCAAAGACGGCCAGCCAGCACTGCTGGTTGCTGATGAAAGAAGGGGGGGGCGAGACGAGAGACAGGCAGAGCAAAAGTCACCAACCCACATAAAGGAAGAAAGGGAAGGAGAGCCAGCTGACGATCGACGGAGACGCAAACCGACAATCTCTGAAAACGCGTAAAGCGTTCGGACACATATCTAGGGGGAACCCACAGGGCAGGCGGTGATAGGCGACCTTCGGGACAGGATAAGAAAGGCCGTTCAACTCGGCTTATCCTGGTACAAGTCCGCGACCTACCAAAGATGGCCGTCACACGGAAGCGAGAACGGCAACTTAAAAACATCGGGTCGGGGGGAACATTAAAAACAGTACAGGGGGGGGGCTTCATCTTGCAGACGCGACTGTCCCGACGTTCGTGCTACCCAAAAGGGGGCCATTCGACACCGAACTAGGGAAGGGAGAAAAACCATATAAGAATTTCAAAAAAAAGTAGGTCTGAAAAGAAACTACGGCTGGGCTAACGTGTCAGACGGCCATTTGACGTCGAGAGAAAGCTGGCTGCTATCATTCGGGAGATAACAAGTCAGGCATGGTCGGAATGCTGGGAAGGTCGAAGTGTTCAACCGGAAGGGAAAAGGAAGGATGCGCGCGATCGGATGCAAAGCTAGGGCGACCGAAACACTTGCCATGGGGGGCTTAAAACAGGTGAGGTGCTTGTGCGGCATCGCCAGCCGCCTGGGCAATCGAACTGGTCTTCGCCCCCAATCGAAAAAAGATGATATCAGCGGACCGATCAAGACCGTGGTGGCTACTGGGCAGCACGTTGGGGACTAGCAGTTCTCAAGAAAAAAGCAGTTTTGAAGTAAAAGATATCAAGGGGGAAAGGGGGCGTTGAAACGCGATTGGGTCAAAGACAACCCGTCTTCCAAAAACCTTAAGAGGGGGGCCCGCCCTTCCACTCCTTGGGGCTACTTGTTGCCTGTACGTATCACGAGAAAGGATCAGGGTCCGGGGAGAAGAACAGATGTTTGTTAAAAAATCGAGTGGCTCAGCAAAAAGCGAAAGAGGGTCGGTGCACAGTTAGGAAGGCCTGCGCAAAGGCGCCAATCGTGAATACCCCAAGGCCGAAAAAAAGCGGAAAAAAAAGATCACGTGAGAAAAGCGGCATCTCTGAGCAAAAGCGCGAAGGTGCAGGACCCCTAAAAATCCGAGCCCGAACGCAAACGGCGGGAAGCAAAGAAGAAAGCGAGAACAAGAACTCCACACAAAAAGGGAAGCCTCAAATGCCTGAGGCACAGCCGGACCGCACGACAGGGGGGCAACTGCGGAGGAAAAGTCAAATCGGGGAAACGTTGCACGCGAAAGGAGATCCCACGCTCCCTTTCAAAGAATGGAGGACTGGACCAACCGCCTCGGTGCCAGAAGGGAGTCAAAAAAGGTCGTAAAACCTAGGGGGGCCAGTTTCTCACACAACAGGGAGGGGGTTTAAGGATAAAGCGGAGGACCTGCACACTGCCCCGACCTCTTCTCATTGGCCAAAGGCGTTTTAGCCGTCCGCAGGTTTCTCCAGGTGCGCAGCGTGGCAGAGTCGTCCGCCTGCAAAAGGTATCACAGATACTTGTAGGAGATCGGCGTGAAAAAGGGGACCTTCTGCATCAGTGGAGAGTGAGGGGTCCCAAAGGTAATAAAAGCTGGGGAGGTCCGCGTAGCTCGGGTGTCACGCCGGGGCCAGGCGAAAGGCGGAATACGACTAGTAGTGGGAAAAACGTATATTGTTGCAGCGATGAAACTATGGGAAAAGAGATCCAAGGAGCGGGCCTGGCGAACGAGTTGCGCATGAACGGATAGAGACACGGTGCAGGGCCTATATGGGCAACGAGGGCAACAGCAGAGGAACAATCACTATGTTCTGGGAAACATGATCCATGGCACAATCAAGCAGATTACAAGAATGGCAGAAGACACTGTCAGAAAGGCCTTCTAAGTACGTAGAAACGCAATATCGGTTTGTGATTGTATTCTAATTAAATAGCGCCACACTCTCTTGAACTGCTCTTAAAGGGGGGGGGGGGAAAAAGCGCGAGACACGTAGCAAACTCTATCAATCGTGCTTCAAGGACACCCCGGAGTCTAGTTTGAAGATTGAGCAAAGGAAGACTACTCTATTTTTTGAAGTAAGCAAGAGAAGAGACCCAGTCGGGGACGGCGATGCCGGGCGCACATCAGCCGCCCTGTTGGAAGAAGGCAGCCTGTAGGTCTGGAGAGTCGACTTGAGCAAGAGCGAGAGAATTCTGAGGGAGGTGAACAAAAGGCCATCAGGCCGATGAAAACTTCCGCTGATCGCAGAAAGTCGAGAAGCAAAGCTCTTCCGGATCTTCAAACCCCCAGGGGGAGAGAAAGGGGCACTAGTGCGGAAAAGTGCGGGCCAGCACCGAAACGTGAAAAGCGCAGGTTTCGCCGGGCAGGTGCGAGCAATCGTAAGGGGAAGACGGGTATCGACGAGGGACAGCTCTATAGAGGAAAAACCGCCATATTGGGCAAAGGATAGTGGGAAAAGTTAGTGAACTGCTGCGATGGCCGGTCTGTGTATCTAGTAAAAATTCTAGCATCAGGGTCGTTGGGAAACGAAACTGCGGGTCCTGTTCTAGAAGGGCATCAGGAAAGGGAATGGTCCAAGTCTGGTGTTTTATACGCGGCGGAGCGCCGCGGGGGGAGAGACTGCCGCGTCCAAAGCCGATCTTCCTCAGGTCTGACTGGAAGACTGAAGGATCGTCGATGTGGGCGGTGGTGCCGATGGCTATGCCGACGATCCTCCGGCGACATCAACTTCAGCAAGGGAAAAGACCAGCAAAAGAGGAAGGCTGAAATTCTCATCGACAACTTTAGAGGGGAAAAGCGAGGGAGCCCTCCGTGGGGGCCGATCGCGAGCGGAGGGGCGTGTTGCGGTGAACGAAGAGGGCGCGAAAAATAAAAAATTTAAAAAAAAGTGGGTAGAATTCAAGTCTCGGCGGAAGAAAAAAAAATAGGGAAAGGCTAAAGGGGTGACCACCACGAAAACCCCGGCTTCACGCAGTTCGGATAAGTCAGAAAGCCTCGCCAGGAGAGGAAGACGAGCGCAGCTTCGTCGGCCATTAACCGCCTGATCGCCTAAGTTTCCAAAAAGACGGAATGACGCTCTCCACAAGGAATCTTATCCTTAACAGGGGGACCGAAGGTGAGTCGATCCGAGATCGTCAGCGCATACTTCAAGGGAAACCTAGTTGCCGTCAGGAGAGATTTTAATTCCGACGTTGGGAATCTTCGAGGTGCCCTTACGTTGAAGTCGCTGGAAGGGCGATCGACGCGACGGTGGGGGGAACGGGCGCTACGGGAAAAGAAGTACGAACGTAGCCACTGTCACTACGAATGCCTTCCGTCGAGTATCAAAAAGACTAAGAACAATCCGCCACCAGCGAAGGGGTCGACGCACAGTAGCCCCCTCTGTGCTCTGGCCGTGAGTAGAGACGTTACCTGCGAGGACTCACATCAAGCAGAGGAGATTTGAAAGGGGAATTCCTTCAGAGGTTCTGAGGAAGCTGAACGACGAGGCGAACAACCGCGGAGGTCAGCAGAGAACACAAGTCCAGACTTCGCCGGACTAGGAGAAAAAAGATAAGGGGAGTCTGCGGGAAAAAGGGTCAAATAGAGCGTAAAAGGGTATCGGCGATTCCCCTTTATCAAGGACGTTCACGTACACAAACAAAAGGATTGGGCAGCTCATCGCAAAGGCGAGCTGAGATGCGGATTCTCAGCACCAAAACGAAGGCGGATTGGAAGGTCTTGGAGGGGCCCTCTCGGAAGCCGGCAGAGAACAGTCTGGGGAGAGAGCTCTGCCGTTCCGTGTACAACCGCACGACGTCAAAAGAAAGTTCGGGCTTCGAAGGAGAGCTGAAACCCGAACTGGCAGCGCTCAGCCTCTAAAGGGAGGCTAGGACGCTCATGAAGATGACAAGAAACATTGCATAACCGTATAAAAGGGTGTGCAGAAAAAAAACAAAACAACGGATGGGGAAAAAGAGAGAGGAAGCACACGTCAGAGGGGAAGGACTAGGAAACAACTGGGGATGGTCCAGGAAACGTCGTCAACGCGCTGATAACTGCATACGACGGGCCCGAAAGTTCGGGGTGCTCGGGCGCCAAAACGTTAATGGTCACGATGAACAGGGGGGACATTTTACACGACACAATCGCCTAAGAAAGGTAAGTGGGGAGGCGAGGAACCGGGGGATGACTATGTGGCATGAAATGGGGGACTCGCTCCACATCACGCCCGCCGAAATCGAAAAGCAAAAAGTACAAACCCGATATAAAGAAAAGACCTCTCGATGAGCTTGTTATCAGTTGCTCGTGGAGAAGGGGTGGCGAGTGCGGATCCAGGTGCAGAGCTATATGGTGAAGCATGGACCCGGCTGAACAAACAGCAGCCGACGAGAGTCTTTGTGTTCGCCAAGATCCTCGAGGAATGTTCCTGCTGACGGTGAGAGGCTCACGACGCCGCTGAAAGTCACACTCTTCAGAGGCGACTCGGCAGCGGACGCATCCCCTCTGACAGCGCACCAAAGCAAAGCGGACGGATGGAAAAGGCTGTCCATGAGCCTGGAACTCTCCTTAAACAAAAACGGCCCGACCGAGGCGCGGCTGCGTGGGGGAAAAATGTCCCAGACAGCTGGTGGCGGGAGGCCCGAAGAAAAAAAGCTAAGATCAAAAAGAGCCTGCAGCCTCAAGACTCCGCCAGGGGGGGACACAGGAGAGGTTCGACCTAAGGGCCATGTCGCGCAAACCGGCCCTGAAAGGAGGCCGCGATCGGGCGACGTCTTCCAAAGTCAACCTATGGAACACCGAGGGAAAGAAAAAGGAGCCTGACCCTCGAGATCGCCTGAACTCAGGGGGCGACGGCGCTCGCAGAATCGGCTCGACTCCAAGCGGGACGTTCCCGATCTTTAAGGTGCGGGAAAAAAAAAGAGGAGAGTGAAGAGGGTCTTCGAGCGGCGATGCTCCAAAGGAAAGAGAAGGGAGCGCTCGAACAGAATGAATCGGTGATAAAATCACGGAATCCGGTTGGAGGGGGCCGCTTGGTGTGGGACACAAAACTCGGGACGGTGGCCGACCGGTGTGATCTTCCGCTCTAACGTAGGGGGAATGGCCCAGCACTGGAGGGAAGGGACGGCCTGATTCTTTGCGCAAGGGATGCAACCAAAGGGGGAAAGGGAAACCAAATATCATCTTAGGGAGAAAGGGGCGGCTACACCGCAAGGCGCGCCCTCGCACGCTGGGCGATTCTCCCCGACTGGCACAAGCAGAGGGAAAAATTAGGTTGCGGTGAAGGGGGAGAATATCTTCAGAGGCTCCAAGGAACCACGCTCGACGAACATGGAGGCGCCTATAGACGGACATAGAACTGATAACTCTGCAAAAGGAGAAGAAGGGAGTCTCCGAATACCGGAAGGAGTAGTTTATCAAACCACCGAAAGATGTTCCCAGGAAGTTTGTCGCAAAATCTCACAAAGGTACCCCTCACGGGAGAGGGTCTCCCACGAAGATTCTGCGCATCGTGCGACGACCCCTCCATCAGCCAGGGGGAAACGGGCGGCGACGGAACAGAATGGCCATCGGGGACACAAAGCAGAAACCGGCAGGTGGTCGAAGAGTGGGGGGATCGCGAAATCACGAGTTCGTGCGGACGTCCCCCTAAATTAACAGCTACAGAGATGCGTTGCTTGGTCCCGCAATATCGGGCTCTAGGGGGAGCTTATCAACGGGAGACTTCGAAGCGGAGAAGATACGTCCAAGCGCGGCCCATGCGTGCGATCAGCACTGTGCTGTTAAGGAGCTTTCCACCCCCAGCTCGGGACGTCAGGGACCAAGAATCCTGCGCTGCGCTCAATCATGCTCCAGGAAACAAAGGGACGGAGCATGGTTATCCCAACGGCGGGGTCCGGGCGTCTGTGGGAAGGGCAAGCCGCGCCGCCTTTGGGGCACGAAGCTTCTTCAAACCATCAGAGAGCAAGGAGGTACCCCGCGGAAATATCACGTCAAGAGAACAATTGGGGGATGGCCGCACGATGTGAACGTTAGCACAGGTGCCGCCTGTTTGGCGGCACGTAAAGTTTCCAGAGGCCGGTCGAGTCAAAACGGCGAAAGGACGTGCCCACACACATCGGCGGTCACGTCGCCGTCCTAGGCGGGATGCTTTATTCGGGCAAGCACTGCAGTGTGAACATACCTGCAACTAAAGAGGATTTTTTCCTCGTCTCAAAAAAAGTGGCGATCCGCGACCGTCGACAGATCGAGGGAAGGTGATAGAAGGGCTCGCCTGAAATCGGGAGAGAACAAAAACCCGCGAAAGAAAAAAAAGTCTCTCGGTGGGAAGGAGGGGGCATAAAAATAGCTGAAAAAAATGGCCGACTCGTCCGATGATACTTAGAAGAACCGCAACGAACGGGCAACCTAAGAAAAGAAGCTCCTACTCTCTAGGAAGATCTCCTCCCCACCACAAAAATAGACCGAATGGAGGAGAACAGACCGCAACGGCAAAGCCACGGCTTCGGAGGGGGGGGGAAGTCTCGGTGATCACTTGGAGGGGACAGAGAAAAGACGCTCAAACTGGTCCACCCGACAGCCTGGCGGACCGCCCTCTCTTGAAAAGGAAAGGGAAGGTCGATGAAAAGTGCAGGGCACGTGAGAGGGGAACGAA
>Ga0179593_1424490_pt1 | contig 18846 bp, 29 predicted proteins | sample CZODoug2_1_08_16_FD_185931 | JGI IMG/M metagenome (GOLD analysis project Ga0179593, IMG submission 185931) | Vadose zone soil fungal communities from Angelo Coast Range Reserve, California, USA - CZODoug2_1_08_16fungal (PacBio error correction) | ecosystem: Environmental > Terrestrial > Soil >...
CAAACAATAAAGCCACAGAGTTTTGAACCGCGCATAATTGTGGGGGGAGCGCAGGGCCATTCGCCACCTCCACGAAGATCGCCAGCACGAAAAAAACGACGGCAACGCACGGAAATGGGGGGCACCATTTGATGGCAAAGGAGAAAAGACCCACAAGAAATCCCGAATAAAACTCTTTAGGGAGGATCGCACGAAGGAACAGCGCCAGTGAAACGTACGCTACTCCTCATATCGAGACGAAACAAAAGGGGGCAAGAAGATCGTAGCAAAATAACGTGGAAAATAAGGGAAAAGTACTCGATAGATGTCGCCCCACACTTAGCGGTGCTCATCATCCTACCGCACGGGAAATGAAAGAGGGATTCCCAACCATCACACCAAATAGAGAGAGCAAATCCAAAGAGGTCAAATGGCGCCGTGGAAGAATCACCATCCGCTGGAAAATCTAATCGCTAAAACTAGCGACGTAAAAACGACCATAATCGAGAACTCGCCCATGCAGGGCAACGTCGCCTCAATAGGGTGGGGGTGGGTTCTACAATCTAAAAAGTCCCCTCTAGAGACAAACAACTACCACTGTTACCAGTAGCGCGGTGCGGGAGACCTCGGGGAGTCTCTTAACCTAAAAAATAAGCTGACTCGAGGGACGTCAATCGCCTCCAAAAATAGCGAAAACTCCGGAGGAGACAGGAACAAAACCGAACGTTGCTATACGCTGTAACGTAAAAAGTTTAACATTCCAATTCCGCGATCGAGAGCGACACAGCAGAACCAGGTTCAAAACGCTCTCGTCATGCCGACAAATGTTTCAGAAGGGGGTATGAATTAAACGAAAGGCAAACGCCCCAAACTCTTAGACGCAACGTAGCTAAAACAAGAGGGGGCCAGTCGAAAAGGTCCCTGTATAACTACCAGTTGTGAAGGAGCTCACTGAAGCGGAAAACTCCAGAAGGCTTGGCGACGTGCTCAGAGATGCAAACACGACGGAGAACGTAGCCAAATCATTACGGTGATGTCAGCCGCAGGAACACCTAAATTGCTCACCGCGGCATTTTCAGGAAAGAAAAGAGCAGCACACGGAACCCAGAAACGCTCACAAAAGCACAGGCGAACCGTCTGAACTTAGGAAAGAGGGGGAGCCAAGACCCGCAGGAAGGAGTTCGCACCACCGACATCTCCAAAGGAAGGAGAAGCTGAACTCGCAACAAATTAAACCCACTGTCAAAACCTCTAGAAAATACACTCCTCTCCTTCATTTCTCTCGCAGGAACCTGAAAAAAAGAAGGTCCGGAAAAGCAACACCCCTTGTCCTCCACAAACTTAAAGTTGCAAAGGGGGCCTTTTCGTCAGAAAAAACAGTAAGGAAAGAAGTCCAACCACAAAGTAAGTGAATTCGAGACCTTCTCACCGATCAACTCCCGCGCAAACGGTAATCTGAGAAATAAGAAGGAACCCATTGCTCTACACTAAAAACGCCGGCGTAGAGAGCAGACGACCAAATCCAAACGAACACGTAAAGTAGGTACGGAAACGGATGAACGTGGTCAAGCTGAGCAAGCAAATCAAAACCAAAAAAGGTGATTTCAAAATAAATAGCCGTGCCGAAAAAAAAATGGATCGAGCAGAAACACGACGGAAAGAACCCCGTCACCGTTTTCGCCAGTTCAGATCTGAAAAAGAAACGAGAGAAAGAAGAGGAAGGGGGAAGCGAGAACGTAATCTTGAAGTGAGAGGAACGGGGAGACCCTGAGACTTCGGAGCGGGGGGGTCGAAATAGGGATCAAGTTGGGGGTACCGCGGAAGTTGGGGTGTCCTACAAATTGACAAAAACGAGGAGGTAACGAAAAAACTACGTTAAAGGTCGTTCGTTTCTTGTAAGAGAAAGTGAGCCTCTCTTGGAAGTGGTGAGGAGTCCAAATTGGTCGAAATGTTTTGTCGGGGCGAGAGAGCCGGTCAGAGGATAGGATTCCGTGATTTCAATAGGGATCCAGGTTGGGGGTGAACTGCTCAACTTCTTTATACATCGTAATTAAATTCAAGGCGATGGAAAAGGAGGGGGGAAGTCATGAAGGAGGGGGACTAAAAGATGGCAAACACACACAAAGGGCTCAGGGAAATTAAGACTGGAGTGGAGAAGCTTCTTTAAACTTGGTGCGCTAGATCAGGTTTGGGCAGTTGGGTTAAAGCGGGAGCTCAGACTTCGTTCACGGGGGAAGGGGGGTGGGGTGCGGGGTTGTACGAGGTAACGGAACGCTCATTTGCGCTAGAAAGGTGGTGCAGGTTCGAGTTTTAGGCACAAACTCCAAGAAACCTGAAGCACGAAGAAGTTTGTCGAAGTTGGCGGGGGCAGGGTAGGGGAGAAAGATGGGGAGGACATTTGGGCAGAGGCACGGGAGCCCTTTCAGGACTTTAATCACGGGAGGAGCTTGGGAAAAAATGGACGCGGGCGGGGGGATAAACATAGGGAGAGGAGAGACGGACTCGCCAGGTATGAGTGAGGAAGACTACCGGCGGTGGACCAAGAACTTAGGAAGGGGAGAAGGCAGGTGGCGTTAATGTTTGGAAGAATGGACACAGGGCGACGATAAATTGGAGTGAAGGAACCAGGGGAACTCCTTAGGAGAGCTACGAAGGAGGTTACACGAGAAGCGTGGAAAGATAAAACATTTCGGCGAATTTGGCAGGAAAAAAAGAGGAAAGAAGGAGAGTGGGTCGCGAAGCATTTGGTAGGGGACAAAACCGAGGCGCAAAATACGCGAAACCGGAGACGGGGCTGAGGTCTAGGGAATGGCCCGATTTTTCTTCAGGACCGGTGCCGTGGGGGGAGGGGGAGGGGAAAAAAAAGTACCCGTGAAAACTATCTATCCAGGCGACGAGGCTCGTTACGAAGAGGGGAGCGCTTTAGATCAAGTGGGGTGGAGACAAAATAAGGTGACGAACTAGTTGAGGTGGTCGAAGAGGTGGGGGGGAGGGGGCCGAAGGGATTTCCGCCGTGGTCCGGGAGACAGGGGATGAAACGTTGGAAATAGGGCCGGTTGGCTTCCTTAGGAATTCTCAAGCAGAGGATTGGGGGAATCAGGAGATCGTTAAGGGGTTTAGAGAAGTTCCTAAGGGGAGAGGAAGGAAGAGCCTGGAAGGATGTTTCCTTGAAAGAGGGTGTGGTGGCGCGAAAAAAGTCTTAAGTTCGGGCAGAATAGGAAAAAAAAGCCGGGACAACGAGACCATGGGGTTCCATAAGTCGTAGAGGACATTCCGGATGAAGTGAAAATTAAGTCCTAGAAGTGAGTGGACAATGGTGACTTCGTCAAGGAATGACCTTATGCAAGCAAGAAACTCGCGATCCGAAATGGAGTGTTGGGGAATTTCACCTAAAAGGGGTCTGATTACAGAAGAAAGAAGTCGAGTGGAAGCTTGAAAAATGGGAAGAGAACAGATCGGAAGGAAAGGGCTGAAATGAGACAGGTAGGGCCGGAAGAACAAGATTAAAATTTTGTATGAATGCACGCGGCACGGAAGATAGCATCTAAGCGGAGACGGATCGTCGTTTTAGAGACGGTGAGGCAACGGGTGAAGTCCTCTGATTGGAACATTGAGACAGTCCAAGGGGCGGCCGGGAAAGGACGAGGAGGAAAGAAGGAGGTTAAACTTTGAGCTTAATGAGGCGGAGAGCGACGCAAAAGGCCGCGATGTGAGACTCAAAGAGGTTGGGTTCACTACTACTATCTGGGAGAATGGAAGATACAGAAGGTGATATTGCTTGCAGAGACGGAGTCGGGGTGAATGGGGACATAAGAGGGGAGGAAATTCGCGATGCATCGAAGATTGGGACGTTATCGGGATAGAGAAAAATTGTCTTGAGGGGCGATGTGAGAGAGTTTACTGAATAAACGGCGGGGGGGTTGCGGCGGAGTTCTCTTCGACGAATGCGAGAGTGCAATCATGGTGTGCCTAAAGAGAGGGAGAAAGAGGTCCGGCTTGGGGACCGTTAGTAGTAACCCGACGAAAGAGGGGCGGGACAGATGAACTCATTTAGTGAAAGAATAGATGCGAAACGAGTTGTAGAAGCATTTGTCTCTAAACGGGAACTGAAAGAAATGGACCGAGAATTCGAAGATCGGGGTTACTCTCGCAGAAAAAGGATGAGAGGGAGGATAGGGGCGGGAGCACAACGCAATAACAATTTTAGGCGACGAAAACCATTTATTTCCTTTTTGAGAGGAGGCACAGAAACCTGACTTCTTGTTGGGGAGGAGCGGCAACTTATCAACATGAAAAGCGAACGGGAGAAAGTCAAGAGACAAGTTGGTCACTGCGAGGAATGGAGGCGAGGAAATAGTTAACGCATTTACAGACTGGAGAATAGGCAAGGTTTAAAACGAAGGCTAGGAACACCAGCGGGAGGGGGGCTTTTGTAGATGGGGGAGAGGATGAAAAAAAGAGGAGGGATAAAAGAGGTAGTCTCGATTAGCAAGAAAGTCGAGGAATAGGATGAGACGTGGACGGGGGGGGGTAAAAAACAGTGAAGTTTACCCTAGCAGAGAGAAACGGGGGGGTTGAAGAAGCCTGGAAACCTATCATCGTAGTAGTGTTATTGGGAGGTAAGATAGAATGTGGTCGAACAATCGAAGAGACACCGGTCGAAATTCCGGGGAAGAACGAGGGGAAGGAGCAAAATCCCGGAGAGGAGAAAAGAGATATGAAGTTACTCCAAACTTCGAAAGTACCGTATATTTAATAAAAAGTCGCCATCTAGATCTACGAACAAAAAAACAAATAAAAAAGGAGAAAGAATTGCATGAGACCTGAGCGAAAAGTCCAAATACCCCCGATTCAAAAGCACGATGAAAGGGATGGTGGTGAAAACCGTCAAACGGGGGGGGGAGAGAACAAAGGAACCAAGAAATCAATCTCCCCCAGACGAATAACCGCTCCGACGCATGATATATAACGTCGGGCATTCCAGAGGATCAGGAAAACAAACGACAAATGATGATGAAAAAAGCCTTCTGAGCTTCAACCAGGAAACTAGGGCTCCAGGTGCGTGAACGCTCCGACCGCCGAGGACCTCGCAGCAGAGACATGCGAGAAAAACCACCCGCAAACCTTCCGGAGAAGGGCCAAGGGACTCTCAACACACGGCAACGGGGGTGAGGAAAGAGGGCACCGCTGGGGGGGGCGGCGAACAGGGGGGGAATGATGGAGACTATTCCAAAAACGCAAATCGCCTGAAAGAAGTGCAAAACGAGCGAGTGCTCGAAAAATCACAGCGTCCACAGGAAAAAAGGTCAGGAGAACAACCGAAGAGGAAAAAGATAACCAATTACACAGACCGCGCGAAGAAGTCTACGGCTATAACTCAAAGTCTCGGAGCCTCCGTCGGAAACCCGGACGTAGGCACCGAGTGACGGAACCAAAGACAAGGCAGGAGAAGAGGATGCTCCGCAGAAAAAAAAATCCAGTGTAGATAAACTCTGAAAAGAGCTAACGAAGCCATCAGGGTCTAACGCATTTCGGGGGACCTGCAGCTGTGCTGGCAAGCGGCAATACGGAACTAGGATGTAACAACCCGAAAGATCAAGTGCAGAAAGGGGAATAGAAAAGGATGATGGGACCTGAAGAGACTGGGAAAGGTATGAAATCATGCGAAGACTCAGGAGGGAGAGAGCGAGGGGAAGACGAATTGGGGAAAAGAAAAAAAGAACGTCTCAAGCCTCAGTCTTTTCAGGAGAGGACGATCACCTAATTTAACCCAGACTGAAGAGAAGGCATATACCGACATCAAGGAAGACACGAAGAGAAATCTTACAACGACCTAATACGAATAAGGCCAGCCTCAGCCTAAGACTGAAAAGCGGGGGGGGAACTTAGCGAGTACTATTTCACAGGGGGGGGGGGAGGGGGGGGGGGAACGGGGGGGGGGGGAAAGGTTTGCAGAAGACTATGGGTTCCAGAAACGTCACCGGAGAATTTGAGACAACGCTTAGAAAAACCGACGAACGAACACCCTTTCGGGACATTAAAAGAGGCGACTCCAAACACGGAAGGTAAGAAAAGGTGAACTACCATTCAAGGACAACTGGCGAACATTCGCCCAAAAAACGCCAGGCGAGGCAATCCAACAGGAATGCCCGACGGCCAGACAAGGAAAGGCAAAAAGGGGATTTCGGATGCAATACCATCTACGAAAGAACTAGGAGGAGGGTTCACACAGAGAAATCAACAAGGAGAATTAATCTCGGTCACAGAAAAAACGCTCGCAAGAAAAATAAAATAAACCTCCAATTCAGAGTCAAAATCAGATCGTTTCGAAGTCAAGAAGAAGTTTCGGAAAAAACGATGGAAAGTTAAAAAGCACAGGGGAAGGAACGACATGGCCCAGACACCACAAACCATCCTCGAAAAAAAGAAAAAATCGAAAAGGGGAAGGGAACCGCCTAAAAAGGGTCTGCTAAGCAGGCGATCGGTAGCCAGGCGAATACCTGACAGACGTGAGGAAATGCCATCAATGAGGCCATATTAGAACGTCTGCAGAGACAACTGTGCAACCGTCCTACTCTAAAAGGACAGTCAAAATGCAAAATCGACCAAAATCCAAAATAAAAAAAAGGGAAGAATATCAGGAGGGAGTCAAGAATGAATGCGCTAATGCACTCACGAACCAAAACTGTAAAAAGCATACTGGGCTGAAGTGAACCATCGCGGATAGCTCCACGGATCCAGCACAATTTCCGTCAGGACCTGGACAGAGGAGGTGAACGTAGTCAAAGAACGCAGCACCGCAACTTCGGGCAGAGACCAGAGGTTCCACCTTAAGAGAAGGGGAAAAGTTTAAGCCGTAGCAATGGAGGCTCATTAAAGAGTCACGCAAAAAGGAATAAAAACTCATGCTACCTAAGGTCGTAAAAGAAGAGAGGACGAGCCGTCATCCTTCTTACTAAAGGGCTAAAAAAAAACCATTGAGCAAAAAAGTGATGAAAGCGACCAAATTGCTAAAACTCGCTGAAAACGGAGAAAAAGGAGGGGGAGGCAAAGGCCAAGAAACGACAACGAAAAGCAGACGTCCTAGAAGAGGCAGTTAGGAGAAGTGAGCCGAGCACGCAGGAATAGCACCACCTTCAATGACAAATTAGGATAAATAATACGAAACTGTCACAACAATCGATTGACCTACGTTCAACATTATGAAAACGGAACGTTACCCGCAAAATTGTCTCATCACGCCTTGAAACTTAAACAAAAAAAAAGAAACAATAAGGAAACGAGTTGAAAGAAAGAACCATGGCAGAATGGGGTGGTAGCAATGTAGAAAGGGAAGGCTCAATGGGACCAAATGAAAGATTGCTAGTTGGAAATAAAAAACTCAAGCTCACGATCTAGCCCAAGAAATAAAGTCCCCAATTTAAGAGACCAATAAAGCACAAAAAAGGTCTCAATAAAACGACGAACTAAAGTGGTTCGCCCGTACTTCAAGGGAGTGACTGATCCTGCCCTACTAATAAACTTGGAGGGGAAAAAAAGCTATAACCGTACAAAAAAGAATCATCAAAAAGTAAGGAAGCGCATCGCAAGAAGAGCGAGGACATAACATTGCGGGCATTAAGAGAAGAAACCACCAAAGAGGATGCATTAAAGGGCAATAACGGAGAAGCGGGGGGTTCTTCTCAATGCGAGCCTGGGAAGTATGAGGAGAGAATTTTGGAGGGAGAAGGGGTGAAATAAAGGGTGTTGGAAACGCGAATTGAAGGAATCTAAAAAAGGAACAGAAGAGTAGGCGACAAAGAATGGAGTGGGTTGTCGTGAGGATTTGAACCTATAACTCGAGGGGGAAGGGGGGTGCGAGTCAAGTGGAGAAAAAAATGCGAAGAGCGGCAGAAAAAAAGGAAGAAGATCGCCCTGGTAAGGGGTGCCATGGGACAGGGTCAACCTTATTAGAAGATACTTAAGAAATCTGGCAAACCAGAAAAGGGGAGGAAAGAGTGGAAGAGTTGAGCGAGATAAAGAAAGGGCAGCAAGTTCAGAGGGGTTTAAAAGTTAATAGGGCGGAGCGGACAGTAGGCACACAGAGACAACTGATTGAAGTAAGGTTTGAGGCGATTCACAAAATGAGTTAGGAGGGAGGATCACCGACCACTGAACGCGGCCAGAACCGGAGGCTCTTTCTTTAGATGGGTATTATTGTAAGAACAGGTGCGGAAGACGCTTGCTACGGCGACTTGCAAGGGAGTGTTCCAGGGATCACAGGTCAATGTAAGGTACAGGCTGGGAAGAAGCTAAAAGAGAGAGAGGTATAGCGAGTCGCGGAGGCAAAACGTGGATATAGCGCACGGTACTTTCACGGGCGATAGTACTAATAGAAATCATGGGGCTTAGGGGGAATGGGGGTGGGGAGGAGGGAGGAACTGGGCCCATAGCGGACGGGGATGAAAGTTCTGAGAGAGGGGACAAGGAAAGGGGAAAACAACGGGCGGGGAAAATCGGATCAAGGGGGAAAATAACGTGGTCAGCAGATAGAACCTGTAGAGCGAACATTGTAGGAAAGGACAATCTCAGCGATATCTGTAGGTGGGGGGGGGCGGCGATGATCGCTCAATGGGGCCCGAGTTTTGAGTGACTCCGGCTGCCTGGCGCTAGGGAAGAGCCGACAGAACGAGGGAAGAAGCTGAGGAGCTGAGTTTAGGATTTCTTCGGGAAAGTGCCGTTGAGAAGGAATAGGAAAGAACGAGGGGCGCGTGCGAAATTCACGCATTACTGAGCATCAGCTCAAATCAAGATCGATTTCGGGCAAGAAGGGGGGGGTATGGGGGGCAAAAGTTGTCCTGGGAAAAACGCTGTTGATTGGCGGAGAGCTGAGTTTGGTGCGCGGGTTTAGTGTCATTGCCGGTGCAGGGTAAAGAGAAAGGAGGACTTTGAAAGGGGGTCAGAACAGTTTAGGTGAGGTCTGCAACGCGCTGCTGGTTTGAGAAAAATCAGTGAACAGGGGGAGTGGTTCGGCGATTGACCGGCAGGAGAGATCATAACGTGGGGGGGGAAAAAGAAAAAAAAAAAGGTCCTGGCGTGGTTGGGAGACGATCGTCTGAGTGATATAAGAAGGGGGACTATGTCTAAAAAATCACAGGTTCCAATGGATTCGGTGCCGGTCGGCTTCAGAGGAGAGTTGGAAGGAGTGTCAAGGGACCGTCAATAGCAGATGAGTAAGTGGAAAGGTAGATGAACGAGGGCAGGGTTGTGAGGTGGGGTTTTCCCGACAGGGCTGTCGTAAAGCGGGCCAGAGTGAAAGGGGAAGCGTGGCTTAGCCTGGAGCGAAACAGAGATTAGCAACTGGGTAAAGAATGGGAAATAAGGACCGGAAAAAGTGACAAGAAAGCTGACACAGTGAAACCGGGGTTCTTGGCGGGACAGGAGGAAGGGGGCTGACGCTGTCAAAGATGAAGCGCCCAGCACCTCAGCACGAAGTTTGAAACTCGGGAGGGAGTAGAATCAGATTTAATGGGGGGGTAAGAACGGTGAAAGGGTCGAACTGAATGAACAAAAGAGGCGAGAGCCGCGGGGGGTTGCTTTGGGAAGAACAGGAAGAAAATAAAGGATAGCACACGAGGATGGGGGCGCTCAAAATTGACAGTCAAATAGCGGGAGGGGAAAATGGAACGTGAGGAGAACGAATCTTTGGATCTTTCGGGAAGAGGGTACAGTGTCGCGTATGTGAAAAGCAAACTGGCGTTTCGAACGAGGAAACGGTGGGGGGGGGATCGGGGGTTCCAAAAAAACGGTTTCAAAGCTTTTGCTTGCGGGGGAAATCTTCGTGAGCGGATGGCCATCGGGCCGTGAAGAGGGAGGATTGCCGGCGTTGGGGGAGGCCCAGGGGGGAGTGGTGAAAGGTGCACTGGCTTGAAGCGGTCCAGTCGGAGAAAAGGCGGAACTCGTGGTTCGGGGGGAGGGGGGGTTAAACACGAGGGGTGGAGATAAAACTAGCGGTCGTAAGGGGTGGACAGGCTTCTCCCGAAGAAAAGGAGTAGGAGAGCTTATATTTAATCGAAGGCAGGGAGGCAAAACCTGTTCGGGCGAAAAACGACCATGGTAAACAACCCGGGACGAGATGCCACCCAACAAATGGTGGGGCGGAGAGGAAAGGTCTTCCCGAATACTCCGAAGAAGGTGGTAGGAGGAGTATTGATATGGGGTAAGACAGAGAACTCATGTGAGGAAACGGAAGAGGAACGGTTCATGGTAAAAAGAGCATGGGGGGGGTTTTGACGGCGTGCGAGGGAGCAAGGAGGGGCAGTAGGCTGTAGAGGGTGAAGAAGGAATTAGAAGATCGAAGGCAGCAGCGATGGAAGGGTTTTCCGGTCAAGAAGAGAGGGAAAAGGGGACTCCTGGTGATTCCGGGAAGTTACCTGCGGGGGCTAGGGAATGACATGGGGGGATTTGGAAACAGGAACCTTGGGACATGCCGCGGGAGAAAAGGATGGATACGGGGGGGTGAAAAGTTTGGTGTAGTAGGAGAGGAGAAAAAATCGAAAGAAAAAGGGAAGGAAGGTTCAAAACCTAAGAGATGAGAAACAACAACAACGGAGGTAGAAGAACGAGAGAGGAGGACCGCGTGCTCAGAAATGAGCCAGTGGGGGCAAATCTTTATAGGAAAAGAAGATCTAAAAAGACACTAAAAGCGAAAAAAACCGTTTGAGCCGAAGTCAGCAATCGGCGGTTGGAAATAAACAGAAGGACAAGCGAAACCCGTTGTTACATCCACCAGGAGCGGCGCATGCGCTTAAACGCAAGAACCTAAACCCAGCGCATGATTCTCTATGAAAGTCGGGTGAAAGTAAGAATACGAAAAACGAAACCACAGCCTACCAAGGCTGTGGGGCTCCAAAAGAGTGGGAGCGAAACAAGGAAGAGAATAAAGGAAATGCGGTAACTCGAGCGCAGGGGAGAGACAGGTGCCCTCACGGAGAAAAGGCTCAGAGAGAAAACCATCTCTTAATAAAAAGAAAGACTCAGCCAAAAGAGGGGCAGAGTGGTTGGAAATGGAGACGGAATCAAAAAAAAAAAACGACGGAAATGGAGGAAAAACAGTGTTCAATGATCGGAACGAAACCGAACACAGGAAACCTCGAAAGACGATCGCTTGGTAAAAAGAAAAAGACCACCGCACTCAAAAAATCCATCGACAAAGTTTCGAAATAACCGGAAGAACGATTCCGAGAGAGGCCCAAGAGCTCAAGCAACGTCTCCGATCGACTACCCCTCAAAGAGAAAGAGAGAATATCGAAAAGTCACGCAAAAAGGGTCAGAGAACACCGCAAAAAAACACAAAGAAAAGGTCAAAAAATCATTCATAACACCCGACAAGCGGGTAGAAGCTTTGAAAAAAAAGTCTTCGTGTACATCGCGAATGTACTAAGAGAATAACTCCGAAAAGCGCTCAGGGGGCCGAATAAGGGTTGAAGAAAGATACGGTAAGAGTAAGTAAGAAAGACGCGTTCTATTCCATTAGGCAGCGCGAAACCGAATTGAGCGCAAATAAAATGACGGATCTTAGAGCCGACATCGTCAGAAACTCGTCCCGCTCCAAGTCTCATGTAACAACTCTAATCGACGGCATCTAAGACATACCGGACAAAGTCGAAAAGGGGGAGGCTCCAATCTCAGAAAGATCAAGAACGAGTCCAGCGCCTCAAAACACCGAAGCAGAAAACCAGGCCTTAACAATAAGAAGCCAAAATTAAGGGTTCATAGTAGAGTGGTGGACATCCTCAGTCCAAAAGAAAAAAAAAAGACAAGCGTCACGCCCGTAAAACAACTAGGTCTTTAAACCATAAAAATGGGAATGAAAGCCAGCGAGTATTAAGCATAATTACAAGGGAAAGGAACAGAGCACCCAGCAAGAGACAGTCATAAAGCCAGGCGAGTTGACTCCGGATTCATGGAGGGAGGGTGGTTCAAGGAAATACACTCTCGCGAACCAGCTGGAACAGGGAGAAAAAAGAGAAAGGACGCTTCCAAGAGAGTCTCTCATCTGCAGGACTACGAAAAAGAAGAAATGTACGGAAAGAGAGGGGGGAAAGAAACAATGGTGCAGAATACTCAGGGAAACGAACACAAAGACAAAGGGGAAGCAGGGGAACGTCACAGGCGGAAAATACAAGTGCCCGCGCCGAAACAAAAGAATTAGAACCAACGAAAAAAGGGCACAGTCACCACCATAAAACACCAACTGCTCAGCGAACAGATGTCCAGACGCGGCAGCATTCACCTATAGAAGATCGGAACCAATAGGTGTCCGCTGCGAACTAAAAAAGAACCTTCTGAACGAAATCGATTCCAACTCGAATCCAGCCCAGAACGGAAAGGAAGCAATGAAAAAATAGGGGCTCAATACCTCAGTACTGACACTCAAGCAAGGGACGACCAGAAAAGGACTTTCTAAAATGGAGAAGGAGCAACATGGCGCTCCGACATTTGTCGAACGGTGAACGATTTCCCATCCGCGGCCAAGACGAAGAAGCAGCAAAACTGGCAAATGACAGTCCGTCACTGGTAAGGGAATTTGAATCAAGGAAGCAAGATCATTAAAAAAAAATTACAAACGACCATGGCGCCCAAAGGATCTCCTATGACATTAAAAGTACAGGGAGAAAGGCCGAGCTCTCCTTCAGTAGATAATATCGCGGAGGGTGCTCGGCATAGAAAAAAGACTGGGATAAGGACCGTGAGGAAGAGAAAAAAATTGCAAAGAACCTGCGTTCGCACAAGCGTCCGCACTAAGAAAGCGACAAGAAAAAAAAAGAAAGTCAGTGCGATATGGAAGCAGCAGCCACCTGGGTCCTAAAACGAACCACCTTCATCTGAAAAGAGAGAAACGGGAAATCCGCAAGACACCGCCCGCGAAGAAAAGGAAACCTCTAGGAAACCGGACACAAGAGGTAAAGGTCAAAGGGGAGATCGCCTTCCTGACTCTTACTGATAACGGAAAGAAGGGGGGACCGGCTTCCTTTGGCCAGCAGCATTGACTTTCAGGAGTAAGCAAAGGAGGGGGAAAAAGGAAGGGTCCAAAAAAAGGATGTGCTCAGAGAGTTCACCGCACCGGAGCTCGCTGAAAAGGAAGACAGACAGAAAAGGAATCGAAAAAACCCCTCACCTCGCCGGATCGAACTCGCGCATCCGAGAAAACAAACCTCAAGGGGGCCACCCGGCGGAAGTCGTGTGTCAATAAAGATCCGAAATGGCCGACAAAAAAACGTGTTCACCAATAGCCGAAAAAAGCCCATACGGCAGACCAAAAGATAAAAGGGGTGAGGAGTGCGGAAGAGAAGAAGAGGAAGGTGAAGAGGGGAAAGGAAGTGAGGGGAAGAGGGTGGCAGAGCGGTATCAGGGTGGTATAGAGGTAGGTGGGAAGGGGGAGAGGTGAGGGGCTAAGTATTTGTAGGAAGCAAGGAAGGAGTGTTGAGGGGGAAGCTAGTACCGACAGAAGTGGGAAGGCATAAGGGTAAAAGGGGGGAGAGAGGATAAGGGGGGAAGGGGGGGAGGAAAGGCGGATTGAAGAATGCAAAGTGGGTGTGGTTCACGGGGAGGAGGAGGGTGGGGTAGAGGTGAGAGAAACAGGGGGGGGGGGGGGGGGGAAGGGAAGTTAGGGAGATCAAAGGGAAAGGGGGGAGGAGAATATGGGGAAGACGGGGATAGGGGGAGGAGGAGAGCGGGGGGGCGGGGCATTGACGGGGGGGAGGAGGCAAGTGTGATAAGAACGAGGACGAGGGGGGGGGAATAGGTAAAGAGGGTGCGGGAGAGGGGTGGTGGGAAGATTAAAAGAAGAGGGAGTAGGGGAATAGATGGGGAGAAGGGTGAGGAAGGAGGGGGAAGGTGGCAGAGAATCGAAGAGAAGGTGGGGGGGAGGGGAGAAGAAAGAAGAACCGGGGAGGAGAGGGGGTAAATACGGGAGAGGATGAGGGAGAGGGGAGGGGAGGCAGAGGGGAAGAGAGAAGGGGTCCGGTCTGGAAAGGGGAAGGGATTGGTAGGGGGGGGGGGGGGAGGGGATGGGAGATGGAAGGGGAGGAAGAGAAGAAGAAAGGGGGGAGGAGGAGACGTGCGGCGGGGCAGGGGGTGGGAGAGAAGAGCGGGGGGGGGCGGAGTGGGGGAGTGAGAAGAAGAGGATATGAAGGGTGTGATAAGGAGGCGGGGAGGGGAATACAAAGTGGTGTAGGGGGGATGGGAGAAAGGATGGGAGGGAAGGGATGGAAAGTAGAGAAGAAAAGGTGGGGGGATGAGGGAAGGAAAAGAAGGAAGCGGACAGGGGGATAGCGAGGAGGAGAGGGAGGGAGATAAAGGAGGGGATAAGGGGAGGAGGGGGGTAGAAGAGGGAAATGGGAGGAGGGGGGAGGGGCAGTGAGGGGGGAGTGGGGGGAGGAGGCGGGGGGAGTGGTGGGGGGGAAAAGTAGGGGGGGGTGGGTGGGGGGGAACTAGGGAGGGTGGGTTAGTGAGGAGAAAGGGGGGAGGCGTTGGGCTATGTATCGGGGGGGAATAGAAAAGAATAAGGATCAGGGGGAGGAGGGAGGGAGAGTGTAGGGGGGACGAGGGGGGAGGGAAGGAGGGGGAAGATGGGAGATAAGGGAGGAAAGAAACAGTAGGAGGGGGGAAGCGGGGGAGGGTGAGTGTAGGCGGGAAGAGAAAAGTTGGGAGAAAAAAGGAGAAAGAGGGGGGGGAGACGGAGGGAGTAATAGCGAGAGGGGGGGGGTGGGGGATGTGGAGAGTGGGAAGGAGGAGGCTGTGGTAGGGGGGGGATTCAAAGGAACGAGAAGGGGGAGAGGGGACGGAAAAGAGGAAAAGCAAAAAGGACAGGCGAAAGGTAAGAGAAGAGGGGAAGAGGGATAGGAAGAGGGAAGAGGTGAAAGGGAGGGTCGGAAGAAGGGGGGGGTAGGGGGAGGGACAGTAGTAAGGAGAGAGGGGGGTTAGGGGGGAAGACGGGGATCAAGAGGGGGGTAGTGTAGGACAGTAAGGAGGCGGCGGGGGGAAGGGGGAGAAGATGAGACTGGTGAATGGTGGGATGAAAATGATAAAAAAAAGAGAGGAGAGTGGAGGGGGGGAAGTATGGGGCAGAACGAGGGGGGAGTAAAGTGGGGGGGGATAGAAAAGGAAGAAAGGGAGGTTATGAGGAAGAAGTGAGGGGAGAGGTAAGGGAGAAGACGGAACCAAGAAAGAGGAAGATTGCGGAGGAAAAAAAGTGCGGGAAGAGTGGAGGAGGAGGGAGGTGGGAGGAAAAGGGGGGCGAGGGGGGGAGAAAGGTAGAAGGGTAGAGGTGAAAAGGATGACGAGGGTTAGGGGAGGGAACAGGGAAGGTGGTTAGGAATGAAGGGGGGCGAGGGGGGGAGGTGGGTGAAATTGGGGGAGTGGAACGGGGGACTCAGGGAGGTATAAGTAGGGGCAGAAAGGCAGTAGGGTGGTGTTAGGATGGGGGAAGGAGTGGAGGGGGGCAAAGGGAAGGGGGTAATGGAGGCAAAAGTGGACCTAATGTAGGGGTGATGAGTGAGGTCGTGGTAAAAAGGGGGGGGTGGGGGGATGAGTAAGGGGGGGGATAGCAAAGGTAGGGTGCGTTAGGCGGGTTGTAGGATGTGGGGGAATAGAAGAGGGGGGGGGAGGTAGGGGGGGGGGGGAGTGGGAAGGGTGTAGAGGGGGAGTTAAGGTGGGACGGGGGGGAAAGGGGGTGGAGCGAGGAGGTCAGTGGGGTTAGCATCAAATGGAGTAGGTGGGGGAACGGGAGCAAGCGAGGATAGGGGTATAGGAGGGAGGGCTGTGAGGAAAGGGATAAGCGGGGGTGGGGGAGGGGGGCGGGAAAATTAGAGGATGGGGTAAGTGAGAAGGGGGGAGGGAGAAGAGGGGAACGAGAGAGGGAGGGTGAAAGGAAGGGGGAGAGGAAAAGAGGGGGTAAGAAGGAGGTATGGATAGAAGAGGGAAAGAACGTGGGGGGAGGGAAGGAGGAGAGGGAGTGTATGAAAGGTAGGGAGGGCTTGAATGACCAGGACAGAAGGAAGGGGGGAAGAAAGGGAGGGAGGGGGGGGAAGGATTGAGGGAGGGGGCGGAGGGCAATGGGAGAGGGGATTGAGGATGGAGGAAAAGAGGAGAGGCTAAAGGAGTAGCAAGGGAGTGAAAAGAGAAGGGCTAACAATCTGAGGGGTCCAAGGAGCTGAACAGCACATTATGGGCAAGGGACTCGGGGGGGGATGACCGTACGTAAGTAGGCTTCACCAAAGCACAAAGAAAGGGAGGGTCTGCGGGAGTTGAAAAGGGGAAATTATAAAAAAAAGGAGCACTACGCGGGGAAAGCGGCCTGAGAAGGCTTGGACTAGAAGGATCATTACTAACATTATAGGAGCTAACAGGACCCGTTTTCGTCTATTGAGAGATAAAAAAAAAAATAGAGGAGGGGGGGAGAAATTGGGGAAAGAAGGGTGCGTACTGCAAGTAACAGGAAAGGGCAAGACCAACGGAGGAAAAGATCCCGGAGACCCAGAAGACCTCAAACCCAACGTGGACTTCCGCCTACTTGGAAGGCCTTTCTCACGTCGCGAATGGTTAAAGAAACCAAAAGGAAATACTGGAAGAGGAAAAAGGGGGAAAACTTAGGGGTCAGGAGGAAGTATGCGTAGGTATGCCGATATCTCCTGGTGAGGGGGCGACGAAGAGGGCTGTAAAGTCACCATCCATCTCTACCTATGTGCAAGATCAAAAGAAAGGATGGAAGGGACAACATGGGGAGAGAATCAAACCTTTGTAAGAGATCAACAACAACTTGGGAGAGGGGGGGAAGAGAGAATAAGACACCCAAGGGGAAGCACAATCCGGTGAGGGACAAAAATCCTCGTTGAGAAGGCCCACGGGGTTAAAGGTGGTCCTGTCCGGCCTTCCGCGTCGGGGCGCTGGAACAGGAAGATCCGGACCTTCGTCTTCATAAAATCAGACGAAAAAAGGGAAAGGGGTTGAGCAGAGGAGGACTTGATTGAGCAAAAACATTGCAGCGCCGGTGGAAAGGCGCAACGGAACCCGGGATAGGAGAGGTTGGGCGAGTGGGAGCAGGCGGGGAAACGGCGTTGCTTTTCCATAAGGGGAAGGAAAAGGGTCCTCAAAAAAGGAGACCCCCTGGGAGCATAAAAATAAAAAGAGACAGAGCGAAAGGCGAGCGGATAAAACTAATAGATATCAGAAAAGCATGTTAGGGAATAGGGAAGATACAAGAAACAATTCTCCTTAGAATGGGAAAGGGGAAGGGCGCTTGGCGAGCTTGGGAGCGAAGAAGTCCTCTCGCAAAAGAGCCGAACAGAAAGGTGAGGGGGGGGTTGGGGGTGTTGAAAACTTTTGAAGAAGGAAAAGGAGAAAAGCGCCTTGGTTCAAACCATGAGTTGGATCGGGAAGCATGGATTACTATGAGAGAAAAGGTGGTTTATAATGAAGGGAAGGGTGCATTAGAGAATACCATCTTGCCATTTCTAAGGACCCCCGAAGGCAGGGGACCCAAGATCTCAAAGTACTGTTGGCAGCGAGAAAAACCCCAATTTGTAATACTAAGCCTGGAAAGCGTTCGTACGATCAGGAGGGGAAAAACAAGGTCTGACGTGGGGGGAGGGAGTAAGAGAAACCACAGACGAGTTGCAGGATGGTACAACCCCGGAAGGAAAAGATTCTAGGATGGAAGGGCAAGCGGGTCCCATTTTTGGGGATCTCATAACATAATGCTCATCTCCATTTTGGGGCGAGCTAAGAAAAAAAGGACACTTTCACGAAGGGAGGCGCTGGGGCGGGGGAAATCCGCCGCCAGAAAAGGGAAAAGTAGTGCTAAAAATTGCCCTTTAAGATTGTGCAAATGTAAACTTAACTAGAGAGGGGGGCAAAGGCCACCGGTAAAAGAGGGGGAACCCAGAGGAGGGCATGATTGGCATGGGGGGGGGAAATGAGAATGAAAGGGGGGGAGCCAACAAATCGAAAGCAAAGGGATTTCATAAGAGAAAAAACCAGGGGAGGGAAGGGGAGGAAAAACCAAAAAAATTCAGATGAGGATGCCAGCTGAAAGAATAATGGGGGGAGGGACTGAAAGTTGGGGGACATGGTTAGCAAAGCTGGGATCAAAAAACAATTTGATATCTTAAGGGGGTACAACAAAAACAAAAGGGGGGAATGGAGAAAACTTCTATAATGGGGGCGCCGGGAAGAGGAAAAGAGAAAAACTGTCTATAGTAACGTCCGGATACGGGGGGAGTCCCTCCGGACACTTTTCCTCAAGACTTGGATAGGGAAAAGAGAGGTTAAACACGAATAACGCCCGCCCTGGCCGGTGCGAAGACAACCAGCCCCGCTAGTATCGAGGTTGTGCACACCAGGACCTGGGATCCACACGCAAGAAGGGACCTGGGGACCTATTTGGGGGAGAAACGGAATGATACAAGGGGTGGGGTCAAAACAAAGGGGAGGTTCTGCAGATCGGAGAAGGGGTAGGGGGGCTGGAAGTTGAGACCCACAGAAGTTTTCTGCTTCTCCGGATCAGATACACTCACCCTGGCACCATACTAGTTTGTTTTTGGCGGGCTGGGGAAAAGAGGGGGCAGGTTTAATAGGCGCCACAAAAAGTTGGAAAGGAGGTCCACCAGTGATCAGTGGGATCGAACCGGATGTGGCCTCAAATTGGGTCATCCTTAGGGAAAAATCAAAAGGAGGGAGAAATGGGCCGAGTTATTTATTATTTAAAACGCAACTGACGAAGAGGAAAGACCTCATGGGGAAAGTTAAGTCTGCAGCGAGTGGGGCAGTAGGAAGAAGGTTATTGGTCTGGATAAGACCGTAGAATCAACCTGACGCGGGTGACGG
>Ga0179593_1428506_pt1 | contig 18846 bp, 16 predicted proteins | sample CZODoug2_1_08_16_FD_185931 | JGI IMG/M metagenome (GOLD analysis project Ga0179593, IMG submission 185931) | Vadose zone soil fungal communities from Angelo Coast Range Reserve, California, USA - CZODoug2_1_08_16fungal (PacBio error correction) | ecosystem: Environmental > Terrestrial > Soil >...
CCCCCTTAAACCGGCCGTCTGCCTAAAAGGAGAAGGAGCGCTCGGATCAGCAACAGGGGAAAGGAAAAAAGCAAAAATCAAATGCAGGGGGATTGGCGAATTCATCGCAATGCGCCAGCTGAATCTCGGGGGGACAGGTCGAGAAAAAAGAAAGGGGTACGAGAGGGGGGCAGTGGTCCCATATCACGCAATTACCAGAAGGCCAGTGGTAATGCGCCGAGGGGGAGGGAGAGAGGCGTGCGCGAAGTCAAGTGATTCTGGGCGGGCCTTGAGAAGGAACGCTTATTTTTTGTCGTGCGATGCAGAGGAGGAGGCTTTCGCAGAAGGCGAACTGAAGGGAAATTGAGGGGAAGGGAAGAGCAGGGGGGGACGGCGGTGGAAAGTCGTTGCACTACCGGGGCTTCGGGACCTGGGAACGAAGCCATTTTCAAACACCGGGCCGAGGGGAACATGGAAATGGTTGCCAAAGAAGTGGGGGAAACAACCCGCGCCCGTACCGACGAGATGGAGAAAAAGGGAAGGCATCTCACTGAAGGACACCCTGTCGACGAAGGGGGCAAAAGGGGAAAGTACTTTGGCTGCGGGTCGCCGGGCATGAAGAAAAAAAAGAAAGGCCGGCGCGAACGAACAGCAGGGAGGGGGGCAAGAGGGGTGGCGTACACCAGGGAAGATCACAGACAACTTCCTATTCCAAAAGCCGCGAGAAAGGGGAGAGGGCAAACCGAGATAGCCTAACGCCCGGGCCGGAGGGAATGGAGAAAAAGAAAACCGGGGAATTGGAGGAGGAGGAAAAAGAAACCGATGAACAGGGTCTGGAAACAACCCCACATATCGGCTTAGGGAGAGGGTGTGGGAAAAAGGGGTCCCGGTACACCCCGGGGTAAAATAGGGAAGGCCCCGTGGAAGTTTCCCCCAAAAAAGGAAAAAAATCAGAAGCCTAAAAGGATCATGAAGGAGGGAAGGCCTGCGAGGAAAACCGACGCCGCTGAGTTCTTGAAATCAAAGGGGAAACTGCAAACGAATGAAGCTCACACAGGCGAGGAAGAGGGTTAACTAGTGGCCATAATCGGCTAAATATTTCGCACTGAAAATAAAAGTCTCCATGCCCTCCAACTGGCAATTAAAGGGAAAAAGGGGGGGCGGATCATCCCCTCTGTGGGGTAGGAGAATTACGGTACAAGAACGGCTGAGTCGTAAGCATCTTTATGATTGGACCATTTCCGGAAACCCTCAAACAACGGGAGGGAGAAAAGGAACGGTCAAGCAGCGGCCCGATTGGGGTGCAGAAAAAGCGGGGAGAATTTTTGTTGGACCCCGTAATTGGTTGGGTCCCGAGACGCAAGACATAAGGGTGGGCTTTGGGTGATCGGACAACGGGTCGGGGGGCACGGGGGGAAAAGGGGAAGGCAAAGGAGACCTGCTGCTTTTCGGCGTCCTTTGGAAGGGCCACCGGCTAGGGACGGACAAAGGGAAGGGGAAAAGCCCGCGGGCTTCGCGGGGCTGAGGATAAAGGAAACGGGTGAAAATCAAGGGGGTGCACGCTGTCCGCAGGAGTTGAGGCCAAAGCGGGTAAAAGTCCCTTTTTTGCATGGCTTCCGACACGAGAAAGAGTCAATCCCAGCACTGCTGACCTGTATGGGGGGGGGAGAAAGGAGATGAGACAAGACCGTGTCCCTGTCCGAACGGAAAAAGGGGGAGCACCCTCGGAGAAAAGTCCGGCGACGACGGGGGTACAAGAAAAGTCTGCTACCCATAAAAGTGCAAAAAGAGTTAGAAGAATGATACTGAGGGAGGACTGCAGGCTGTCCGTCATCAAAGCAGGAAATACGAACAGAACAATTAAAGCGCCCATAGGAGAGAAAACCGCCCGGGTTGGATTCCCCGGCAAGTCCGAGCCAAGAAAAAGGCCCCCGACAAAGGGGGGGGGAAAAAGCCGCGCAGGGGAGAAACAAAACCCCTCTCAAAATTCTACGGAAGCGAAACAATGTGTTGGGGGGAGATTTACTCCCGATCGGAACCCCTTGGAAGGAGAAAAAAAAAGAGCAAAACATGACCTAAAAGGGGAATCAGGGAGGACAGGAGGAGGGAAAGTTCCCGGCAGGAGGAGTAGAATGCTTGCGGTTTTTTGGGTAAGGTGCTTTATTCCAAGCGTCAAAGGGAAAGTGCTGCAACGAATGCGGGGCGAATGGCTCCGGGGGTCAGGGAGAAGGGAAAAGGTGCAGGGCGACCATCGGAACGCTGGTCTTGGGGCAGCAGGTTCTGAGAAAGAAAAATTGGAATGTCTGTCCGGATCTCGCCTTGGAATGGGTTTGAAAGTTTGAGCAAGACACTGGCAAAAGGGGGAGAAGCGACACAGCCAGCGATGTGAATCTGCGTGCAAAGAGAAAAAAGGAGACAAAGGAAGTAGTCGGCGCGAAAAAAGGAAAAAAAAAAAGGGGGTATGAGGACGGGGGGTGGAGGGGAGGGGTCTTCTCTCCAAGATCTCAACACGGATTATTTGAAAAAAAGAGGAACAGCACTCAACAGCACGGCCAGTTAGGAAAGAAAGAAAGACGTAAGAAAAAAGCTACCTCACTTTCAGCGAGCCTCAACGGCAAAAGGGAGTTGCGTTAAAATGCAACCTTATTGCAGAAGACACAAGCAAAGCGAAAGACAAGGAAAAATGGGTCCCACGACTTCCAGTTCTGATCAGCCTAAAAAAAAAAACCTCAGCGAGCAAAAACGGCTTCCGCGGACTAGCAAGCAAGAGCAAAGAAAGGGTCAGCACAGCGCCAGATCTACCCCAGGGGAGGGAACCTAAGGATTCCGTGCATAAGCCCTTAACCAAACAAACGACCACTAAAAAGAAGCATGCCGAAAGGTGAAAAGGAAAAAGTGAAAGGAGCAAAAGTTCGGTAGTTGGGGGAAAGAAAACAGGAAGGAGGGGCGATAAAAAGTAAGCCAATGAGGGGTCAAGGGGAGAGGTATTTTCCGACCTGATGATTCTTCAAGCGCGCTGGGGAACACGATGGGATGGAAAAATCCGTCCAGAACTTCGCCGTGAAGAAACCATCCAGCAAAAAGAAAAAAAAAAGCGGGGGGAGGTCATGCGGTGTTGGGGGAGTAGGCATTTGGGACGAGAAAGCAAGAAAAGTTGCTGTTCTAAAAAGGGAGGCCGGAGGAGCGTTTTCCGAAGGGGGGGAGGCGCTAAGACGAACTGAGAACGCGGAAAAAAAAGTCTCAAAAGGGAAGGGAGGGCAGCTGACGCACGGAAAACAGGTCCTCCCGGTAGGAAACCGGGGTCTCCATCGAGGTGGGAAGACCAAAGAATACTCAAGCATGCTGGAGAATAAGCTAAGACCAAGAAAAAGAAAAAAACAAAGGATGGGACGTGACGGACGGAGGCAGCGTCCCCTGCAAAAAAAAAGACCCAATTCAAGAAAACCCCGAAGGAGGAAAAACAAAATTCCTCACCGAAGCAAATCAATGGAACTAACAGCCGCCCGCCCGAGCAAAGCAGCAAGGTGGAGAAAACCAACGCGGCGGCCCTAAAGACCACATAACGGCTGAGAGAGAGAAAAAAAAAACAATACGGGCCCCCTCCAAAAAAAAATCAATTTGAAAAAGGGGGGGCAGAGGCAACGCGGAAAAGACTGGCAGGTTCCAAAAGGGTAGATCGGAAAGGGGTTTAGAAAAAAACGTGGGGGCTTTACTGTCCACCGAAAGAAGATGAGCGCCACCGAGTCGGAATTGCAAGCCAAGGGGAATGGGCAGACCCAACGGGGAAAAGATGGTCGCCCGGTAAGGCGACGAATTTCCGGAAATGGTCAAACAATGAAAGGGATGGAAACGCCAGAGTTGGCGATGCAGGTCAACGGGGAAGAGAGTAGGGGTTTGAAGGTGGAAACACCGTTATTTCACTAAAAGAAAATCGCGCGTAGGCAGGGGAAAGGAGCCCGCATCTCGGGGAATGAAAATAAAATCCGAGTGGGCTCGGAAGGGGGGGTACAGTTCAAAGGAAGGGACCAAGTACTATTGAGCCTTGACGGGCGCTTTGACACGGAAAAAAATCACTTTACACCTGGCTCACACAAATAAGGGACGGGGGGACGACGGTTAGTAAACTGAAAGGAAAAAAAGTCAAAATGTGAAAATAGAATGGTAAAATCTCTCTAAAATCAGAAGGTGCGGTTTACAGGAGAAGCGGAGCTCGGAGAGGAAGTTGAATCGAGTTGTCGCGCGAGTCTAAGAAAAGCTAAAAGAGCGGCAGGTGGGACATGTACGCCTGCGATTTAAGGAGACAGACGACCGGCTGAAGGGGCGGCCAAAAAAGCTCTTGAGCGCCGTGCCTCGAGCAGAAAAAGGGGGGGGAGCAGAGAGGGAAAACGCGGCGGCGACGGACGATGAAAAAAGGTGAAAGGAAACGTCGAAGACAGTCCTTCCCTAAATGTGTCGCGCGAAAACAACTCAGAAAAAGCCTCAGAACTCCGGCCTACGAAGAAAAAATTGGTGACACTGCAAAGGCGCGATAGGCCAGGCTAGAGAAAAGAAGAATTGAACGACCATCAAGCGGAAAAGGAGAACGCCAGCAAGCAAGTGAACTCCCTTTCCGGGGAAAAGGCACGCCCGAAGCTCCCCAGCCCCAAAGCGCAGAACATGGAGCCTACGGTTCAGGAGTGGGGCGGGATTGGGGCCGGACCACGGAGACGATCGAAGAAATGCGAAAAAGAGGAAGAAACTGAAAGCGCATTACAAAGGGGCGGCCAAGCTTCGGATGGGACCCGCCAACCTGGACAATGGGGGGAGTGGGGTCGCTCAATGTCGTCCGAACCGAGAGCGAAAGCGCGGCCGAAGGCCGGGACAGGAATATTGAAAAGCGAGAAAAACAAAGGGAGGGATGAGGAAATAGAGGGAAAGAAAGAACCCGACAGCTGTTAAAACTTCCTTCCCTACAGAGGGCGGAAAAAGCGCTCAAAATCTGGTGGAGGCTACGGGCAACACAAGAGCGACAAACATAAATGCACGAGTGGGGCGAATGCTCAGCGCCATTCGACATCAGAACGCAGGAAGTGAAACTGTCAGTAGACTATTCCTATCAGCTGCGTGGGACCCCCCAATATCAAAAGAGCCTGCGGAACTTCTATTGGAAGATGGAAAGCGGGGCGAAACAAGCGGCAAAAATGAAGAAAGACGGAAGTGGCCGTAATAAAAAACTGATTTTTTTCCTGCTGGAAAGCTTCGCAAGGAGGAGCCGATGGAAACCTAGCGCCGCTCTGGTCACAAATTGAAAAAAGGGGTCGATGAAACAAAAGGGTCAGGGGGGCTACCGCGGACTGTGTCAGCAACAATGCCGAGCAGCGGAAATTCGACGGGATCATTCTCACTAGATTTCACGCCGCGAAGGGCAAAGAGAAAGGGCGCAAAAGAGAAAAGACGCCGGACACGCTGAACAGAAAAAAAAACCGGCTTGAATTTCCCGGTAATTTCACCGAAAAGAACAAAGCGCCGGAGTAAAAACAGCCGCTCGATGCGCGTGCGTCCTTGCGAACACCCAAACGAAAAATCTTCCGAAACTCGATTAAAAAGACAAAGAAAACTCCAAACAATAGCTGACCCGGGGGAAGAATGGGGAGGGAGGGAGAGGGGGCACAACCCTCTTATCACCATGAAAACGTGCTTTTTGATCAATCAATCCAACCTGAACCCACCAACCCAGAGACGCGGGGAATGGCAAACTGTTGACGGAAAAAAGAATAAGTACGCCATCCGATGGAATCCGGCAAGGGCAAAACCAAAACGCTGCCCCCGAACGCCTCAAAGTCGCCAATTTCCGATGACGAACGCCGATGGGAAGGCATTGAAAGAACCGGGGTCGGGAACACGCAAACGCATGCATTCTGACGCAAATGCCGCAAAGACTCTGGGGACCCGGGCTACCTGGGGGGCAAACCACTCTCTTAAGGAAAAGAAAAAAGCAAAGGGCTTTCCCGGTGTTAAGGTTCGGCACTATCTCGTGGGAGGCAATTATTACGTGGCATCGAGGTGAGTGTCCACAGGAGGGGGGACGAAACAGAAAAAAATGAAAACAAAAAAGTATAAAATTCCGGCGAGAACTAAAGCCAGAAGCCGCTGAGGAGTGGAACAGGCAAGGGAAGCTTGGTTTTTTTCAATTTGTGGGGAACAGAGCCGCAAAATCGCGGGGTAACAAGCCGAAAATGGGGAAAAAAACAAGAGGCCGCGGGGCCTTTTGTCAACGGGGAGAACTTGAGACCATCGGCGGCCGGTTCCACACGCCCACATTACTTAAGGAACGGTGCCGCCTTCAGGTTTCGTACAGCAGGGAGGGGGGAAAAGGGAAAAACAGGTTGACGAACCTCCGAAATGGGGGAAGGGAAAAGCACCACCTCCCCGTTTTTGGCCGGCCTATTGGACTCCGCTTCGTGCTCAGCAAGATGCTGAGAACCTTGGTGGTACTTTAAATTGGGACAAGAAGTCCGTCACTGACAACTGGGGAGAGAAGATGCTAAAAAGGTCGAATTCGCTTGGGAAAAGGGTCCCGCAATCCGGGCAAGAAAACAACAAGTGCCGTTGCGAAGAAGAGACGCAGCGTTATTGTCAAAACGAAAAAACTTGGATCTGTTGTCTGCTTCAAGAAGAACTAAATATCATTGAACCCCTCGACGATAGAACCCGGATTGCAGGGGGGAGACGTCGGAGGACTAGAAGGGTAACCGCAGCAAGATACATCCCCGGGGTATAACCCAGCCCGAGCCGTATCCCTGAGTCAAAAGGCGGGATAAAAAGCGACAGAGTTTGCTGTGACCGGAGGGTACTAAACGGAACTGGACCGTCGGCCCCGTTTTCTTACTCTTTCGTGCCCAAACAAAATCGCCAAAGTCCATGCAGTCCGAGAAAAATTATTTTCTGGAAAGTTCTGGTGCCGGGGTAAAACAGGTTTACGGGGGGGGGGAAAACACAGAAAATGCGCACGGTCCTTCCAACTTGGGAATATGCTCTTGCGTCAGTCATAAAGGGGTGAGTTGCGAGCGTAGCGGTCCTGGGAAAGGGGCAGTGCCTAAAGGACTTATGTCTTGGGTCCTCAGGTTAAAGGATCAGAATCGGATTGCGTGGGAATGGAGGCCCTGGATGGTGCCTTTGTCGGGGGGAAAGAATCGAACTAAAGTAAGAAATGTTGCGATAGAGGCCCGCATCGTTGGCGGAGGCACCGGGAGGACGAGGTGTCAAGGGCGGAGCCGAAACGCCTGACTTGGCGGGTCCTTAAAAAAAACGGAGGGCCGGGGGTTTTAGTGCGGCTAGATCTCTCAACAACACCGATGAGCAGTAGATCGACAGCACCAAAAAATCCACAACCCGGGGAACCGAACCGTTAGAACAACCCGGAGGGACAGCATACGCTGGGGAAGAACAGTCTCCATTAATAGACCTCGATGCCTCCAGAGATGGAGGCCTAGACGCAAAAAACGAGAAGGTCGATGAAGCCACAAAGATGAGATAACCAAGAGACAATGCAACTACACCCAATTCTGAGCAACTGCGAACCACGTCCCGCCGCGTCGGCCGCAAGACCCGGCAAAAAAGCAGTGCAAGGAAAGGGTCCAAACCCAATCCTCATCATTCAAGGGCCGGGGGCAAGACGAAAACGTGGCCTCAGCAACATTACCACCAACGGCAAGGCCGACAGAAGCACCACCGGCGCCGTAAGCCATGGTCGGTGGAAGTGGGGGGTCACTAACCCGGAACTGAAAATTCCTCAACGGAAGGGAAAAGGCCGCTTCCGGATTAAAGCAACGGAAACATCTTTTTTCGAGTATTTCGTTTTGGGAGGCGGGCAACTAGCTCCTGGGGGGAGAAGGGGGATTGGGACTTGTCAGCAGGTTCCCTCTGGCCATACCACTCCTTTCTAAACCCCAAAGAAATCCTGTGCTTAACGATCGATGGGGTCGGGGGGTTCACGCTTATTGGGGGAAGGCAGTTGCCGCCATCGCGATCAAGGGGTGGGCGGGGGGGCGGGAAAATAAAAACTGAAAAGCTTTCCCTATCTCACCCAGCTCAAAGTGTAAGGGGGGCTAGGCGACTGCCGGACGGCGTATTTGGAGGCGACACGTTCGTCAAGAAAAAAAAGAAAAGAGGATAAAAATCTAAGGTTAATCCGACCCAACCCAAGGTTCCTCAACTAGGGGGCTGGAGAAAAGAAGAGAGCCCTCGCTCAAAAGGACGCAACAGTGAGGCGACAGCCACAGGGAGCAACCGATGTAAAAGAGCAGGGAAGGGAACCAGCGACCCGCCATTCTTCACCGGGAAGACACGCCGAGCGGGGGCAACAAAGCGCCCGCAGGGGCAGCCGCAAGTGGTCTACAAAAACAGGCGGTACACGGGGGAAATGGGACGACGCGCCCATCTAATCGGACGAAAGAGCGGGGGACCCAAAGCAAAAACAAGCTTTCCACCCGTCACGCGAAAGGGAAAAGTTTGGCCGCCTGTATATCGTCCTGGAACTCCGTGGGGGTGTTGGGCTGTTTCCCGGTAAATCCGGGAAAAAATAAAGATGTCGGCACAAGTACCTCTGAGGGCCCGAAAACCATAACGAATGATGCATCCAAAGGGAAACGGCAAGATTCCTCCCCCTGGGTCTGGAATTGCGAAGGAGGTCAATCCTTTGGTTAAACAATGGATATAAAGGAATGCAAGGAAAGAATGAGGAGACCATGTGCGCGGGAAGAGCCATTCGGTTTTAACTACAGGAACGGTATGTTTCATGCGACGAAATTAAAGGAAAGCGCAAAATCATCGACGGTGACGCGAATGGATGCGTTGGCGGGAAAGGGGGGGATGGGACTGGCTGGTTTTGGCCCATTGTCCGGCGGCCAATGAGCAGCGCCTGAGGGCGACTTTACAAGACGGGGTTACCAACGTGAAAAAACAGGAATCCCAATCCGATCCGGGTTGGGGGAAGTCATCGGGAAGAAAGGGACAGGCATTCTCTGGGGAAAGAAAAATATATACGACAATCCCGGAGTTTGATTTCGCGCCCGGTGGTAATCTATCGAGTTTTGAAGGTTTAACAAAGGGGACGAGTTCTGCATACACAAGAGAGGACAGGAGCGGCCTGTTTCGATTAATAATCGGTGTTTACGAAATAATGGCGGGAAAACGGCTAAATCCGCGTGACATCTCCTTAGGTTCGAGTTCTCGCCGGCGGGCGCACTGTCGCGGAGGGAAACTAAGGCTGCGGCGGCTGTAACGCTCTTCGAACGTGATTCCCACTTCAAGGTGTCAGCCCGGAAAAAAACGAGCAAGAAAACCTCAAACGGGAACTAGGAACGACTGTCTCCTATACTCAAATTGGGTTGAACAAAAGAATCATTCTCGATAGGAAAGCTTAGGCTGGGCGGGCTTCTAGCTGCTGAACAAATCAAGGAAAAGGGGGGACCATCACATCGCCGTTAAGTTGGAGGGAGGGAAAAAAAGCCCCACCTCCCCACGCGGATAATAAAAAAACAGGGCCACACCGGATGTAATGTGGGGGACGAACGCAGCGCCTCGAAGAAAGAGGAAAACTCGCCCTCCCCAAAGGAAATCGTTCAATCTTGAAGCGCTGGGGGGGAACCCAGTTTGACCGGCACTAGAATGGGTGGCGCTCCTTTTCCGCGGGACGAGACAACCAAGGCTCGTGACCGGCTGAGGGAGGGGCCGGCCTCCGTTTTCCTTCTAGGGGGAGAATAGACTCTCCAAACAAAGGGAAATAGAGATCATACCAGAAAATCCAGCTAATCAAAGAAGAGGGGAATGCGGCGCCGAACATCCATCTTCCAACCCAATGCCTTTTTTGGGGAAACGCCGAATAGGAAGGAACGCTGGTCGTGGGGGGGGAAAGGCGAGACTTTTCTACTAGCATCTCCGGGTCCCTAATACCAATGACCCGGGGAGGAACAGCGGGGCTTCGGCAAAAGGAGGGGGTTTCGTAGGGGCAAAATTAGTCGGGGAAAAAAGGGGAAGGACGAAAGGATTCCGGGGGGGGCCCGTCCCGTCCTCTGGATCGCTGCAATCCGACGAGAGGAGGCATCGAAAGGTCGCGCGCCTGCGGATGGTCAAAAATGGTACGTACGGCGTTCTGATTCTTTGACGACCGCGGTGGGTTCGCGACCAATGGTTGAAGGGCAGGAGGGGGGGGATCTACAGTTATTTTGCAAAAAGGGGTGTGCGCAGCCGAGATGGGAAGGACGCGCGTCACAGCTCGCGAGTTGTCTCCTAGCACGGCGGCAAATTTGGAGCTCTGGGGAAGAGGACGCCCGGCAGCCTGGATCCTCCCACAAAGCTTTGCGACATCAGGATAGCCTGCCGTTTCGGGGCTGCCGCATACTTATGGAAAAAACGCGATGAAAAGGCGAGAAAGAGAACCAAAAACCCAAAGGCGAATAAGCTGCCAGGTTATTGGTGCAGGCAATATATCAGAACAGCAGAGACCAGTTTTGAATGCTGGGCGCTTACCGCTCACAGACGAAAAGCCCCCACCGCTTCTTCGTGCGGCGAGGACCCCGTTCCGGGAGAAGATCGAAACGCAAAGGGAGGGGAAAATTCTGGGGGGAGCATCCGGTCGTTCCAAACCCCCCGGCCAAAGCAACAGCCCGCTGTCTCGGTCGATATTAAAGGGAAACAGCAACTCGCTATTAAAAGAGCGGGGGAAAATCGCGGAACTTCAAAATGATCTCGCTCAAAGGCCCCAAGCGCAAACTCGGACCTAAGCCATCGGGTTGGATGGCAGAGGGGAAAATCTCGCCATTCATCACAACCCTTGCTAATAGGAAAGTCGGTGGGCGGCATCATCTTGTAGGGGGGGGCATCATTCCTGTGAGGGAGGGGGAACAGATATTCGTTCGATGTTCTCAAAACTGTACGGAAAACACAACCTGCAACCAAAACAAAGCCTCCAGATCTAAAAGCGGCCAACACGGCGAGGGGAGGTGGCAACACGATCAAAATGTGTATGGGGGGTGTGGGGCCCTGCTTGGGGGAAACATCCTCCTCCAGGTCGACCGTTTATGAATCTATCAGGGTGTCGGGAAAACCCCCCGCAGACTGGGTTCTGGAGACCGTGGAGTCTTGCTCTGCTTGTTTTCGGCCCGGCGGGGGAGGCAGAACCTTTCCCGTTCTTTCAGGGGGCTTCCCGGCCGAGTTTGCTACGTGCCGTTCTCATTCAGGTTGTCACCAAAAGGGGGTGGGGAGGCGATTTGTTCACCGTCTCCATCAACTAGTTCTGGTGAAACTTGGATGGGAACGAGATGGTAAATCTGTGTATGACAGAAGCGCTCCGAGGCTACTGCGACTGAGACGGGAGCACTTCCGATTCGGAGAGCCAAATGGGCCGCTGGAGAGATATAAAGCGGATGAGGAACGGACACAAAAAACCTTGCTCGTGCGTGAAAAGGGAAAATGCCTGACTAACCAACAGAGGGACGCGCCAAGAGGAAGGGGGACCGGCCCTGCGAAGGGGGTAGGAAAAACGGGACGGAAGGCCTAATTGAAACGCGCAAAAAAAGACCACACATTGATCCCCCAAGACTTAACAAAACGAAGGCCTGTCTCAAAAGGAGAATGCGAAACATATGTGGGACTAAAGCAAAAGAAGCCGGAACGGGAAAAAACCATTGAAAAATTCCGGGGTCCGGTCGTGCCCAAGGTACAGAGGCTACGGAACACGGAGCCTTTCGGCAGGATGAAGGGATAATGGGAAGGCGGTTTTGTCGTTTTCTGAAAAGAAGCCGGCTGTCCAAGGAGAGGCGGAGGCGGAAAGAGGGCAACAGTTGGACTGCTGCAAAACGGACACGAAAGAATTGAGTCTTTGCCCTGGGAGGTTCCTCTGCTCAACCCTCAAGGTTGGCCGGGGGGGCTGAGGGACGGGTCTGTTTGGCTGTCTCAACTCGTGCAACCGACGTTGCGAGAATCTCCCAAGAGCCTGGAGCAGCCCCTGCGTCCGGATAGCGTACATAGTCGGGACGAACAAAAGGTCGACCCGGTTTGAGTTGCAGGGAAACGATGCGAGGGAATCACAACAACAAGTGGGAATGAAAAGAGAGTAAGCACCTCCACAACGGAGCCCGAAGGATAACCGCAAAGGTCGCGCCCGACTAAAAACAAACATCCATGATATCCCGAGCGGCTAGGGGGGGGGCAAGACCTCTCACCTAAAAAATATAAGGAACTCAAAGCCAGCATCACTCTACAATCAAGTCCCACGACATTTCCCAAGGTCGACCTCAGGCCCAAGACCCTCCGCAAGAGCAAAACTCAGCTCCTTCTCGTCAATTCCGTCCATTGACCGAAAAGCAGCCGCAGCCACTCAGCCTTAAGGTCCTCATCAACCGGAACCACCACACTAAACGCCATGGGCCGAAATGAAAAAAGAGGACAGGACGGGCCGTGCGCGAAAGGAGTTTTTGGCACGAACTGAACCTGCCGGCCGAACGGGGCGACGCGTCAGGAGGATTTTAAAAATCTTGTTCGCGGCGAGTAAGTAAACTGGTTTGAATAGGGGAGGACGGTTGCCTACAGGGGCGAGATGGGGGGAATGCCTTGGATCTTGCCGCAACCTCCCTGGACGTACCAAAGGGCCTCCCACCCATCGCCTGGCTTCATCGTTAAGGTCATGCCTGTTTGTTAGTCCAACGCGCACAAGCATTTGTTGGGGCGGGTTGTAACAAGAACGGAGGAAGTCTATAATCTTTCGAGCAGCACTGTCTGGCGAAGAAAGACTGAGACGCGGACCGCGGCCGGTTGCAGCGGCGCCAAGGGGCACCGCTTGTCCCCAGATCTTTAAAAATATGATCACCAACATCCCATGTTCAGAAAAGCCCGAGGGGGGAGGGACAGGCGAAGCCCCCGCCCAACCGGGGGAAGTTACTTCAACGGAATAAGCGAACCCCCGCCAGCACCCCTCGACAAGAAAGGGAGGAAAGAATCCCTCCGTATCCGTGGGGTAAGCATCCGCAGAAATCAAAAAGGGGCAGTGTCTCCCCGCAGAACAGGCGCTGGAATGGACCTCATCATACGAGTACAGAGGAGGGAAGGGGACCGAAACGAATGCAAAAAAAAACACCAGCGGTAACCTTTTGGAGGAGGGTAAAAAAACTCGAAGCCTTTGGCCGGACTGTCAAAAGGATTAAAGTCTGTGGGTTTTTCCTGTAGAGTCCCCATCATAAATAGGGATCGACGCCGAACTGGGGGATGACCATAACGAAAAAAGGCCACACCGAAACGGCCCGGGTACAGGGAACGAGTCCCTCCTTTGGCAATCAATGGAGATGATGCCAGGAAGGAGGAAAGATACCGCAATGTCTAGAATGAGTTTGGGAGTTTTTGCCGCGGTAGTTAAAGGAAACGCTGAGGTGCCGGGCATTCAGAAGACGAAGGCTCGATCTTGCGTTTTCGATTCTTCAAGGGTCTGGGTTTGCCTAGGACGCTGCTCGAAAACCTTGAGGCCGACAGCTTGGACCAAGCCACGACAAAATGGGCCCCAAAAAACCGGGGACGACGGTTCCAAGAGGGCCGATCAATCACGTCACCCTTTGATCGAGGGGAGATATTCGTCCCTCTACCCGGAGGGTTGTACAGCTATTAGCGGTTGTGAGGAAAGGCTGGTACATTTGGGTGGGCCGAAGAGGCCGGGCAACGCAGGGAGGTTATCCGCTGTTCTTCACGACATGCGATGGGTGTCCGGTCGTGAGGCTTACCAGGAATCTCGTCCTTGCTCGGCGTCAGGGTCTCACGATAGAGCTGCGTGACTAAAGTCTAGAGAGCAACCGATCCACTTCGAATAGGGAGGCCCTGAAAGGGGGGAGAGGCGAACAAAGAAGAAGCGGTAGCAACCTACAACGCGAACTAGAAACCGAAAAAATTCACTCACGCGTCTCATACTATCTCTCGACTCGATAGCAAAGGAAAAGAAGGCAACTCTGAAAGGCCTAAATCATCATCGTCCGCCTTAAGGGGTCGCACGCCCATCTCGGATCCAAGCGAAACCTTGAGCCGCGTTTCCACGGGATGGAGTGAGATTTTCCAGGCAAACGAACAAAGAATTTTCTCGGACGGGCAACAAAACTAAAAGCGCTTCAGAGGAAGCGCAGCATTCCGCCAACTCTCAATGGATGTCGCTACCTGGATTGGAAATCGGAGGAAAAGGAGATCCGCAGAGCGTCGGGAAGGCACGGCGGCCTGGGCTATACGCTCTCAACAACACGGACAAGATAGAGATCTCACAACAGACCGGACGAACCTCCCTAGCGGCGGCGCAAGATCTGTCTTCTGGTCCGGGGCTCCAAAACATACATAGCGACAGAACAATGCTGGAGGAAAAATGCGCGCTCCACGCAGCGAAAGCGTTAAAGTGTATAGACTAAGGGAACAGGGCTTGCTGTTGACGGACAATATAAGCCGGGGGGCTTGAGATCGCTCCATTTGAGTTTGTGTTCCTTTCCGCTTGTTATTAGGGGGCCCGTGCGGCTCGCAAGGCGGAGATGAGCTTTCCTTCACCGGGGACGGCTGAATTTTGTCCGCTGCAAGCCGCATAGCCCGATGCTTTCAGCTAACGCGGCCTGGCGGCGTTAACATGGGGCACTCGTAGCGAATGGGGCGTTGTTTGGTGCTACTCTTTTCCTGGTTGCGTCGCCCAAAAGGGGACAGGGGAAAAGCAGGCAGTCGACGTGGAATTTCCTGGCAGCGAGGATGTTCCAGCCGCAGCGCCGCAGAAGAGGCGTTGTCACAATTGAAGCTCGAACGCCGAAACGGAAGAAAAAAAGAGTCAGTTCCTAGTGCCCGGGCCAGAAGGGGACGGTGGGGAAGCCGTAAAACCATCAGCGCGTAAGACGACCCGACAGCCGCTCGCGTGGCCGAGTGCGTCGACGAGCGGCCGGCTGGGGAAAGTTTTGCAAAAAGTCTGAAAAAAAAAACAGGAACCTCGGGGACGGAAACGATATATTCATCCAAGCACCAGTTGTGAACGTGAAGTGAAGCGGGGGTAAGACTCCAGATAAGTAGAAAAAAAAGGCTCTCGGGCGTGGCGTGTTTGGGATGTGCGTAAACTCCGCCTCCATGTAGGGACAACCATGCTCATGCGTCCGCAAGGCCAACACAGAAAAAAACGGGCAAACCTCGAAAAGCCCTCAAACGATTAATGCCGGATGCGCCGACGCCGCGATTTCCTGCAGTACATGACTAAAAACAAAAAACATGAATCAAAAGGAAGAAAAAATCTTAAAATTGCTCAGCGCTCCCTTGGATTGATCAAGAGGACCCTCGTCGAACATTAAGGGAGAAATTATTTCAGACGTTGGGCGGCCCACATCGTGGATGTGGCTTCAAGTAACAAAAATAAATCCGGAAAAAAATAAAAGATCTGTAATGATTGGCGGCCTTTAAATTGAACAAAAAGAAACAAAACCTAAAAAACCAAAAAAGGTCAAAAAGAAAAATAAAAAAAATATAAACAGAAAAAATCTAAGCAGCCGCTATCTCCTCCACAAAACCCGAAAAACAAGAGTGCCGACAAATGGTTTTTGGAACACACGGGCGGGGTCCGAGCTCCTCCAGTTGACTTTTATGAGATTGGCAGCGGAGGAACTGGACGGGACCGCGTTTCACCTGCGAAACCGCGCTGCGATTTCTTCTTTCTGCCGGGTCTGCGCGGGAAGAACTGTCGTCGCGTCTTCCGCTCGGGGGGGCCAGCAAGTGCTCGGTGCCTCGGGACCCTCATTGCAATGGTCCACCAACGTTTGGCGCGGGGTAGGTCTCGGGCTTATCAAAACATATGGGGAGAACCGTGGATTGGGGGTTCTAAGCTTAGATGAAAACCGATCGGAAAATTGTCCGACAGCGGCTCCTCGTCGAAAGACGGTCGACTGGCTGGATCATCGGATCAGCCAAGCCAATGTCCGCTGGAAAGAGGAGAAAAAAAGAGGGGAAAGGCTTGTCGAAACCCCAACTTTGCTCTGTGCATAGGAAGCCGACCAAAAACAGAAGAAATAGGGAGAGCGAGGGTTAAACGTTTAAGGACGGAGGGACCCAATATCCAGCCGTTCCCACATCGCTGAAACCGCACCCCCGAAAAATACGCCGCAGATGTTTTCAGGGGACCTGAAGCGGCGGATTAGGGAAAGCAGGCCGTTCCGTGCCCAACAAAATAGGTCGCAACGCTCGCGGCCCGAGACGGTGTCAGCCTGCGCTGGAAAAAGACGGGATTGGGCGGAGTGGGGTGAGGGTGGCCTGAGCACGGAATCAAGGACTTGGCCGGCAACTTGAAAACTTGCCTCTTCGGGGCCGAAATGGCTCGAGAGACTCGCTCCGGCTCCAGCCAGTAGCTGAGGGTCTTGGTGACATTTCCCCTACAGCAGCAAATCAGGGCGCTGGGAGCTTCTCGGTGGTGGAAGGGGAAAAAACTTTCTTGGACTTCGAGCCAGCTTGCCCAGTCGCACCCCCATAGGACCCGGCTCCGGGATGGAAGTAGTCACACGCCTCAGGGGGCGTCCAGAAGACCGGAGGCGGCCGTTTGGAGGTGCTTCTCTATCAAACAACACACCTTTTAGGAGGAATATCAGAGATAGACATCACCTCCACAACGCGAAACATTCGAAAGCCCTGAGGCGGTTCCGCCAACGAAGAGGCAGTGCCTTGTACCTCAAAGGAAAAAACCAAACCCCTTCGATGGCGGGACTCCCCGGCAAAACAGCGGGCCAGAGTGCAGAGAATCAACAGCTAAGTAGAGAAATGGGACCAAACAATTGAGGCTTAGACAGAGGCCCAAGACATCCAGCGGCCTATCGCGGAGGCAGCAGCCGGATCTCAGCTCCTGGGGATTCCCTCCCCGGAACCGCAGCTAACCCACAGTTGTTCCACCGCTGCGGGCTCAGCAACAAACCGAACCACGCCTCATCCATTTGAACCCGCAGGCTCCGGGGACACCACCGCCGAGGCCGAAAGGTAGGGTCGTGTTGGGAAAGGACCTGCGAAGGGTTTCTACGCACGTACGGGAATGGCAAAAACATGGTCTCGCTTTCATCGTGTTAGGGGAGACAAAGATAAAACCGCGCTGGGATCACGGCTTGGAATGGGCGCTGTTGCGTGCCGTGGCCCTCCACCCATCGAAGGGCCAGAAATCGATGGCTCGGTCATGCTCTTTAGGCTGCACCAAGTGGAGGAAGCGCACAGTCAGTGCCGGGTGGGCGAACAAACCCGGGAAAGCGGACGGCGGATAGGTCCAGAGCATTGCTGGGGCGACGGCAGAAAAACGACTGCAATACTCAGTCAAGCAAACGGGGGGGTCCATCAGCGTGCCAGCTTCGCTTGTCCCACAGACCACAGATCGGTGTTGTGCTCCAATAAAAGTGATCTACCAGAAGGTTCTAATCACTCTATAAGCAGCCGCACCAGAGCCGCAAACAAAGGGAGGTGACGTGACTGCAACGAAGACGAACAAAAGCACCGAGCAACCTCCGCCAACACGAACCGGGAAGGGAACACATCAAGCAACGGGGGCAGCCAAGCCCGCCGAACAATAAGCTTGTCCCCCAGAGGAAAGCGGTACCTTATACGAATCTCGACGCGGAAAAGATGAGGCGCGGGACCAAACCGTGGCACGGAACAAAATCGTTCAATCACCTTGAAGCAGAAACGAGGGGCCAGTGTGGCCGCCTGCATTAGATGGAACGTCAGGTGGGGGTTCTTGTGGCAGACATCACATGCAGCCTACCATAGAAGTATATGATGTAAGAGAACGTCAAAGGAAAGGACCAACCCTAACTCTATGATGAGGGGCCACACCAAACAATGAAGTTCGCCCCTTTCCTCTGTATAATTGGTCCCTCTTGTGAGGGGAGGGCAGAGGACTCCCACTTCAAATAAAGATTTGGATCACATGGCGGGCCGATATTGCTTTTGGTGGTTTTTTCAAAGGTCATATTCAATGCGCGCCCTTTGTTCAGGCCGCCTGACCGGGGGTCGGGGACGTTGAAGATTCAGGGGGAACGGGGGGTGGGGGAAAGGGCCTGGACGGCAGTAAGCGATGGCGACGGATGCCTTAAATGAACTACGCCATACGGGACCAAAAGGGGAAGACACAGCCAAACGAGCAGGTGGCCGAAGGTTCAAGAAACGAAGCAAGAACCGATTGGTGAATATCGCCGACAATCCCCGGCGGTGCACAGCTATTCGGGGTCGGGCTCGATAGTGCGGAGGGGGAAATCGAAGTTGTTACGGGACTATGCGGAAGACGAACGGCCAGCAGCAGTTCGGGTGCACGCCCACGGCAAATTGGGTGAGTCCTTCGCCGGAGTAACCAAAAAAAACCCTCAAAAGGCGCAAATCGTTAGATTTCTCGGAGAGAGACTTTCCAGTTGCCGCCGAAAGGGGTGCAGCGTGATGGACACCTACCTCGGCAAAAGTTATCTAAAATCGGGGTTGATAGAAACTGAAGCACACATGACACGAGCGGGGGAAAAGAATGACGGCGGATAAAAGAAACAATTTGTCAACGCAAGAAAGGCGACGGTGGCGAAGCTATCGCGGAACTGCGGGCGGTGCAGAGGGCGAAAGGACCGACGAAGCTGAGAGCAACGTCAACTGCCCGCATAAACAGCAACGACAGGCGAGCGAACGGCGTGACGAGGTCAGCGGTAATTTACTTGGGTTCAGAACCCAAGACATAGTTCTCGAATAATTCGTACGACACAAAGAAAAGATTCATCTGTCGCATGGGCGCTGCTCATTTCCTCAAAAAGCCGGCATGGAGGGCCGCTCAGGTGGACGAGCCGCAAGGATCAGATCTCCTAGGTCTTTATTAAAGCAGTTCCTGAAGGGAGA
>Ga0179593_1386497_pt1 | contig 18841 bp, 9 predicted proteins | sample CZODoug2_1_08_16_FD_185931 | JGI IMG/M metagenome (GOLD analysis project Ga0179593, IMG submission 185931) | Vadose zone soil fungal communities from Angelo Coast Range Reserve, California, USA - CZODoug2_1_08_16fungal (PacBio error correction) | ecosystem: Environmental > Terrestrial > Soil >...
CGGTCATAGAAAAAAGAAACGCAGTCGCTCAGCGGGGAGGAAAGAATAGCTCGAGGAAAAGATCGGAGCGTCGACGAAGAAAGATTCCGCAACAAGAAGTTCAGAGGGGGAAGGACCTGCTGGGGACTCCAAAGTCGCCAACGTGAGGTCAGTAATGGCTCGACACAACGGGGGCACAGGCTCGAGCAGACGCGAAGGGGAGGGGCGGGGAGACCGAGTAAGCAACAAGGCCGGAGCTCGAGGAGCGGAAATCCGCAGACAATAGAGTCGTACAGTGAGGAGACTCGCCACTCTTGGGTATCACCAACGCTCTAACTTGAAAGAGTGCACTTCGGCCGAGGAGTTGCGTTCGGAAAGGGGGCTCCTAGATCAGGGAAATAGAGACACTAATTTTGGGAAAAAATGTTTGGAAATTGAGGATCAATATCGTCGGCTCGCAGAAAACAGAAAACGGGCCGGTTAATAGTGCAAGGGACGATCACCCGATTCTATGAAAACAACCCTGAGGGATAAACCGATGTGGCTCGGCGGCAAGGGAGGAACATTAAGGGGGTGAAGAGAGCAGGGAAGGGGCCGAAGGGGGGGGGAGCTCTGCAAGTAGCCTTGCAGGGAAGAACAGAGGGCTTTGGAAAGAGAGAAATCCTACATTTGATCTCCGGAAGAAGCAAGAAACTGAAGACGAAATCTAGTCCGGAATGTCGCAGGGGGCGGTGTGGAATGAAAGCGAACCTAAGGTTCCGAGGGTAGGCGCAGGATTGTGAAAAAAAACAAGAGGGAAGAGGAGAGTACTTCAAGAGTTTTCGGGGTCCTATCACGCCTAGGAAAGGGCCTAGGTCGACCTATACGGGGAAAGGTAGGAAAACCCGGCAGAGAATTTGCGCCGGAGCGACTGACGGAGCATCCCAAAAAAGCAAAGGGCTGATACTACGTCGAAGAAGAATTGGATAGTATAACCCCAGGAAAAATGGACAAGACAGCTTAGACAGAGAAAAACCTAAGCCGCTTACAGGGGAAAGGGCATAACAGGGCAAAACGAAGCGATCATAACAGAGAAGAAAAAGAGGAAAGAACGGGAAGTGTGAATACAGCGACGACGTCGAAAAAGCGGCATTTCGGAAAGCAGGAGCAGAAATCGTAAGGCCGTCGAGGGGCACAAACACGAAAGGTTGACAGGCAACGGGGAGACGACTACCGCGGAAAAGGGGGGCGGCGACCACGATAGTAACTTATAATCAAATGAAGCACGAGAAGCAGCGACATTCACAAGGGAAAGGGGGGAGGACTCGATAAAACAGCGTGGGGGAGGAACTGAGGGGGGCAGAACCGTAGCACGGAGTCCAATGGAGTGACAAGAAAAAGAGAGGCGAAGTCGGCCGGCGGAAAGGGGGTGTGTCGGGGAAAATGTAGAAGGAGAAAATGATCGCAAGCGAAGGACGAATGAAAACAGTATGAATGGGAGAAGAAGTCTAGCGAAGTGAAAAAGGGTAGGGACTGAGCAGAAAAAAGGAGGTATCAAGCTCAGGGCTGGGCCCTACCTTCGGGGGAGGGAGCTTGCTCGGGAAGCACGGGGATTTCCCCTGAAGTTAAGCAGGGAAGGCGCGAATCCTTTGTCCTGGGGCGCGGTGTCATGAGACGGCACCCTACAAAGGAAAAAGACCAGGAAAAAAATGGCTGGACTGTTTCGTGGAGCGAATCAGCAAAGGAGCCCTGGCGTTGATCAGGGGGACGGGAAAGGGAAGGAGCAAGGAAGACGCTCTCGCAGGGGGGAGCGGGCAACGTGGGAGGGGGCCTCTATTTGAAAAGGTTTCAACGTGGGGTTACTTCAGGACCACGGGGATAAAAGCAGGGAAGAGGCTAGATGAACGCGGAAAGCTCGATCGTCACGGGAGGGGGGAAGGGAAGAGCTTATTGATGGCAAACCAAAAGAACGGGGAAGTAGGAGGGGAGCGTCAGGAAAGTTCCTGAGAGCGCGCTATTAAAAACGTAAACCGACTCAGAAAGAGAATCGTGGGAGGGGGGATGAGGAAAAATCAGAAAAGGGACGGGAGAGGACCCGACAATAGAGCAAAATGAACAGTAAACGGGTGGGAATTTTTGGGGTTAAGGGCCTGGTCGGTAAGTCGGGAGGAATGGGGTCGTGAAAGGGGGGTGAAGGAGAGGAATTAACTTCGGATCTAGGGAGACTCAGGGATATCGAAATGGAGGCCGGCCCAAGGCTCAATTCAACGAAGAAAAGGTGAAGGAAACAAGGAAGCGAGGGCTCCTTCTTGACGGGAACAGTTCTCGCCTAGGCAACAGTATGAGAACTCCTAACGAGAAGGACTAACCAGGCGAAAAAAAAGAAAAAGAGCGCAAGAAAGACGAGAGTGCACCGAAGAACGCCCAGACGTAGTATAATTCTAAAACGGGGGTAGGGGAGGGAAAAGAAGAGTGGACGCCGAGAGGATGGATCGGAGGAGACGGTCCCGCGTGAGAGAAGGCTCGAGAGGCAGGGGAGCTGGGAGATGGTGGAGAAAGTGAGGCCGTCTGACGAAGGAAGGTTACTCTTCTCAACTGTCAAGAAGCGCCAAACCTCTGGGAGAGGGTCCTGTAGCCGATGAAAAAGCCTGTAAGTCCTTCAGGAACCCTTAGCTGTACAGGAGAAGATAAAAAGGCTAGGCCTCGCCGGCCAAAACGTGACCGAAGAGTCTCAGAACTGAGTCAAACGACCAGGCCAGGAACACCAAGGAAAAAGCCGTCCATGTTAACATCAGAGGGGAGAGTGGGAGCATCTCAAAGGGATCGTGGCTGGGAAAGAAAAATCCTAGTGATTGATGAGGCTGGGTTCTCGAGACACGTAATCCAGAGAACAGTACAGCGGAAACAATGTCACGTTCTAGTTTGTTGTCCATAAATACAAGGCAAGCGAGAGTACTGAGGGAGGCATCTAGAGAGCAAGGAAAAAATATCACCCTGTGGGAGACGTCCAACAGCCGACGAGACGGCAAACTGACGAAAATTGGCCTCTAAAAAAAAATTCAGGAAATTAGAGATCAGGAAGAATGGCGACGACGTGCAAAAGTCAAAAAAGGGATGGAACGATGGGTTCGGGAATCCGGAAAAAGCTCAAACAGAAGAGTTGTAAGTGGAGGGAACGGGTGCCACGACAAATAGGACCACAGACCAAAGGATTATAGAGAAGAAATGAACAGACCTCCGAAGGAGGAAAGAGAAAAACCCCTCCACGAAGTGGAGTCCATGACGATAAAGAGTAGCCAACAGCAGCTTCAAGACAGCCTAAGAGGCAGTCCCGAAGATCTACTCTATCATCGTCCTTCCGATTCGGGTGAAGGTAGGACGGGCTAAGAAGTGCTCTTAGGAAAGGTTCTAAAAAAAAACTGAATCCTGAAACCGTGACCTTCGAACCGAGAATAACGGGAAACGTTTACAGCGATCCCGAAGAACCAGGGTCGACACTCAGTCAAAAAAAACTGACTGGTCTCGAGACGCGGGGAAAAGGGGCAAAGAAAAAGGGCGGGTCACGTGCTCAGGGGGGGAAAATCTCTTACTGCAATCGAGAGGTCGGGACCTCAGGAGAGAAGTAAACTCCTCCAGAATCTCTTTAAGCAACGAAGGGAAAAAACAGGAGAAACGGGAGAGGCGCTAGGGGACAATTCCGCACATGCCGCTCGAGGACGTCGAGGGTTTAGGGAGGGAACCAACTTACTAGGGCCGGCTAAAAAGGGGATCTCGATGCGAAGAGGGCTGATGTGGAGGCAAACGAGCCTCCTGAATTAGATAGGCCAGAGACCCCCCGGGACAGCGTGTAAGGAAAGGAGGACGAACTCGACCACTCGAAGGGAAAAAAACAGTAGGACTCGGGGACATGGGGTGATTAGTGGGAGCCCGAAGTAAAAGCGATAGGGAGTCCGCGGGAGTAAACGGCGGTCAGAAAGGGGTGGAACTAACAAGAAGGGAGGGGCCACCGGATGTGCCAGAGGAGGGGAGACTGGGGACCAGAAAGTGGGAGGGGAAGACAAAACGCTAAAGCCTCTTTCACACCCACCACGAAAAGAACTAGCCTCTCGGCCGGGGGGGGGGGAAGCGGGAAAGTTTTTTGGACTGAGGAAAAGGGGGGCAGTAAATAAACCTCCACCGAGGACAAACTGAAATATCGGAGTACTCATTAATGGGAAGTAGGCCAGATCCAAACTGAGCTACAAGAAGTCAGTAAGACTGTGAATGGGAAAGGATTGAGGCGCAGACTATTAACGTCACTACTCGCGGAAGCCGGCCTGTCCCACGGCAAAACCATCTGTATCTTCCAAAAAAGTGAAATCAAGGATAGGATCGAAGGGCACTCGTCCCGATCAGCAGGTTCTTTTTATAAAGAAAGCAAGAAGGATCGGGCGAGAAGGGGAAACCAATTCAACTCAAACTGGGAGAACAATGTCTCCTGATGCAGTAACGATCGCCTAAGACCTTGGCTGCTCAGCAAAGAAAAAGAAGAGCCTAGGCGGACGTTCTCGAGGGGGGGGACTAGAAAGACATGGGGAAGCGTCGTCGAAGAAAATCAAACATTCTCTTATGTGTCGCGTCAGGCTGTCGTCAGAAGGAGGGTTTGCTCACCGTCTCAAATAACTTACGCAGTTGGGGGGGGGGGGGAAGGATCGAGCAGAGAAAAGGTGAATTCCTAGAATAAAATGAAACCAGGGGTTCTTGAGAGACGAGAACTGAAACAATCACTTGGGAGCTTACGGGGGATCTCATTGGGGAATTAACCGGTCGAAAAGGTCCTTTGAAAGGATCTCATGCGTGAGAGAGCCTTGGGGGTCCTATTCGTTCATCGAGCTCGGGGCTGGCAAGACTTTATCGAGGCTTGTGGGGGTGCTAATTAATATCAATAGAAAAAAAAAAAACAAAACGGAGGAGGGAGGGAATAGATCTGGAGCTGCAAAGGACGCATAAGCAAGCTGTCTAACCCTGATCAAAAGAGGACAGAATCTTCAAAGGAGTGAGAAAACTCGGGGGAGGCGAAAACAAAAGTTTAGAGTGAGGGAACCCATGCCTGTTCCTAAACGGGCAGGGCACAACAGCACGGTTGAAGTTCGCTGGGCGACTACAGAAGGGATTACGGATCTTCAAAAGGACACGGTAGAGATTGAGGTCCACGCTTCCTGCCTAGACCCGCCCACTTCCGGTTTCAGAGAGACGACTAAACAGAGGGAAAAAAAATCAATAAACTGGTTCCGCGGACGACGACGCGGAAAAAAGCTGTAATGATAAGCACACGCGAGAAGTTCGGGTAGGAATGGAAAGAAAAATCAGTTTGTAGACAAAACTGGTTATCAAGGCGAGAGGATCAAGGAGGGCAGACGGTGGGAAAGGCAAATTCTTTTGCCGAGTGGACCCCTATAGGAAGGAACGGAGATCAAAAAAAAAAACTGGGCACGGGAGCAGGTGGAATGGCCCGGGAGATCCAAGTCGCGCCTCATGAACCAGGGCAGGGGAAAAATATGTCGGTCTATTGGGAGATTGCAAACAAAACTTCCCTTCAGCTCATGCACGTGCCCGAGGCGCTCTTCCACTCTCACAGTGCAAAAGGATACAAAGAATATTCAGTAGGAAATCACTTAGGGGGAAATGATAAACGTAAGGGTAGGGGTACCGATCTGCGCCGTATGTCCAGAGGGGACTGGTGTAGGGAGTCCCGATACATCCAAACTTTTCCGCTTAAGCCGATTATCGGGTTGGGAAACTCGGAGATAGGAGAGAATTCCCGCGCCGTGCAGGTAAATGCAAACGCCTAGGACTCTGTCCTGGTCGGACAAGATAAACGATTCGTACCAAAAAGACGCAGTACTTACGGCACGAATCTCGAGGAGTAAGCCTGTGCTCACAACTCATCACCCCGGGCGAAGAGAAGCATAGATTATTGGTCTAAAACCCGCAAGGGAAGGAAAAAAGTCTGGGAATGAGGAATAGGACTAAACTTCGCCGGGAGACAGTTTGACTCCCATCATCGACATCGATCGGAAAAAAGGGGAAGGGTGATACAACGACTCGAGAGGAAGGAGAAATGGAAGGAGCAGAATCGTCGCCGTCGAGGAGAGGGGCTAAAGCCTATTGGGCGGCAAAGAGAGCTACGGACTTACCTAGGAGGACCGAGAGGAGAATAAAAAAGGGACACTGAAAACGACCCAAAGAAAGCATTACTCGTTCCGAGACAGTTGGCGACGTGGGTCCGGAAGGGCCCGTTGTCAGTAACCTAAAAGATGAGGTCAAAATTTGACTTTAAAGAGTCGAGAAGGGGGGAGAGAACGGGGAACATCTTTGGGTCGTAACAAGGGCGAAGAGCCAGCGCGCAAGGCAAAGGGAAATACGCTTCTGGACTGCTCGGGAAACTATAGAAAGTTTAAAAAATGACCTCTAGGATGTAGCAAAAATTTATCAGCTCATGCAAAAAGGCCTCCGTAAAGGGATGGGGGGACTTGCTCTGCCTCACTGGAAGTGCAACGGAGGGAAGACCTTCTCATAGATCCGGGTGAACGGGCGGAAAATCGGAAAAAAAAGCCAGGAACTAAAACAAGAAGTAATTTCTGAGTTCGAGAAATCGTACACCCTCTGCGAGGTGGAAGAAAGGACTTAAACAATTATACGCGCTAAGACCTGGGTAAGGGGGAAGCTGAAATTTCTGGGGGGGGAGGGGGTGGGGGGGTCGGGAGATGATCGTGTGCGAACGCCTAAAGACTACGTTGGTTGAGGGAAAAGAAAAGTGGAAAAGCATTGGACTCAGAGGCGCAATCTGAAGATTACTAGGGTAAGCACTCGAACTCTGGATGGCCACAAAAAGAGAAAGTGCAGACGATGTCGCGCGGGCCCGTTCTGCGAGCAAAACAGACTGGACTTCGGAAAAACCGCCGACGAAAGATAGCTCTGAAGGCTATTCTCATAAAAAAAGGTTCACAAGGGGAGAGAGGCCGAAAAAGCCTCACCATGATGCTGCAAGCAGCTGGGTACGGCGGGGGGGTGGGGGGGGGTGCCTTAAAGGGTCGGAGAAAAGGGAATCTTTTTAGGCAAGGGGTGGAAAAAAACGCGCCTGCCGCCGGAGCGGTCCTCTAATCTCGTCGACGAAAGGGGGGCAACTGAATGAAATTCTCATGCGACGAACCGGGCAAAAATGACAGCTGCCTAAGTTGGAAACGGTGAGACTGCTTGAAGTACGAAATGGCCCGCAGGAACCTTAGGGAAGCGCCGATTAACCGCTACAGAGAGGTTAGGGGGAGATGTTAACCTAAACCCATTCTCGCTCCAGTAAGATAAACTGGATTCAGAGAAGGCAGAGAACGCGACCAAAAAAAAAAATAGTCATATTCGGAAAACAACAGTAAATTGAGGAAGATTACTTACGCACGAAGGGGCCCTTGGTCTCTTTTCTTCGGCATCTCTTTCCAGGGAACGCGGAGCAGGTAACTGGAGAAGCACAATGTTTATAGAAGGGACGAGGCGTCGAGTGGACTCATATAAAGGGGGTGCGGGAAGCAACTCTGCTCAAAATGACAGAGCGCCCCGCCAAAACCCGATTCCGCTGCACAATGGATACCAAGGTGCGTCATAATTTACAGGGAAAGGAAAACTGCTGAAAGAGGATCAGAAAGAAATTGTAAGCGGGAGAAGACGGCAGGACGGATGACCTTCCAAAACGTTGACCCGAATGGACAAGCTTACACAAGAAATTAACAAAAAAAGAAAAAGGATCAGTGCAAATCATAGGATCGGGGAAAATCAATCACCGGTGAAGCTGAAAGAGTGCAGAAACGAAGGACTCTAGGGGAAAGGGAGATTTGGGTTTTATCGTCCTGAAGAAGGCTGATCGCATTAACGGTAATGCGAGACCTCTACGACGGCGGTGGGGGCAAATCCATAACGATTGTCGGCCAAGCGGGGGCATCATAATAGCTCGTCCACTGAGGGCTGGGCACGACTCAAAATGGTACTGGAAAAGGGAAACCGTCAAACACCAGCGGAAAAAAAAACTCAGATTCCCACATACCGGTGACTAAAACACAGAAAAGTCTAGCGCAGGGGGGATAAGAAAAAGTGTAATCCGCTATCAACGAGTAGTCCCAGGATTCGATTTCGAAGAAAAATCCAAAAAAAAACCCCGCAAAGTTAGGGGGAAGGGTTGGAAAGGAGGGTGCCCGAGCAAGGAACCTTCCCAATTAACCAGGGAGATATCTCCGATTATTAAAAGACCTGGAAGCCATTGAAAATATACAGACAGCACGACAACACTTCTGGCATTACGCCTACGGGGACAATCATAGAAAAGGACCTAGAGTCCATGCAAAAAGAATCCGGAGACAGCAGATCACTTCATTAAAGGGATTTCCTTCTTAATCTTCATGCGGGAGAATGAGATTCCGGGGAATTACAACAAACCTTGAAGGCGATCCCTTAAAAAAAGGAAGAAATCTAAGGGGAAAAAAAAAAATTTGTACCGAGAAACTTTGACAGACGGGGATGAAAAAGAACGTACCGACCCCACGGAATGGGGAAGCGGAAGGGAGAGGGAAGGAAAAAACGAACAAGAGGTGGTTCGTCGAAAAGGGATATCATTAAGCCCTCTAGCCGAGGCCCTCCCGGTACGCGTGTCCTCTGGGAAAAGCACAAAAAGCTCGGAGATCTAACAGCTCGCTGTGCCGACCCCAATCAGGGGTCGGGGCTCACCTTATCCTAGTAAAGGTCTAAGAGGAGACTCAAAGGAGAACCCCGTTCTATAGAAAGTAAGGAGTATTTCATTCTAAAACATTCCGGAAAGAAGATCTTGGAAGTGTCTGACTCGAGGAGACTCGCTTATTTTATCCACTGGGGGAACTCACTTGGCCAGATGTGAGAGGAAACCGATAGACTTCTGGACAGCGTTTGTCTTTAAGGCAGGGTATAAATCAGTAACACGAAGAGGAGAACGTAGGAGAGGCCGGTTTGGGGGGTGAGACAAAAAGGTCGTCATCTCTATTCGTCAGCAAAGGAGTGGTCGTTCTCTTCCAACAGTTGTAAAGGACTTTACTCTGAGGGAAAGTATTATGAAGATGGTGATACGGCCCTGAACTGATCCGGGAAGAAGAGCTGGACTCTCAAAGCTCACAAGAAGCTCAAAACAATCAAGAACGGGTGGAGGTAAGGGAAGGACTAAAAAAAGAAAACGCGTAATAAGTCTCAGAATCGGAGTGAACGCAAAATTGCGAGAGAATTATTTAAGAAAGGGGTGGAAGGTAGGAAAAAGATCTCTAAAACGCTAAATTCTCGGGTCGGCAGGACAGATCTCAACTGGCGGAAGGCAAATTAAGCTAAAGCAGGCATGTCCTAATCCTGGGACCAATCGAGACAATCGGTAGCGTACCAGACCAGGGGGATTCCGCGAACTAGGGGGGCGATCAAAATGAACTCCTGTCAAAAGATCAATTTCCGGACTCCGACGGCCAAAGCTGGTCTAAATAACCAGTAACGAAAAACGAACAAGTGCCACCTCGTCAGCAATGCATTTGGCCAAGAGCGTCACAGAAGGAGACAGACGAAAAACTAATCAGGCAGAAAGAAAACGTTGAGAAAATCGGTGTGATGGACTCAACCGCGGGTACCCTCTACAGGCGAACTACTCAAAAGGACACGGGGGGGGGGGGGGGGCAGGAGCCGCTATGGAATTGCAGGCACATGGTTGTCGGAAGAATCTTAGGGGGGGGGGGAACATCTGAAAGCCCGCGCCAGGGTGCGCATACTCTTTTCCGAAAGATACCTTTCTTCACCTTAAAAGTCCGGAATAGGAAAAGGGATGGCTGGAAACTATGTATTCATCTCTGAGCAGGGCAACTGGTCAATTTTTTTGGCAAAAAAAGGCTTTGATGTAGCCAATGGTTCCATTCACAAAAAAAATGTCTTGTTTCAACCTTGCTGGAGAGCTGGGCCGATTCATTCCCTAGAGCGCGGGTATGGCTAAACTTGACGAAAATTGAAGGGAATGACCGGATAGCGGAACAAAACACAAGGAAGGAGGAGAAGAGAAGATAGCTGTTCTCGCAAGTACGATAGCGTCCAGGGAAATTAAACAAAGTCGAGGAAAAAATATTCAACAACTCTCAACTCCAGCGAGGCGCAACACTCCTTTTCAGCGGTAAGGACAAAGTCTTTCCTAAAACGTCATCTCCATGGCACTGTGAAAGTTCGTCGAAAAACCAAACTTATTCCTTAGAGTCATATGCGAGAGCTGGAAAAATTCCCCTCGAATGACTGCAAGTAAATTCTCAGAGGAGAAAGAATCATTCCTCACCACCAACGGTGAAAGTCTGAAAACGGAAAGGTAGGTTGAGAAAAAAGCAGCAGGTGGGCTTCTGAACTACTGAGGGGATGTGAGGGTGAGTAGCAGAAATTTCCAGCACACGATCGTAGAAAGGAGAGACAGGGGGAGCACCGGGGAGTTTCCATTAATGGTCATAGCAAAAGATGAACAGGCGGAATACGGAGAAAAAAACCATACAAACAGAAAATGGAGAGTTTACTATGGCCCAGTGAGAACCAAACGATTCGCAAGGGAATCAGAACACTGATGCTATCACCTAGTTGAGTCAACGTTGCCGCTGGCGGAACAAAGTTTCAGAGAAAAGTGCCGGTCCTACTCTGCTAGACACGAGAATGACTTCCCGAGCTTAGGGTGAGGAATATACTAAAAGTTATAGATAAATTAGAATCAATCAGGGGGGGAATATATGTTAATCCAATAGTGACACGGGTTCGGGGTGTATGGATGCCCGCAAACCAGAAAACGTTCGCTCTTTTAGGTTGACCGAGAGGGGTTTGGTGTGCGGATCTGGAGAAGAAGTAGTACCTTCTAGGGGAATGACACGCCGAAGGAAATGCCTCATTGAACTATAACTCGTAGAAAGGAGAAGATAACTCCTTAAAATCATTGAAGCAGCACAAGGAGACTGACAGATAGTAAATAATCACCCCTTGAGAGACCGAAATATGATTGGATGTGAGACCGAGAAAGTGGGAAAATCCAACGGGAAGGCATTAGGCGCAGGGACGAAAATAATTCTAAGTCTCAGGGGAGAAAAAAGGGGGGTGATCTAGATCATGGGGGGTACAAAGAAGCAGAGGTAAAAGTTAAACTCACCTCATAAGAAGGAGATAATTCATGGACTTTGCAGGGAAAGATCGCGTTCTAAGAGGCTAGGAAAAAAAAGTTTGGTGGTCGGCAATCCTGTGCGTGGTAGAAGAGGGAGGAGTACCTTTCCTACCTCATATTTAACGTATAGAGAAACTGCGAATAAAGACAGAGGAGGTCACGCGTTCCGCCCACGAGGGAAAATGAAGTGTTTGGATATTCATGGTGGATAAAACGGGCGAAAAGTCGTCCAAGGGGAAGTGTGAAGTAGGGTTAGAAATCCGGGTCATAGGCAGGGGTGTTGGAAACTGAAAAGAAAAAAACGGCGGGGGGTGTGAAAACAGATTCTAAGGAAACAGAACCAGGAATGGGAGGAGAGCGTAGTGAAGAGCAGGGCCTGCTATAGCGGAGAAAGTGCTTGGATAATCCGAAAAATGGGCGGGGAGATGGACGAAATGAAGGGAGGGGACTCTAGCGGGACAGGGGAAATGGCCCCGGTTACACTAATGCGCGATCCCTGAAATTTGTGCCAAAGGTGAAGGAGAGAACGCAAAAGGAATACCGAAGGTAGGGGGGAGGGGAAGTCTTCTGAAAGAAGGAAAAAAAATTCCAAGAGGGGGTCTGGAAAAGTCGGTCGAGGCAGTCCCTGATAGCCCGGGGAGTAGGTAAGGGAAAAGGTCTTGACTCTGAGAAAGGTGGGAGACGAATGGGACATGGTGACTTCAGGTAAAACCGAGTTCAATCAAGAGAAGAGGAATGCTCGCTATACATGCAGATTGACCGGCACGTCTCGATGCCAAAAAAAAGGGGAACAACGTTCCTGGGGGGGGTCTATTCGAGAGACCGTTTCCGACGCCGCCTGGAATGAAGAATCTATAAACACCCGCGAAGCAAGAAAGAAATGGACTCGCTCGTCGCAACGCATTAAACAGGTAACCGACAATCGCTCCAGACAGACGACCGTGCTGGGTCTCTTGTGTGTTGGGGATGTGAGTTGTGTCGAGGAGCTTTTAGTGAACTTTGGCGTGCCATGAGAAAAGGAGGAAGTTCCTCTTCAATATCGCGAAGAAATGAAGGGGAAGAACGGCTGAATCAAAAGACAACAGGGGGAATCAATGCAGAGGAAGACTTGCGGAAGGTAGGATTCCGAAAGTGCTCAAAAACGGAAAGAAAAGGAGAGCACTCCTCACTTCAACGAAAATAAAAAAAGGCGAAACTCGAAAAAGAGGGCTAGTCTAGGCAAGTGGAACGAGAGAAAAAGAAAAAGAGAAAAAAGCTCGAAGTAGCTAATATCGCGAAAAAACAAAAAGTGATGAGGGAAGGGGAGGGAGCTACATAAAAGGTAGGGTCAGGCTTCTGCATCGATTTTCAAACCGGGCTTCAAGAAGAGAGCGCGATCTTTCCTGCTCTAGACATGGTGTTTTGAGAAAACGGTGCGACGGAGAAAAAACTGTGGGACAGGGATCAACGCTTACCGAAACGAAATACGCGAAACCCCTCAAAAGGAGGCCGCGGTCAGGGGCGGAAACCTGTCGTCTGAAAGAAAAGAGGAAGGCGTCAAGAGAAGAGGGAATAAGAATAAGAGAAAAAGGGACTCGTCTCAGGAAAAGTACCGTAAAAAATAAAGCTGGAAATACCAGCCAATCAAACAACACCAAGAGACCACAAGCTTGGCGAAATCATGGAGAAAGGAAGGGGAGGGACTCTCAAAAAAGTGAAAAGTCAGGAGGGGGTTTTGGAAAAAAACGGTAAGCGGGCTGAGACGACGGGGGGGTGAGGGGCCTGATCCACTCACGAAGAAAAGGGAAGGGGGAGGGCTAACGCGCGGCACGGGGGATGATGGGTTTAACATAGAGAAAAAAGGGGGGGAGACAATCAAACTCAGAAAGAGCGCGCAAAAAGTGCCGGGCACTTCAAAAAAGGTTACTAGGGGCACAACACGAAATTCTTCCGCCGAAATAAAAGACGGTAACAAAAGAATTTCCGGATCGGAAAGGGCAGAGAGAGGTAGAGTCAAAAGATGACTAGCAAGAGTCGCATGCTATTTAAAGCAGAAAAAAGCACCAGGCCCCCTCTTGATGGGGTGGGGGCCGTTTAGAACCTTGGTGAGGGGACCGATAATTAATCTCAAAGGAAAAGAAATGATCTGAGCATAAGTGAGGAAGAACTTTGCATAAGGAGGAAACGGACTTCCTAAAAGGAAAAACTCCAATCTGCTACCGCGAGTGTAGCCTATGCTCGAGGCCGGAGCTAACAGTGGGGGAGCAAAAAGAATTCTTCGACTATGCAGGAAATAAACCCGATCGTACAGGAGTAACATTCTCTGCAAACCGTATAAGTGGTCCTGAGCTACAAGAATTCCTGTTGTGGCCGCCCTGTCTATTCGCAGGCAAGGTAAACACCGGCCAAAAAAAAGGGCCGTACATGAGGAATCTGGACGTGGGGCAAAGGTTTGGCCGCTAATGACAGGGAATTGACAAAAGAACCACCACCAAGTGGTAAAGACGAGAAAAAGGACTGAAGATGTGCAAGGGTCGTGCTCAGTGAAAAAAAATACGAAAGGGACAGACGGGACCGGTAAACGTCCGCGTCAGAAACTTGCAACAAATGATTGGGGGAGAACTGAGACACTCGACTTCTAGTAGTCCTGCAAGGCTAAGACCGGAGGATTAGAGGTAAATAGGAAAAGGAAGCTGTGGACGTTTCTTCGATCGATTACAAGCTCAGATGGGAGAAACAATGGGGGAGCTCATGGGCCGAAAGATAGAATGCTTCCTGAAAGGGGGGGTCGTTGCGATTCTTCATCAAGCCCAAGCAACTTCTGCTCGAAGTATAGAAAAGGGGAATGATTGTGACCCGGCATTCCCCGAAGAGAGATTCTTTAGCAATTGAAGTACAAGTGTCAAAAACTCCTGCTGTGATAAGAAAAAGGACCTGGGTTCATACGTGGAGACAAAACGAGGGGTAAATGTAAGAGGACTGGAGGTAGTCAATCAGAACTTAGCGGAGGATGAAATAAAATCTCTGAATTGAAGCCGTGGACGAAAATAATAACCAACTCAATCAGTAGATATCCTAAATCGCGGTGATTGGTGATTTGTACTCCGTTGTGCATTCCCTACACCATTCCCTCTTGACAGCATACAGTTCTCGGGGTCTGACCACGAAGCAGGACAGAGCTGGTCCTAGATAATTATCTCTCAATTCAGACTAATGTTCAAGGACGTTGCTCTACAAACCATGTTGTCATATACGACTAGGGGCCTCTTGAGAAAAAAGGAAAACTGGCAACGGATATATTGGCGGATCGGCTACTGCAGCGCGGAGAACTTCTCAACAACTTGGGCTATTCGGGAGAAAGCCACCGTCCTGCCTACAGCTCCCACAAATACTGCACCGCACAAGGCCACCTCCAAATTCAACGCGTCGGCAACATCTGTCAGACGGCAGCGGAAAAAACGACCGATTTATTTCAGTCTCCTCGGGATCGTCCCCGGTCGTGCAAAGTTATAAACGATACCAGAGCGTGAGATTCTTTTTACTCGACAAAAGTAAGTAACCGACGCAAAGCATCGCCCGACAAACCCTTTCCGAAGGGCAACAGGCCCTCATCGAGTGACGAACTACTAACGGAAAGAGGCCACACCTACTCACTTCTCATTTGTGGGAAAACGGATCCAAATGAGCTAAGCACACAGACCGTGCAATTCGTGGCCCAAATATCACTGTCAAACTCCTCCTACGCCACGTCATCCTTTTCGAAAACAACCCCGCGATTGGTTACTGGGTTTCTTTCAGTGGTCCCTCGTAGGTGACACAGCCACATCACAACAACAGTCGGCCTTTGACACAACATCTTGATACATTCCGTCGTCCGTCCGAAAACAGACATATTCAGTTCGTCTCGGTACAGGTGGTAGAAGCTAGGCTTACTACCGTCGTGACTCTCGCGTACACTCACTCATATCACACCATCCTGTGGGATCGCATACCTTCGGGTAGATCTACCCTACCAATGTGTTTCCTGACGGGTATTGCACTAAAGATGCAGTACTCCTGTACTGTCTCTATGCCCACATGGGGGGGTAGAATTCTGGGATCAAGTGGGCTATAGACTCCTGAAAAATGCCCGACGGTCTATATACGTATTTCCCGAACGTGGGAAGATTAGAGGGCTTGAGCTCTGTTGTCTTAATTCCGTACTTCTTTATGTACCATAAGTGGGAAACAAAAAACGTTAAATCTATCACGCGGAATGAAACTGCGGGTTTTGGATCAGGGATGTGATCTGTGCAGGCACAAAACATGAACCTCTATTTTGCGTTTCGGCTGGGAACTCGAGAATCGAGGGGTTAGGATCAACCGTTGACGGGTGACTGATTTTCTTCCTGTGCCCGTTCGGCAGCGAGGGCCGATGTTCTCAACAAAAAAAAATACCACTCGGCTGCTCGTCCTGTGAAATAAGGATGTGTGTGAGGGTCAACCTCTCACAAAGGTAACTGGCAATCTCTACAATCAGAACCCTCCCGTAGACTTTAACATGAAAGAAGCACAGAGCGTCGCTAACAAAATAATACCGATAGGGCTGACATGTGGGCTTCTTATCCTCAAAGCGCCGTTTGGCCATAGCTGTTGGCGACAACAAGTCCGAGGGGTGAACTCCGTAAAAACTGGTTGAGAGCAAAAATTTGACTTCCACTGGCGCGGAAATTTATCAGACTTCCTAGCCTGGACTCTTACACATTGTGCCACGAAGCCGTCTGATCTTCCCCCGGCTCTCCGCATGACAGTTCATTCCACAATAACATTGATTCAGTACTAATCTTTCTTGTGTACCTGGAAAAGCGTACACCTGGAGTATTTGTCGCCGTTCTCATCCTCGAACACAAGTTATAAAGGGGAGAAGTTCGATCCTCCTCATCCACAAGCTTGTTATCCGGATTCCAGCACTCTGACTAAATTACAGCTCTTGTGCCTTAACATACTATCGGTCATCCCACCCCTCTATGGAGTTATAGATAGGCCGTCTTTGCGGTGTGTATGTTAAGGTTTACGGGATTCATTAACAGCATTTAAGGATGCAGTTCTCAAAACTTTTAAGTCTTATCCACTTCTTGTCTGCCTAAGGTCTAAAAGATAGTAGTCCTCACTTGCATTTTCTTCGCGCAAACTCTGCTAGGTGCCTACCAAAAACAGTTGGCTGGGAGTACATTGTGGCCTCTTGTTTTCTACCGTGTCCACCCTCCAAAGAAGCTGTGTTTGTAGCGATTCGGGGCTAGAGTTGCCCGTATCGTTAAGGAGAATGATCAGAGCTCCAATCCATTAGGGGTGAGGAATTCTAACAGCACCTGACACGTCAGTGTTAGATCGTAATTGAGCGTTCGCACGCGATCAGAACAAGTCTTTAAACCGAGTCCTGCTATCAATGCGCTTCCAGGTAAAAGGGCCAAGGGGAAAGGAGCCGATAACGCTTGGGGTCGCCCTGCGCTTTGGCCTCAGTTTCTCGAAATTAAGAGGACTCGGCAGTGACCGTGCAGGAGGCTGGAAGGCCAAATACTGCTCAACGGAAAAGTTGGGAAAGAACAGAGAAAAAGGGGTGGAAAAGTTACATAATCTCACTCCTAAGAACCTGAAAAATGTTCGATCCTGATGAATAATGTCATGTGTCATTGAGTGACCGATCTTTTCTCGGTCAAGTATGGCACTAGTCTTGGCTATCTCCCGGGGGCGATCGAAATGGAACTTGACCCGCTAAACGTCGATAACTTTTGCCGGGGGTGGGGTCCGGGGCTGATGATAGGGTCTGAACAACATGATTGTCATTCAGCGCGAGCCTCATCTTTTTCCTTTACTCCCCGACGAGTGTGGGGTACGTCCGTAAACATAAGCACGTTCCTATTCTCTCTTGGCTTCGATGTTTTTTTTTGAAGTGCGGGGATGGGTTTTTGGTGTGGGATGCCTGGGACCCAAAAATTGGAATTTGAAGAAGGTAACGGCGATGTTTCAGCCACCTCATATAAAATAACCGCAGGCCTCCTCCTTCTATTGAGTGAAACAGCAGTGCAAAAAAGACTGGCCGGGCTCATCCCCAATCACCGCTGGGATACCTACGAGCCGAAAGAGGAGTTGGTAGAAATTGAGACCCTCACTTCAGCAAGGCTCACCGGTGTCTAGCATGGGTCTGAGCGGGCCGATCGAATTAGGAAAGGAGGGACTCCACCCCCCATTGGCCCTCCCATATTCGTAAGTCAATCGAAGGGCGGGGCAGAGCCAAGACGGTGCATATTTAGCTAATTCAGCATAACGTAGACGACGTCAGCGAGCTGTCCGAGATAGACAAAACTTGTCAGCGTCGATCGCCTAAAGGGAGACCAAGAAGGATGTTGTAGCATTTGCGGGATAGGAGGAATAGCCTGTACCGGGTCGCTAAATAACTCCGAAGAGGACGCGATACGCCGACTTCCACGAGAAATAAACGACTCGGCAGTCCAGCTCACTGGAACTCGGTAAAGGATTGGACCAGTCCGTGGGGGCTGTCTGAGGTACTTGGTACTTGTGGGAAAATAACAGCATATAACAGGGGGCAGTGCATCACCCTTAATCTGGGGAAACTTTCCCAAGGGCGGAACGTTAAAAAGAAGAAGGGTTATTGCGAAGGGACCCGTTAGGAAGTCCGGAGGAAGGGGTCCAACCCCAACCGGGCAGAGACCAAAGGCTCTCAGCAGATCAGGAAAGGCCAGAGCTTAGGAAGTAGTTATCAGATGCTCCATGACAGGCTTACGAAGAGTTTTAATCGATCGACGGGCGAGCATGGGAAACTTCAGGGGCGGGGAGGTTGCTTCCTATGTCTGGAGGATGAACCCGGATTTGACCAAAAGTCGTCCCTCGTCGTCTAGGTCACCTGAGTCCCTGTGGGGCAGACTTTACGGAGAGCACCCGTCCCCCGGAGTGACATTTCTAAGAAAGATTCGGGAGGGTGGGTCGTTGGGCTACTAGGATAAAGGAAGCATCAAGATGGCGAACGTCGGAGAAATATCCGAGAAAATCACTTTGGGGTAAAGGTGTGGCGTCAACGTCTTGTTGGAATGATCTTGTTGGAGAATGTGTGGAAAGTCAGGGAAAAATTTTGATATCGTGCATGACTCGAAGGAGGCAAGCGCGCCTCTGCAGGAGGAAGGCCTCTGCTTTAACCTGGATTTCAAAACAGGCAATAGGGAGGGGGCGCGAGGCCAAAGTTCCAGTACGAGAAGGTCGAATCATCTAGAGAACACGCAAGCCTCCTCCAGAGAAACGACTGAGGGCCCGCAGAAGGGAAAGCGGCCACTGGGATAATTCAGCAAGCGAACATGGTCTTCTCACTGCCTTCGGGGGGGAAGAAGTGGTGTTTTCCGTGGAAGGGTCGGTAGCCCGGCGATTGTTAACGTGGTCAAAGTATTTGGAAAAGGCGGTCGTAAGGCGCACGCTAATTCCTCGTCATCCTCGTGAGGAAATACGGAAGGAAAGGCTCATCCTACGCACCGGTTCGAACCTTAAGAGAACGAGTTTCGGTGGCGAGGTACGTGGGGGAAGAGGGAGCACCTCGGTATTTCCGAGGAAAACCGCTCACTAAACCAGCTACTAGAAAGGAGAGAGGAAATTCTAATTCAGCGGAAAAAAGATATGCCGAAGAACGAGAAAAAGAAAAAGAGCTGCGGAAAT